>Ga0302326_10010478_pt1 | contig 20093 bp, 16 predicted proteins | sample Palsa_T0_3_FD_202264 | JGI IMG/M metagenome (GOLD analysis project Ga0302326, IMG submission 202264) | Peat permafrost microbial communities from Stordalen Mire near Abisko, Sweden - Palsa_T0_3 | ecosystem: Environmental > Terrestrial > Soil > Palsa > Peat permafrost | place: Sweden: Abisko...
CGGGTGATTGAACAGATTGAAGAACTCAGCCCGGAACTGCAGATCCATTCCCTCACGGAAAGGTAAGGGAAAGTCCTTGATCAAGGAGAAGTCCGTGTTCACAAAGCGCGGACTGTAAATCGGTGCGCGGACACCAGTGCCGAGTTCGCCGGCAGGAGCCGACATGAAGGCACAGGGGTTGAACCAGTTTGCTATTGTGTGGATCTGTGTGGGAGCAACGCAGCCGGGATTCGCCGCAACGGTTCCAGCTGTGTTCGGATCACCCACTTGATTTGGACGCGAAACGGCTAGTCCATTGTAGGAGAAGTCCACGCCCGATGGGTTGGTGCTATCGACCACGTACAACGGGAATCCAGAGGTAGCCCGTTCGATCAGAGTCACCTGCCAATGTCCCAAGGCGGCATCCACCGGGCCGCTCCAATCCCCACCATAACGTTTGCCCTTGCCGAAGGGAAGGTCGTAGATGACACTGGCGGTAAAGCTATTGTTGAGGTTCAGTTCCGACAGACCCCAATCCAGTTTCTGCGTTCCCGGGAGAGGATAGTACAACGCGCCGGGGTTCGTGCCCAAGCCATCAGGCATCCCGGAATCAAAGTTGCGGGAATAGGTGTAGCCCAGCAAAGCATAGAGTCCATGCCGCACGCTCTTGGTCTCAGCCTTGATCTGCAGGGAGTCATAACGGGCTTGACCGATGCTGTTGTTGCTGTCGACGCTCTGGAAGAAGCCTGCGTAAGGGAAGATTCCAAAACCGCAGCCGAGCGTGTAGCCGGCGACTGGACTGCTGCCGTCCGGGCAGGCGTTTGGATCATTCACGTTTTCGTTTACCTGGCTGACGAGGATGTGGGCGCTGCGAGTGCCGGCGTAGCCCATGGTGAGCACGACATTGCCGGGGATCTGACGCTCCACGTTGAGATTGAACTGCTGGATTACGCCCTGTTTGAAGTTGCGGTTCTGCGATTGAATAGAGCCGGTATAAGCAGTCGGGTTGACGGGTGAGCTGTAGACCGCACCGTTCGCCTCAGGCGTGGTAGAAGCAGTGCCCGCCGGAAGAAGGAAACCAAACTGCAGGCCGCAGGTGGTGCTGCCGAAGGCGCAGATACCGGAACCGCCACTCACTCCGGCATAGTTATCGGGATCGACCTCGGCATAGTACGGCGGATTCTGCCACAACCCCTGCCCGCCCTGATCCCAGGAAGAGTCATGGTAAATGGAATAACCGGAACGGATCACGGTCTTGTCGCCTCCGAAGGGCTTCCATGCCAAGCCGATGCGAGGCTCTAAGGCAGTCTTATCGAATTGAATACCGACGCGGCCGTCGGTAGTAACGCAATTCGTGCAACCGGTAATTCCGGGGCTGCCTGCGGGAACGTACCATGTCAGGTTCTGAATATCGTAATTCGCCTGCCGATTTTTGACTTCGGTTTCCGGGGTGACCAGAGCCCAGGCAAAACCGAGGTTCAACGTCAGATTGCTGGTCACGCGCCAATCGTCCTGAACGAAGGGGCGAATCAGTTTGAAGCGGCGGCCGGTCGTTGCGCCCTCGAAGGTCTGATCGTGGGCCGCAAAAACGCCCATCGCGCCCAGGAGCAGGTCGCCGATATTGTCGCCAGTTCCCAAACCAAGGTTCACGACATAGCCATCCTGAAACGAGTTGTTTCTCACATTCATTTCGTTGGCGCGATAGGTCAGGCCCACGCGAAAATCGTGTTTGCCGCGAATAAAGTCGACCGTGTCACCGAGCGAGTAGACGTTGGTCCCGCCCTGATAGGGCGCGTATCCGCGATCTCCGATGGAAAAATAGCTGGTCATCTGGAAGGAAGTCAGGCCGCAACTTTCGCAGTCGCTGGTTGACTGATTCAGGCTGGCTGGGTAGCCGGTGAAGGTATCGCAGTGGCTGCCTAAATTTGCGCCCTGGATGCCCAGGATCGCGGCTTCACAAGATCCTGTGCCGAAAGAATTGATGTGGTTGAAGATTCGGCTGTAGCCGGCGGTGAATTGGTTGATCGTGGTGCTGGAAAAAACGTGCGTTTCAGTCCCCACCACGTTACGCCCGTGGTTCTCGATGTGCTGGTTGCTACCGAAGGCATTGGCTTCTGACCAGGTGGGCGAGCCTCCGGGCACAAAGTTGGTGGCCTGATCGTAGCTGAAGCGCGCAAACACCGAGTCCTTGCTGGAAAAATTGTGATCGAGACGGATGTCGCCGGTTCCTTCGTTGAGCTTGCGCACGGGTAAGTTGGCGTAGTTAAAACCAGAATTGCCGGTAACATTCGGCTGCGGATAAAGCGCAGCAACCGCCGCACCTTGCGCGTTGATCAACGCTGCCGGAATGACGGCGCAGGGTGTTCCTGGTGCCTGGCTCCCGTCGGGCAACACCGCAGTCGGCGTGGAACTGGTTCCGACGCATTGAAACATCGCAGGCTCGCCTGTCGCACCGTTTTGATTTGCATAAGGGTTGTTGAGGGTGGTCAAACCAAAGGGATTCGAGCTCTCGTTGTAATTGCCATTCACGTCCGGCGTCACCATGGCAAGAGTCGGGACAAAACCCGTAAAAGGCACGCCTTTGCGCTGCATCTTGGCTTGATAGTCAATAAAGAAGAAAGTCTTGTCCTTCTGGATCGGACCGCCAAAAGAGAACCCGAACTGGTTGAGATTGAACTTCGTTGCGGCGTTGACGAAAGGAGTCGATGCGTCGAGTGACGTATTACGGAAGTATTCAAACACCGTGCCGTGATACTGGTTTGTGCCTGACTTGGTGGTAACCAACACCGTTGGACCGGCGCGCTCGCCATATTCTGCGGAGTAGTTGTAGGTCAGGACCTTGAATTCCTGAATGTCATCCATATCAGGGAAAATGGCAATTCCGCCCTCGTCGAGTTGATTGTTGTCATTGCCATCGAGGAGCCAGTCTGTGCTCTGTTCGCGCGACCCGCCGACCGAGAGTGAAAAAGAGCCCCGCGTGGCGGCCTCGCTGCTGGCGGCGTTGGTGAAGAAACTCACCGGGCTGGTCGATGAAGTGGTCCCCGGAGTGAGCGTCGCGAGTTGAACGAAGTTGCGTCCATTGAGCGGAAGCTCAGCCACTTCTTCGGAGGTGATGACCTGGCCGAGGGTTGGGTTCGAGGTCTCGACCGCGACTTCCTCGGCGCTGACTTCAACCGTCGAGGTTACCGCAGCCAGGATGAGCGTGAAATTGATCTCGCGCTGTTCATCGACCTGCAAGCGTATATCTTTTTGCAGCAAAGTTTGGAAGCCCTGCGACTCGACTCTTATGGTGAAATGCGCCACCGGCAGCAGCGGGACAAGGTAGTGCCCCGAGTCGTCCGTCCTGGTTTCGCGGGTGAGACCTGTCTCCTGCGAGGTGACGGTGACGGTGGCTCCGGTGACGACGGAGCCGGTCTTGTCGGCAACTGTTCCCGAAAGGGTGCCGTTCGCCTGGCTGTACAAGAGTGGGCATAAGGAAAACATGGAACAGATAACTGCTGCGAGCAGCGCTTTTCTTTTCAGCATTTGGTCCCACCTTGGCTTCACTCTTCAAGCGTGACGAGTGGCGATTGGTTTTTAGCTCTTCCTCCCACCTCGAAAACGTCACGACAAGAATCGGGAGCGTCCTTATTTTTTGCAATGGGCCATCTGAATCGATTGGAAAAGCAATGTCAAGAGTTTTGTCGCGATTCTATGCATGGCAATCACTCCGGGAATTCACTTTTTCATACTGCCTACATTTTCCCGGATTTTTGCGGCGCGAATTGCCACAGACTTTCTCGAAGGGCCATACAAGACCGCGAGCAAATCCGGATAGCGTTCACTCCGCCGAACTCAGCCGTTTGCCCTGGCCACCAGCAATATTCCAAGACAATAGAAAACGAACATTAAGCCAAGGTACATCTTAGCTTTGCCGGGTGCCCCGTCGAATTCCTTCCAGGCAAAAACGCCCCACAGCGCGGCGACCATGGGTGCAGATTGCCCGATGGCGTATGAGATCGCCACGCCCGTAAAGCTGGCGGCCACCAGATTGAAAACCATGCCGATGCCCCAGATGAATCCACCTAGCAATCCAAGAGCGTGGCCAGAAACAGGTCCGCTGAAAAAACCGGCGAAACTTACCGGCTCTCCGACGAGTGGGTGCTTCATGAAATAAATATTCCAAATCAGGCAGGAGAGCAACGCTCCGAGCGTGAGGAAGACGGCAATGCTATAGGGACCAAGCGTGTTGCCAGCTGTCATGGCGTGCGCCACGAACGGAGCCCATAATCCCATGAGAACGCCGGAGACGACGCAGACGACGATGCTCTTTCTTGAAACCAGGCGGCCGGCGACCGCCAGGCTGCCGTAGGCTTTTCCATCGAGCACTACGGCGATGAGTGCGCAAAGGACACCACCGGCCAACAGCGCTGCATTTCCTTTGGGTTGCAAGGCATAGCTCGAAATCACGCCGACGACGAGCGCGATTCCGATGGAAACTGGAAAGGCAATGGCCAGGCCGGCCATATCAATCGCGGCCACGAGGAGCAAGTTCGCCAGATTGAAGATGGCGCCTCCAACCATGGTCGAGACGATGTTATTGGTATCGGCCGATCGCACGTTGTTCAGAAAACTCGAAGCCTCGTTGCCGGTGCTGCCCATGGTCAGCGCGAGAATCAACGAGACCAGAAAAATGCCGACCGCATAGTCCCAATAAAACAACTCAAAGCGATAATTCTTGACGCCCTTATAGGTGTTGGCCCAGGAACCCCAACAGATGGCGCTCGTGATCATCATAAAAAGCGCAACCTCCAAACTGTGCGGCGTGAACATCGTTTCTCCTTATGCAAGTGTAAGAAATGTAAATGTAAGAATCGCGCCGTAGCGTAGCCGCGCCCGGTGCAAGTGTCAAGGCGAAACCGGGAATGGTGTCAAGACTGAATAGAATGTCCCCCTTCTTACGACATTAGAAGTGTCCCCTTTTTCGTGTTGTGGCGAAACCGGGAATGCATGTTTCGTCGGGTCTGCCGTACAATTGCAGCGCGCGAATCGGCTTCCCGAATTCGGACTCTTGCGACTAAGCCCCAAGAAGGGCATCTAAGCTGTAGGGGACGATAGTTTGTGGCAGCGGCCCTGTCTCGGCGGGGGCGAAGCCCCCCCGCCCCACAAGGGATGCCCGATACGAATCTTGAATCTGTCTACAGGCGATCTCGCGGAAAGCGTCTAATGCCGGTCGAACACAACGAAATTGAGCGCGTTGCGCATCGCGTTTCCGACCCCGGCGCTACGATTGCGCATCTCTCCGGACGCCCGCTGCTGCGGAACACAGGCATTCCTCTCAACCTTGATTGGGTCCGTGAGGTCCGTGTCAACACCAGCGCCGTCGAGCGCCGGTCGCAATCGCAAGTCGCGCGCCGAACGGTAAAAAAAGAATGGCAGGCGGCGTGGCTTCTGCGGGCCATCACCTGCATGGATCTGACAACTCTTTCTGGCGATGACACCGACGAGCGCGTGCGCCGGTTGTGCGCGAAAGGCCGCCATCCCATCCAACCTGAATTGGAACAGAAACTCGGCATCGAACCGCTGCAGATTAAAGTCGCGGCCATCTGCATCTATCACACGTTCTTAGAAACGGCCCTGCGCGCGCTCGAAGGCAGCGGAGTGCACGTCGCTGCCGTCTCCACCGGCTTCCCCGCCGGCCTGTCGCCGCTGCAGGAGCGGGTCGATGAAATTCGCCGCTCGGTGGAAGCTGGCGCGCATGAGATCGACGTCGTTATCACCAGAGCGCATGTTTTCGGCGGACGCTGGCAGGCTCTCTACGATGAGATAGCAGCGTTCAAGCAGGCGTGCGGGTCCAGGCACATGAAGGTGATCCTGGGCACCGGAGACCTGCTGACTCTACGTAACGTGGGGCGCGCAAGTGTGGTAGCCATGATGGCTGGCGCGGATTTCATAAAGACTTCGACCGGCAAAGAGCCGACGAATGCAACCTTGCCAGTAGGCTTGGTGATGACGCGCGCCATTCGCGAATACGCGCAGCAGACCGGAATGGCGGTAGGTTTCAAACCAGCAGGAGGCATCCGTACAGCGAAGCAGTCGATCGAGTGGCTGGCGATGATCAAAGAAGAGCTCGGCGATTCGTGGCTGCGGTCGGAAATGTTTCGCTTGGGAGCCAGCGGTTTGTTGGGCGATATAGAGCGGCAATTGGACCACCAGGCCACCGGGCGTTACTCGGCCGAGTATCGGCACCCGCTGGCCTGACGCTGGCCTGAGTCAAGAGTGAACGCTCAGCCCGTGTGGTGACGAGGCTTGGCCCCGTTCCGTCGGGCTCAAGAGCTAAACTCGCTATTTAGGAGAATGCATGGCGCGATTGATGGTGCTCTACAAGACTCCGAAGGATGCTGCCGCCTTCGACAAACATTACTCCGACACGCATATTCCAATCGCCAAGAAGATTCCCGGTCTCAGGAAGTATGAGGTCAGCACGAGTCCGGTCGTGACGCCCGCCGGGCCGTCCGATTTTCATCTGATCGCGACGCTTTACTTTGATGATATGGCAGCCATCCAATGGGGCTTCGCGAGCCCCGAGGGACAAGCCGCAGCGGCGGATGTGCGAACCTTCACCACCGATCCGCCCCACATGTTGTTGTTCGACAGTCGGGAGGTTTGACCGGTGCGCGAAGGTGAACCGACGTGCACTGCCTAGCGCAAAAACATCCGCGGAACGAATCGAGCAAACGTCAATGAGCATTGCTGAAAAATTCGTGAGCATGGAATACGGACCCGCTCCTGAAGATTCGAAGGAAGCGACAAACTGGCTGGAGCGTCATGGTTACCGTTTTTACCATTTCATCGGCGGCGGATGGCAGAAGCCCGCCGCAGGCGAATATTTCGACACCGTCGATCCTTCGAACGGCGAAAAGCTCGCGTCGGTTGCGCAAGGCTCGGCGGCGGACGTCGATGCGGCAGTCAAAGCTGCGCGCGCGGCTTCCGCTGGATGGCGCGCGCTCACTCCGCATGCCCGCGCCCGCTACTTGTACGCTCTGGCGCGCCTAGTGCAGAAGCATTCCCGGTTGCTGGCCGTTCTCGAGACCATGGACAATGGCAAGCCCATCCGCGAGAGTCGCGACATTGACATCCCGCTGGTCGCGCGGCATTTTTATCACCACGCCGGTTGGGCGCAACTCCTCGACCAGGAATTTCCCGAGTATGTTCCCTGCGGAGTCGTCGGCCAAATCATCCCGTGGAATTTTCCGCTCCTGATGCTGGCGTGGAAGATTGCTCCAGCGCTCGCGACAGGCAACACGGTCGTTTTAAAGCCGGCGGAATTCACCCCGCTCACCGCGCTGGCCTTTGCCGGAATCTGCGAGGAGGCTGGCCTGCCCGCCGGTGTAGTCAACATCGTCACCGGAGACGGCTCCACGGGAGAGGCATTGGTCAAGCACCCGGAGGTGGACAAGATCGCCTTCACCGGCTCGACCGAAGTTGGCCGCGCGATTCGCTCCGCCACAGCCACGAGCCACAAACGCCTGTCGCTGGAGCTCGGTGGAAAGTCTCCGTTCATCGTCTTCGAAGACGCCGACCTCGACAGCACGGTTGAAGGCCTCGTGGATGGCATCTGGTTCAACCAGGGGCAGGTGTGTTGCGCGGGCTCGCGCCTGCTGATGCAGGAGAGTATCGCCGAAGTGCTCATCGCCAAAATTCAGGATCGCATGAGCACGCTGCGCATTGGCGCGCCGCTCGACAAAGCGATTGACATTGGCGCCATTGTGGCGAAGGTTCAACTCGACCGCATCCGCAAGCTGGTCGATCAGGGAGTAGCCGATGGCGCGACCTGCTGGCAACCGCAGTTTACGTTGCCGGCGCGCGGGTTCTACTATCCCCCGACGTTGTTGAGCAATGTGCATCCGACCTCGATTGTGGCGCAGCAGGAAATTTTCGGTCCCGTGCTGGCGGCGATGACCTTCCGCACGCCCGCGGAAGCGGTGGAATTGGCGAACAATACGGTTTATGGCCTGGCCGCGTGTGTGTGGAGCGAGAGCATTAACGTTGCCTTGCACGTCGCCTCGCAGATAAAAGCGGGAGTGGTCTGGGTGAATTGCACAAATCTCTTCGACGCTTCTTGCGGCTTTGGGGGCTACCGCGAGAGCGGATACGGACGCGAAGGTGGACGCGAGGGGCTCGTCGAATACATGGAGCCCGCGTGGTTCAAGAACGCGCCGAAGCTGCCCCCCGAGAAAGAAAAGAGGAAGATTGAGCGCCAGGCAGAATCGGAACACCAACCCCACTCTTCAGCGATGGAGCGACGGGCGTCCTCGCCCGGCCACGATGACGATGAGGAAGCCGGACGCCCGGCGCTCCACCAACAGGCGAGACCGGACATCGACCGCACCGTGAAGCTCTACATCGGCGGCAAACAGGCGCGTCCCGACTCCGGCTACAGCATGGAAGTGCGCGCAACGGACGGACGATTGCTCGGCGAGGCTCCGCTCGGCAATCGCAAAGATATTCGCAACGCCGTCGAAGCGGCACGGAAAGCGGCGTCGTGGACGAAGGCTACGGCGCACAACCGGGCCCAGGTTCTTTATTATTGCGCAGAGAATCTCTCCCAGCGGCGCGATGAAATTGCCCATCGCCTGGCTGCCGTCGTTGGCCAGGAACAGGCTGCCGCCGAAGTAGATCTCAGCATCCAGCGTATTTTCACCTATGCGGCGTGGGCCGACAAGTTTGACGGTGCCGTGCACAACCCTCCATTTCGAAATATTGCCCTTGCGATGAACGAAGCGATTGGCACGATTGGTGTGATCTGTGCGCAAGAGGCGCCGCTGCTTGGTTTTATTTCTCTCGTGATGCCCGCGCTCGCCGCCGGAAACACGGTGATCGCCGTCCCTTCAGAAGCTTATCCGCTGATCGCCGCCGATCTCTACCAGCTTTTCGACACTAGCGACCTTCCCGGCGGCGCGCTGAATATCGTGACCGGATATGTATCGGAACTTCTGAAACCGCTCGCCGAACATGATGACGTCGACGCCATCTGGTGCTTCGGTGACCAAGGGAACGCCGCCTCATCCAAGGCGATGTCGGTGGGCAATCTGAAGCAGGTCTGGACGAACGAAGGCCGCGCCGTCGACTGGTTCAACCCTAAGCTAGCCGAGGGACGCTGGTTTCTGGAGCACGCGACGCAGGTGAAGAATATCTGGGTTCCCTACGGCGAATAATCAGTCGCAGCGGAACACAATTTTCCTTGTCTGTGGAGACGGCGCTTGCCCCGTCTAGCGTGCATCACTAAGCGCGCGGCAGGAGACGCGGCAAGCTGCGTCTCTACGGGAAATCAGAAAAGCTCTCTGATGAAAGCTTCGCGCACGCCACGAATAAAAGTCTGTTGCATCGCCAACGTCGACGAAGCGGCTCTGGCCATCGACTGCGGAGCATCCGCGCTGGGCCTGGTTTCACACATGCCGAGCGGCCCGGGCGTGATCGGCGATGCGCTTATCGCCAAAATCGCCGCTGTCGTGCCGCCCGCCATAGGGACATTCCTGCTGACATCGCGAACCAGAGTCGCGGACATCATCGAGCAACAGCGACGCTGCCGCACAAATACGATCCAGATCTGCGATCATCTGACCCACGGAACACATCGCGATCTCAAAGACGCTTTGCCGGGAATCTCCGTGGTGCAGGTCGTTCACGTAACCGGCCCCGAGTCCATCGAGGAGGCAGCGCGGATCGCCCCGCAATTGGATGCCATCTTGCTCGATTCCGGCAACCAGAAGCTCGCCGTCAAGGAATTAGGCGGCACGGGCAGAACTCACGACTGGAGTGTAAGTCGCGCGATCCGTGAGCGCATCGCCATCCCTCTATTTCTTGCAGGAGGTCTCACGCCGGAAAATGTGGGGCAGGCTATTCGTGAGGTGGGGCCGTTCGGATTGGATGTGTGTTCCGGGGTGCGAACCGGCGGCAAGCTGGAGGCGACGAAACTAAAGGGTTTTTTCACAGCGGTACGCCGCGCGAGCGAACTGAACTAGCGAACCAAAGACCCGGGGGCAGTGGGTCAGTTCGAACTCAGAAGTTGGTATTGTTCGTCGCTGACGTGCTCCATCCAGTCCACCAACTTTTCGTCCAATCGTTCCTGAATTGCGATGTGAGTCATGGCCGTCGTCGGTGTGGCCCCGTGCCAATGCTTTTCTCCCGCCGCGAACCAAACTACATCTCCGGGGTGAATTTCCTCTATCGCACCGCCCACCCGCTGAACCCATCCGCGGCCTGCCATAACAATTAAGGTCTGTCCGAGCGGATGCGTATGCCAGGCGGTACGCGCCCCGGGCTCAAATGTGACGCTCGCACCAGCGACACGCGCCGGGTCGGGCGCCTGAAAAAGAGGGTCAATCCGTACAGTGCCAGTAAACCAGTCTGCCGGACCTTTGCTTGAGGGCTGCGAACCGCTGCGTTTGATTTCCATAACCAGATTCTATGACCATGAGGGAGAATCTCAAACTGGCGAAAGCCCGAACTGGTTATCGCGAACTGGTTATCGCGTTGACTTTTGCGAGGGCTACAGGCAAACTCTCAATTCGCCCATATCACGCATTTGGGCGAGCAGTTCGAGATCGGCGTCAACGCCGTAAGCGTAGCAAAGCCGGCTCAGGAATCGTTTGCTCCTATTAGGCTACTATGTCCGCAGACCGTGTCTCCTATACGCTCGATTCGACGCTGGAGACGGTGAACAATGCCGAGGAGACGGCCACGCGCATGGCCACTGAGGCCGGTTTTGATGACGAAGAGATCATGAAGATCTCCATGGCGGTGCGCGAAGCCGCCGTTAACGCAGTTTTGCATGGCAATGCCTACGACCCGAGCAAGAAGGTTACACTGGCGTTCGAGCGCACTCCCGATGATCTGGTCATCGTCATCCGCGATCAAGGCAAGGGGCTCGATGTCAGCCGGATTCCAGATCCATTGGCACCGGACAACCTGATGAAGACCTCGGGGCGAGGCATTTTCCTGATACGCTCGTTTATGGATGAGGTGGAAATCCTCCCCTCCCAGAGCGGCACCGAACTTAGAATGATCAAGCATGTCCACGGCAATGCCGCGGACTCCAAGGAGGCTCCCCAGTGAGCATGAAGTCCAGTACTCGTCAGGTGGATGGCATCACCATAGTCGACCTCAGCGGCCGGATCACACTCGGCGAAGGCAGCGTAGTTCTACGCGATACCGTGCGCGACTTACTTTCCAAGGGGCAGAAAAAAATTCTGCTCAACCTCGGTGAGGTGAACTATATCGACAGCTCAGGCATCGGCGAACTCGTCAGCGCCTTCACCACCGCCAAGAACCAGGGTGGCGAACTCAAGCTGCTCAATCTCACCAAGAAAGTGCACGACCTGCTGCAGATCACGAAGCTCTACACCGTCTTCGATGTGAAAGAAGACGAAGCAGCCGGCGTAAAATCTTTCAGCAAATAGCGACGAGCGGAGCCAAACCCGGGATATCCCGCTCCTTGCTTGGGGTGGCCCGTTCCTTGCGCTTTCTGCAAGGGGCGGGCGTTGGTTAACGAGCGCCGCTAAGGGGCAACCTGACTGTCTCCCAGCTTTACACCTTCCCGTTACGGGAAGTTTCTGCCAATATTTTTCTCGCGTACCGCCGCCTGCTGCACACCCCACACCTACAACGAGCTCATAGGGCACTTCGATGCACAGAGCCCTTATGAAATTTCTTACAATGACGGTCGCCCCGAGAGTGTTTATGCTAACTTTCTTTCTCGCCACCATTCTCTTCACCAGTCCCAGTTCCGCGCGCTGCAATTCAGAGACGAAGCAACCAAGCATATGGGCTCAAATCAGTGCGTCGAGGGAACCGTGGAGGACGTAGAAAATGGAGGCAAAGCGTAACCTTCCTCAATTTCTAGAAAACCAGCCTCAAGAGGCCAATAACAATAACGAAGGCAAGGCGTGTCCCTTCACCGTAGTCGTGTTCCCGGCCGATCTTAAGAAAATGGGCGATGTTCGCCAGCTCGATAATATTCTTGGAAGTTACAGCCCCAGCCCGCCATCCACGGCCAGTACCTGCCCCGTAATAAACTGCGGAGCCGAAGCAAAGAACATGACCGCTGCAGCAATCTCCGCCGCGCTTCCATTGCGCTGCATGGGCGTCTGTTTAGCCATCTTCTTCATGAACGCCGCCGCCGCTTTTTCTCCCAGATCAATCATCCCCGGAGCGACCGCATTCACCGCAATCTCCGGCGCGAGCGCCTTAGCCATCACTTTCGTCAGCATGTGGACCGCGGCTTTCGACGAGCAGTAATGCGCGTGAGTCGCCCAGGGCAGCAGCCCGCCGAGCGAGCCCATATTGATAACGCGGCCTCTACGTTTTCTCAAATACGGCAGCGCCTCTCGCGACACCAGAAACGGCCCGCGGGTATTCGAGGCAAAAATCGCATCCCACTGTGCTAGCGTAATTTTCTCAAACTCGGCCGTCTCGTAATTCGCGGCATTGTTCACCAGCACGTCGATTCCGCCCAGTTCTTCCGCCACTTCCTTGACCATTTCGCGGACGCTCGTCTCGTCAGTTACATCGCACCGCACCGCGAGCGCCCCCACTCCTAGGACCGCCAATTCTTCAATCACCGCCCGCGCCTCGCGTGCCGATTCGCGATAAGTAATCGCCACGTCCGCGCCATGTTCCGCCGCAGCCAGCGCGATCGCGCGCCCCAGTCGTTTCGCCGCTCCGGTCACCAGCAGTGTCCTGCCAGCGAGTGCTCGCCCGTTTGCTTTCATTGCAGTCCCATTCGCCATCAGGAAATTCTACGCTGTCTATTGTTCGTCCACCGTAGCGCCGGCGTACCGCCGGCAATCGCGGAAATGAAACTGACCCTCCACGCCCTCTTTATCACTCGTTCGTCTCATTCGTCTCGTTCGTCTTCGTCTCGTTCATCTTGGCACCCTGCACCGAAACTGCTACACTCCCCCGCATGTCTGAGCCTCGGGAGGTTATTGTCTATTCCCGGAAGGGATGTCATCTCTGCGAAATCGTCAAGGAGAGCCTCGTCAAACTCCACAAACGAGGCGGCTTCACCTGGCACGAAGTCGACGTGGATTCCAACGCCGAGATCCGCCGGCTCTATAACGATGAAGTCCCCGTGGTCTTCATCGACGGCCGCAAAGCCTTCAAGTACCGCATGGACGAGCAGGAATTTCTCCGCAAATTGGCCGCATGAACCATCTGCATTCCTAGTGATCCTTGGTGTCCTTAGGGTAAAGGTTTTGGGGGTCCTGCCAGACCCGGCTTTTCTAAGCATTTCTTGAACATCTCCACGTTGTTAAGCGAAGCCCCCCCGAGCAAATCAAGTCGACCCATGAGCTCGTTCCCATCTCACTTTGAACTCGCGCACTCTCCCGTTACAATTCCTCCCGATGCTACGTACCAAGCTCTTCGCCGACCCCACCGGCCGCTTCGTCCACGATATAGTCCTCGAAAGTTGTCGAAAATACGCAGGTAAGACCGCGCTGGTCGATACTTCCTGCGACCGCCGTTTTACCTTTGCCGAATATGGAAGCCTAGTCGAGTCTCTAGCCCACGGCCTGATCTCCGCCGGTCTGGCTCCGGGAGAGATCGTCGCCATATTCCTCCCGAACTCCTGGGAGTTCGCCATCACCTATCACGCCGCCACGTTAGCCGGAGGCATACCTACGCTCCTCAATCCCTCCTACCGGGAGCGCGAAATTCGTTATCAGCTGGAAAACTCCGGAGCCGTATTCCTCATCAGCGACGGCCCGCTTCTGGAAGGTGTGAATCTCGCCGGACTCCCGGCTCTGCGACGCGTTTTTATCACGCGCACGAAAAGTGAACGCGGCGGCTCGGAAGACTTCGCCACGCTGCTGCGGCCGACTTCCTCGAAATTTCCGCAAGCCCTCCAAGCCCCCCAACAAACCATCGCCGCCCTTCCCTACTCCAGCGGCACCACCGGACTGCCCAAGGGCGTCATGCTGTCGCACTACAATCTGGTCGCGAATGTCTATCAGACGGTCGGCCCCGGCGCCGAGCCGCTCACCGCCAACGACACCATGCTCAACTTCCTGCCGCTGTACCACATCTACGGACTCACCGTGGCGCTGACGCTTTCTCTGACCGTAGGCCTGACTCTGGTTCTAATGCCGCGCTTCGACATACAAAAGCTGTGCGAGCTGCTGATTCGTGAAGGCGTCACCATGATGCCGGTAGTCCCCCCAGCCATCAACGCCATGTGTCAGGCTGCGGAGGCCGGCATCTTTCCCAAGAGCAACTCGGTCCAATGGATCAAGTCGGGTGCCGCGCCGCTAGCCCCGGAACTCGCCCGTCGCCTGTCCAATCTCACCGGCATCCTAGTCAACCAGGGATACGGCATGACCGAAGCCTCTCCGGTCACCCACATTGGCTTTTGCGAACCGCCGGAGATGAATCGCCCCGCATCCATAGGACACCCGCTGGCCTTGACAGAATGTCGCATCGTCGATCTGGAAGGAAATGACGTCGCGGCCGGCGAGCCAGGCGAACTCGTGATGCGCGGCCCCCAGATCATGCTCGGATACTGGAAGGAGCCCCAAGCCACTGCCGCCGCGCTTCGCGATGGCTGGTATTACTCCGGAGATATAGTCCGTTGCGACGTCGAGGGCTTCTACTACGTCCTCGACCGCAGCAAGGAGATGATCAAATACAAAGGATTCCCCGTAGCCCCCGCCGAAGTGGAATCCGTTCTACTGGAACATGCGGCGGTCCGCGATTGCGGCGTGGTCGCCAAACCCGACCTCGCCGCCGGAGAGATTCCCTGCGCCTTTGTCGTCTTGCGTGAAGGCTTCACGCCCTCGGACGCACTCAACCAACAGCTCCGCGACTTCGTAGCTGACCGCCTGGCGCATCACAAGCAGCCGCGTGAGATTCGTTTTGTAGATATCATTCCGCGCACGGCGTCGGGCAAGATTCTGCGCCGCGAGCTGCGCAAGACTTTCTTGTAACCGGGGAACGTGTGAAGGCGGGGCTATGCCCCGCTTGACGGGGCGGAGCCCCGTCACCACACAACAGACGTGCGCACCTTTGTCCAGTGTAAAATCGTGGTGTCGGCCATGACCCTCTCCACTTTCGTAGCCAAATCCGCCTTTCGCAACAAGCGCCGCAGTCTGCTGACGGTCGCCAGCATAGCATTTTCCCTTCTGCTCCTCTGCATCATGCTCTGTGTCTGGCGCAGCTTCTACATCGATCCGGGAGCCCCCGACTCCGCCCTGCGCATTATGACTCGTCACAAGGTCTCGCTGGCGAACTTCTTACCCATTTACTATCGCGACAAAATCCGCACCATTCCCGGCGTGGTGCATGTGGTTCCCATGACCTGGTTCGGCGGCACCTATAAAGACGACAAGCCGGAAAACTATTTCGCCCAGTTTGCCACCGACCCCGATGAATACTTCGATGTAGCCGCCGATAAAATCATGCCCGCCGACCAACTCGCCGCCTGGAAGCGCGACCGCGCTGGCTGCGTCGCCGACAGCGTGCTGGCCGAGAAACATCATTGGAAAATTGGCGACCACATTATTCTGCAAGGCAGCATTTTCCCGACCAATCTTGATCTGACACTCCGCGGCATCTATACCATCGATGCCCCCACCAGCGGGCTCTACTTCCACACCAAATATCTGGAAGAGTCCGTGGACTGGTTCAAAGACACCGCCGGTTTTTACTTCACACGGGTCGACACTGCTGAACACATGCCCCAGGCCGCCCGAGCTATCGACGATATGTTCCATGGCACGCCCGTCCCCACCAAGAGCGAGAGCGAACAGGCATTCAAACTCGACTTCATCGCGACTCTCGGCAGCGTCAAGACATTCATCCTCAGCATTTGCGGAGCCGTGGTCTTCACCACGCTGCTGGTCTGCGCCAACACCATGGCTATGTCGATCCGCGAACGTACACGCGAAGTCGCCGTCCTCCGCACGCTCGGCTTCACTCGTCAAAACATTCTAAAGTTGCTGCTGAGTGAATCTGTTGTCCTCTCTCTGGCAGGCGGTTGTGTTGGCATTGCACTCGGAAGCCTGCTTATCAAAATGATCCCCCGGCTCGGAATCGGCCTGCCCATTTCTATGCACATCACCCCAGCCACAGCGCTGGTCGTCATCGTGGTCGCGGCGTTCGTTGGAATTGTCAGCGGCCTGATTCCCTCCTACCGCGCCTCGAACCTCGGCATTGTGGACGCTTTGCGCTACATCGGTTGAATCCATGGTGGAACAACACGATTGCAGGATGGCCCAGCTAGTATACGGACGGGCGCCTTCGCAAGCCTGCCCTGAACGAAGTCGAAAAGTGCAAGCCGAGCACACCGGGGTGGAAACGCTCGGCAGGGTTTCTCCGGCACCATTGAGACTCTGAATCATTCGAGTCAACGACTCAATACTCCAATGATGCAATGACTCGATGATTGGGATGTTAAACTCCATTCGCATGCGGACGGACATCCTCCCCCTTTGCGATCAGCACTTCCGCACCATGGAGTTCGTACTAGCTCCCTACAGCGCCGACCGTTCCATCGAGTTCTTCCGTTGCACCGACAAATTCTGCCATCGCTGCTTCGGCGAGCGCGTCGGCTACACCACTCCCAAGCGCGAAGCCGCGCCCGTCCTCACTCCCAACCAGCCCGTCTGCGACCGTCATGGGCGTCCCATGTTCATCATCAGCCTGGATCGCCAACGCAATCAGGTAACCTATGCCTGCTCCGAAGCGGATTGCAGCGAGAGAGTGATAAGAACCTAAGCGAGTCTGCGGCGGGCAAGGTTCGTGGAGGGACGGGCACCCTCGTCCGTCCAGGCCGAGCAACGCGGCACGGCTTCGCTAGCGCCACCCGACTGACGAACGTGACTGATGAAGGATTCGGGTCGTCACTCCCCGGCCAGCCACGCATACTGTGCCGCCGTAAGCGGCACCACGCTCAACCGTCCCTGCCGCACCAGCGGAGACTCCGCAAATGCCGCTCGCGCCTTGATGTCGGCCAACGTCTTCGGCGTGGTAATCGCTTTCCCGACCTTGATCTTCACCTGCGGAACCCTGGGATCGTTCGCGTCGACTGTCAGCACTGACGCCGTCCCCACCGCGCTTTTCTCGTCTCCAGTGTGATAGATCACCAGCCGCTCTCCCGGCTTCATCTCCCGCAGGTGCTTCACCGCCGCCGGATTCGTGACCCCATCCCAGATCGTCGTCTTCTCGCGTTGCAAATCCGCAAAAGAATATACCGTAGGCTCAGTTTTCAGAAGATAGTCCATGGCAATGTATTGTAAACAACAAAGAAATGGAGCGCCGGGCGTCCCCGCCCGGCCACCCGGCTGGGACGGGCGAGACGCCCGTCGCTCCACCAGAAACACGGCCTGAAATCATTCCATTACCCCGGACACTTCCCTTCTGCGCCATTTTCACCAAGAATAGAAGATAGAGAATAGAGGAATCGAATCCGACCGTGAACGAAGCCACCATCAATCCCGGCAGCATGACCATGTCGCATGCCATCGAGCGCTACTTCAATCTGTCGCTTTATCTGCTGGTGCTTACCGGCTTCGGCACTCTGGCTGCAACCGGGGGCCTGGATCTGCCGGCAGTTATTCTCGTAGGGCTGGCGCTGGCGCTTCGCGGATACCAACTTACAACCCAGCGCGAGGTTCTGATTCCAGACCGCTGGACGACTTACCTCACGCTCATCTACGTCTTCATCTACCTTGCCGACTATTTCTTTCTCTCGCGGGCCTTTCTGGCGGCCAGCGTTCACCTCGTGCTCTTCGCCATGGTCGTGCGCCTCTTCTCGCTGCAGCGGGCGCGCGACCACTACATGCTCGCCGTACTCTCGTTTCTTATGGTGCTGGCCGCCGCCGTGCTCACGATCGGCAGCGTGTTCCTGTTTTTCTTTGCATTCTTCCTGTTGGTTGCGGTCGTCACTTTTGTACTGATGGAGATGCGACACTCGGTCGCCGGCGAGCCTGCGCACGCGACGGATTCCAGCATTTCCAGTCCCGGCGGCGCCTCTTCCCGCGTTACCTCTTCACCGCAGCGCATGGCCTATGCGCTCCTGGCCATTGCCCCTGTACTCATGCTGATGATCCTGGCTGGAAGTTTCCTGATCTTCTTCCTGCTTCCCCGCATTTCGCCACGTTTCCTAAGCGCCTACACTTCCACGAGCGATGTCTCCACCGGTTTCAGCGATCGCGTGCAACTCGGCCGCATCGGCCAGATTCAGCAATCCAACTCGGTTGTCATGCACATCGAAATCCAGAACGATCTGCAAGGCGCTTACGACCTGAAATGGCGTGGCGTGGCGCTGAGCACATTTGACGGCCGAGCCTGGGCGAATTCCTACGACCAGGTCCAGCTGCGCCCGGCGGCAGATGGAAGCTATTGGCTGGCTCCGGTAGCGGTGCCGCGTGACGCGTCCGCGGCCGCGGAACGAACCATTCGTTATAGCGTTCTGATGGAGCCCGTCGGGACCAACGTCTTTTTCCTGGCAGACCGGCCGCTACGTCTCCAAGGCAATTTCCAGCAGGTGAGCATCGACTCCGGTGGCGCGGCCTACAATCTCGACGCCGACCACCCCATCAATCGCTATGAAGGGGAGTCGCAATTGGCTGAACCGGACGCCGATTCTCTTCGACTGGCCCCGAACTTCGTGCCGCGGGAAAGAAACATCGAACCGTATCTACAACTGCCATCCCTCGATCCCCGAATTCCAAAGTTGGCGGAGGAGATTGCAGCGGCCGCTCCCGACAATTATGACAAGGCAATCGCGGTGGAAAGGTATCTTTCCACCCGTTTTGTTTACACCCTGGAATTGCCCGCTAATCGGCCCGAAGACCCATTGGCCAATTTTCTGTTCGTGAGGAAGAAAGGTCACTGCGAGTATTTCGCCAGTTCCATGGCAGTGATGCTGCGCACCTTGCGCATTCCCGCTCGCATCGTGACGGGCTTCCGCGGAGGGGAATTCAATGACCTCACGGGGCAGTATGTAATACGAGCCAGCGATGCTCATTCCTGGGTTGAGGCATACTTTCCCGGGTCAGGTTGGGTCAGCTTCGATCCCACTCCAGCCGGAATTCCTCCGACGAGAACCGGTTGGTCGCGCATGCAACTCTATCTCGATGCCGCCGCGTCGTTCTGGCGCGAATGGGTTATCAACTATGACGTCAGCCACCAGCGCGCCCTGGGCAAGACTGCTGCCAACCATAGCAGGCACTTCCTGGACGAGGCTCTCCAGTGGATTGAGCGGCAGCATCGCGCCCTGCTGCGTTCGGCGACGCGTGAATATGCACACTTCACCCATTCTCCCGCGCAATGGCTGGGTAGAATCACCGCGCTTGTGGCTCTCGTGATCATTCTGCTGAACGTTGGACCGATGATTGGCGCTTTGCGCGCCCGTGCCCTGCGGAAGCATCCCGAGCGTGCTCCACGCGAATCCGCCGCGCTTTGGTATGACCGCATGGTCGATCGCCTGGCGCGTCGCGGATGGCGCAAGTTGCCGTCGCAAACCCCGCTCGATTTCGTCGCCGCCATTCAGAAAGCGGCGCTGCAGAAGAAGGTAGCCAGGTTTACGCGAGCTTACGAGTCGGCACGTTTTGGCCAGTCGATGGAAGACGCCCAAACTCTGCCGCGCCTATTCAAAGACGTTATCGCGGTGGACCCGGAGAATGTGCCGGGGAATGGAACGAGTGGGAGCGGGGCTGGGCCCCGCTCGGACGGGGCAAAGCCCCGTCACCACACAAGAGCCTAGAAGCGGTGCATGACGCCGGTTCCCACGTAGAAGTTGTGCTGGCGGCTGGCGCTCGTGTCCACGTTGTAGTCGGGTAATCCGGAATAGAAATCGCGCACTTCGAGCCGCGCGCCCCAGCGATGCCAGAACCACACATCCAGTCCACCTCCGAACTGGATGACGCCCGTATTGGTGCCGGTTGCCCCAGGATTAGGGCCATAATAATTCAGCTCCGGGGCTTCGCGAAAGCGCCCATAGCCGCCGCCGACGCTAACCCACGGGTTGACGGAATCGTTGGAAAACATATTGACCCGCACCGATGGAGTTATGAACAAAGCTCCAACGTCTTTAGGAATCTGATTCGCGTAGGTGTTCAGATCCATCCGCG
>Ga0302326_10010479_pt1 | contig 20092 bp, 20 predicted proteins | sample Palsa_T0_3_FD_202264 | JGI IMG/M metagenome (GOLD analysis project Ga0302326, IMG submission 202264) | Peat permafrost microbial communities from Stordalen Mire near Abisko, Sweden - Palsa_T0_3 | ecosystem: Environmental > Terrestrial > Soil > Palsa > Peat permafrost | place: Sweden: Abisko...
GGCGTTCCGGCATAGGCGGGAGGCCGAGGAAAGGCGTTACCCGGCGTTCCGGCATAGGCGGGAGGCCGAGGAAAGGCGTTACCCGGCGTTCCGGCATAGGCGGGAGGCCGAGGAAAGGCGTTACCTGGCGTTCCCGCCTCGTCGGGAGGTCGAGGTAAGGCGTTACCTGGCGTTCCGGCATGGGTGGGAGGTCGAGGAAAGACGTTACCTGGCGTTCCCACCTGGGCAGGAGGCGCTCCGGCATGGATGGGTCGCCACGCTTCCCGTCTTCGGTCCGACGAGCGATGCCCCCCATCGAAACATGCGCTAGGGACGATCATGACCGACCGCTGGACCGTCGATTCCATCCCTGATCAGTCGGGCAAGACGTTCGTCGTCACCGGGGCCAATAGCGGGATCGGCTACGAGGCCGCGCTGGCCCTCGCCAAGAAGGGCGCGAACCTGGTGCTCGCGTGCCGCAGCCCCGAGCGCAGCCAGGCCGCCGCCGACCGCATCCGCGCCGCGGCGACCAAGGCCAGCCTCGAGCTCGCGCCGCTCGATCTCGCCAGCCTGCGATCGGTGCGCTCCTTCGCCGACTGGTTCCAGCGCACGCACGAGCGCCTCGATGTCCTCGTCAACAACGCCGGCGTGATGGCGATCCCGCGCCAGGTCACGGAAGACGGCTTCGAGGTGCAGCTCGCGACGAATCATCTCGGGCACTTTGCCCTCACGGGGCTCTTGCTCGGACGCCTGCTCGCGAGCGCACCGTCGCGGGTCGTGAACGTGAGCAGCATGGTCCACACCATCGGGCGGTTCGACTGGGACGACCTGCCGATGCAGCACCGGTACAACAAGTGGCTCGCCTACGGGCGCAGCAAGCTGGCCAACTTGCTCTTCACGTACGAGCTCGCGCGGCGGCTCGACGCGCGAGGCGCCGGCGTGATCGCCGTCGCCTGCCACCCCGGTTATGCCGCGACGAACCTCCAAGCCGTCGGGCCCAAGATGACGGGCTCCGCGTTCGGGCAGGCACTCATGGCGCTCGGCAACTCGGTCCTCGCGCAGAGCGCGGAGGCGGGCGCGTGGCCCACGCTTCGCGCGGCGACGGCCCCCGACGTGCAGAGCGGCGATTTTTACGGTCCCTCCGGCCCCATGCACATGACAGGCGCGCCCGTGAAGCATGCGTCGCACCGCCGCGCGTACGACAAGGGCGAGGCGCTGCGCCTCTGGGACGCGTCGATCAAGCTCACCGGTGTGACGTACGCCGAGCTGCCCGCGGCGAGCACCGACGGCGTCGTGGGCCAGGTCGCGTGACACGCGTACGAGCGGGTTGACCGAGCGATCGCGCCGGCCGGTTGACTATGGACACCGGCCTCGGCCGCTCGCACCATCGCGGGCATGCAGGCGATCGGCCCCTACCCGCAGCCAGGCGCGCCGCAGCCGTGGCAAGCCGCTCCCCCGTCGCGGCTCGAGCTCCGCTACGTCGGGACCGGCGGGGGTCTGTTCTTCGTCGTGGCCAAGAACCTGCTTCTCACGCTCGTGACCCTTGGCATCTATCTGCCTTGGGCGCGCACCGAGCGGCGCAAGTACCTGTGCCAGAACATCGAGGTCGGCGGACAGCGCCTTCGCTACCACGGCACGGGGCGCGAGGTGCTGCTCGGCTACCTCAAGGTTGCGGCTCTTTACCTGCTGCTCTTCGGCGTGCCCTGGGGCGTGTCGGCCGTGTACCCGATGGCCGGGCTCGTCCTGCGCTTCGTCGGGATCTTCGCGCTCATCCCGCTCATCCCGATCGCGATCTTCGGCTCCGTCCGTTATCGCCTGAGCCGCACCAGCCTGCGGGGCGTGCGCTTCGGCCTCGAGGCGGGCGCCAGGGGCTACCTGCTCCTCTACCTGAAGATGATGCTCTTCTCGGTGCTCACGCTCGGCCTCTACGCGCCCTACGGCTCCAACCAGCTGCACCGGTATCTCATCACCCGCCACCGCTACGGGTCGGAGCCGTTCGGCTACGACGGCACCGACATCGAGGCGTGGAAGATCTCGATGCGCGGCTTCTTGCTGACGATCGTCACGTTCGGCTTTTACTCGTCCTGGTACCTGGCGAGCATCCAGCGCTTTCACATCGGGCACACCACGTTCCAGGGCGCGCGCGGGCGCCTCGATCTGCGCGGGGGCGAGCTCTTCCAGATCGTGATGGTGTCGTACTTCGGCACGCTCCTCACGCTGGGTATCGGCTTGCCGTGGGTGACGACGTACGCGTTGCAGGTGATTCTCTCGAAGATCTCGTTCGAGGGGCCCGTCGACTTCGCGCGCATCGAGCAGCGCGCCGTGACGGGGAGCGCGGCGGCCGACGATCTGGCCAGCGCGCTCGACATCGGGCTCGAGGTCTGACGGCGTGAAGGCGCCCGGCGACTGGTCGGGCGGCGACGTGGCGGCGCTCGTGCCCGTCGAGCTCGAGCTCGACGGCGATCGCCTCGTGGTGCGGACGGCAGACGGCGCGACCGTGCTCGCGCTGTGGCCCGTGGCCACGCTCCGGATCGACGCGATGCTCGAGGGGCCGATGGCGTACATCGAGTCGCCCGAGGGCCCGGGCCGCACGGTGAGCACCGCGGACGCCGCGCTGCTCGGTGCCTTGAGGACGGCCGGCGCGCGGGGCGCGGCGCTCCCGGGGCGCAAGCGCGTGCGCCTCGCCATGCTGTTCGCGGCGTCGATCGCCGCCATCTTCGGGGGCCTCTACGCCGCGATGCCGGCGATCGCGCACGCCATCGCCGTTCGCGTTCCGTTCGACGTCGAGCGGCGGCTCGAGCCGCAGGTGCAGGCGATCTTCGCGTCGGACACGTGCCGTTCGCCCGAGGCCGCCGCGGCCGTCGAGGCGATCCGCGCGCGCATCGATCCGGCGCGGTCCATCCCGGCGGACGTCTCGATCGTGAACATCGCGCAGCCCAACGCGTTCGCGCTGCCGGGCGGCGCGGTGCTGCTGACGCGCGGCCTCGTCGAGGGGGCGCAGTCGGGCGAAGAGGTCGCCGGCGTGCTCGCCCACGAGCTGGCTCACGTGAAGCACCGCCACGTGCTGGCCGAGCTGATCCAGGACACGTTCATGAGCGGCGTCTGGGCCGTCACGTTCGGCGACTATACGGGCCTCGTGGCGGTGGATCCGCGGACGGTCGAGCGCCTCGTGCAGCTACGTCACTCGCGAGGGGTGGAAGCGGAGGCCGATCGCACCGGCCTCGACATCCTCGCGGCCGCGCACGTCTCGCCGGCTGGCCTCGCCGATTTCCTCGACCGCAACCAGGAGGGCGCTGCCGCGGGCGCCCTCACGTTCCTCTCCAACCACCCGGCCACCGCCGATCGCATCACGATGATCCGCTCGGCGCACGTCGAGAAGGGGCCCCCGGTCCTCGACGACGAACAGCTCGAGGACCTTCAGGCTGCGTGCAGCGGCTCGCCGCGGCCAAGGTCGCTCCGCGAGATCGTGGGCTGGTCGCGCCGTTCTCAGCCCGCGCCCTCGTCGTCGCCCGGGCCGAGCAGCAGCCCGCCGACCGCCCCGTCGCCCGCGCCGAGCGCCTTGGCGAAGTGAAGGAGCAGCTCGCGGTTGTCGAGCACGCCGAGCGACTGCATCTCGAGGGCGCCGATGCGGTCTTCGGGCGTGAAGGCGCTGGTCGTGCGCTCCATCGAGAGCTTGTCGGGCTCGTAGGCGCTGCGCGCCGCCTTCGTGTCGAGGATCGTGTAGTCGTCGCCGCGCCGCAGCTCGAGGGTGACCTTGCCCGAGACGGCCGGGGCGACCCACCGCGTGAGCGCCTCTTTGAGCATGAGCGCTTCGGGATCGAACCAGCGGCCCTCGTAGAGCAGGCGTCCGAGGCGCCGGCCCATGGTGAAGTAGAGGTCCGTCGTGTTCTCGTTGTGCGTGGCGCTCAAGATCCGCTCGTAGGCGATGTGGAGGAGCGCCATGCCGGGCGCCTCGTAGACGCCGCGGCTCTTTGCGTCGATGACGCGGTTCTCGATCTGGTCGCTCATGCCGATCCCGTGCCGACCGCCGGCCACGTTGAGCGCGCAGAAGACGTCGAACGTGGAGCCGAAGCGCTCTCCATTGAGCGACACGGGCAGGCCCCGCGCGAGCTCGATCGTGACCTCTTCGGCCGCGACTTGCACGTCGGGGCGCCAGTGCGCGACGCCCATGATCGGCTCGACGATGCGGATGCCGCGATCCAGGCGCTCGAGGTCCTTGGCCTCGTGCGTCGCGCCGAGGACGTTCGCGTCGGTGGAGTACGCCTTCTCCGTGGCCATCGTGTACGGCAGGCCCACCGAGCGCAGGTACTCGCTCATCTCTTTGCGGCCGCCGAACGCCTCGACGAACGCGCGATCGAGCCACGGCTTGTAGATCTCGAGCGACGGGTTGACGAGGACGCCGTACCGGAAGAACCGCTGGATGTCGTTGCCCTTGTGCGTGCTGCCGTCCGAGAAGATGCCGACGCCGTCCTCGCGCATCGCGCGGATGATCGCCGTCGTCGTCACGGCGCGGCCGAGGGGCGTCGTGTTGAAGTATTTCCTGCCGCCCGTCGAGAGGTGGAATGCGCCGCACTGGACGGCGATCGTCCCCTCGCGCACCAGGGCCTCGCGGCAGTCGACGAGGCGGGCGTTCTTGGCGCCGTGCTGCGTGGCGATCGCGGGGATGTCGGCGGGGTTCGCCTCGTCGGGCTGCGCCAGGTCGGCGGTGTACGCGTAGACGTCGAGCCCCTGCCGCGACATCCAGGCGACGGCGCAGCGCGTGTCGAGGCCTCCGGAGAAGGCAATACCGATGCGGGTGCCCTTGGGAGGCAGCTTGCGGTGGATGCGGCTCATGGCGCTCCAGATACACTAGCGCCCGCGGCGAGGACACACTACACGCGGAGGGCGAGGGTTTTTGCGGCGCACCGCATGAAAGCGTCCCTGTCATGAGCGGCATCGCCCGCACGAGCGCGACCGGATCCGGGGGGATGCTGCCGGAGCTCCTCGACTGGTCATCGTCGTTTCGCGACGATCTCGCGCTCGTCCAGGAAGACCTCGTCGGCAGCGCCGCGCACGTGACGATGCTGGCGCGAACGGGCATCGTCTCGGTGTCCGACGCGCGCGTCCTGCGCGACGCCCTGCGCGCGCTGCTCGACGAGGCCAAGGACGGCAAGCTGGCGTTGCCCGCCAACGAAGAAGACGTGCACATGGCCGTCGAGGCGGAGCTCGGCAAGCGCGTCGGGGCGGTGGCCGGGCGACTGCACACCGCGCGCTCGCGCAACGACCAGGTGGCGCTCGACCTGCGGCTCCACGTGCGCGGCCAGGGTGTATCGCTCCTCGGCGAGGTGGCGGCGCTCGTCGACGCCCTCGCCGACCGGGCGTCGGGCGAGAAGGACGTGCTCTTGCCGGCGTACACGCACCGTCAGCGCGCGCAGCCCGTGAGCGCGGCGTTCCTCGTGTCGGCGTGGGGGATCCAGCTCGCGCGAGCCGCCGAGGTGGTGGCCTTCGCGATCGAGCGGCTCGAGATGCCGCTCGGCAGCGGGGCGTGCTCGGGCACCTCGCTGCCGATCGATCGCGCGCTGACGGCGCGCCTCTTCGCGCCGTGGAAGGCCACACAGAATGCCCTGCAGACGGTCGGCGACCGCGACTTCGCCCTCGACTGGACGTGGGCCACGGCGCGCGTCGTCCTGGCCCTCGGCCGCATCGCGAGCGATCTGGTCGACTTTTCGACGAGCGAGTTCGCGCTCGTCAAGCTCGACGGCGCGATCTCCGCCGGCTCGAGCATGATGCCGCAGAAGAAGAACCCCGACATCTTCGAGCTCGTGCGCGGCAAGAGCGCGCGCGCGACGGGCAACGTCGTCGCGATGCTCACGCTGATGAAGGGCCTCGCCAGTGGCTACAACCGCGACCAGCAAGAGGATCGCGGTCCTCTGCTCGAAGCGGGGCGCCTCGCGCGCGGCTGTACCAAGATCGTGGGGCTGTCCTTGCCGCACGTCGCGTTCGACGCGGAGCAGGGGCGCCGCGCGCTCGACGAGGGCTTCACGCAAGCGACCGACCTCGCGGAGGCGCTCGTGCGCAAGGGCGTCCCCTTCCGCGAGGCCTACAAGGCGGTGGGCGCCCTCGTGGCCGAGGCGGTGCGCGACGGCGTGGGCCTGCGCGCCGTCGCCGAAGCGCGCGCCAAGGCGATCCATCCGGCCCTCGACGCGCAAGCGCTCCTCGCGCTCGACCCGGCCACGGCCGTCGCCGCAAAAGAGAGCTTCGGTGGCACGGGGCCGCGATCGGTCGACGCGCAGATCACGTGGCTGCGCGAGCAAGCGTCGGCGCTGTCCGCGCGCGCCTCGGCGCAAGGATCGCTCGAGACGGTGGCGCGCCGCATCTTCGACGAGCCACTGGAGCGCCCATGACCGCGAAGCGCGACTTCCTCAAGCTCGGCGACCTGTCGCTCGCCGAGGCGCGGGAGGTGCTGGCCGTGTCCGGGCGACTGAAGCATGAGCCCAAGGGCCGGCGCACGCAGCTGCTCGCGGGGCGCTCCGTTGCCGTGGTGCTCGAAAAGGCGAGCACGCGCACGCGCGTCTCGTTCGAAGTGGGCTGCGCGCAGCTCGGGGCACACCCCGTGGTGCTCGGCGTGCAGGGCAGCCAGCTCGGTCGCGGCGAGCCGATCCGCGACACGGCCCGCGTGCTCGCGCGCTACTGCGACGCCATCGTGTACCGCACGTCCGCGACGGCGCGCCTGCACGAGATGGCCGAGGCGTCCGTGCCGGTGGTCAACGCGCTGACCGACGACGGCCACCCGATCCAGGTCCTCTGCGACGTCTTCACGATCGAGGAGAGCATGGGGGCCAGCATCGCCGGCAAGCGCGTCGCGTTCGTGGGCGACTGCGGCAGCAACATGGCGCGCTCGTGGCTCGAGGCCGCGCCGATCTTCGACTTTCACCTCGTGCTGGCCGGCCCCGCGTCGCACGCGCCGCCGTCGCACGAGATCGCAGCGGCCGGCGTGCACGTGAGCCAGGTCTTCGACCCCGATCATGCCGTCGTCGGGTGCGACGTGGTGAACACGGACGTTTGGGCGAGCATGGGGCAGGAGGCCGAGGCGGCCACGCGCGCGCGCGCCTTCGACGGCTGGACGGTCGACGCGAGCATGCTGCGCGCTGCCAAACCCGAGGCGATCGTCCTGCATTGCCTGCCGGCTCACCGCGGCGAGGAAATCGACGAGGCGACCCTCGAAGGCCCCCGATCGCGCGTGTGGGACCAGGCCGAGAACCGGCTGCACGTGCAAAAGGGACTGCTCGTGTGGCTGCTCGGCAAGGCCGCCGACGTGCGCTGACGGCGGGCGACGGGGCAGGCGAGGCAGGCGAGGCAGACGAGGCCGGTGAGCGAGCGCCCCTGCACGCGATTCGCGCCGTCACCCACGGGCGATCTGCACCTTGGCGGAGCGTGGACGGCGCTCGCGTCGTGGGTCGTCGCGCGCCGCGCGGGCGGACGCGTGCGGCTCCGCATCGAGGACATCGACCGTCCTCGCGTCGTGCCCGGGTCGCGCGAGCGCATCGAGCAAGACTTGCTGTGGCTCGGGCTCGACTGGGACGACGCACCGGTGTTGCAGAGCGAGCGCACGGGAGTCTACGAGCAGGCACTTGCCGCCCTCGCAGCGCAGGGCCTCGTCTATCCGTGCGACTGCTCGCGCGCCGAGATCGCCCGCGTCGCCAGCGCGCCGCACCCGGGCGAAGAAGCGGTGTACCCCGGCCTGTGCCGCGACCGTGATCCCGCGCGCCCGATGAAGCGCCCGCCCGCGCTTCGCTTTCGCGTGCCCGACACCACCATCGCCTACGACGACGCCGTGGCCGGTCCGGTCGCCCAAGATCTCGCGCACGACGTCGGCGACTTCGTCTTGCGCCGCGGCGACGGCGTCTTCGCCTACCAGCTCGCCGTCGTGGCGGACGACCTCGCGACGGGCATCACCGACGTCGTTCGCGGCGCCGACCTGCTCTCGTCGGCCCCACGCCAGATTGCCCTGGCCCTCGCCCTCGGCGCCGCGCCGCCCCGCTTCGCCCATGTCCCGATGGTCGTCACCCCCGAAGGCGCCCGCATCGAGAAGCGGGCGCCGGGCGTCACGGTGCGCGCCTTGCGCGAGAGCGGAATGCCCGCGGAGCAAATCGTCGGTGCGCTGGCCCACGGCCTCGGCCTCGCGCCGACGAGCGCGCCGGCGACTGCCCTCGCGATCGCGCGGACCGCGGCGAGCGTCGAGATGATTCGTTGGCGCCGCACGCCGTGGCCGGTGGCGCTATAGCGCCCCGACCTCGACCCCGACCTCGACCCCGACCTCGACCCCGAAACCCCGCTCCCCCCTTCACTTCACCCCGCACGCCGCCCGAATCTTCGGCGACACCCGCACCACGTCGAGCACCGGATTCGGCTCGTTCGACCTCCACGCCGCGCAGGCGCTCGTTGCTTGCGCCCGGGCGTCGATGGCCACATAGGCCTCGAGCAACGAACGCTGCACGGCCGCGAGCTGGGGGTGCGTCAGCGCGCCGGTGCCGAGCATGCGGTTGCCTCGCGCGATGGCCTCGACGTAGCGACCGTAGCGCACGTCGGAGAGCAGCTGCGGGACCTCGGCGTCGACTTTGCGCTGCTGATCGTGAAGGACGCCGCCGCTCGCTCCGTCGCGCTCGGCCGCCGCGCGCGCTTCGCTGCGACCCGCGTCGGTCAGCTTGAGGCCGGGGACGGGCACCAGCACGACCTCTCCGCGATGCACGGTGAGCGCCTCGCGCTGGTTGTAGCGATTGAGCTCCCACCCGCGGTTCGGGTCGCCCCAGAACTTTTGCGTGATCGAGTTGATCGTCTCGCCGTCGCCCGCGATGTACGTCACGACCGCCGGCGCCTCGATCTCCTGCCCTTCGACCGGCGGGATCCACGGCACGCCCTTGTTCGAGACCGCGAGCAGCTCGGTCCGCGGCGGGTCGCCCGCGCCCAGCCACGTCAGCGCCAGGTCCGCCCACGATTCGCCCTGCAGCACCGTGTGATGGCCGGGCGCGGGCACCTCGAGACGCATGCCGGGCACGATCACGGTGCCACCCTGTGAGTCGAGCGCGTTCGCTCCCACGAGCACCGTCTCGAGCTTGGCGTCGCCGTAGATGTGCTCCGCGATGAGCGCGAGTGTTTCCCCGGGCTTCACGATGTGGGTGAACGCGCGGGCGTCGCTCGTGACGGCACCGATGGCCGCCGCGGCGACCGCGAACGCGAGAGCTCGGGCCTCGTTCATCGGGGCTTCTCCTTCTCCGACAGCGGCGCGCTTGGCGCCGCGTCTTCGGTGGCGCCGGGCGCGATGGCCATCACGACGTCGAGCGTCCGCGTCTCGCCCGAAGCGATCGTCACCGTGTGCTTTTGCGGCGGCGCCTTCGGGTGTACGAGCGTCACGAAGTGCGTCCCCTCGGACAGCGGAATGGCTCGCGCGAACGGCGTCACGTCGACGCGCTGACCGTCGACCCATACCTCGGCCCACGGCGTCGCGAGCACGCGCAGGTAGCCCCGTTGCGCCGGCAGCAGCTCGAGCGGCCGCGTGCCCGCCGCGTCTCCGTCGCGGTGCACGCTCGCCTGCAGCGCGGCTCCGGTGCCCACCGCGAGCGCGCCCAGGATCGCCAGTCCCACGATCGCGCCACGCGGCGATTCGCGCGTGCGTCTTGCCGGGACGGCGTCGCGCCCTTCGGTCGGCGTGACGAGGCCGGCGGCCTCGAGGGCGTGCATGAGCAGCGCGTCGCCGCGCAAGCCGGACCGCGACCGCAAGAACTCTTCCAGCGGCTCGGCCATCGCGTCGGCGGTCTGGAAGCGGTCGGCCGGTAGCTTCTGGATGGAGCGCATCACGATGCGCTCGAGCGGCCCCGGCACGTCCGGCGCACGGCGATGCAGCGGAATAGGGGGATCGCGGCGGATGCGGTGCGCGGCGGGGCGCTGGTCCGACTCGTCGCCACGCTCGAACGGGCGCGCGCCGCAGAGCAGTTGGTAGAGGACGACGCCGAGCGAGAACAGATCGCTGCGCGCGTCCACGTTCTCGCCGAGGATCTGCTCGGGCGCCATGTACGCGGGGGTCCCGAACGCCGCGACGTCCTCGACGCGCGTCGGCGCGAGCGCCAGCGTCTCCTCCGCCGCTCGGGCACGCTGCGCGATCCCGAAGTCGAGGATCTTCACCTCGCCCCGCTTGCTCAAGAGGACGTTCGCGGGCTTGATGTCGCGGTGCACGATCCCGCGCTGGTGGGCGTGGGCGAGCCCGTGCGCCACGGCCGCGCCGATCTCGGCGACGACATCGGGCGGCAGCGCGGGCCGCTTTTTCAGGATCGTCGCGAGGCTGAACCCGTCGACGTACTCGAGCACGAGGTGCATGCCCGACGCGGTCTTCGAGAACGCGTACAGCAGCCCGATGTTGGGGTGCGATAGGCTGCCGAGCAGCCGCGCTTCGCGTTCGAGCTGGGTGGCGAAGGGCGAGTCGGGGGCGATGGTGTTCTTGAGGACCTTGAGCGCGACCGTACGGCCGAGCGGCTCTTCGATCGCGCGGAACACCGTCGAGAGCGAGCCCGAGCCCAGCTCGTCGAGGATGCGAAAGCCCTCGATGGTCGGCAATCCCGCCACGATCGGCCCCCGCGCCTACCCGCGGACGAGGAGCGAGCGGCCCGTCATCTCCGTGGGCTGGGGCAGGTGCATCGCGTCGAGCATCGTCGGCGCGACGTCGCAGAGGCGACCGCCGGAGCGAATCCGGACGCCGCGATCGTTGCGATCGACGTAGATGAACGGGACCGGGTTGAGCGTGTGCGCGGTGTGCGGGTGCCCGGAGGCCGGGTCCTTCATCAGCTCGCAGTTGCCGTGGTCGGCGGTGATGGCCACTGCACCGCCCAGCGCGAGCGCCGCGTCGACGATCTTGCCGACGCCCGCGTCGACCGCTTCGACGGCCTGGATCGCCGCGTCGAGGACGCCCGTGTGCCCGACCATGTCGGGGTTGGCGAAGTTGACGAGCACGAAGTCGTACTTGGCGCTGGCCACCGCCGCGCGCACCGCCTCGGCCACGCCCGCGGCCGACATCTCGGGCTTGTGGTCGTACGTCGCGACGTCCTTGGGCGACGGGAGCATCTTGCGGTCCTCGCCGTCGAAGGGCTCCTCGCGGCCGCCGTTGAAGAAATACGTGACGTGGGCGTACTTCTCCGTCTCGGCGCAGCGAAACTGCTTCATCCCCGCGCGCGCCACGATCTCGGGGAAGATGTCGGTGAACTTCTCTTTGGGGAATGCGACCGGGAGGCCGAACCTGGCGTCGTACGCCGTCATGCACGCGTAGCGGCCCTCGAGCGGGGGCTTGCCGCCCTTGCGCTCGAACGCATCGAACGCCGGCACCGCCAGCGCCTGCGTGAGCTCGCGCGCGCGGTCCGGGCGAAAGTTGAAGTGAAGGCCCGCGTCGGCCGGGACGATGCCCGCGTAGTCGCCCACGACGAACGGCTCCACGAACTCGTCGGTCTTGCCGGCCGCGTAGCTCGCCTCGATGCCGGCGAGGGCCGACGCACACCGCGAGCCGGATCCCTCGACGATCGCCGCGTACGCGCGCTCGACGCGCTCCCAGCGGTTGTCGCGATCCATGGCCCAGTACCGACCCGACACCGTGCCGATGGTGCCGGCGCCAGCGAGCTTGGCCTCGAGCTCCGCGATGTACCGCGGCGCGGTGCCGGGCTGCACGTCGCGGCCGTCGAGGAACGCATGCACCACGACGGGCGCGACGCCGCGCGCCATCTCGATGATCGCGAGCAGGTGGGCGAGCGTGGAGTGCACGCCACCGTCGCTCACCAGGCCGAAGAGGTGCAGCCGGCCGCCGGCCTCTCTGGCTTGCGCCATCGCGCGCGCGAGCACGGGGTTGTGGCCGAGCGAGCCATCGGCCGCCGCGGCGTCGATGCGCGTGATGTCCATCACGGCGATGCGACCGGCGCCGAGGTTCAGGTGCCCGACCTCGCTGTTGCCCATCTGTCCGGGCGGAAGGCCCACGTCCGGGCCGCTCGTACCGAGCAGGCCGTGGGGGTACTCGTCGAGCAACGCCGTGAGCGTCGGCGTCTTGGCGAGGCGCACCGCATTGTCGGATCGCTCGGCCCGTTCGCCGAAGCCATCGAGCACGATGAGAACGAACGGTCTCGGTCGATCCGTCAGCGTCATCCGGGCGCGACCATAGCATCGGCGACGCTCGGGCGGCACCGGATCGGGGCGCGCTCCACGCGGCGTCCGTGGTAAGACCCGACCCCGCCAGATGCCCTGGATCGAGGCCACCCTGCGGGGACAGCGCGTGTTCGTGCGCGCCAAGCCCGACGGCGCGCCCGCGGCCGAAGGAGGCCGCGTGGAGATCCGGTACGGCGCGACCTCGGACCGCGCTTACCACGCGGCCGTGCGCAACCTCGAGATCAGCGCGGGGACCCCCCTCATCGGCGACGACGACGGGCCGCCCCGTGCGTCGTCCGGGGTGCATCCGAGGGTGTCGGGGAGCACCGCGACATCCGTGACGTCCGCGGCTGCCGGCTCCTTCGGGTCGGGCGCCGTGGCGCGCCCGGCGCGCGCGTGGATCGCGTACACCGACGGCGCGTGCTCGGGCAACCCCGGACCCGCCGGCTGCGGCGTCGTGCTCATTTCGCCCGAAGGCAAGGTGCACGAGGGGTTCGACTTCATCGGCGAATCCACGAACAACGTGGCGGAGCTCACTGCGATCCTGCGCGCCGTCGAGTGGGCGTCCGCCGAGCCGTCGGCCATCCTCGTCCACACCGACAGCCAGTATTCGATCGGCGTCCTGCAAAAGGGGTGGAAGGCCAAGGCCAACCAGGAGCTCGTGGCCAAGGTGCGCGCGGTCCTGGCCACACGCGACGTGCGCCTCGTCTACGTGCCCGGCCACAGCGGCGTCCCGCTCAACGAGCGTGCCGACGAGCTCGCGCGCGAATCGATCGTCGCGCGGCGCACCCGCGCCATCACCGCCTAGCCACGCTAGGGAGCCGCCGCGATCTCCTGGAGCCACTTCACGGCGAGGGCGCAATTGCCCGCGCTGGACCATGGCGCGACGTGCGCCGGCCCGAGCGTGACGACGAGGTCGAGCCCCTTGTGCCCGATCGCGATCGGTCCGCGGTCCTTGCGCTCGTGGCATACGGTGTCACGGGCCTTGGACGAGGCGGGGCCGATGAGCCGATCGAGCGCGCGCGCGATGACCATGAACGCCTGCGCCGCATGCGGTGGCCCGGCGAGGCCGTCGTCGTAGCGCATCCTCCAGCCGAAAGCGGCGCGATCGCCGCTGGCCACGAGCACCGCGCGGTCGCCACCCCAGCCGCCAGCCACCTGCGCGGCATCGGAGAGCGGGAGCCATTCTTCGAATGCGGTCCGCGCGCCGAGCTCCCCCTCGGAGTCCTCGTCGCTCGCCGTCCAACCCGATCCGAGCGACGCAAACGGCGGAGCGGAGACCGGCTTCGCGGGTTCGTGCGCCAGCCACTTCTCGAGGTGCAGGATCTGCTCGGTCGTCGTCGGCGGATCCTCCCACGCGCGATCGACCGCGGCCCACCCGCCCTGCCGGCGCAGGGTGTTCACGAAAAGCGTGCCGTAGATGTACGGCGCCGCGAGCGACGACCGCATCACGCTCGGGGCCTTCGCGCCCGGTCCCTGGCTGATGCCCTCGCGGATCTGCCCCGAGATGTCGGGCACGTCGAGCGCCGTCGCGTTCGAGCCGAGGACCCGCGGCACGATCATGTCGTACATGGCGCTCGTCGCGTCGCCCTCGGCGAGCGCGCTCACGGTCTCGGCCTCGTCGCCCGCGCCGGGCTGGTAGCGCGATCGGCGCTCGAGGTCCCAGTGCTGATCCTGCAGCGCGTGGACGAGCTCGTGCGCGAGCGTGGCGTCGGCCTCGTCCTCGCGCAGATCGCTCGCCAGGTACATCGTGCCGTCGGCGGGTTCGTAGTAGCCGGCGAGCTGCTCTTCGAGGAGATCGTACTCGGCGCCTTCGTAGTCGAACCCCGTCGGCAAGAAGCCGAAGAGCTGCAGCTCGAGGCCTTCGTTGCGGATCGCCTGCGGGGGCAACTCGCGCGCGACGTGAGCCTTGACGCGCGCGATGAGCGCTGCGCGATCGAGCTCCACGCCCGGGACGGATTTCGTCGCGTCGAGCTGCCGCACCCGCTTCACCTGCGCGAGCATCGCCGCGATCCGCGCCGTCTGGTCGGCGACCGGCGGGACGAGGGCCTTGGCTTCCCGTGTCGACGTCGAGGGGGGAGCCGTGGCGCCCGTCGCGACAGCGCTGGCGGCTGGCGCGGGTGTGGACGCGTTGCGCGCGGGGGCCGCGCTCGATCCGCATGCCCAGCATGGAAGGACGACGAGCGCCGCGAGGGCGCGCGCGGAACGCGTCATCGCGCTTGCGCGATTCCGCGCGTGCCTTCTCGACGGATGGTGGCGATGGCCTCGCCGTAGTTCGAGGTCGTGAACACGGCGCTCCCGGCGACGAGCACCCGCGCGCCGGCCTCGGTCGCAAGGGCAGCCGTGTCGGGGCCGATGCCGCCGTCGATCTCGAGATCCACAGCGAGGCCCGCGTCGTCGATCATCTTGCGGATCGCGCGCACCTTCGCGAGCGTCTCCGGAAGGAACGCTTGGCCTCCGAAGCCGGGGTTCACGCTCATCACGAGCACCACGTCCGCGAGCGCAAGGACGTAGCGGAGGGTGTCCTCGTTCGTGGCGGGGTTGAGGACGACGCCCGCGCGTTTGCCGAGGCTCTGGATGTGCTGCAGCGTGCGGTGCAAGTGCGGCGAGGCCTCGACGTGCACGCTGATCACGTCGGCGCCGGCGCGCGCGAAGTCGTCGACGTACTTCTCGGGCTCCACGATCATGAGGTGTACGTCGACCGGGAGGGCGGTCGCAGCGCGAATGGCCTTCACGACGGGCGGGCCCAGGGTGATGTTGGGCACGAACCTGCCGTCCATCACGTCGACATGGATCCAGTCTGCCCCGGCGCCCTCTGCGGCGCGCACCTCTTGCGCGAGCTTGCCGAAGTCGGCGGCGAGGATCGACGGGGCGACGAGCACGGGTTTTCCGGGAGCGGTCACGCCGAGACTGGTGACGGAAGCGGGGGCGCGCGTCAAGATCGCGCCGCGTCGCGGCGCTTCTGCTCCTGTTGCAGGGCGTACCGAAAGGGACGAGTCTTGTCGGGGGGAGCCATGGACGTCCGACGCATCGAGAAGAACGACTTCGACCGGATCGTCGAGGTGATCGACCACTGGTGGGGTGGGCCCATCAGCACGTTCGCGCACCCCATTTTCTTCTACGAGCTCGGGGACCGGGCGCTCGTGGTCGAAAAGGGTCCTGAGATGATCGGGTTCTTGCTCGGGTTCCAGGCGCCCGGCGGCCCGGCGGGAACCGTCGACGACGTGCGCATCGGTTACGTGCACCTCGTCGGGATCCACCCGGACCATCGGCGCCGCGGCGTGGGCCGCCTGCTCTACGACCGCTTCACCCACGACTGCCGCGACGCGCGGTGCAGCCGGATGAAGGCGATCACCGCGCCCGGCAACGAGGGCTCGATCCGCTTTCACGTCGCGCTCGGCTGGGACGCGCGCGAGGTCGACGACTACGCGGGTCCGGGCCGCCGCCGGATCGTTTTCACCAAGCAGCTCACCTGACGGGCTTCGCGTACCGGGCCTCGCGCGTATACTCCGACCCGCATGAGCCCGACGCCCTCTTCCCAGCCGCCGCGCGACACCGTCGAGCCGCCGATCTCGATCGCGACGCTGCGCGAGATCGGTCTCTTTGGAGCGCTGAACGACGAGGTGCTCGACCGCATCGCAGGCATGCTCAAGCTTGTACGCGTCGCGCCCGGCGACACCGTATTTCGCGAGGGCGATGGCGCTGCGCGCGAGATGTTCGTCCTCCTCGAGGGCGAGATGGAAGTGCAGAAACGCAGTCGCCGCGGCCGTGATACGCGCATCGCGATCCTTGGGCCGCACGACTTCTTCGGCGAGATGTCGATGATCGACATGCAAGCGCGCTCCGCGACGGTGCGTGCCCTCGCGCCGTCGCGCTTGCTCAAAATGACGAGCGAGGACATGGACGCGCTCTACCGCGCCGACCTCAAGGCCTACACGCTCGTGGTCCTGAACATCGCGCGGGACATGTCCCGCCGCTTGCGCGTGACCGACGGCATTCTCGCCGAGTTCACCGCCAACGTCCTCGACGAGTACGTCGCTGCGAAGCGACCGTGAGGAACCGTCGCGTCGAACCGTGCGCGATCGCGTCGCGCCCTTCCGCGTAGTCAGTCGGGGAGGTCGCCGTCGTTGGCTTCGCCCGCGTCCACGCACGGGCGTGGGTCGCAGCCGCCGTCCCCGTCGCTGCCGTCACCGACGGACGCGTCGACGCTCCCATCGCCGCGCGCGGACGATTCGGCGTCGGCGCTGGCCGACGCGTCGGTGTCGAGTCGGCCGGCGTCAGGGCTCGTCACTGTCGCTGGGGATGATCCGCTTCCCCCCTCGCCCGAGCCGCTCGCGTTGACGAAGCCGCCGCTGCCTTCGCCTCCGAACGTGCCCGCGTCTGCGGACGATTCGGCCGCGGCTCCGCTGGAGCTGGGCGAACCGCTACCTCCGAGCTGGCCTTCAGCGCCCTCGTTGCCGTTCGAGCCTGTAGGCGGCAGCGTCTGCGGCACGAGGTTGCAGCCGAGCCAGTGGCTCGCGACGACGACGAGGGCTACCCAAACGGGCGCACCCCACCGGCGGGTCCTCATCGTGCCGATCATCCCGCTCATCAGGAGAGCACCGATTGTGCCACGCGGGATCAAGCTGAAATTGCTTCACTTACCGCGATGCGTCGCGTCGGGCTGCGCCGGATCCCGCGATCACACTCGGCTCAATGTGGCACACGCCGAGCGCCGTGCTCCGCCTTGAGAGAACCCGTCGCCCGTGTTAACGCGACTCGCATGGCAGACGACTCGGCGATCGCGACGCTCTCTCCGCGGCTGCGCCGCACGTTGGAGCTTGTCTACGGCGTCGAAGGCGTGCTCGAGGCCCGCATCTGGCAATGGCCCGGCCGCGTGGCTGTGGGGGTGAGGGGCGGCAGCACATCGTCGCCGACGGAGCTGGTCCGCCGGGTCGAAGTCGCGGTCGCAGGACTTCGCGATCCAGAGGAAAGCTGGGACTTCGGCATCCTGGGGGACGCCGCTACGCGGCAGTAGGACGGAGCGAAGCGATCAGTTCGTCACGAAGATCGCTTCGATCTCCGTTTTGACCTGGTCTTCCGTCTGCTTCCGCGCGATCGCAATCTCTTTCACGATGAGCGTGCGGGCGGTGTCGAGCATCCGGCGCTCGCCGAAGCTGAGCTGTTTGTCGGTCTTCAGGCGGTAAAGATCGCGAAGGACCTCGGCGACGTCGTAAATCGACCCCGTCTTGATCTTGTCCATGAACCCGCGATAACGGCGGTTCCAGGTCTGGTTGTCGAACCCGAGGGTACGCTCGCGCAGAATGTCGAATATCTCGCGGATCTCCAGCTCGCTGATGACCTCGCGCAACCCGACGGCGCCGGCATTGGCGACCGGGACCATGATCTTTCGGTCGGTGTCCAGGATCCGAAGGACGTAAAATTGCTGCCGGCTGCCGGCGATGTCCTTCTCCTCGATGCGGATGACTTCTGCGACGCCCTGCGCCGGGTAGACCGCCTTGTCGCCCACCTTGAACTTCACGTCGGTAGCAGCTTGCATCGGGTCTCCTTCGTGTGCGAAAGCGAACACAGCATCCTACCGTACGGCGTGGCGGGCCTGTTTCGGCACGACGACAACGCACGCGGCCTGAGCGGGAACTAAGAAGCTTCGGGATTCATTCCAGACCGGAAAGAGAATCCCGGCCCGAAGTCATGCAGACAGGCACGCGCACTGTAGTTGGCTGGCGTTCCTTTGTCAATCGCCCTACGCCCCTACTCCGAGGGCCATGTATGCGCAGTTGCAGCTAGTGCTTGTCGTCGCGTCCGCGTGCGATTTCTTCTGCGAGGCCCCAGCGCACGCCGCGATCCGAGATACGGACGCGCGCTGATCCCCAGTGGTCGAGCAGAGCCATCGCGATGCAGCCGCCGGCGACGATGACATCGGCCCGTTTCGGCTCCATTCCTGGCAAGTTGCGGCGCTCCTCGGCGGTCATCGCGGCGAGTCGAGCGACCAGGGCACGGAGCTCTTCGACGTCCAGCACGTGTCCGTGAACGCGCGCGCCGTCGTAGGGATCCAGCTCGAGCGATACGGCCGCGAGAGTCGTCATCGTGCCCGCGATCCCGATCGGCGTCGTCGCAAGGCCGAGCGCCGGCACATTCGCGAAGCCGCCTCGCGCCACCGCAAGCACGGCCTCGATCTCCCCCGGCGTGATGGGATCGCGTGACACGAGGCGCTCGGTCAGACGAACGCTTCCCAGATCGAAGCTGGACGCGAACGCGATCTCTGCGGGCCCATCTGCAAGGCGACCGAGCACCACCTCGGTGCTGCCGCCTCCGATGTCGAACACGGCCACGTGCGGTCCCTCGAGGTCCTCCATCCCGGCGATGGCCCCCCGGAAGGCCATGCCCGCTTCCTCGCCGCCCGACAGGATCCGCGCGTCGATGCCAAAGAGGTTCCGGACGCGCTCCCGCAGCGCCTCGCCTCCGGCGGCATCGCGCATCGCGCTCGTCGCGACGACGCCGACGCGCGCAACGCCCAGCTCACGCACGGTGCGCGCGTAGTCGTCGAGGCACGCCGCGGTGCGCGCGATTGCCTCGGGAGCGAGCCGCCGCGTCCTGTCGACGTCCTGGCCGAGGCGCGTAACCGTCGCGCGCTCCGCGACGGCCACGAGCTCTCCGTTGGGCCCGCGATCGGCGACCAGCAAAAGGACGGTGTTCGTCCCGATATCAATCGCCCCTACGCGCATCGCACGGCTCCCGCCACGGCCCCGGCGGTATCCACTGGCGCTGGAGCCTACCCCGTGGCCCGCCGCGATTCGAAGCTCAAATCCGGTGGGGAGCTCGAGGGGAGCGGAGGTCGCTCCCCTCGACCGTCCCTAATTTGCCAAGTCCTTGAGGTTCAGCATTTCCTCGACGTTGGGCTGGAGCACGAGCTCGACCCGCCGGTTCTTGCCTTCCTCTTCGCGCGTCTGCTGGTCGATCGTGCCCGCGATCGGGTCGAACTGCGCGTAGCCAATTGCCGCCACGTGCGCGGGATCGAGCCCGCCCCCGCTCGGAATGCCCTTCGCGTCTGGGCCCTTGTCGGGGGCGACGAGAAAGGTCACGACCTGCCGCGCGCGCATCGCGCTGAGGCCCCAGTTGTCGAAGTAGGTGCCGCCGTAGGGCTCCTTGTCCGTGTGCCCGGCGATCTGGAAGTTGCGCTTGCTCAGCGTGTCGTCGCCCTTGATGACGTCGGCCACCTGCTTGATGACCTTCTTGCCTTCCGGCTTGAGCGAATCCTTGCCCGAGTCGAAGAGAACGTCGCCCGGCAGCTGAATCACCATGCGGTTGTTCCGGACGACGACCTTCAGACCGACGCTGGTTAGCTTGTCGAGACGGGCCTTGAGGTCGCGGAATCGCGCCTTCATGTCGTCGAGCTGCTTGAGGCGAGCCTCGTACTCCGACATGGCTTGCTTGAGCTTCGACTTCTCTTCTTCGGACTTGCTGAGGTCCACGCCGAGGCCCTTCAACTTCGCCTTCAGATCGTCGATCTGACCCTGCGCGTCCGCGAATTTCTTGTCGTCATCCGCGTGACGCTTGTTCGCAGCGTCCAAGTCTGCCTTGAGCTGCGAAATCTCGCGCTGCGCCTGCTGCCATTCGTCTTCGCTGTGGCCACATCCGGCGAGCACGAACGTCGCAAGGAAAGCCGTCAGCAGCACGCCCACGGATAGTCTCAAAGTCTGCATCGGTGACCTCGTTTAGGGTTCCCTCAGGCGCGCCGAAAGTATCGAGCGGTCCCCTCAGGGTCAAGCAAGGGCGTCAGCAGTGCTGCGAGCGATCGCGTGAGAAGCCCCCGCGCACCGCCTCGCGGAGGACGTCAACTTTTTTGATTGACACGTAACGTACGTGACCATATACGTCATCTCATACTCACCCCATCTAAAGGAGGGATCGAGATATGGCTGCTAAGAAGGCGAAGAAGGCGAAGAAGGGCGGAAAGAAG
>Ga0302326_10010481_pt1 | contig 20089 bp, 14 predicted proteins | sample Palsa_T0_3_FD_202264 | JGI IMG/M metagenome (GOLD analysis project Ga0302326, IMG submission 202264) | Peat permafrost microbial communities from Stordalen Mire near Abisko, Sweden - Palsa_T0_3 | ecosystem: Environmental > Terrestrial > Soil > Palsa > Peat permafrost | place: Sweden: Abisko...
GCCGGTGTCTGCGGCACGCCGTCGGCGGGTGCCGAGGCGGAAGCGGCGTGCTGGCAGCCGGTGCTCATGAACAGCGCGAGGAAGGCGAGAGGGATGAGGTTTCTCCGTTGCATGGCTGCTCTTACAACAAGGGAGCCGCGGACTGATTCCCGCTTCCGTGAAACTACCGCTCGCACAGGCCGACCTTCGCCAGCCGGCGGCGCGCCATCACTGTCCCTCGTCGGTCGCGTAGACGATCTTCCCCAGGCGCGCCTCGTCGTCTCCGGCCGCGTCGCGCTCGGCCTCGACCGCGGCCGCCTCCGTCTCCAGCTCGGGGAAGCGCCAGCGTGTGGTCCCGCTTTCCTCGATGGCCACGTCGCCGCCCAGCGCCACGAGCTCGCGGTCGAGGCGCTTGCCCGGCGGCGGCTGCCCCGTCGCCGTCGTCCACGCTCGCGCCACGCCCTGATCGGTCACCGGCTGCCTGGCGTGGACGCGATCGAGCACCTCGCGCAGGACCGCCACCCGTCCCTGCTCCTCGGTCGCCGCCCTGACGCGCAGCGGTCGGAGGAAGGCACGCGCGACCGGAAGAACGAAGAGCAACGCCGAGAAGACCAGGGGCACCACGCCGAGCACCAGCGGCACACCGGTGTCGACCACGTGATGCGGCAGCCGATCGAAGAGATGCATCGCCCGCTCCAGCGTCATGTCGTTCTCGATGCCCCACCATCCCATGAGCAGGTTGAACGCGTTGATGGCCGCGATGGCGAAGTTCGTTCCGGCCGTGTTCCCGGTCAGCGGGGCGAGCGGCTTGGTGCGCGCCCAGGCCGGTGCAGGCTCGGCCTCGAGCGCGCCCGAGGCGGTTTTTCGCAGCGCGGCGAAGCGGTAGACGATGCCGCCGTCCTCGCTCACGTCGACGTCGCCGTCGTAGTCCAGCATCAGCCGGGACATCATGGGATCGGCCTTCTCGCGCGGCAGGCCGGTCACGCGCATCACGTCCGCCAGGCCGATGCGTCCCTTGCCGGCGCGGATGGCGGCCACGAGGAGACGCTCGTTCTCGCGCGGATCCTCCGGCGGCGCGTGCGGACCGAAGAAGAAGCGGTTCACCCGCTCGTAGAGAGGGACCTTCGGCCCGGCCTGACGCGCCCTGGACGGCGTCGCGCCCCAGCCCGCGCCGGCGTAGCCCACCGCGAACGGCGACCAGGGGTGGAACGTCCAGAAGAGCGCGTCGCCCACGATGCGCATGAGCCCATACGCCAGCGCGCCTCCCGGCAAGCCGCCGCCCCGGCGCGAGCTCGAGTCGTTGCCCTGCCGCGCGAAGGTCATCCCGATGACCAGCGCCAGGAAGATGGCCGCGTAGGACACCAGCACGATGGAGACCCAGGCGCGCACGACGAAGCGCATGGCGCCGGCCAGCGCTGCGCCCACCGCCCGGGCCGCCTGACGCCGCGTCTCGCGTCCCTGCCAGGGCTTGGTGAAGCCGGTGGGGAAAAAGTGCACGAGCTCGCCGTCGTTGGTCACACGAAGCTGCCCGCGAAACTCGCTGGAGAGCCAGTTGAGCCCATTCTCGGCGTCGCGCAGCGCGAGTCCCGTCCGGGCTGCAGCGTCGGCGACCGTGAGGGGCGTTTTCGCGTCGACTTTCGCGCGGATCGCCTCGCCCGCCAACGCGGGGGCGAGAAACGTCGGGGCTGGCTGCACCCTCGGAACATAATCACCCTGCCCCGAACTCTCAAAGCAAGGCCTCCCTTCCGGGCGCTCGGCTCGAAAAGGGGGCTTGTGTCCGGAGAGCCTGGAGCGCACCTCGAACCGTGCCTAAAGTAGATGGGTGCGCCTCGGCCTTCTCGGACCTGCGAACGGAGACCTCGCTGCGCTGGCGCGGACCGCAGAGTTCTTGCTCAACGGGGCGAAGGTGGCCCGCGCCATTTATCTCGGTGCCGACGAGGCCATCGAGGACACCGTCGCGGTGTGGGCCGAGTCGCTGGTGGGGCCCGACGCCAGCGACCGCGGGGTCTGGAGCCGCGCCTTCCCGGTCGCCGCCGGCGGAACCACCGAGCAGCTTGACACCTTCCTCCGCGCCGAGCGCGCGCGCTTGAGGCTCCGGGCGCTGGAGAGGCTTCCGCCGCAGGAGCTGCGCACGGTGGAGATGCTCGGCGAGCACGTGGCGGTACTCATCCACGACAAGGCGCTCCTCGACGAAGAGGACATCTTTTCCGCCACCCTGCTGGTCTACGGCAAGAGCGAGAGCGCCCTGGTCAAGCCCATCGGATCGCGCTGGTTCATGACCCCGGGACCGATCGGCCGGCCGGGCTGCGGCGCCATGGTCCTCGACGATTCCGGTGAGGAGCTGGTGGCCATCGTCTACGACGCCGACGGGCGACCGGCGCATCGCGAGACTCTGTCGACCCGACGCTCGACCAAGATGAGCGTCCAGGGGTAGCCTCGTTTCCGAGGCCGCCGTGAGAGTCGCCGTCTTCGGAGGGAGCTTCAACCCGCCGCACGTCGGCCACGTGCTGGCGTGCGCGCTGGTCATGGCCAAGGGCCAGGTCGATCGCCTGCTGGTCGTGCCGACCTACGAGCACCCCTTCGCCAAGCCGTTGGCTCCCTACCACGACCGCGTGGCGATGTGCGAGCTGGCCACGGGGTTCATGCGGGGTCTGGAGGTCTCGCGCGTGGAGGCGGAGCTGGGGGGAGAGAGCCGGACGCTGCGCACGCTGGAGCACCTCGCGGCGACGCACGCCGACTGGAAGCTCCGCCTGGTCATCGGGGCCGACATCCTGGCCGAGACGCCGAAGTGGTTCGGCTTCGACGCCATCGCCCGACTCGCGCCGCCCCTGGTCCTCGCGCGCGCCGGATTCGACGCGCCGGGGGCGGGGCCGCCGCTGCTGCCCGAGGTGTCCAGCACGGAGGTGCGGGCGGCGATCGCGCGAGGGGCCTGGACCGAGGTGGAGGAGCGCGTGCCGCGTCCGGTGCTCGCGCTCATCCGGGAGCGGGGACTTTATGACGCGCCGGCGTGAGCGCCCTCTGGCGGTCTTCGTGATGGGGGCGGGCAAGGTCGGCTCGGCGCTGGCCCGAGCCCTCCGGGCGAAAGGCGCCCAGGTGACTCTTCGCGCGGCGCGGAAAGGTTCGCCGCGGACCATCGACGCCGACGTGGTGGTGCTGGCGGTGCGCGACCGCGACCTGCGGGGGCTGGCCCAGCAGATGGTGGGGGTCGTGCCGCGGCGGGCCGTGGTCGTCCACGTGGCGGGAGCGCTGGGGGCGGAGGCACTGGAGCCGCTCCGCGGGGCATGCGCCGGAATCGCCCAGATGCACCCGATGATCTCCTTCGCCTCCACGCGCTCCGCGCCCTCGCTGACACGTGGCAACGTCCTGGTGCAGGGGGACGGCGCGGCGGTGAGCCGAGCACGCCGGCTGGCCCGGCTCCTGGGGATGACGCCACGAAGCGTCCCGGCCATCGACTCCGTCGCCTACCACGCAGCGGCCGGGCTGGTCGCCAACGGGGCAGCGGCGCTGGCCGCGGTGGGAGCGGCGCTTCTGGTCAAGGCGGGGGTCGCGGTCGAGGTAGCGCCCAGGATGCTCGGGCCGCTCCTGCGCAGCGTGGGGGATAACGTGGAGGCGCTCGGCTTTCCGGAAGCGCTGACCGGACCGGTGCGGCGCGGCGACGCGGCCGGCGTGGAGGGGCACCTGAAGACGCTGCGGGAGAAGCTGCCGCAAGCGGTGGGGCTTTACCTGGCCGCGGCCGAGGCGCAGCTCCCGCTGGCGAGAGCGATCGGCGACGCCCCCGACGACAGCTTCGATGCAATCGCGCGGGTCATCCGCGCGGCCCGAGGCTGAGCCGGAGCGCGGCGGGCGCGCCCACGCGCGGGCACGCGACGAGTGCGGCCCGACACGCCGACCACAGATCCGGCGCCACGTTCGCGAGACCCCATGTTTCCAAGGGGAAACATAGCATTCCGTGCCTTGACGGAGGAGCCTCCAACGGTAGCCTTGAGCACTTGGTACTCCCCCTCTCGTCACCGCGTGCCCTCTTTCCGGCCCCGACTCCGGCACTCGCCGCGCGCGGTTTCATCGAGCTCGACGACCGGGTGGCCGCCGGCACTGGCGGCGTCGCGGTGGTGCGCGCATCCTCGCGCGAGGCCGCCGAGGCGATGGGCGCCCACGTGGCGCGACGCGCGCGCGCGGCGGGCTTCTGCGCAATCGAAGCGCGGTCGGCGCTCGGTGCGCCCTTGTGGCGCGAGGTCGCTTCCCGTCTTGGCGTAGGTGCCCTGGCCGGCGACCCGGGCGACGCGGCGCAGGCTATCGGACGCGCGGCGTCCCTTCGACGGGCGGTGCTGGTGGCCGCGCTCCCGCCGGCGGGCAGCTGGGACCGGGCCGTCGCGGGCGCCATGGCGTCCCTCTCGGCCGCGCCGCCGGTCTTCCTGATGGCGTCGGGCGCCGACGTGGCGGATGACCTTCGGGCCGACCTCTACGAGGTCAGCGGGACGCTGGACGTACTGGAGCGCCTGCGCTGGTGGTGCTCCATCGCCGAGGCCGCGCATCTGGACGTCCCGGCCGACGCTATCGCCTCGCTCGACGCGTGGTGGCAGAACGCGCGCAACGCCTCCCTGGCGCGCGCCGGGGCCGACGCCGTTCTCGCCCCCGCATCCGAGTCCCTGGCGGTCACGCTGGCGCTAGCTGCGCGCGCGTGGCAGGTCGCCGACCTGGCCGCGCTGGGCTGCGACCCCGGTGCCGTGGAAGGCTTGACGCGCGCCGGCGCGGTGAAGATCGACGGCGGCTGGCTGACCCTCGACCCGGCCTGGACGGTGCGAGCCGAAGCGCTGGCCGAGAGCGCGTCGGCCGAGGTTCTCGCCGCCGTCGCATCCGCCCTGACCACGCGGTTCGAGCACGACGCGTGGGCGCATGCGCGCTCCGCCGAGCTGCTGGTGCAGGCCGGCCTTGGATGGGCGGCCGACGAAGCGCACGCGCGCGCGCTCGCCCACTCGGAGGACTCCATCGTGAGGCGGGAGATGATGGCGCGATGGATGTCCGCCATCGCCGGCCTTCCTCCGGAGGCGCAGCTCCCCCTGCGCGTGCGGGCGACGGAGCGCGCGCTCGCCACCGGCGAGGCGGAGCAGGCCTTCCGCTGGGCCCAGTCCGCGACGGCGCTGGCGCCCCGCGACGCGGAGGTCGGGCTGCTGTTCGGTCGGGCGGCGGTCGCCCTGGGAGACCTGGTCGCAGCCAAGGTCGCGCTGGAGCGCTCCGCCGCCGACGCGACGGACGATGCCACGCGCGCGGTGATCGCCGCGGAGCTGGCGGAGCTCGCATACCTGGCCGGCGATCTGGTGGGCGCCGAGCGCGAGGCGGCCCATGCGCTGTCGATGGGCGCAGACCAGGCGACGCGGCTGAGAGCGCGCAATACGCGGGGCAAGCTCCTCCTCGCGTCGTCTTCCTGGAACGAGGCCGACGTGCACTTTGCCGAGGACGCGTGGGCGGCGGCGGCGGCCGGGCTGCGCACCGAGGAGCTGCGGGCGCGTCTCAACCGCGGCATCGCGCTTCTCTCCAAGGGCCACGTGGACGAGGCCAGCGCCATCTTCGAGGCGGTGCTGGGCGAGGGAGAGCGCGCAGGGGATGCGCGGGCCTGCGCTTTCGCGCTGGACAATCTCTCGGTGGTAGCGACGCGCCGCCACCACTACGCCGAGGCGCTCGCCTTGGCCGAGCGCACGCTGAAGCTCCGCCAGCGCATCGGCGATCGCGTCCGCCTGGCGCTCGTGCTGGGAAACCTGGCCGAGCTGCGCCGCCGCATGGGCCTCATCGACCACGCCGAGCACGCCGTCACCTTCGGTCGCCGCACCCTGGGACCGGGGATGCCGCCCGCCCGTTCGGCGCAGTTCTCCCTGCGCGCGGCGCGCAATGCGCTGATGCGCGGCAACACGGTGGAGGCGCGGCGCGAGGCGACGCGAGCCCTGGCAGAGAGCGAAGCGGCGGGCCTGCGCGACTCCGTCTGCGAAGCGTACTGCGTGGCGACGCGCGTCGCCCTGGAGGACGGCGATCTGGCGCGCGCGGGCGAGCTGCTGGCGCGCGCCCGCACCCTGGCGACGACCGACGACCTCCGCGCCGAAGCGGCCATCGTCTCGGCGCGGCACGCGCGGGCCTTCGGCGATCCGGGCGATGCGCTGGCCCTGGAAGCGCTGACCGCGGCCCGCACCAGCGGCAAGGAGGATCTGGTCATCGAGGCCTACGCCCTCCTGGCGGAGGTCCACCGCACTGCCGGTCGCACGGAGACGGCGAGGGCGCACGTCGAGAGCGCCGGCGCGCTACGCGACCAGATCGCCGCATCGCTGCCCGACGACGTGCGCGCGGCGTACCTCTCGCGTCCGGACCTGGCCGCTCTCGCCAAGCTCCATGCGCTCCTCGCCGACGCGTCTTCGGCCGGCGACGCGCCTCCCTCGTCGCAATCCCTGCCGCGTCCGAGCGTCCGGGCGATAGCCGCGACCTCGCGCGAGATGGTGGGCGACGACCCCGCGGTGCGCGGCTTGCTCGCGGCGGTGAAGAAAGTGGCGCGCTCGAACAGCACCGTGCTGGTCCGTGGGGAGAGCGGCACGGGCAAGGAGCTGGTGGCCGAGGCCATCCACCGGGCCAGCGATCGCGCGAGTGGCCCGCTGGTCACCGTCAACTGCGCCGCCCTTGTGGAAACTCTGCTCCTCAGCGAGCTTTTCGGTCACGAGAAGGGCGCCTTCACCGGAGCCAGCAGCCGGCGGCGCGGTCGCTTCGAGATGGCCGAGGGTGGGACGCTCTTTCTCGACGAGATCGGGGACATTTCCGCCCGCACCCAGGTGGCTCTGCTGAGGGTGCTGCAAGAGCGGACGTTCGAGCGCGTGGGGGGTACGGCGCCCATTCGCGCCAACGTCCGGGTCATCTGCGCCACCCACCGCGACCTGAAGGCCATGGTCGAGCGCGGCGAGTTCCGCGAAGACCTCTACTACCGTCTGCGCGGCATCACCCTGGAGGTGCCCCCGCTGCGCTCGCGCATGGGCGACCTGGCGCGCATCAGCGATCACTTGCTGGCACGCATCGCGGCCGAACGTGGAGAGGTCAAAAAGGCTCTGGCCAGCGACGCGCTGGAGCTGCTCGGCCGCCACCGCTGGCCCGGGAACGTGCGGGAGCTGGAGAACGCCTTGCGGGCGGCGTCGCTCTTTGCCGACGGGGAGATCGTCACCGGCGCCACGCTGGCCGAGAACGTGGACGACCTGCGCACTTCCGCCCAAGCGGGTCGCACGCGGCCGAGCTCTCTTCCGCCGCCGCCATCGGACTACCCCGAGTTCGCTTCGACCGACATGCTCGGCGGTGAGGACGACGCAGAAGCGGGCGAGTCGCTCCTGCCCGCCATGGAGGCCAACGCCACCGACGTCGCCTATTCGCAGGTGCGTGCCGGCGCGACCTCGCTCCCGGACATCAAGCGTCAGATCGAGCGCGACTGCATCGCCCGGGCCCTGGCCGAGACGCGGGGGAATATTACGCGCGCCGCCGCGCTTCTGGGGATGAAGCGCCCGCGCCTCTCGCAGCTGGTCAAGCAATACGGGCTCGCGGCCGTCTCGTCGGAGGGGTCCTGAGATGAAGCTCGTGGCGTTGGGGGTGCTCGCCGCCATGCTGGGTGCGGGCTGCGCGTTCGATGCAAGCGACGCCGGCGAGACCGACACCCGCTCGAGCGAGACCCCCGTCAGCGTCGAGGCGCGGGGCAGAACGAGAGCCACCACGGACTCGCCGCCGGGCCCCGGCTCCTCGACGCCGGCGGCGTCGAAGCAGAGCCCCACCGAGGGCGCCAGCCAGGGAGTCGAGCAAGGCAGCAATCCCGAGCCGTCACCCTGGTACGCGGCGGCCCCGGTCGAGCTTTCCTCGGGACCCACGGCACCGGCCGGCAACGGCGCCGGCGCCGCCGCTGGCACCATGCTAGCGAGCGGCGGCACGCCCACCGGACTGGTTCGCTGACCCCTCCAGGGCAAACGCTCGTAGGGAGCGGGCGGCCTCCCTCGAAGACGTGCCACACTGCGGGCCGTGGAGGATCTGCGTCCCAAGACCATCCTGTTCTGCGCGGTTCTGGCGCTCGCCATCGCGCTGAGCGTTCTCTTGCGCGGCCGGCGCTCGGTGCACTGGCTCTTCGCCGCCTTCGCCGCCGACGTGGCCCTCTGGTACGCCAGCCAGTCGCTCGCCGGCTTCTTCCGGGCCGATGTCTGGGAGCGCGTGACCGGCTTGCTCACCGTGCTCCTGCCGCAGATCGCCATTCACCTCTTCCAGAGCGTCGCCCCGCTGGAGACGGAGGGCTCCCGGCCGCGCCTCGCGCGCTTCGCGGCCGTCGTCGGCGTGGTCGTGCTGGCGCTGGCGGTGTCGCCGTACCACGACCGAGCCTTCGCGCTGGGGACGGTCTACACCTACGTCTTCGGCCTCCTCGCGGCGGCGCTCATCTCCCTCGCGCGTCGAGGGCAGCGCAACCCCTCGCGTGCCGTGCGCGACCGCGTGCGCTTTCTCGTCGTCGTCGGTGCGGCGGCCACCGCCTTCTCGATGGGCGACTTTCTCTCGTACCTGGGAGTGCAGCTGCCGCCCATCGGCGCCGTACTGTGCATCGTCTTTCTCTTCGTCCTCGCCGAGTCGCTCACCCGGCCGCGCCTGGCGGACATCTACGAGATGGCCGGGCGCCTGCTGGTCTCCACCGCCCTGGCCTTCTGCCTCGCAGGCATCTTCTACATGTTCGTCATGGTGCGGGTGCTGGGCGGATTCGACACCATGTACCTGAACGCCGTCCTCGCGGCGATCGTGTTCCTGGTGCTCTTCGAGCCGCTGCAGTCGGAGGTGGAGACGCGCATCCACCAGTTCTTCTTCCGCGAGCGCTACGACCTGGAGACCAGCGTGGCCGACCTCCGCAAGCGCCTGGCCCACGTGCTGGAGCTCGACGAGATGGTGACCACGCTGATGCAGGGCCTCGAGCGCTCGCGGCGCGTGACCACGGCGGCGCTCTACCTCCGCGACCAGGACGGCGACGGGTTCGACCTGGCCGGCTCCATCGGCGCGGCGGTGCCCAAGCGCATCGAGTCGCTCGGGGCGCGGCCCATGCTGGATCGCCTGGAGAAGCAGCCCGCCCTGTCGCTCGAGGAGCTGGCGCGGGAGGGCAACCCTGGAGACGCGGCCGTCGTCGCTGCCGCCGACTCGCTGGGCACCTTGCGCGGCTCGGTGGCGCTGGCGGTGCGCGGGGACGACGACGCGTGCGTGGGTCTGCTCTTCTTGGCCGACGACCGGGTCCGCGACGCCTTCACGCCGGAGGAGATCGCGCTCCTCGAGGCGGTCGCCGCGCAGGCCAGCGTGGTGGTGGCCAACAGCCGCGTGTACTCGCGCATGAAGGAGCGCGATCGGCTGGCGGCGCTGGGGTCCATGGCGGCCGGCCTGGCGCACGAGGTGAAGAACCCCCTGGGGGCCATCAAGGGCGCGGCGCAGCTGCTGGAGGAGGGGGGCTCTGGCGCCCACGAGGACCCCACGTCGAGCGAGTTCGTGGGGATCATCCTCGAGGAGGTCAATCGCCTGGACCGCGTGGTGGGGAGCTTCCTCGACTATGCGCGTCCGCACGCCGGCAACCCCATTCCACTGGATCTCAACGCCGCGGTCCGGCGCACGGTGCAGATCCTCTCCAGCCAGATCAGCGACGGCGGCGTCGACGTCCACCTCGACCTGGGCGAGCCGCTCCGGCGCGCCAAGATCGACCCGGAGAAATTCCGCCAGGTGCTCCTCAACCTCATGCAGAACGCCATCCAGGCCATGGATGGGCGCGGCAAGGTCACCGTCTCGACGCAGATGAGCCGCTCGGCCCGCGGGCGCGTCCCGCCGCTCGAGGGGACGCTGCCGTCGTCGCGCCGGTCGATGGCCGAGGACAGCGAGGTGGTCGAGGTGAGCGTGCGCGACACCGGCCCGGGCATCTCTCCCAAGGTCCTGCGAAACCTGTTCGTCCCCTTCTTCACCACCAAGAGCGAGGGGACGGGCCTCGGCCTGGCCATCAGTCAGAGCATCGTGCAAAACGCCGGCGGCACCATCGAGGTGCACTCGCAGCCGGGGGCCGGGACGCGCTTCACCATCGTCCTTCCCGCGGCGCTGGACGCGCTGTCGACGGCGCCGCCGGGCGACTCGCCAGCCGCCATGGCGACGCCCGCGCTGGTGCGACGGAAAAGCGAGCCGCCGCCCCCTCAGCCGTAGCGCTCCTCGAAGAGCGCGCGAACGGCCGGCATGTCCCGCACCAGGGAGAGCGTGTGCTCGGCATGACCGCGGGCGTAGCCGTTGCCGATAAAGAGGTCGACGTCCTTGCCCACCCCCTCGGCACCAAGGGCGGCCCGCGTGAAGCTGGTCGACATGGCGAAGAAGTAGACGACGCCGCGATCGCGCGTGACGAGGATGGCGCCGAGCTCGGCGTCGGGCATGTTCACGCAGGAAAAGGTGAGGTCGGCCTCGCGCCCGCCGGTCGCCGCCGTCACTGCAGCGCGAAGGGCCACGGGGTCGCGCGCATCGGCGGCGACCACCGCGTCGCACAGCCCCAGACCGCGGAGCTCCTCCGCTGCGCGGGCGCTGGCCTCGACGCCGACCACGCACGCGCCGAGGCCGCCACACCGGCGTGCTTCCGCGGCGCACAGGATGCCACTCTTTCCTCCCGCACCCAGCACCACCACCACCGCCCCCGGCTTCACCAGGCGCGCCACCTGAGGGGCCGCGCCCGCTACGTCCAGCACCGCCAGCGCCAACCGATCCCCCACATCCAGCGGGAGCCGGGCGTAAGCGCCGCTGGCGAAGAGCACCGCCTCCCCGTCGACGTCCATCTGCGCGCTGGCCGCTCGAACGCCCCGGATGCGGTCGATCCGCAGCGGCGTCAGCGACAGCGAGACCAGGGTCGCCACGCGCTCCCCGACCGCCAGCGCCTCCCCGGCGGAGCGCCCCCACGGCTCGATCTGGACCACCCGGCCGAGGAGCATCCCGCCCGAGCCGGTGAGGGGGTTGTGCTGCTTTCCACGCTCGGCGACCGTCCGTAGTACGATGTTCGCTGGGTCGCCTTCCCTCTCCATCTGCGCGAAGCTCGCGGCGTCGATGTTCAGGGTCTCTACCGCCAGAAGAACCTCTCCCCGAAAGATGCGCGTGAAATCGTTGTCGAGACGCCAGGCAGGCTGTGGAAGGGCTCCCCGGGGCTCCAGGGTACGGTGTGTGCCGTACACGTCCCCCTCGGCGCGGGTGGCTCGTTCGTCCGGGTGGGCGCTCATGCTACGTGGCCTCGACTTGACCGCTCTCTATCGCTCCCATTAACCTTTTTTCGCCTGCGTTTTCGTCGTCGTGCGCCTGCGCCCGACAATCCCCCGAACTCCTTCCCGAATGGACCGAGACGCCCCCGTCGGACCCGACATGGCCGAACCCTCACCCAAGGTACCGACGTTGCCCGCGCCGCGACCGGGGGGGCGATCGTACGTCCTACGCTTCATCAGCGGCAAGTACCAGGGCGGCGAGTTTCCCATCGCGGTCGACAAGCAGATCCTCATCGGCCGCTCGAGCGATCTAGACATGGTGCTGGTGGAGGACATGGTGTCGAGGAAGCATGCGCGCATCGCCATGCAGACCGACCAGATCTGGATCGAGGACCTCGGCTCGACCAACGGCACCTTCGTCAACGGCGAGAAAATCAAGCGCGCGCGCCTGAAGGAGGGCGACCGCGTCCTCATCGGCACCAGCATCCTCAAGCTCATCGCCGGGGACGCGCCGCGCGACGGGATGGACGCCAAGCGCGAGCTGGAGAACGTGGCGCAGGCCCGGCGCACCAGCCAGCAGCGGACCATGAGCGGGAGCATCGAGGAGGTCCCCTTGCCCGACCTTCTTCAGCTCTTCGGCACCTCCAAGAAGAGCGGCGTCCTGGTCATCCGCACGGAGGACGACGTCGGCCGCATCTATCTCAAGAAGGGCAACATCGCCTTCGCCATCATCAACGACCTCGACGACGTGCAGCCGCTGAAGAGCCTCTACCGGATGCTCACCTGGCAAAAGGGCCTCTTCGACCTGGACCCGCCGGAGGAGCGCGAGTTCCCCAACGAGATGAACTCCTCCGTCCAGGAGGTGCTCATGGACGGCATGCGGCAGCTCGACGAGTTCAACCGCATCCGCTCCGAGCTGCCCGACCTGGCGGCGCGGGTCGCCATCAACGCTCCGCTCATCCCGCCGCTGCGCGACCTCAAGCCCGACGAGCTCGACGTGCTGCAGCTCGCGCACAACTACGGCGTCTTCGAGACGGTGCTCAACAAGAGCCTGGCCACCGACCTGGAGACGGCGGAGATCGTGATGAAGCTGGTCAAGGCCTCGTACCTGCGCGTGGAGTAGCGAGAGTGCAGCCGACCGTGCTGGTGACCGGCGCCTCCAGCGGCATCGGGGAGGCGATGGCGCGCGCCTGGGGGAGGCGCGGCGCGACCGTGGTGCTGAGCGCGCGCGACGAAGAGGGGCTGGCCCGCACCGCCGGCGAGGTGGAGACGGCGGGAGGCCGGGCCATCGTGCAGCGCGCCGACGTGACGCGCGAAGAGGACCGAGTGCGCCTCGTCGAGCGCGCCCGCGCGGAGACGGGGCGGCTCGACGTGCTGGTGAACAACGCCGGGCGCGGCTTCTACGGCAGCGTGGCCAACATCGACGTGCGCGAGCTGGAGGCGCTCTTTGCGGTCAACGTGGTGGCTCCCCTGCGCCTCGCCCAGCTGGCGCTCGATCCGCTCACGCGGAGCGGCGGGACCATCGTGATGATGTCCTCGGTGGCCGGCGTGGTGGCGTCGCCGCGCATGGGGGCCTACGCGGCAAGCAAGTTCGCGCTGGAGGCGCTCACCATTGCCCTGCGCGCCGAGCTGGGAGGGACGGGCGTGCGCGTCCTGGTGGTGCGGCCCGGGCCGGTCGACACGCCGTTTCGCCAGCACGCCGTCATCACCGACGGTCGCGGCGGCGTTCGCCTGCGCTCCGCGGCCGTGCAAACCCCCGACGACGTGGCCGATCAGGTCCTCGCCGCGGTGGCGTCCGGCCGCGCGGTGATGGAGACGACGCCCTTCGTGCGTCTGGCCTCCGCAGCGGCGCGCCACGCCCCGGGCGCCATGCGCTGGATCAGCGCGTGGATGGCCGCGCGCGACGGGGAGGGCTGAGGATGCGACGGCCCCCGGTTCCGGTTTACGGTCCGTCTCGGTATACGTACCCGCGGCCACCGGTCGCCACAAACGCCCGCCCGTAGGTGTTCTCGTCCCCACCGATGAAGCTGACCCAGCCGTACTGGTGCGCGTCATCGTTGATCCGGACCCAGCTCGTTCCGATTCCGTCGTCGGATCGGAAGAACCCGTACTGCCCGCCGACGGTCCCGAGCACGTAGGTCGCCGGGTGGGTCTGGCCTGTCGCCGCTTTTCCGAACCCTACGCCGTAGGCGCTCGTGACGGTCGAGACGATGGTCGAGACCACAGGTGCCGATGTACCGACGTTGGTGAACCGATACAAGCTTCCGTCGCTGATGGCGACCCAGACCTCGCCCGCTTCACCGAACACGGGTCGGGGGTAGCCGGCCGTCCCGTTGAGGGTGGCCGCCACGGTGAAGGTGGCGCCACTGTTCGTGCTCACGTAGAGACTGTGGCCGCTGGTCGCGTAGAAGGTCTTCGCGGTCACCCGGTCGGCGGCGACGACCGCCCCCGAAGGGAGTCCGGTCGAGGTCTTCCAGGTCGCGCACGTGCTCGCCGCGCTGTGGGTCGTGTACGCGGGGCTCCCGTACCCCGCGTAGGGGGAGACGACGAACCCGCTGGCGTCGGCCGCGACCGCCACCGAGCTCATCTCGTCGTCGGTCGTGTAGCCGGTCGGCGCGACCGCGCAGGGGGTCCAGGTAACTCCGTTGTCGGTCGAATAGGCCACGTCTGACGCGACCGCTCCGCTGTTCCCCACGCGGACGACGAACATCGGGTTGGACTCGGCGAAGTCGATTCCGTTGGTGTTGGTGAAAGTGGGATTCGTGTACTCGCCGGTGCTCGAGTACGCAGCGAGGCTCGCGTTGCGCATTCCCGCCAGATCGCCGATGGAGCCAAGGAAGGCGCCATTGATGCTGGGCATCAAGAAGATGGGGACGGTCTCTTCGAGCCCTTGGTCGAGGAATGTCCAGGTGGCCCCGGCGCCACCCGCTGTGGCCGCCGAGATGTTCGTGCTGCTCCAGATCCCTCCACCCGTGCCGTACATGACGTGGTCCGAGTTGAAGGGGTCGAGCGCAACGGCCTCCACCCAGTTGGTGGCACCGGTACCGATGTCTGCCCCGCCCACCGTCCACCACAGGACTCCGTTGACGTCATAGGTCGACAGGCCCGTGGTGTTGTACGAGACGAGGGGCTGCGCGATCACCATCCAGGTGGTCCCCCCATCGGTCGTCGCGAGGAGGCGATCGGGCTGGTACCAGTCGAGCGTGGAGATGACCGCGTGCATCGGGTTGGTCGCATCGACGCTGACCCCGCCCGCCATGCAACCCGTCGCTCCGCACCACTGGGTCGTCAGGGAAGGGGTCACGTTCGTCCACGCCCCCGTCGCGGTCGCATACTTCCAGACCTGGCCCGAGAGCGCGGCCGTGCCCGTGTTGTAGGGACCGTAGTTGCTTCCATACGCGAGCCAGAGGTTGCCATCGCTCCCCAGCGCGGCGTGATGCACCATGAGACCCGTCGGTCCCGTCCCCGTCCCGGTCACGAGCGACCAACTCGTCCCTCCGTCCTTGGTCTGATACAGGTTGCTCCCGGCGCTGGTCGAGGCCGCCGCCACGAAGATGTTGGTCGACCCCGCTGCGGTCCCTCCGGTCTTGTCGAAGAGGACGACCGGCAGCCCATAGGTCGCGTCGCCCATGACCGGGAAGCTGGTGACCTCCGTCCACGTCGCGGCCGAATTGATGCTCTTGTACAGGCCGTTCGAGCGCGAGCCGAAGAGGAGGATCTTGTTGTCATTGGGGTCGACGGCGAGGCGTTCTCCCATCCCTCGCCCGCCCTGATTTCCACCCATCGGGACGCCGATGGTATTGACCGTCCATGTCGTGCCCTGGTCCGTCGAGCTAAGGATGACCCCATTGCCGCCGCTCATGTACTCCCCGGCGGCCGCGTAGACGACGTTCGCGTCGACGGGATCGGGGACGATGCTCTCGCCTCCAAAATAGTTGTTCTGGGATATGGAGAACGAATCGGTGAGAGGGGTCCACGTGCTCGTGGCACCGTTCCAGCGATAGAAGCCGCCAACGTCGGCGCGTGCGTAGGCCAGGTTTTTTTGGACCGGGCTGAAGACGATGCCGGAGATGAACCCTCCGGCGCCGATCGCGACGTTGTTCCAGGGAGAGACGGGGCCCCCCGCATCGCCACCGTCGGTGCCGCTCCCGCCGCTGTCACCGCTACTCGAGCCTCCGCTGCTCCCTCCCGTGCTGCTCGTGCCGCCGCTCCCTCCCGTGCTGCTCGTGCCGCCGCTCCCTCCCGTGCTGCTCGTGCCGCCGCTCCCTCCCGTGCTACTCGTGCCGCCACTGCCGCCGGTGCTGCTCGTGCCGCCACTGCCGCCCGTGCTGCTTGTGCCGCCGCTGCTGTTCGTGCCGCCACTGCTGCTCGTGCCGCCGCTGCCGCCGCTCCCTCCCGTGCTGCTCGAACCGCCGTTGTCGCCCCCTCCCCCGCCCGCATCCGGGCTGCCCGGGCTCTTCGAACCGCACCCGCCGATTCCCAGCGCGGAAGTGGCGAGCACCAAGCAAAAGCGAGAAGGCCTCAGCAGGCGTGATGTCGCCATGGTGGATCCTCGGACAGGGGCATAACATCCCCCCTCCGCCGAGACACGCGAAAAGGTCGCGAGTCGTCAGGGCGGCGCGGCTCGCGCCCTCACGGAGGCGCGCTCAGGAGGATGTTGTCGTAGTAGATCATCATGGGCTTGGCCGGTGACCCCAGGAAGTTCAGCCCTGCCTGCACGAACAGCATCGGGTTGGTCTCGGTCGGGCTTTCGATGGCCTGACTGGTCACGACCGAGATGCCGTTGTAGGTCATGGCGATGGTCTGGCCGACGAAGTCCACCAAGACGTCGACCGTGGTCCAGTCCGTGAAGGGCGGCTGGGAGGCCTGGTGGGCATGGTGGGTGGTGGGGCCACCATCCACGAGAATCGCCGACTCATTCAGCGCGGCGGTCGTGTTCTGGTAATCGAGCGTCACGGCCCAGTGACTGTCGTTGTACGAAATGCGAAAGAGGCTCACGTCTCCCGACGTGGGGTCGAAATTCACGATCTTCAGCGAGAAAGTCAGCTCCAGCTTGCTGTGATAGGCCACGAGGTCGTTGAACTGCTCGTCGGCCGACGGGCCACCGGCATCCAGCAAAGGGGTGGACAGGAGAAGCGAGCTGGGAGGCGAGCCCGGGACGTAGGACGCGGAGGTGACCGAGGCAAAGATGGTCGAGAAGTAGTTGCTGGTGAATCCCTGGGGGGCCGGGTTTCCTTCGTCGAAGTCGTGGCAATCGAGAGTGGTCGCCGACTGGTGGGCGGCGCACCAGGCCAGGGCAGCGGCGTCTTGCACCGGCGCAGCGCTGTCCGAAGCATCGATCTCGTCCACAGCGCCGTCCCCCGCGTCGCTCGACGGGGCGGCGGCGTCGCCATCGTCGAAGTCGGACACGGACGTGTCTCCGACGCGAGCCGAGTCGGCCGGGGCGCCCCCGTCGATCGGGCTCGCAACTTCGGCCGCGCCGTCCGGCTCTGGCAGGAGGAAACCATCGGCGACCTCCCCGTCGGACTGCGAGGCGGCGTCGTCATGGGCGGCGGTCGCATTGTCGAACTCGCCCACGTCGGCGACCAGACTGCACGCCGCCGTGAGGATCGCTACGGATGCGGCCAGCGCCAGGCGTTTGATGATCGAGCTTTTGGCCATCGTGCTCAAAAGCGGGCGAGAAGGTCGATTCCCGCGTGACGGGTGGAGAGGCTCGGCACGAGGGTCACCGACCGGGACACCACCTTCGGTGCCGCGCTGTCCGCGCTGGCGTGCCCAAGCTCCCGCAGAAACAGATACCCGGCCGCCAGCGCTCCTGCGAGACCTACGCCGAATGCCACGGTAGATACCGTCGAATACGTTCGAAGACGATCGACGTCGTCGAGCCCTCCGGGAGCACAGGCATTCTGGGGGCAGGCAGCGCGAGCGCTGTCCCGCGCCGCGAATGTCATCACGCCGAACACGGAGCCGACGACGATGCCGGTGGCTCCGAGACCGGCGGCACTCCAGAGGAGGACATGCGACGACGACGACGCGCCCGGGGTCGTGCTGTCCGGCGGTGCGCCTGACTCCACCGCGGGTAGCGGAGCGGCCGCGGGGGCGCCCGGCTCGAGTGCCGGCACGTCGACCGTGAGCGTCGTGGACTCGGTGGGCACGTTCACCGTCGTCCGCCATGGTTGGTATCCGGGAGCAGTCACCTCGACGGTATGTGGCCCCGGATCGAAGGGCAGCGCGATCCCCGTCGCCACGGTGCCCTGGGCGCCATCGTCCACGCGCAGCGCGAAGCCCGGGGGGACCAGAGGGGCCCGGATCATCACCCTGGCGAGCGTGGATTCGAGCTCGGTCATGTGCTTGCGACCAAAGGCCGCGCGGTCCGGTTGATTCGTCCGCTTGGCCCACTCCGTCGCCGACGAGAACTCCGACCAGGCCGACGCCGTCAGCCCCAGCTTCTCGTGGCAGGCGGCCAGATAGAGGAGCGTTCCCAGAGCGGGATCGAGCTTCTGACTCCCCGCGAGCTTGGGGCACGCCTCGGCGAAATGACCGGCTTCGAGAAGCCGGGTCCCCTCCTGAAAGAGGACATCCGCGTCGGCCGCGGGATCGGCGCGTGCTTCGCCCGCGAAGAGAAAGGCCAGCGGGATGACGGCCAGGCCGCCGGCCACGAGGCCGCCCCAGTGCGTCACGATCGCCCCCCGTCACTCTCCGTCCCCAGCGAGGGCGCGAACGAGGCCAGCTCCCCGGTCATTTTCGGCCCCCGATGGCGCCAAAATCGAGGCCCAAGGATGATGCCGGAGGCCGCGACGCGGTCGGCACCGCAGTCAGCGTGACGGGCCTGGGTCTTTGGGCCGCCGGTGCAGGAGCGGGGGCCCTGGCGGGGGCGGCTGCGGGTGCGGCGGCGCGCGCCTCGTGCGGCGGCCCTGTGGGAAGGGCCCGAGCCTCGGTCGGGACGTGCGCGGGCGCGGGCGCCGGACCCGCCACGTCGTCGACCTGCCATCGGGCCGGGGGATCCTCGAGAGGGGGCGCCGATGCCGCGCCCTCCACGTGGGTGAGGTCGAGCGGGCGCGCTACGGGCAGCGGCCCCGTCGACCGCAGAGCCATCGTCGCGCCGAGCATCGCGGCGAGCGCGATGCCGCCCCCGCCCCACAGGACCCTGGACGAGGGCCACCCTCGGATCCAGCTTACCGGGACGACGGCGCTGAGTCGTGGGTCCCGGGCGCGGCGCGACAGTCCGAAGCGGGTGGCCACGTCCTCGGTCTCGCTCGACCCGGCTGCCTCCATCGAGGGACCGGCGAACCGCGGCGCGGAAAGGTCGATCTGCGTGAGCATCGCCGATCGGCGCATCAGCTCATCATTCGCCGTGGCGGCCACCCACTGTCCCACCACGCGCTGACTCGATGGGGCACAGCACGCCTCGACAGCGACGGCAAACTCGAGCGCGCTTCGGTACCGGTCCTGAGGTGATCGCGAGAGCGCCTTCATGATGACCGCCTCGATCTCGCTCGTGATTCGAGGATTCACTTCGCGCGGCGAAGCAAACTGCGAGTGCGCGACGCGCATCATGATGGCGGCAGCCTTGATGTCGTTCGCGAAGAAACGTCTGCCTGCAAACATCTCCCACATCACCACCCCCAGCGAATACACGTCAGCCTCCCGGCCGATGGGTTCGCCCAGAAGTTGCTCGGGGGCCATGTAGGCGATCTTGCCCTTGACCTCGCCGGTTCGCGTCTGGCTGATCTGCTCGGCGGCCTTGGCGATCCCGAAATCGAGCACGCGCGCGACCCCGTCCACACCCACCATGATGTTGTGCGGCGACACGTCGCGGTGGACGATGCCCATGTTCTGCCCGTTGTCGTCCACGGCCTCGTGCGCGGCGTGCAGGCCCAGGGCGGACCCGACGAGAATCGATGAAACCACGGCAAAGGGAACGTCGGGGCGTTTCCGGAGCAACTGGTTCAGCGACAGTCCGTGCACGTACTCCATGACCAGCATGGCGTTGTTGTCGATGGCCACGCAATCGAGCGCCGCGACCACGTTCGGGTGTTGAATCCGTCCGACCAGGCGCGCCTCCTGGAAGAACATCGCAATGAACTCGGCCGTCCGGGCGAGCTCGGTGTGCATCCGCTTGATGGCGACGATGCGCGTGAAGCCGGACGCACTCCTCAGCTTGCCGAGGTGCACGGACGCCATGCCGCCGGACCCGATCCGGCCGTAAATGGTGTAGGGTCCGACGCGCTCGGGCGCGTCGGCTTTCTCCGCCAAGGGACTCGCAGCCGAGGATTGTGCGCTGCTCATGTTCGAGCCACCCGATCTGTGAACCCCGCCGATGTTTCCGATTCATCCAGACGGCGCGTCTCCCGTAAATGGTTAACGCTGGTCACTGCATGGCTCCCGATGGACCCTGCGCACGACGCCTCGTCGCGTGGGCGCAAAGAATCAACTGCATGGGTACAAAGAACCACTCCATGCAAAGTATCCCGCTCGCGCCGATTCGCCACGAAATACTGGACAGAACCAGCCCCCAAAGAAGGCTTCGCTATGGGGAACCCGGACTCTATCCGACACTGGAGTCGACAAGACCGAGCGTGGCTCGTCGATAAAGTCCTTCCCCCACATTGCAAGTAAGACCACCACCATGGCACCCCCGGTCCATACCCGGCGCGGATGCGCCAGCTCCGGGAGCTCGAGAGGAGCGGCGCTCCCCTCGAACGAGACCGTCACGACGGAGTCTGTCGGGGTTTAGACCGACCGTCTCCTAGTGCCCCAGCGGCCCGTACCCGAAGAAGTACGTGAGCTGCCTCACGCTGTCGATGTTGGCGGCGTATCCCTTGAGGAAGGTCGCGGCGTTGGTCGCCTGGGAGGTGGTGAGGGGGATGGAGCTT
>Ga0302326_10010482_pt1 | contig 20089 bp, 16 predicted proteins | sample Palsa_T0_3_FD_202264 | JGI IMG/M metagenome (GOLD analysis project Ga0302326, IMG submission 202264) | Peat permafrost microbial communities from Stordalen Mire near Abisko, Sweden - Palsa_T0_3 | ecosystem: Environmental > Terrestrial > Soil > Palsa > Peat permafrost | place: Sweden: Abisko...
TGGGACCGCAGCGCAGAGGAAGTGGTGGCGGACGTCCGCGAAAAGGTCACGACGCAGGAGCCGATGCTGCAAGTGGAGTTTCCGCAGTTATTGCAGGACATGATCGGGGACTTGACTAATGCGCCGGAACCGGTGGTGATCAAGCTGTTTTCGCAGGACCCGGGGGTGCTGCGCGAGTGGGCGCCGAAGGTGGCGGACGCGATTAAGACGATCTACGGCGTGGTGGATATTCTGAACGGGATCGACAACACCATCAGCGGGCCGGCGCTGACGTTCCAGGTAGATCCGGCGGTGGCGGCACGGGCGGGGTTCACGCCACAGGAAGTGGAACTGGATGCCAGCGCGATTCTGCAGGGCGAGCCGGCACCGACGCCAGTCGTGATCAACGACCGGGCGTATACGATCCGGGTACGATTCCCAGAGCGGACGCGCGCTTCCCTAGATGCGATTCAGAACACGCTGCTAGTGAGCGGCACGGGGAAAACGGCGACACTGGGATCGGTTGCCAGCACAACGGAAGAGCCGGGACAGACGGAGATCCGGCGCGAGAACCTGCAACGCGATGTGACGGTGACGGCGCGCCTGGAGAGTCTCAATCTGGGTGCAGGCATGGCGGCGGTACAGAAGGCGGTGAACGGGTTGCATCTTCCGGAAAGCATCCGGGTGGCGTACGGCGGCGCCTATGAAGAGCAGCAACGTTCGTTCCGGGACCTGGTGTTCGTGCTGGTGCTGGCGGTACTGCTGGTGTTCATTGTGCTGCTATTCGAATTCGGCAGTTTCGCGGCACCGGTGGCGATACTGGCATCGGCATTGCTGTCTACCTCGGGCGTTTTTCTGGCGCTGCTGGCCACGGGAACTACATTCAATATTTCTTCGTTCATGGGGCTGATTATGGTGATCGGGATCGTGGCGAAGAATGGCATTCTGCTGCTGGACGCGGACGAGAAGTTCCGCCGCGAGGGGATGGCGGCGGAAGAAAGCATGATCCGGGCGGGGGAGCGGCGGCTGCGGCCGATCATGATGACGGCACTGGCCACGGTGGCGGGCATGATTCCATTGGCGCTGGCCTGGGGCGCGGGGTCTCAAATGCTGCAACCGCTGGCGATTGCGGTGATCGGCGGCATACTGGCGTCCATGATTTTGTCACTGGTGGTAACGCCGGCGGTGCACTACTATCTGGCGGACCGCCTGCGGTTTCGCCGAACGTAGATTCCCAACAACTACCTACCAAACAGAGACGGCGGCCACGAGTGTTCGCGCCGCAATCCGAAGATACGCCGCAAGATTAAGAACCGCGATCCTCAATGGCGGTCACGCGTCGAGAAGGAACTTCTTTCCCTTCACAATCTGTCACTTAGCGCCTAGGGGCGGCCCGAAACCACAAATCTCAATGTTAGTCTCAAATTGGGAATAAGGTACTGCGGATGAGAGAGCAACAGGGCTCCAGAGCACGGGTGGTCCAGAAGGCAGTTGAGAGTATCGAGGCCAAGCTGGAAACGGACGAGGTGAAGGGCGGCCGAGGGGACTTAGTGCGGCTACTTCAAATCGAGAAGGACTTGGATGCTGTGGAGCCGCGCGAGGTCACGGTCAAATGGGTAGATCCTCCGAAGGCCTCGCCTGCCGCCGAGCGATAGCCTACAAGGCTCTTCCCTCGCAACAGGCGTTTCACGACAGCCGGTCGCGGTTCAAGGGCTTTTCGGGACCGATTGCCTCGGGAAAGAGCCGGGCGCTCTGCCAGGAGGCGATCGCGCTTAGCTTCGTAAACAAGGGCAGGCTCGGACTCATCGGCGCACCCACTTATTCCATGTTACGGGATGCGACCCAGACCACACTGTTCGAAATTCTGGAGACCGAAGGAATCTTGCACAAGTACAACAAGGCCGAGAACATGCTGACGATGACAGAGAACCAATCGCGCATTATCTTCCGGCCAGTCGACGATTTCGATCGGCTCCGCGGAACGAATCTCGCGTGGTTCGGGCTCGATGAATTGACATATTCGCCAGAAGGGGCTTGGTCCAGGCTGGAAGGCCGGCTGCGGGACCCGCATGCTACGCGACTGTGCGGGTTCGCCGTGTGGACTCCCAAAGGGTTCGACTGGGTTTACCAAAGATTCATCGCGGATCCGGTGGCGGGATACACAGCAGTGATGGCGAAGCCGCAGGAAAACCGGTTTCTGCTGGACAAGGTCCCGGATTTCTACGAAAGACTCAAGAGCAGCTACGATGAGAACTTTTATCAACAGGAAGTCCTGGGGCAGTATCTCAGTTTACAGGGGGGGCTGGTCTATAGCTCGTTCACGCGTAGCGATCACGTGAAAAGCCTGCACGTCAACCCAAATTGCCCGCTGCTGTGGGCACTGGATTTCAACGTCGATCCGATGTCGTCAGTTGTGGCGCAAATCGAAGGCAGCACGGTGTTTGTACTGGATGAAATCGCAATGCGGCACGCCAGCACATACGAAGCATGTGAGCAGTTTGAAAGGCGGTTTCGCAGTCACTCAAGCGGAGTCGTGATATACGGCGATGCATCGGGAAACAGCCAACAGACTACGGGCGCCTCCGATTACCAGATCGTGCGGGAATACTTTCAGTCTAACTATGGCTCACGAATCAACTATAAGGTGCCAAAGGCGAATCCCAGCGTGCGAGAGCGAATCATGCTGACGAATGCGAAACTGCGGACGGCGGCAGGAGATATACGCCTACTTGTGGACTCTAAGTGCAAAGAACTAATCAAGGATTTCGAGCAAGTGTCGTACAAAGCAGACAGCAATGCAATCGACAAAGAGAAGGATCGCCGGCGTACGCATCTCTCGGACGCACTGGGCTACCTGCTGTGGCAGGAATGCAGGCCGCAGCCGGCTATCGGCGAGCAACGGGAACGGCTGATTTGAGGATCGCATGGTAAACATCGACCGGGAGCATCCCGAGTATGCCGCCAAGAAGGGAATGTGGAAGAAGTACCGGGATTTGTACGCCGGAGGCGAGCAGATCCGGGAGAACGCCTTCGAGTATCTGTTGCGGCGGCACAAAGAGCCTAACGACATCTATGCCGAGCGGCTGAGCCGGGTATTCTATGAAAACTATATCGGTTCCATCATCGATTGGTACGCAGCGACACTGATGCGGCGGGAAGCGGCGTTGCTATTGGAGGGCGGCGACGAAGCCGCCAAGGACTTCTACAACCTCTTTGCAGAGGATTGCGACCTGAAGGGCACCAGCCTAGCGGAATTCTTCCGGCAGCGGATCGTGCAAGCGCTGGTACAAGGCCGGAGCTACATCGTGATCGATTTTCCCCGGGTTCCGCTATCGGTCAGCAATCGCGCGGAAGAGGACGCCGTGGGTCGCTCGCGGGCGTACCTAGTGGACTACTCGCCGGAGGAACTTATCAACTGGAGCTACGACGATCGCGGGGGCTTGGAATGGGCCGTTATTCGAACGTCATCCCTGCGCAAGTCTAAAGTCACGGAGAGCGACTGGACTCGCGAAACGCGATGGATCTATTACGACCGGCAGAATTACCAGGTCTACCAGCAACTGAAAGACAAGGAAGTGCGGATGGTGGACGAGGGGTTGCACGGGCTGGCCGGCCAGAACCGAGTACCCATCTTTCCATTGCAAGTAAGCGAGGGACTCTGGCTAATGAACAAGGCGGCATTGCTGCAACTGGAACATTTCAACAAGTCGAATGCGCTTTCCTGGGCGTTGACGATGGGGTTGTTTGCCTCGCCAGTGATCTACTCGGACCGGGAGTGGAACCAGATCGTGGGCGAGTCGTACTTCATCCAACTGGCGCCAGGGGACCGGTTCGGGTGGGCGGAGCCGGAAGGCAAGGTGTATCAGATCGCCGCCGACAACCTCGTCCAACTTAAAGATGAGATCTACCGGGTGTGCTATCTGATCACGCATGCAGCGGGGTCGGAATCGTCCAGCCAGCATCAATCGGGAGCCAGCAAGCAGCGGGACTTCAGTATTACCCAGGAAGTTCTGCGGGCGTACGGCGACGCCGTGAAGGAAACGATGAAGCAGGTGCTGCGGGCCATCGTCGCGGCCCGCATGGACAAAATTGCCATCGATGTTTCAGGGCTGGACGAGTTCGATATCGGCGATTTCAGCAACGAACTGGACGACGCGCAAAAGTTGCTGAGCATGGGGATCGAATCGGAGACGCTAAAGAAGCAGGTATACAAGAAGCTGGCATTTAAGTTCTTGTCGGACGTACGTCAGGAGATCAAGACTCAGATTGGGCAGGAGATTGACGCGCAAAATTGAGCGCCACGAGACGGGGCGGAAGAGAGGCGTGAATGGAAGACACAGACGTGCAGGCGATCGTGAAGCAAGCAATCCAGGAATTCCTTCAAGAGCAACAGGCTAAGAGTGAACCGGCCTATAAGACCGAACTGGTGGAGGAACGCAGGCGCCGCGAGCAATTAGAACGGCGGCTAAGCGAGGTGGAAGAAGAGAGCAAGCGCAGCCGGCAGGCGGCGGAACATGCCGAAAGAAGTTCGGCGATCCGGGCAGAGTTGCAACGCCTAGGAGTGGCGAAGATCGACTTGGCCTACCGCGCGGTACAAGACGGCGTTTTCCGCGCAGAGGATGGCCGCCTGCTGGCGCACAGCGACCAAGGCGAAGTACCGCTCAAGGAATATCTGACCAGTTTTGTGGGCGAGAATCCGGAATTCTTGCCGGCGAGGATTGCGGGAGGGTCCGGCATCACGACGGCGCACAAGGCGCCACGAGAGGGCGTGGAGAGCGTGGACCTTGAGGGCATCCGGCCGGGCATGAGTGCGGAAGAGATGGAACGGGTGCGCAAAGAGATCTTACGCGTGGCTTCGCAGAGTTTGCGGGGCGTCTAGCAATTAAGCGTTGCAGAGCGAACCCGCAGATTGGTTTGCAACACAGCAAAAAGGCAGGGCAGGCAGGAATGCCTGATTTCACAGGACAGGCCGGAAAGCCTGCTCCACATAGGAGAATGAATGGCGATAATTACTTCAGCTAACGTGGCCAGCGCGATTGTAAAGCTGGTGGCGGCGGACGCTCTGCCTGCCTTGGTCGGGAACCTAGTCATGGGTAACCTGGTCAACCGAGATTACGAACCCGTATTGGCGCAGGCGGGGGATACGGTGAATGTGCCGATCCCTCCGGTTCTGGTAGCCAACAACATAGCAGAAGGCGGGCAGGTCCAGCCGCAGAACCCGAATTTGGGAAATGCGCAAATAGTATTGAACACGCACGCCGAAGCCACTTTCCAGATTCCGGATGTGACCAAAGTGTTGGCTGTGCCGGACCTGTTGCAGCTTTATATGCAGCCGGCGGTGGTGGCGATAGCCGAGAGCATCGAGACGAGTCTGTTAAGTCTCTACGCGGGGCTAACCGCGAACACACCGGTGGGCACGCCGGGTACACCGCTCGTAGAAGCGGTGATCGATCAAGCAGAAAGCGCCTTGTTCACGGCGAAGGTGCCGCCGTCGGAACCGAAGTACCTGCTGGTGGATGCCGCAACCTATTCGCAATTGCGCCAAATCGAGCGCTTTAGCGAATTTCAGACCGCCGGAGAGGCGGGACTACGGGCGTTGATCGACGGGACGGTCGGGAAGATCAAAGACTTCTTCGTGATGCGGTCGCAGTATATCGCATACACCGGCAGCTCGCCGATGACGACGCATAACATCGCCTTCACGAAAAATGCGATTGGATTGGTCATCCGCAGGCTGCCACAACCGCTGTACGGGACGGGCGCAGTCGCGCACTATGCCGAGATGGGCAACTTCGGCATGCGAGTTGTGATGAGCTACCAGCCCAATACACTGGCGCAGCAGTTCACGGTGGATGTGCTCTACGGTTGCGCGGTGATCCGCAATAACTTCGGCATCCAGGTGAATGCGTAGAGGGCCCATTAAAGGAGCCCACCGCTCGCTTACGGCCGCGGTTCGATAGTCAACAGAGGCGGGGCTGGGCAGACCCGGCCCCCACAAGAGGCAACCATGGACTTACAGATCTATTACAAGAAGATTCGAGAAACTGAGGACAGCCTAAAAGACCCTTCGGTGCTTTTGGTCAGCCTGGAAACCCCAGACGGCGGACGGGCGGGAGTGCGCACAGAAGTGCCGCGCCGGGTCGGCGCAAAGATGATCGTGGAAGGATGCGCGCGGCTGGCGAGCGCCGAGGAAGCGCGCGAATTCCAGGAGCAGAAAGCGGAGGCCAAGCGGCAAGCGGATCAAGTCGCGGCAGCCTCACGCATGCAAGTTACCGTCATTTCGCCCAATGAGCTAAGGAAGCTTAAGGGCGCCGTACAGCCGGGCAAAGAGTAGACCGGGCAATGGCGCTATACACGGACGGCATTTCAACGATCCAGGATCTCATGACCCAGGACTCCTCTGTGCTGACTACCGCACAGACCGAGAATATCGATTTGAGCCAAAAGCTGGCGGCGGCGCTACAGGAGTTGGGGATCGAATTGACTACGCTACTGCAGCGAAGCAACACCTACGACTGGCAGTTCTGGCTGCAACCGGACCCGCAATTGAACAACATTGTGGTTACGCCGCCGCTACAACTGTGGCACGTGTTTCAGACATTGACCCTGGTGTACCAGGATGCCTACTACAACCAATTAAACGACCGCTATAAGGGGAAGCGGGACCAATTTCAACAACTCGCAAAGTGGGCCCTGGATAAGCTGATTCAGACTGGACTAGGAATAGCCGCGGACCCTGTCCCGCAGGCTAGTCCGCCGCAACTGACCACCATCCCCGGAGGCCAGGCGGCGGCAACGTATTATGGGAGCTCTTCCTGGCTGAATGTGGAAGGGCAGGAGGGGCAGCCGAGCAATCCGAGCTGTCTGAGCACTGGGGCGGGCAGCGCTCTGGTGGCGCAGCCGGTCAATCAACCGTCAAGCGCCACTGCATGGAACGTGTACGTGGGGCTTTCGGCCACCACATTGGCGCTACAGAACACGTCGCCGCTGGCAACCAATCAAGTCTGGGTGCAGGCCGCGCCAGTGTCCACTCTTGGACAAGCACCGGGCAGCGGACAAGCGCCGGACTACTTGCGGGCGCTGCCGCGTGTGATTCAGAGGGGTTAAAGCATGGCATGGGTAGGCAGCACGGTGACCACACAAGTGGTCACCTTACTTGGCGCGCCGCAAGGGCTGAACGCCTGCATCTCGACACTGGGGCAGGCCGCGAACACTACGTTAGCGCCAGTCGGACAAAACCAGCTTCTGGCGCAAAATGTGCCGATCGAAATCGCGGAGCGGAGCACGGACGTCAAGTACCCGTCGGTGAGCGTGTACTGCGAAAAGATTCAGAACCAATTGAAGGAAAAATTTCGGAACTTTTCCGGAAAAGCCATTATGGCGATTGAGGTACGAGTATCGCAAGACAGGCTGGACGGAATCGAAGAACAGGCGCAAATGTATCTCGACGCCGTGACGCAGGTGCTAGATCAGAACCGGGGCGACTGGGGCGAGGGAATGTACTACGCCGGGTGCTACGAAGCAACGCTTGCCGCCGTGAAGCATGGCGGGCAGAACTTCGTCCAGATAGGGAAAGTCACGTTCGAAGTGGGGGTTAGCGACTAAAGTTATGGCTTCGTATATTTCATCCAACGCGAACCGCTTCTATGCCGGGTTGGAAAGCAGCTACGGACAGACTCCGGCCATTACGGCACAGAACCGATTTCCAGCGGTGAAGCTGACAGCCAAGAATCAATTGGAAAAAGCCGACCGGCGAGACAAGACGGGGAGCCGGACTTTCGTGGGAATACCAGCGGGGCTGCGGCGCACGACCACCTTCGATCTTACAACCTATATGACGAGTTGGGGCGGACAGATCTCCGGGCCGGCGTATGGCCCATTGTTCCAGGCCAGCCTGGGCGCCGCTCCAGTGCTCTACGCGGGCGGGACGGCCGCAGCGGGCTGCAGCGGCACGACCCTGGTATTTGCCGCTCCGCATGGGCTGGCTACGGGTCAGGGTGTGTCATGCAACGGAGAAATCCGCTTCGTAAGCGCCATCGCAAGTCCCACGGCCGTACAGTTGAACGCGGCGTTTTCGAGCGCGCCGGCCGCAGGCGCCGAGATCGCGCCCAGTGTCTCCTATTTTCCGGCGACGGAATTGCCCAGCATCAGCCTCTTCGATTATTGGGATCCGAGCAGCGCCGTCCAACGAATTCTCTGTGGGGCGGCGGTAGACCGGATGACACTCAAGGTGAACGGCGACTTTCACCAGTTTGAGTTCAACGGCATGGCGCAGGACTTGATCGACAGTTCCAGTTTCACGGGAGGGATGGGCCAACTGGTGAGTTTTCCAGCGGAACCGCCCTTGGGAGCCTTTGATTACTCGATTGTGCCGGGCAATATGGGAGAGGCATGGCTGGGCAGCACGCCCAATGAGTTTTACACCATTACAAGTGCAACTTTCGAATTAGACAATAGCCTGGATATGCGCTCGAAGGAATTCGGGAGTAACCTTCCCTTAGCTATCGCTCCGGGCCCGCGGTCAGTGACAGCCGCGTTTAGCCTATATGAACTGACCGATACGGCGACGCCGGGGTTATATCAGGCGGCCAGACAGCAGTCGCCGATAAGCGTCATGTTCCAACTTGGCCAGCAGGCCGGACAGGTGGTGGGAATCTACATGATGAGCGTGGTGCCGGTTGTACCCGAGTTTGACGACAGCGATAACAGGCTGCAGTGGAAGTTCCAGGGGTCGAAAGCGCAGGGGACGACGGACAACGAAATCGTGGTGGCGTTCGGTTAGCGGGCCTTTCTATGGATTACACGAGTTATGAAGTTGTGGATTCTAAGCTGGCGGCGGGAGTTACTTACACGGTGGCCAAGATGTCGTTTGGCCGGCGAGTGGAGTTGACCCGGCGTATCCGGGAGTTGGCGGCACGGAGAGAGTTCCTGGATGCCGGAGATACGCCGAACGATAAGATGGAAGCCGCGCTGCTCGGGTCGGAGATCGACCGGCTTTATCTGCTATGGGGGTTGAAGGATGTAACGGGACTGGAGTTGGACGGCCTGCCGGCAACTCCGGAGTCATTGGCGGCGAGCGGGCCGGAAGACCTATTTAGAGAGGCGCTAGCGGCTATCAAGCAACAGTGTGGTTTGTCGGAAGACGAAAGAAAAAACTGATCGTCGCCCTCCATTTTCAATTCTCCGACCAGGCCGGTTGGGAGTGCGCGACCTGCCGAAAGTCCGGCTTGGAAACGAAGCGACGGTGCGGCTGGATACCCACGGCAGTGGAAACGCCGGTCCGCGTGGTCTGGGCGAAAGACAGTGTGGCGACCAGCATGTGTCCGAAATCGTTTGTCACAGCGCAGAGCATGGCCTGGGTGGAAGAATATCTGGTCAGGCGCAGGTTGGGGCACAGGGGAATAGATGGGTTGGGTGCGCGCGAAGTGGAAGCCTTCTTGATTTTGGAGCACGAGCTCGGCAAGAGGGATGTCGACAGGAGCGGCGGGGCCAGAAGGCGCGCTACGGGAACGAGCGACGGATTAGAGCAGGGGGCGAGCCGAGTCTCGACGCGGCGGACATGACTGCCGGCGCCATGAGGGGAATGTGCGTAATACTTCACAGGAAACGATCTTAGCCGCCTTTAATCAGGCGTCGGGAAACCCGGCTGGCGGCTCGAGCGTGGCGGGCTTAACCAGCGGCCTTCAGTCCACGGCCGACCAGGGTTTGACAGATGCTCTAACGCAGGCCACGCAAACGATCAACGCTCAAACGGAGGCGACCAGCGCGATTACGGACGCCTTGGCGTTGAGTTCGCAAACGAAAAGCGGCAGCAGCGCCGCCAGCGACGTTGGCAGCGTGGTCAACACGGCCAGCGAATTTCTAGGTGGCGGACTCAGCCTGATGCCGCTGGTCTCACTGTTTTCCAGCCTGTTTGGCGGAGGGCAATCGCAGGCGCCTGCCCCGCTCACGCCTTTTTCTTTGCCTCCCTCTCTCAATTTAGAGAGCACGACCGGCGACCAGGACGTGAGTTGGGGGGAGAATGGGTTGCCGCGGGCAGCGGGAAGCAGCACATCCAATGCGGGTCAGTCGATTACCGTTCAGGTGCAGGCCATAGACAGCCAGTCATTTCTCGATCATAGCGACGAAATCGCACAAGCGGTGCGGCAGGCAATGCTGAACATGAACTCACTTAACGACGTGGTGACGAGCCTGTGATATGTTTCCGACGCTAAAGACCGGCGCCGTGATGCAGTATCCGGCCAAGCGGACGATGCAGTTCAATACCGACGTGATCCGGTTCTTGGACGGCACAGAGCAACGGTTTCGGGAATACCCCGCGGTGCTGCACCGGTGGACCATTCAACTCGACTTGCTGGACGAAGCCGAACTCACCACGCTGGATCAATTCTTCCTGACGAACCAGGGCCGATTCGGCACGTTTGCCTTTACCGATCCGTGGGACGGCACAGTTTATCCGAATTGCAGCCTGCAAGGAGACGCCTTCGGATTCCAACTGCGTGGCGAAATGCGCGGCAAAACGACGTTGACGGTACTCGAAAACAGGACCTGAGATGATCTACTTTCCACAATTATCGTCAGGCGCGACGGGCCAGTTTCCGATCCGCAGACAACGCGTGGCGCGAACCGTGGTTAACCAGAGTTGCCAGAACTACGAGGTAAAGCTGGCCGATCCCGGCGCGGCGATGACCGCCTGGCACCTCTCCTTCGAGGAAATGAGCGATCAGGAGTTGGCCGCACTGGAAGCGCTATTCCAGGCGACAGAAGGAAGTCTGACGCCATTCACTTTTTTGGACCCGGCGGATAATCTGCTGGCGTGGAGCCAGCAACAGAATCAAGCGGTCTGGCAGGCCGACCCGCTCCTGGCACTGACAAGCGCTTTGGCCGATCCGCTTGGAGGCACGGGAGCGTATCAAGTCACCAACCCAACTGCCGCCACGCTTATGCTCCAGCAGTCGATCAATGCACCCGCGTCACTCGAATACTGCCTTAGCCTATTTGTCTGCAGCAATCAGTGCACACAGGTGTGGCTCGTGCGAGGATCGGAAAACGACGCACGTGCGATTGGCCCCGAATGGACACGGCAGATCTCGTCCGGCCAGCTACAAAGCACGGCGGATTCCATCAGCTTCGGTATCGCGCTCGATCCGGGCAGCACGGTGGACATCTTCGGCCTGCAAGTGGAGGCACAAACCGCCGCTTCCCTCTACAAAGAGACGGCGGAAACGGGCGGCGTCTACCCCAACGCGCGTTTTCGCGACGACGCGCTGACGATTACAACCGTAGGCCCTAGCCGCCATTCCTGTGAGCTGGATATTGTCAATGTTGAGTATCTATGATCTCAAAGAGCTGGCGGTTACGGACACGCCTCTGCTCCTCTTCAACTGTGTCCTACAGAACGGACAAGCGGAGTACTGGAGCACCCACCAGGTGACTTATGCCGGAAATACCTACGCACCCCGCGTGATGAAGCATAACCTGTTCGAGGTACAGACTTCGTCGGATCAGGGCGTTGACGCGATTCCACGCGTTTCGCTGTCAATGGCCAATGCCGATTCCTATTTTTCGGAACTGGAACGGTCGGTTGGGTGGAAGGGCGCGACGTTGACGGTAACATTTCTCTTTTACAACTTACTCGAAAACGCGCCAACCTCCGATAGCGCTGTCTTGTTTCAAGGAATGGTTAACCCGCCAGACAAAAGCACCGAATCCCTTTTTCAGTTCTCGGCCGTCAACCTCATGAATATGCAGAGAGTCCTGCTTCCTCCGGTGCGTATCCAAAGGCGGTGTCCATGGCTTTTTCCCAGCAATTCCCAGCAGCGGTTGGAGGCAGTCAGCGGGGGAGGCAGCGGACAGTACTCGCTCTTCTATCCTTGCGGATATTCGCCGGATCAGAGCGGCGGCGTGGGCGCCATGGTGGGCGGCGCACCATACACCACCTGCGGTTACACGCGGACCGACTGCGAAGCGCGCGGCATGTTCAGCGGCCCGAATCGCTTCGGCGGATTAGAATTCGTACCCTCATCGATTCAAGTGCGCAGTTACGGCGGAGGCTGGCAGTACGCGCCCGTGGATGACAACACGGCAATTTACAACGACTTTGTTCCGCTGTTATATGGCACTGCTTGGTATTATCCACCCATTGTCTTTTCACGAAACGACGGCAACCTTACGCACATGGAGGTGCTCTTGGGTATGGGGCCCATCCAAGACGTGCAGACGGTGTTGGTAAACCAGATCGAAATTCCGTTGGGGCAATCCGGGAAGAACATGACCGCGACGGGCTGGTACAACGCGATCAGCCTAGGCAGCCGGAACGGCGCGTTTGACCCCGACTTCACAACCGCAACGGGTAGTCCGGCGGGCGATCCGTACGGCAGCATGGCTTACCTCTCGGTGGTGGTGCCCAATCAGATTAACAATGGCCAATCACTGCCTACCGTGCAGGTGCTGGCCGATGGCTTGCAATTGCCGATCTACGCGGCAGACGGCAGTTATCAGAGCACAGCGTTCACCGCCAACCCAGCGTGGATCCTATTGGATATCCTTCAGCGCAGCGGGTGGGGGACCGAAAACATCGATCTTACAACTTTTGCGTCCGCCGCGGCTTATTGCGATCAGCAGATCCAAACGCAGGATCTGAACGGAAACAACATAATGATCGCGCGCTTTTCCTGCAACTTGTGCATGCAAAGGCGACGGAACGCGGGAGACACAATTCGCGGCATCCGGAACGGGTCCAGATTGCTGCTCACATACAGCATGGCCGGTTTGTTGCAATTGCAAGTGGAAAACTCGATCGCGCTGCAGCAGCCAACCCAGGTGGCTTGGAGCAACAGCGCGGAACCGTTGAGTGGCGGCTGGCCCGGATATGAGTTCAGCGACGGCTCCACCGGCGTTGCGAATATCCTACGAAAGGCCAACGGAGAGACCAGCGTTCAAGTTACATCACGCAGTATCGCGGATACTCCAAACCAAGTGACGGTGGAGTTCCAGGATGCATTCAATTCTTACCAGCAAGACAGCCTGGCGATCGTGGACGTCGACGACATGGATCTGACCGGTCAAGCGATTACCACCACGCTCATGGCGCTAGGTATTCCGAACTACGATCAGGCCGCGCGGATGCTCCAATTCACACTGGATAAGGCCATCGACGGGAATACTTATATCACTTTTGAGACCAGCATAATGGCCTTAGGGCTGCGGCCTGGCGATATCATTACGGTAACGTACCTTAAAGAAGGATTTCAACGGCAGCCGTTCCGTATAGTCAAGATTGCGCCGGGTGTAAATTACCGAATCACGAGCATTACGGCACAGATCTATCAGGACGAATGGTACGAAGACACGAACGGCCAGATACCGGGGGACACAGGTGCGTGGCCCCAGCCTAACGCCGCGGTGGGAGTGCCGCGCCCGCTCCTCGGGAACACAATCGATTCAAGTGGAAATCCACAATACCAGATCAGCGAGAGGTCCGACAACGCCAGCGATGGCGGGGTGAATGAGGAGCTAACCGTGGGTTTCGTGGTTCCGTCGACCACATCGCCCGGTGGACCAGGCGTGCCCATGGTGAGCCTGGCGGCCACTATCGGAACCGGAGGTACGCTGGCGGGCGGACAGATTCTATATTACGCAGTAAGTGCGGTGGATTCGGCCGGAAACGAGAGCATCATGTCGTTCGTGGTACTCGCCAGCATCCCCACAGGGTCAAACACCAACAGCGTGACGCTTACCGGATTGAGCTTTGCGACCGGCACGCAGGCGTTCAACCTTTACAGGGGCACGAGTTCCCAACAGATGAACCGGATCGCCTCAAACCAGGCTCTGGCCACCAGTTTCACCGACAGCGGATTGCCGGCGCAAGTGTACGCGCCACCGGACCCGGCGTTCGATCACGCGAATTTCTATTGGCGGCTGGAGCTGCAGCCGGAATATTCCGCGACCATCGCCACCGCAAACACGGTCGGCAACAGCGCCTGTGAAATGGGCGGCGACAATTATGCGGGGATGATCGTGCGGATCATCACCGGCACGGGCGCAGACCAGGAATACACGATTGCATCGAATACCGCGACGACTCTGACGCTGACACAATCATGGGCCGTGCAGCCGGACGCAACCAGCCTCTTCGTGGTGGCGGAGGCGGCCTGGCATTTCGCGGCCGCCGCCAAGACATGCCCGGTACAGTTCGAGATACCCAACGAGACGGGCGTCACACTGCACATACAGGGCAGAGGGGCAAACGTCAACAACCTGGAGGGTCCGCCTTTACTCTGCACTTTGACGCGGTGGATAGTCGGCGGGGGAGGAATCGGAGATATGGCAGCGCCGCCGCAACCCGTCTTCGGACTAGGAGCTTCACCTCTGCAAAATGGAACCGTGGAACTGAGCGGTGTGGCATTCCCGAATCTGACCGACACGACCAGCGTGACAGCCGCCACCCTAACTATCTATTACTGGGATGAACTGATTGGGAACACACCGTACTCTTTGGCGTCGGCGACGGCTGCGACCGACACCGTGCTCAACCTCGGTCAGGCCGGCACGGCAACGCCGGGATCGTTCGTGCAAGTCGAGGCTGAGGTGATTCAGGTAGTCGCGGTACAGAACAATGGGCTCCAGTATCAGGTAACGCGTGGCATGCACGGAACAACCGCGGTGGCGCACGCAGCACAGGTTGCCGTTTATCAGTTATCGAGCACAGTCGTGGTGGTGCCCTTCCCCTTGAACTTCTTCGGCAGTCCACTGAGCGGTAACTGGAGCTATTCGATCTCGTTGCCGAATACCAAAGTGGCCAGCGCGGAGTTATTCGTTACGAATAGCAGAGGCAACAGCCCGACGAATGCGATCAACTTGACGCAAGCGGTGGATTATGGGCTGCGGACACTTTCCGGCGGACAGTTTTCGATCCAAGTTCAAGGATTCCTGGCGGTGGACAGCAATCCAGCGCCGAATGTTGTGGTGGAAGCGGCCCACACGGTGCAGGATGTGTACGCGGTGGTGAAGCAAGCGCCCGTGGGCGGCCCGGTGAAGCTAACCCTGAGCCAGAACGGTGCGACTTACTGCACGCTCACGATTCCAGACGGCGCCACTGTATCAGCCAGTGTGGACGGCTTCGGGATGCCGTTACTGGCACAGGCGCAACTCAGCCTGGCGATCTCCGCGGTTGGACAAACCAGCCCAGGGTCGGACCTGACGGTAATCCTGCGATTGTGAGCAGGCGGCGAAACGCATGTCTACGCTTCAGAAACTCACTCCCAGCCAGGATTTGCAGTGCTACTTCTATCAGCCATCGGCAGTGGCCGCGCTGAGCACTACCAGTCCTAGCGGTTTCACTGTTTCCGGCTGCTGGCGCGAGCAATTCGACTGGGCCGTCGTTGAATGGAATCGCGATAATGTCTTCGAACATCCGGTGTTTCGTTACCTGCCGGACAGCGATCTTAGCGGGCTGCAGCTTTCTTACCAGGAGGCCCGCACCAATTGCATTCCCATCGACTCAAACCTTTATGCAACTGTAGATTGGCCCTACTTACGCGTGTGGGCAGATCCCGGAACGGGCGAGCAAGTATACAGAATCCCAATGATGGGTCACGCGGCGCCGCTGGCGGGCAGCTACACGGCGGCGTCTGCCACTTTCATGCTGCAAGGCACGCCCACTGGTGGCGATTATGTGGAATTGGCATGGGACCAGGAGCACTACACATATCAGCTTTACGGGACCGACACGCTGGAGTCGGCAGCGACGGCTCTGGCCAACAGCATCACTAGTTTCTCCACGACAATGCAGGCGTCGGCGAACGGGACGGCCATCACGTTGACCCTTGCCGATAGCAGCACCGGCACGAACGGCAACCGGATTGGCGTCTATGGAAATGTCTACGGCACATTACCCGGCGGGCCGACCGAAAGTTGGTCACCAGGATGGCAGCTTCTCAGCGGCGGCGCATCGCCGACACAATGGCAGATCAACCTGGACTTCAGCTCGATTAGCGGGTTGGACTCTACCGGCGCTACTGTAGCAGTACCCATGTCCACGGTGCGCAAAATGCGCTGGACATGGGCCGCAGATCTTCAGCCGGGGAACTTCGCTCGGGGCGAGTTCGCGGTGACGCTGGCGAACTGGACGGTCAATGGGTCAAATCGGGAATACTACGTGGCGGGTATTGGAAGTTGGCGGGTTGAGGACGACGACGCCTCGATCGCCTATACGGGCCAATGGGACAAGTCTATCGGTAACTACTCCGGCGGATCGATTAGTTGTGCGATAACGCCGGGTGCGAGCGTAACCTATTCTTACCAATCGCCACAGAATCATAACTTGAACTTGGGGACGCGAAGGATACCCACCGCCGCGCAACTTACGGTGCAGGTGGATCAGAGCCCCGCACAGGTCTTGAACATCGCGCTTCCGGGCGAGGACATCCTGGTGCGATGTGTCCTGGGAGCGATGTCTGGGCAGACGCAGCATACCGTAACGATTACACATACGGGCGCCCAAGGATCTCAGTTCTATTTCGATTTTCTGGAGATCGCGATCCCGACCCAGAATCTGCCTGCGTTCTCCCCGCACCCGCAAATGACTCTGGCGACCGATTGGGACACGCTAGATTCGCAAGCGCTCGCTCCGGAACGCACCGCTTGGCTGATCCAGGCGCTAGGATTTACTGGCAGGGCTAACCACTATGCCGGCGGGCTGTGGTTCTATGAACTGACCTGCGCCGGACAGCAGTATGCTACCGGGACGATCACGTTTTCAGGAACTTCGCAGTTCGGAGAAACGACACAGATTTCGCTCGGGCCGACGGTGCTCACGCATTTGAATCTGATTGGCGACACACCGGTCAGCCTGGCGCTGGCATTCGAGCTTCTGATCAACGAAGGTTCAACGGGCACGTGGGCGCAGGCGAGTGCGGGAGTGCTTACGATCACCGCGCGCCCCATGGGGAGCGCGGGCAATGGACTCACTCTCTCCGCGGACGTAGGCGGCAGCACGACTCTGGTGGTGCAAACGAGCGGGTCACTGGCTGGCGGCGTGGATGGCAACTGGCTGACTGATGTTACCGCCACGCCGCGAATCAATCGGGCAGCGCGTGACTGGAGCCAAAGCTTTTTTACCGCGCTCAACGGCTATGGCATAACTGCCACGGCGTCGTTCAGCATGGAACTCGGAAATGGAGATCCATCCGCCGCGGCGGGAATCGCACAGTGTTATCCGGACGGCAGTCCCTGCAGGGTGAACACGCCTGCTTTGCAGACGAACTTCTCGCCTACGAGTCTGGCGTTTTGGCGGCAAGTCTACCTCGACATGGCGAATCTAATGACCGCCGCTGGGCTGCAGCCGTATTTGCAATTCGGCGAAGTGCAGTGGTGGTACTTCTGCCCACCGACGGATCCCGCCAATGGCAACTGGACACCAATTGCCAATGGCGGTATGCCCTTCTACGACACGTATACGACGAGCACGTTTCAGTCGCAGTACGGGCGTCCTATGCACGTGTTCACGGATCCGAGCAACGATCCGTCGCCATACCCGCAGGAGTCCGCGTTCCTGCCCGGCCTGATCGGAGAGTTCACTGCTGCGATCATGGCTTTCGTGCGGCAAACGCAACCGAACACGCAATTTGAGGTATTGTATCCACCAGATACCAATGCCGCGCCGCTTACTTCCGTTATTAACCTGCCGGCCCAGTGGATTCCCGTGAACCTCAATTGCTTCAAGACCGAGAACTTCACATACACGGGCGACTGCGATCTGAATGACGCTCTCACATCAATCGAATTGCCCATGCAGTTGGGGTTTGCGGCGGCAAACAGCGCGCACCTGGTGGGCATCGGGAACTACACTACGCCATGGGCCAAAGAGGCGCGCCTCGCAGAAGGGTTGAAGCTGGGGTCCGTGGTGCTGTTCGCGTTGGACCAATGCTGCCTAATCGGCTATGCACTGCCCTTGTCACCCTGGCCTGGAATTGGCCGGTACATGGGCGCATAGCGACGGCGCGGCTACAGATTGCCCTTCAATCCCAAGTCATCCGCGCGCTCCTGCATGGCCTTCACACAAAAACCGATGTGATCGTCGAGTTCCACACCCAGTTCGCGCGCGCCATCCAGGATGTCCTGACGGTTCACTGAGCGGGCGAACGCCTTGTCTTTCATCTTCTTTCGGATAGAGGGCGCATCCACTTCGAAAACACTGCAGTGAGGTTTCACATAAGAGACGGCGGTGATAAAACCTGCCAATTCATCGCAAGCGAAGAGTGTCTTCTCGAGCGGCGACTGGCGCGGCACGCCGGTGAAATCGGCATGTGAAAGGATGGCGCGGCGGATTTCCTCACTGACGCCACGCTCAGCCAGAATCGGCTCGCCCTTGGTGGGGTGGTCGGGAAGCTGCGGATGAATTTCCCAGTCGAAGTCGTGCAGCAGCGCGGTGACCGACCACTTCTCTTCGTCCTCCCCTAATTTGCGCGCGTAAGCTGTGACGCACGCCTCCACTGCCAGCGCGTGTTTGCGCAAACCTTCCGATTTTGTAAATTCGTATAGGATTTCCAGGGCCTGTTCGCGCTTCATTCCAACTATAATACTGTGTGTGAACGCAGACCTTGGAGTCCGAATCATTTTCTTCTGGCTGGCCGCTGCGGCCCTCTGGGCACAGCCCGCTTCGCTAAAAGGACCCGGTGAGGATGCCACTTTTTACCTTTACCTGAATGAGGACCGCGTGGGCACCATTAAAGTGAAATGGCTGCCCGGCGGATCGTACCAGAATGAAGCCACGCTGGCGATGGCGGGCCAGAGCACTACCGTGTCCACGTCCGCCACGGTGGATGCGGACGGGCTGTGGACCCAACTCACGGCCGCCGCGGCGACGGGCACGACAAACTGCGTGCGCGAAGGCGGAACCGCGCGGCGCACCTTGAAGGACAAGACCACCACGATCGACGTGAAGCCGGGCGCGCGGCTATTCGACAATTACGGTCCCACGCTGATGAGCCAGGCCGCGCGGCTCTACGACCGCGCGAAGGGCGGCAAGCAGCCATTCCCCGTTATTCTGGTGCCGGGCGTGGCGATGGACGCGTCGCTTGAATTCAAAGACCAGGTGGAGCGCGCCGTGGCCGGCAAGGACCTGACCTTCTTCCGATACACGTACAACGTGGCCGGCATCGACATCATCCTCTGGACGGACGCGGATGGCCGGCTGTATCTCGGCGAAGTGCCCGCCCAACATGCGGCCTATGTGCGCGAGGGCTACGAGACGCTGCGCAAAGAGCCGGTAGCCGATCCGCTGCTTTCGCAGCCGAAGTTCGAAGTGAAGGTGGAAGCCGGCGCGAAGGTGGCGATGCGCGATGGAGTGAAGCTGGCAACCGATCTCTACTTGCCGCAGACCGAGGGCAAGGCGCCGGTGATTCTGATCCGAACTCCTTATAAGAAAGAGATGGGCGAGATCCAGGGCCGCTACTACGCACGGCGCGGCTATGCGGTGGCTATCCAAGATTGCCGCGGGCGTTTCGGATCGGAAGGCGTGTGGGAGCCATTCCTCAACGAGGCGAAGGATGGCTACGACGCCATCGAGTGGCTGGCCGCACAGCCATGGTCAAACGGCAAGGTGGGCATGATCGGCGGGTCGTACGTGGGTTGGGTACAGTGGTGGGCAGCCAGCGAGCGGCCGCCGCACCTGGTTACGATCATTCCGAACGTGGCGCCGCCGGACCCGTTCTACAACATCCCCTATGAGCACGGCGCGTTCTTTACCTTCGGCGCCATCTGGTGGGCGGACGTGCTGGAATCGAAGGCCACCGGGGATTTGTCGGGAGTCGCATTGAGCAAGATCGGCGAGAAGAAGTATCGCCAGATGCTGAAGGCGCTGCCGGTGATCGATCTGGACAAGGCGGTGCTCGGCAAGGAGAACCCTTACTGGCGGCAATGGATCGCGCACCCTGTGGACGACGACTGGTGGGCGCCGGCCGACTTCCTGACTAAGCTGAAGGACGTGACTATCCCGGTATTCCACCAATCGGGATGGTTCGATGGCGATGGCATCGGTACCAAACTGAATTACCTGCAGATGCGGGAGTACGGACACGGCAACCAGAAGCTGACCATCGGGCCATGG
>Ga0302326_10010483_pt1 | contig 20088 bp, 16 predicted proteins | sample Palsa_T0_3_FD_202264 | JGI IMG/M metagenome (GOLD analysis project Ga0302326, IMG submission 202264) | Peat permafrost microbial communities from Stordalen Mire near Abisko, Sweden - Palsa_T0_3 | ecosystem: Environmental > Terrestrial > Soil > Palsa > Peat permafrost | place: Sweden: Abisko...
CGCATGGTCCGATATATGTGGGGTCGCAGGCGCTGTCGTCTGGACAATCATTTACCCAGAGCGGTCCGCATGGCTCCTCGAGGGAGGGGAGGCGTGGCCGTCGTTTGGCAAAGGAGTGCCTCATGATCAAAATGAACCAACTGGCGAAGTTGATGACCGCCGGCGTCCTGGCGATGGCGGCCGTCCCGGCCATCAGCATTGCGCATGTCCATCGTCCCCTGACTGCCGCCCCCGCGCTGACGGCCAGCACCAGCACACGGACCAAAGCCCGGGCGCTCAAGACGAAGCGCATCTCGCTGACTGCCAGCAAGCGCCGTCTCGCCGCCAAAGCCAAGGCCAAGGCCCTGGTCGCCCGCCGCAAGGCTCACGCGGCGCTGACCCATCGCACGCTCCGGGCAACGAAGCTGCACACGACTCGGAAGGTGGCTCACGCGGTTTAGCGTAAGCGCCGCAGCCCGGTGATTGGGATTGCTGACTGGTGATTGGTGATTGGTGATTGGTACGTGACAACTGGGGCGGCGATTCGCCGTTGTCACGTACCAATCACCAATCACCCGTTTCAATCACCCATTCTCGATCACCGCGGCCCTACTGCGGTTCCGGAAGGTCCGCGATGAACTCCGCCAACTGCTGCCCGGTGGCGCTCTGCGCATTCCGCACGTAGTAGCCGCTGGTGGCCACGCCGACGCACAGGCATTGCTCCAAATCCATTCCCAGCACCCGGCCCAGGCAGAAGCCGGCGTTGAAGTGATCGCCGGCGCCAGTGCTGATCTTCGGACTCTGCACGAACGGCCCGGCGAACTTCGCTGACTCGCGGGCCGTCGCGGCCGCCGCGCCGCCGCGGGGATGAACCACCACGCACGACAGATTCAGCTCCCGGCGAATATCCTTGGCCAGCGTTTCGATCGAGCCCTCGGGATCCGACGGAATCGGCAGACCCAGCACCTCGGCGATCGTCACTGACTCCTTCAGATTCAATCCCAGCACCACGTCCACCTGCCCCTGAAATTTGCTCAGCGCCCGCATTGCCCCGCCAATGTCATCCGGCGTGCGCTTCTCCGGATCGGCCAGGTCGCAGAAAAATGTGCATGGGGTTTTGTCGCGGTCCGGCGAGCGGGTCTCGAGCATCTGTTTCCAGATTTCGCCCATATGCGGCAGCATCGTCCAGTTGACGAACGCCACCAGCTGCGAGTCGTTCAACAGCGAGAAAAACCGCTCGGCCCCCACGCGCTGATCGATGTTTCCCCAGTTCACATCGTTCATCGGCGTAACCTTGCCGAGCATCACCTTCCCGTCGTCGAACTCCAGCGCGTCGGTGTGTCCCGGATCGGCGAGGGGAATGACAGTCGCCTTCCGAGACATCTCCTCGAACACGGGGTGCAGCACCGGGAAACCGACCGCCCCGATATACGTCACGCCCATCCCCGCCGCCGCGAGGGCGTTGGCCATGATCGGCCCGTTGCCGCCAAGTTTCATCTGCTTGACGATCAGCTCGTAGTTGCTCGATTTGCCGGCCGCGGCGAGGATTTTCTGGCCCAGCACGGCGATGGTCTTCACCCGGTCGAAGCGTTCAAAATCATGCCGCTTGTCCACGACCGCGATGATCTCATCGACGAACCCATCGAGCCCGATCGTCGCCTTGAGGCCCGAAAGAGTCGGCAGCGCCGCCGCGAGGCGCTTGCTGGTGGACGCGCAGATTTCCGTGCGGGACGAAGCCATTGGAGATGGTTGATCGCTTCAGCGCGCGCCGTACACGTTGAGCGGGCCGGACGAACCACCGCCCGAGGGTGAGGCGTTGGGCGGCGCCGGGAACTCGGTGCTGGTCGGCGGCGACTGGAAGCCGTGATGGACCACCGGAACAAATGGCGGGGCCATCACCAGCGCAGCCGGCAGGAACAGCGTCTGGCCGATGAATGCCACCGGCTCGGAAACCGGCTTGATCCAGGTCGGTTCGTACGGGCAGGGCTTGTAATGGAAGCGCGTGTCCCATGCGGGAACACCGCCGTTGGGAAAGTATGCGACGGATTGATTCCAGTCGCGCGCCTGCATGGCCGGGTCGATGATCAGCGGCGCCTGGCTCAGCTCCGAAGGCGGGGGAGTTTGCGTGTGCGCGCAGCCGAGCAAGCCTGCCGCGACGCTGCCCAGCAGGGCGAAGCGTAGCGCGGCGCGCCGGGCGATTTTGTTTTTTCCGAGACGATCAGGGATTGAGCACATCATCCGCGTCCTTCTGTAAACCCTTCCTGTCGAGCCCTTCGGTATTGCCGCCGCTGATATCATCGGGGTTTCCGACATCCGGTGAATAGCCGAACGGATCTTTCAGCGCGTTCTCGGACCTTTCGTACGCCGTCATCGGCCGCGTGGTCGGCCCGGTGTCCTGATCGGCACAGCCAAGGAGAACCGCTCCTCCCATCAAACACGCCAGTGCAGAGGCTAACGCGTTTCGCATAACCGGTATCATAGCATGGATGCACGCTCGAACGTGCCCTTTTTAGCGGCGGTCCCGGAGGGACGCGATTCGAGCGCCAAAGCGCGTCCCTGCGGGACAGCCGCTAAAAGCTGCTACCGCGGGGCCGCTATCCCAAATCCGCCGCGAAATCGACGCTGTAGTTGGGCGATTCCTTCGTGATGGCGATGTCGTGCGGATGGCTCTCGGCCATGCTGGCGGCCGACACGCGGCAGAAGCGGGCGTTTTCCCGCAGCTCCTGGATATTCCGCGTGCCGCAGTATCCCATACCCGCTCGCAGCCCGCCGACCATCTGGTACACAAAGTCGCCCAGCGGCCCACGATATGGGACGCGCCCTTCCACCCCCTCGGGGACCAACTTGCCGAGTTCCTTGACCGTACCCTGTCCATATCGGTCTTTGGAGCCATCCACCATCGCTCCGAGGCTCCCCATTCCGCGATAAGATTTATACCGTCGGCCCTGATGAATAATCATCTCGCCCGGCGCTTCGTCCAAGCCGGCAAAGAGACTGCCCATCATCACGCAACTGGCCCCGGCGGCGATGGCCTTGGTGATGTCGCCGCTGTGACGAATGCCACCGTCGGCGATGACCGGCACGCCCGACTCCTCGGCGGCCTCGACCGTGGCCAAAATCGCGCTGATCTGCGGTACACCCACGCCGCTGATGATGCGGGTCGTGCAGATCGCCCCCGGCCCGATGCCAACCTTCACGCCATCGACACCCGCCTCAATCAGATCGTGCGCCCCCTCGGCTGTGGCGACGTTCCCGGCGATGACTTGAATCGCGTGATGCTTCTTGATCTCGCGCACTGTCTCCAGCACGTTGCGGCTATGGCCGTGGGCGGTGTCCACCACAATCACGTCCACGCCGGCGCCGATCAGCGCCTCAATCCGGGCATAGTCCCGCACGCCGGTCGCCGCCCCGACGCGCAGCCGGCCGCGTTTGTCCTTGCAGGCGCTGGGGAACTGGTGCAGCTTGTCGATGTCGCGCATCGTGATCAGCCCCACCAGCCGACCGTCCCGATCCACCAGCAGCAGCTTCTCGACCTTGGCCTTGTAGAGAATCCGCTCGGCTTCATCGAGCGTGGTGGTCTCCGGCGCGGTGACCAGATTCTCCTGCGTCATCACATCGCCGATCTTGCGACTGTCGTTTTCCTGAAATTTCAAATCGCGCCGCGTCATGATCCCGATCAGCCGCGGCGGCTTGCCGTTGGTGTTGTGAATGCGGCGGAACTCCCCCTCGCCGGGCGCCAACGCCGATGCGTCATCCACGATCGGAATTCCGCTGACGTTGTATTCCCGCATGACTCGCCGCGCCTGCGCGATCGTGGCCGATGGCGACAGCGTGATCGGATCGACGATCACGCCGTTCTCACTGCGCTTGACCTTCTCCACCTCGCGGGCCTGGTTCTCGGCCGAGAGGTTTTTGTGAATGATTCCGATGCCCCCCTCCTGCGCCAGCGCGATCGCCAGCGCCGCCTCGGTGACGGTGTCCATCGGCGCAGAAACCAACGGAATGTTCAACTCGATCTCGCGGGTGAGCCGGCTGTGCGTGTCGGCGTCGGCGGGAATAAAGTCGCTGCGGGCAGGAATCAGCAACACGTCGTCAAACGTGATGGCATCGTAGAGAATCTTGGACTGTTCCATGTGATAGGAATAAGTTCCCGGCCGGAAACTGTCAACATCACGCGTCGCGTATTCGAATGAGCATACGGGATCGTGTGCGCCGACCGAGTAACATGGACAAGCTGCCGAGCACGAATAGCGAGGCCGTGCCCGGCTCCGGGGTTGCGGTGAAATCGAGCACAAGATTGTCGCCGGCGCCGTTGGAAATGAATTCCAGAGAGAAGACCCCGGGTTGTGTACCGCTGAAGCTGAAACCGTTGCCGAAGCCGCTGGTGTCCAGGGCGAACGCGGCATTGCCGTTCGTGCCGCCCGACGCAGCGCCGGTGAGTGTCGTCGCCAGCAGGTTTTGCCCCTCGTACGCGGTTCCGGCAAACGTGCCGCTGAACCCGCTCACTTTCGACGAGGTGGTCTGCGCGATGGTCCAGCTATAGTTGCCCGAGCCCGGCAGCGCGGAGAGGCTGTCCATCGCGATCGTGAACGGCTCGTTGGTCCCGCCCATGGAGGCGAGCGTCAGCTTCGGCATCGACAGATCGTCCAGCGTTCCGCCGCTGGCGCCCGTCCCCGCGGCGGCGTTGCTCCCCGCGGCTGATATTTTCCACTCGTAGGCCGCGCCACCGTTCCATGTGTTGTTGCCGGTGCGCAGTGTGCCGGTGTGGGAATCATCGCTGCCGGCCGTGATGACGCCGCCGAGTTTTGCGGTTGCGCTGCCCACCAGGGTGATGCTTCCACTGGCGGTTCCGTTGCCCCCCAGACGTCCGCCGCTGTAGTTGGCGCTGGTTGTCGAGGCCGAGGCCGTGACAGTGCCGCTGCCGGTCGCGCTGCCCGAGCTGTTGTCGGCCAGCAGCGTGCCGGTGATCACGGACACTGCGCCGGTTAACGTATTGTTGCCAGAGAGCTGCCAACTGCCGGTCCCGGTTTTCGTGATGGATGTGATGTTTCCTCCCGTGCCACTGTTGGCAATCATGGGGGCCAGGGCGCCGGTTCCGTTGCCGGTCAAGTTCAAGGAAGACGTTGAGGAGCTGGTCGAAAAGGCGATGCTGCCGGTGTTACTGAAACTGATCAGATTTGTCCCCGAGGCGTCGAGCGTCCCGCCGGCGGACCCGAGGGTGAAGAGTCGGTCGGTATTCTCGGCCGCGCCAGCATTGGCGTACTGGAGCGTTCCGCCGTTGAGTACGAGGCTCGACGCGACGTTGCCGGACGCGCCGATGCTGCTGGCGGCGCCGCCGTTTGCGAGAATCCCGCTCGTGCCGGTCGAGAGTATGCCGTTGCTGATCGTTGTCACTCCCGTGTAGGTATTGTTACCCAAAACGGCCCAGGCGCCGGTCCCGGTTTTCGTGACGGACGTGATGTTTCCGCCCGTGCCACTGTCGCCAATCACGGCGGCCAGGGAGCCTGCGCCGATGCCGGTGAATGTCAGCGATGAGGTGGCGGATGTGGTCGAAAATACGATGCTGCCCCTATTGGTAAAACTGATCAGATTTGTCCCCGAGGCATCGAGGGTGCCCCCGGCGGACCCGAGGGTGAAGAGGCGGTTGGTGCTCTCAGCCACAGAGGTGTTGGCATACTGGAGCGTTCCGCCGTTGAGAACCAGACTCGCAGCGGCGTTGCCAGACGCGCCGATGCTGCTGGCGGCGCCGCCGTTTGCGAGGATCCCGCTCGTGCCGGTGGAGAGTATGCCGGTGTTGATCGTTGTCACTCCGGTGTAAGTGTTGTCACCGAAAACGGTCCAGACGCCGGTCCCGGTTTTCGTGACGGATGTGGTGTTTCCGCCCGTCCCACTGTTGCCAATCAGCGCGGCCAGGGCGCCGGCGCCGGTGCCGGTCAGGTTCAGCGAAGACGTTGAAGAATTGGTTGAAAATGCGATGTTTCCCGCGTTGGTGAAACTGATGAGATTTGCCCCGGAGGCATCGAGCGTGCCGCCGGCGGATCCGAGCGTAAAGAGGCGGTCGGTGCCCTCGGCCGCACCGGTATTGGCATATTGGAGCGTTCCGCCGTTGAGAACCAGACTCGACGCGGCGTTGCTGGACGCGCCGATGCTGCTGGGTGCGGCGCCGTCCGCCAGCGAGCCTGTCGCGCCGGTGGAGAGTGTTGTGCCGCTGATGGTTGTGTTGCCCGTGTAAGAATTGGCGCCCGTCAGCACGACCGCGGCATTGCCCGTGATGGTCAGGGGGGCCGTGCCGCTGACAACGCCGCTGGCTGTCAGGGCGGCATTGCCAGAGTCGTTGGACCACGTTTGAGCAGCGCCCAACGCGACATTCGCGGCGATGGTGCTGGCGGGAACGCCGCTGGTCATCGTGATCCCGCTGGCCGAACTCGACGGGGCGATTGTGAGAGTATTGCCGTCGGCATTGAGCCCCAGCCCGTTGGTGGTATCGGAGAGCGTCAGTGTGCCGATGGTCATATTGGCGCCCAGCACCGTCCCGGTCGCGGCGAGGGCCGGTGAGGTGGAGGAGATGAACACATTTGCTCCAGACGCCGGAACCAGAGGTGTCGCGCCGCCACCGGCGGTCGTGACCCAGTTGCTGGCCGTGGAACCATTGGAGGCGGCCCAGACCTTGGTCGCGCCGGTGAGGTTCCCCGTCCAGTACGCCGAGGTGAGCGACGTGTTTCCAGTGATGCCCACTGTCAAAGTTGTGCTGTTCCCGCCCAGAGCGCCGACTGTGAAATTCGTGTCGTTGTAGATGGTGCCGAGCTTGTATGTCGCATTATTGAGTGTGCTCGTGGCGTTGCCGACCAGCAGTGTGTAAGTACCCGTGATCGGGGTTATGCCGGGGATCGGATAGATATTCACCAAGATATTGCCGGAGGTCGCGGTCGCGGCGCCGGTGACGTTGATCTGGGCGCTGGTCGTGCTTCCGCCGAGGGACCCGCCGATGACGGTCGGTGCGGTGGCGTTGCCGGAAGCGATGGCCAAACCCCCACCAATGGTCAACTTCGTATCGGCGCTTGCGAAGTAGTCCAGGCCCGCGTGGGCGGCAACCGTGACGTTGCCGGTGCCAAGGGCCGTGGCATTGGCGGCGACGAGCGCGCCGGCGCTGATCGTTGTGGGTCCCGTATAGCTGTTTGCGCCGGTCAAAGCGAGCGTTCCCGCGCCCGATTTGATGATGCTGCCGGCACCGATGATGGCGGCTGCGGGGCCTCCCACCTGAGTGCCAAAGGTGGTGTTCCCGCTTTCATTGATCGTCAGCGCCGTGCCGTTGAGCGCGAGCGTTTGCGTACCGGCGCCGACGATCGCGGGCCATGTGCTCGTCAGATTGCCGATCGACTGCGCCGCATTGTTGAGCGTGACCAGGATATTGTTCGTGCCGGTCTGCCCGAGGATCAGATCGCCCGTCCCCAGCGATGCGCCGCTGCTTACAGTCAGGTTGCCACCGGCAACGATCGTCCCGCCCGAATAGTTGTTCGAGCCGCCAAGAATCAGCGTGCCCAGGCCGGCCTTGGTGAGGGCGAACGCTCCGGTGATATTGCCTCCTGCGGCAAGCGTCGAGCCGCTCCCGACGTTCCATGACTGGGCAGCCGCCAGCGCAACCGAATTGTTGATCGTCGTCGTGCCGCTGGTCAGCTGGCTGGCGTCGATTCCGCCGCTGCCGAGCGTGAGCGTGCCGGTTCCCGAGATCGTATAGCCGGGGACGGTGAACTGCAGCGCGCCGGCGCTGGCGGCGCTGTTGAGCGTGACGTTGCCGGCGGCGCCGCTAAACACCGCGGAGTCGCGTCCGACGGCCGTGTTGTCGCTCCACGCGGATTCGGCCAGTCCATTGTCCCAATTGGAAGTCGTGTTCACATTCCACGTTCCGCTGCCGCCGAAAACCGTGTTGTGCGCCGCATCCCCGCCGTCCCAGGTCAGAATCGAAACGTCCGGGATGGCGTCATCGGCGCCCACCTGGGTATTGGATCCGGTCACGTACGTGTAGTCGTTCCATCCGGTGACGGAGGGGTTTGCCGACGTGTTGGTGATCTCCATTCGCATGGCGTCGTACATGTCGCCCTCGTTTGCGCTCACGCTGAAGGTGAACTCGTTGTTGGCGTTGGTGGTCGTGAGCAGGTCTGTCGTCGGAAACTGAAAAGCGGCCCACTGATAGAACCCTGCAACGCCGCTGCGGAGCATTGCGTCGTTGTCGTTGCCCGCATGCCAGATCTCCTGATTCCCATTCAGCGTGACGATCAGGCTTGCCTCCGTCGAAGCCAGTGCCACCGACAGCACGACGTATTGCCCCTGGGCTCTTTGCGCCGCGGTTGTGGTAAAATGAATTTCCCAGGGTGATCCCGAGTAGTTCCCCGGCCCCCCGGCGGCAGTCACATAGGCGGGAGCGAGTTTTGCATAATTGTCGCTGGTGTCGTTGGTCGCATCATACATCCCTGGGTCAAACTTCCCCCACTGGTTGGCGATCCAATCGTTGGGGTTGTTGGTCGCGGGCGTCGAACCGACCGCGGTTGCGTAATAGACGACTTTGCCGGGATTACCGAGTTGTTGCTCCTCGCCCCAATAATCGTAGGAACCCTGGTACTGCCGCTGATCCGCGCCGGTCGCGTTGTGTCCGTTCAAAAACTCATTGGCCGATCGGTTGGGTGTTCCAAGCGTCCAGATCGGCGGGGCAGTGCCGAAATTCTCGGGAGTGAATTTGAGATTGGGCGGAATGTTGACCGAGCCGTTTGGTCCGACCTGTACACCCTCGACCCGCGTTTCGCCCCACTGGCCCAGCTCGTATAGCGACAACCGATACGTCCCGGGCACGACGTTGCTGATCGAGACGTGCCCGGATTCCGAGAGCTGGCCCCAATATTGATAACCCTGGGTGGATTCCTGGAAATTGACTCCCGGCTCAGAGAGCACGACTGTGTTGTTGGCGGTGTTTGAGCTCCAACCCGCCGGGTTGGCGGCGTCGATCTGAATGCTTGAGCGGCTCGCCGTGCTGACATATCCGCTGGCGGCCAGTTCAGTATCGGTATTGAACTCCGCCTGATCGCTGGCAATCGCATCGATCGCGTTCTGATTGATGGTCGCGGCGGTGGCCGAGGTCGACGAAGTGATGGTGAACCCATATGGCCCAAAGAGCCTCATCGTATTCACGCCCTGCGTGGGAAAGTAGGAATACCCGGGCGAAGCTCCGCTGCCGGTGCCGCCAAAGCCATAATGACCCGAGAGAAACTCCATGTTCAGGATTCCCGGGTCGGTATACGCCAACTCCTGTTTGGTTGGGCCGCCGGTCAGTGAGTCAATCGTCGGATCGACTTCAGTCACGGCATAAGCGCTGCCGTACATCGTCTCGGCCTGAAAAAACTGAGTGTAGATGGAGGTGTCATACTTGGTGAAGAAATTGGTGCCGTTGTCCCCGGTGCCGGGTATGCCGTTGATGGTGTCGGTGATGCCGCTGCCTGTCAGGTCAGTCGCGGCGTTCTGCACCTGCCGACCGGTTACGGCGCTGACGGCAGCCCATTTCGAATTTGTGCTCGGGACATTGAGCGTGGTGACTGCGTTGGCGGTGCCGAGTTGGTTCGGCCCGGTGTTGATCTGATAGAGATTGGGAAACAGTGTCGGATTGGATCGGAAAAGAAACTGGCCTTGCCCGACGCTTGTGGCCGGATCGGTCGCCGAGTGGTTCAGCACCTCGTAGCAGTAGACCGTTGGATCATTGGCAAATAGAAGATAATGGAACGAATACGTGATCGGATTCGTGCTGTTGCCGGTTGACGCGGTGGTTGTCCAAACATCCGCATAACTGTTATTGGCGCCGACGACAGAACCGAAAGTCTGCGGTCCCGCTCCGAATGGAGTTCCGGCAAATTCCTCGTCCAATTGCGATAATAGGTTCGGGCTGGCACCGGCGCCGGAGCCCAATTGTGCGGATGTAATATTGTCCGACGCCGGGTCGAAAACGACCGAGATGTTGCCGTTGGTGATCGACCAGTTGGTGCCGCTGTTCTTCGTAAGCGTGACGCTGGCGGCTGTGGAGATTGCAGGGATGGCGCCGACTGCAGACGCAACGGCAGCGCGGATCGCCCGATCGGCCAAATGCGAGCGGCGCAACGATCCACGGGCATGCGGTTGTGCTGTTCTGTGGTTGGAAGAAAGCTTGATCATCGCTCGGATACTGAAAAACGCCAAAACCTCGGGACGCATTTCCAGCTTCAATGCCGCATTATCGCCCTCACCAAAGCTCCTCCAGCGGCAGCGGGCAAGAGGCCCAGATGCGTAATATAGCTTGCTTTTGCAATTTCATCTGTAGGACAAATGTAGCGCCCCCACGGGGTGCGTGACACTCTGGGCGCCCCGGTCGTTCAACCGATCGGCGCTCCGACTCCCTCCCCCGGTATCTCCGGCTTTCGGCCCGGAGGCTCAGGCTCGAAGAGGGGAGGATCGAGGAGGGGGTTCAGATTTTCTTTGACGCTTCGGTCGGCGCCCGACGCATCTGGCGCGCGAACGCGATCTGGCGGCGAGTGTGATCCCGTCTATGCGGCATGGCATCGCAGCATGCCCCGCCATCGATGGGGCATTCGTCAAATGGCCCCCTCCCAGCCTCCCCTCTTCGAGCTTGAGCCTCAGAGCCGAAGGCCGGAAATACCGCGGGAGCGGCAAGAGCATAACCGCCTAATGTGTCATTGACTCTCCCGCGCGCCGCGATGGGGTTGGGCAACTTCTTTGCCCGATGACCGCGTGTCATTTACGCGGCTGCGGCGAGGGAAGGCCGGGTGGACTCGCGGGCGGAAGATGCTCCAACTCCGCTTTGGCCAGGTCGATTTCCTTCGGCTCGTGCAGGCGCATGAGCGCGTGCGTCAGCAGCTCACGGGCGCGGCCCGGGCGGGCGAGATACCGGGCGTAAATCAGCCCCAACATCAGTTCGACCTGCTCGAGCTGCACATATTTCGGATAGGTCTGGAGAAACAGCTCATACGCCACGGCGGCCGGGGCGTACTGTTGCGAGGCGGCCAGGTGATTGGCGATGTCCAGCTGCGGCTGGAGGTTCATCGCCTGGCCGGGGGCCAGCGATTGAAGCTCCAGGTAGAGCTGGGCCGCTCGATCCAGATCGTGATCGGCGCGCGCGTCGGCGACCTGTGCCCGCAACTCGGCGATGCGCAGGGCGTTGGGATCGGGCGGCGCGGGGCGTTTGGGCACCGCCGGGCCGTAGGTGAACGGGTCGTACCCCGCGGTCACCAGCTCGCGGTACTGGCGCCGCCGGTTCCACCGCTGCACCAGGGCCACGACATCGTATTGATCGCGCGGCAGCAGCCGCACCCACAACAGCACGAAGCAAATGCAAAATCCGAAGACCGTCCCGCCGATGTGCGCCATGTGGGCCACACCGTCGGATTGCGCGAAGTTGGCCCAGATGTCGTAGGCGAAGAAGAAGAGGATGAACCAGATGCTGGCAATTTCATATTGTCCGATGATGTAAACGAAGAACAACACCGTGACGTTGGAGCGGGGGAAAAGCACCAGGTAAGCGCCGGTTACCGCCGCGATGGCCCCGCTGGCGCCCAGCACCGGACGGGCTTGCCCGGGGCCCAGCACGAACAGAAGCCCCGCCGCCACGCCCCCGGCAAGGTAGTAGGCGAGGTAGCCGAGGTTCCCCATCTTGTCGTTGACGTTGTTGCCGAAGATGTAGAGAAACAGCATGTTGCCGCCGATGTGCAGCAGGTCGGCATGGAGGAAGGCGTAGGTGATGAAGCAGATCAGCCGCGGACTGTCCGGCGAGAGCTCGTAGCGCGGCACGATGGATGGATCGACGCGCTCGAGCAGGAAGATCGCCACGTTGACGGCGATCAGCGCCCAGTTCATGTACGGCCGATGCCGAAGCGGGCTGTCGGTGCGAAGGGGAATGATCATGTGCGTCGAATCAGCGGCGTTCCAGATGCTCTTTGATCATGCGCAGCCGCCGCCCGCCCCGGTCCCACCAGACGCGGCTCATGTATGACTCGATCAGGAGGATGCCGCGGCCGCTGCATTTTTCAAGATTTTCGTCGGCGGTTGGATCGGGCACGCCGCGGCGATCGAACCCGGGCCCCTCGTCCTCGACCAGCAGCTCGACGCTCGCCGAAGTGATCCGCGCCTCGACCCGCACCTGTTTGGCCGGGTCCATCCGATTGCCGTGCTTGATGGCGTTCACCAGCGCTTCCTCGAGGGCCAGCTTGATGGCGAACAGCTCGCGGCCGCCGAACCCCGCCTTCTCCACGCCGTCTAGAATCTGCTGCTGAACGTCCAGCCCGGCGGCATATTCGGAGCGGATAATGAACTGCATTTTTCGGTCGGACATTTTTCCGTTCCGCGCCGAGCCGGTTCGATCCCCGCTCTCAGGACTCGCATCGCCGATGCCCATCGGGAAGCCCTCTCGCATCCGCAACGCCTATTGCGCAAAGCTGGCCAGGGCCTCCGCGCGGCCGGGCATGATTCGAAACAGCCGGTTCAGTTTGGTGATGACAAACACCTCCATGATCTGCGGCTTGATGTTCGCCAGCCGCAACTGCCCGTTTTTCTGGCGAATGCGATTGTTGGCGTTGATGAGCATCCCCAGGGCGGCGCTGCTCAGGTGATCCACCGTCCCGAAGTCCAGCAGCAGCTTGGGATTGGTCCGCTCGTCGATCAGCACGTTGAGCGTGCGGCCGATGTCGGTGATGTTCGCCTCGTCGAGAATCCGGCTGTTGGTAAACTCGACGACCCGGATGTCCTTCTCCTGCGTCACTGCCACAGGCGGTGTGCTGTCGGCCATTCCTATGTCCTCAATTTCAACGTCGGTATGAAAAAAGCTGTTCATCCTAAACGGTAAGATCGACCAAAAACCATGTCAAGTTGCGGCCCACGCGCCTTCTCCCTACTTTTGGGCCTCTTCCGGCAAGCCAATTCAGAGATTTCACCACGGAGAAGCCTGATGTCAAACTCTGTGGTCGAAAACTCTTCCCCGCGGAGGTCAAATGCGGAAGATGGCGCCGAGGCGCTTGGCGAGCATGGAATTGGCAATCAAAACCGTCAGCGTGAGAATCATCATCGCCCAGACGCCCAGGGCGCTTGCGAGGTAGATTCCATCGCCAAGGCGCTGGGAGAGGTCGAGAATGGCCTTGGTGATCGGGTAGTAGGCCGAGCGCTGGGCGAGCAGGAGCGAGTCGCTCACCTCCAGCATGGCGAACGAAAACGCCAGCAACGCCCCGGCCACCAGGTTGGCGAAGATCAGCGGCAGCGTGATGCGACGCAGCACCGCGAATCTCGCAGCGCCGAGATTCGCCGCCGCCAGCTCCAAGTCGCGCGGCGTCTGCTCCAACCCCGCCACCGCCGAGCGCACGACATACGGCAACCGCCGGGCGGCGTACGCCAGCACCAACACCAGCACCGGCCATTCCTGCACATCGAGAAACGCCGGCGTCCGATCGCCCAGCCGAACCTTGAACCCGACGCTGATCGCCAGGTATCCGAACGACAACACCAGTCCCGGCACCGCCAGCGGGAGCATCGAGAGCAGATCGATCAGTCCGCGCACGCGCAGCTGGCTGCGCACGATGACCACCGCCGCGGCCAGCCCGACGATCACCGCGATCAGCGTCGCCAGCGACGCATATTCCATCGACCGCATCACGCTGGTAAACGCCAGATCGTCCACCAGCGCCTGCCCGAAATGCGCGAAGGTGAGCTGCGCCGGGAGAAACGATTTGTACCACGATCCGGTCGCGGTCAGGCTGGTGAGCAACACCGCGACGTGCGGCACCACCGCCGCGGCGAAGAGACTGCCCAATGCGCCGGCCGCGAGCAGACCTTTGAGTCCGGGCAATTTTCTCGGCACAAACGCAACCGTCGCTTTTCCCGCCGCGGCGTTGAACGACCGGCCCAACAGCACTTTTCCCACGAAATAGAGCAGCGCCGACGCCGCCAGCACCACCGTCACCAGCGCGTACGGCAGCGGATTGGATGACACCTCCAGCACCTGGTGGAACACCTGAACCGGCGTGATCGTGTAATAGTCGAACATCAGCGGCGTGCCCAGTTCCGTGAAGCTCCAGATCGAGACCAGCGTGCAGCCGGCAAAAACGCCCGGCCGCATCAGCGGCAACGTGATCCGCCGAAATACGCGCAACCGCCCGGCCCCGAGATTGGCCGCGGCCTGCTCCATCGCCGGGTCGATGTTGGCCAGCGACGCCTGAAGATTCAGCAGCATGATCGGATACAGATGCAGCACCTCGACCAGCACGATGCCGGCCACGCGGTAGCGGCCCATCCAATCGATCCCCAGCGGCCCGGCGTGCAGCAGCAGCGACAGCGGCCCATATCGCCCCAGCACCATTCTCATCCCGATCGCCCCGACAAACGGCGGCAACACCAGCGGCACCAGCAGCAACCCCGTCAACAATCCGCGGCCGGGGAATTCATAGCGAACGCCCAAGACCGCCATCGGCAGCGACACCAACAGCGTCAGAACCGTCACCATCAGGGCAATGCCCGTCGCATTGACCAAGCCGCGCACCAGTTCCGGGTCGCGAAAAATCAGGGCGACGTAGACCAGCGTCGGCCGACCGTCGGGCCGTACGAAGCCGCTGCGCACCACCTCAAAAATCGGCCAGATCAGCAACACCCCAAAGAAAACCATCAGCCCCGACGCCAACAGAACGTGCATCGGCCGCGATGCCTGGCGATCGGATTTCACCGCGCCTCGCTTTCCACCGCTTCGTAATGGGCGCGGAATTTTTTCGCCCAGGCAATCTGCGTGAGCACTTTCCATTCGTCGAGCCGATCGGGGCTCATCTGCCTCCGCTGATCGCGAATCGCGGCGACGTCGATCATCTCGATCGGCAGATCGGCAAGCTCGGCGAGCAACAACTCGCGGCGAGCCAGGTCCGGCACAGCCAGCACGGCGCGGTAGGCCGCGAGCAGCTCATCGCGGCTGTCGATCCACGCGGCGTCCCAGATCGGAATGGTGTCGGAATACAGTGCCATCCAATCATTCCGCTGATTGAATCCGCCGGCATCCACGAAGGGATTGCCCAGCGATTCCCAGCCTCGCTGGTCGTCGTACACATCACGACGGATCGGGGTGCGAAACAACCCCCGCTCCGACGGACCGCCGGCCGCTCCGACCGGGAGGGCCCAGATGCGCTGAGCTTCCTTCGACAAAAGAAACTCGACGAAATGTTGAGCCAATTCCAGCCGTTCGCCTTTGACACCGACGAGAATGGCCACCGGATCGGGGGTGATCGCGGTGGCGTGCAGCGGCAAAACGAACTGCGCCCGCTTCGCGCCGACGATCTGCTCGGTGCTGCGGGCGTAGAAATCGATGGCTACTCCCGCCGCGGCTTCACCGCGCGAAACGTCGTTGGGGACCAGTTCCGCCGAGTCGGTGAAATAGCGGGCGTTGGCCGCGATCAGTGTCAGATCAGACATCCCCCGTTTCCATCCCGCCGCCAGGGCGGATTGATATTCGGGAAGAGCGGCCCGCTGGGCCGCGGGCATCGTCCGCAGCCGCGGCTCCCTGGCAAACAGCGCCTCCTCGGCATCGGCCATCGATCGCTGCAACACCATCATCAACGCCACGCCCACCGATGCGCTGTGGGCCGGATCTGCCAGGGCCACGAAGCCAGCCAAACGCGGATCGGCCAGGTCGTGCCATTGCCGCGGCGCCGGCAGGCTCAGGGCGTGGTATACGTCCGGGTTGTAGACAATCCCGAAACTGCTGAGACACACGCCGACCCAGCGCGGCGTCGGATTGCCGGCCGGGCCGACAGTTTTTTCCAGCAGCCGCACGCCCGCCAGCGTCGGCGACGGAAACGCCGCGGCCAGCAGCGCGGGATCGATCCGCATCGGCTGGAGAAGTCCCAGCGGCTTAAGCTGCTGCTCGAAAAAGTAATCGCCGCCGCCCCAGACCACGTCGATGTCGGCGGGAACGTTCGCCGGGAGGTTGTGGTTCTGGTCGCGGTAGGCGTCGTAGATGCTGGTGAGTTGCCGCAAGATGTCGGGCGTGCCGCCGGGCGTGCGGTAGTCGATGGTGACGCCCTGGCCGTAATGCTCGCGGTGCCAGCGATCAAACGCCGCGGCGAATTCGCGGCGAATGTCCTGATTGTGCGGCGTGATGATCACCAGCCGCAATGTGTCGCCCGATGCCGCCTGCCCGTGCACCAGCAACCGCCGCAGCACCACCGGCGTCAGCAACACTACGAGAAAAAGAGCGATCGGGAGATAACGCCGCATCATTCCCTCAAAAGCACCACGTCCCGGGCGTCAACTTCCACGTTGATGCGCTCCGGCGGATGGAGCATCGGCGGCGCGCTGATCATCCGTAGTCGCTGCCCTGCCACGTCCAGCAAATGTTCGCTGGACTCACCGAGAAACGTTGTCTCGATCAGCTTGGCGTCAAATCGGCTCACGCCCGCCCGCAACCCTTCGCCATCGCGCGCCGCGCCGAGCCGTTCGGGGCGGATGCTGACGATGATTTTGTCCGGCCAATCGCCGTTGCCGGCGGCCGACAACACCCCCATGGCCGTCTGCACGCGTGTGTGATCGGCGTTGCGCTCGACAACCTCGCCGGGGATCAGATTGGTCTGCCCGACGAACGCCGCGGCAAAACTGTTGGCGGGGCGAAGATATAAATCCTCCGGCGTCCCCACCTGCACCAGCCGGCCGTGATTCAGCAGCGCGATGCGATCGGCGATGCTCAAGGCTTCTCGCTGATCGTGCGTGACGTAGATGGTGGTGAACTGGGCGGACCTGCACATCCGGCGAATCTCGCCGCGCATCCGCAGTCGCAGCTGCGCGTCCAGATTCGACAGCGGCTCGTCCAAAAGCAAACAGGCCGGACTCACCGCCAGCGCCCGGGCCAGGGCCACGCGCTGCTGCTGGCCGCCGGACAACTCGTTGGGCTTGCGCTGGTCCAGTTCGTCGAGCCGCACGAGTTTGAGCACTTCGTCGATCCGCGCCTCGCGCCGCTCCCGCGGCCAACGGCGCCGTTCCAATCCGAAACCAACGTTTTCGCGCACGCTCATGTGCGGCCAGAGCGCGTAGCTCTGAAAACACAGGACCGCGTTGCGTTTTTCCGTCGGCAAATCCGTCACGTCGCGCCCGTTGAACAAAACCCGGCCGGATGTCGGCGATTGCAGGCCCGCGATGATGCGCAGCAGCGTGCTCTTGCCGCAGCCGCTGGGGCCGAGCAAAAAAAACAATTCGCCGGGCGCGACTTCCAGCGAAATGTCGCTGAGGGCCACCGTGTCGCCGAACCGCTTGCTTAGATGTTCAATACCGATCGAAGTCATGCGGCGGGATTGTAACAATCCAGATCAAAACGACAGGACTGGCTGTGCGATCTTTGCGTCTCCCCGCGGGCTTCCGCCCGCGGCTATTATGCAGGAAACATTTACCATTCCTCCCCTTCGCGTCTGTCTTCGCGGCTTCGCGACTTCGCGGCTCTTGTGTTCGACGCTACAATGAGCCGACCGTGAGCACCCTGACGATTCCGATTACTACGGCCGATCCAATCAACGCGCGGATTCTCGCGGTCTCCGAAGACAAGCTCCAGGGCTTCTGGCCCGATCCGGTCGCGGAAATCGCCCGGCTGTCGGGTGTCGAAGAGGCGATGGTGCGCGAGCGGATTGCCGCGATGCTGCGGGCGGGGACGATCCGCCGCGTGCGGCAAACGTTGATGGCGACCAATCTCGCCCGCGGGGCGCTGGTCGCCTGGCAGGTGCCGGCAGAGAAGCTGTCGGCGGCCTTTGATTTCATGTTTCAACACGATCCGTTTTCCGGGCATGTCGTGATCCGCTCGACCGATCAGCAGACCGCAGGGTCGAAATATCGGCTCTGGACCACGCTGAAGGTGCCGCAGGGATATTCGCTGGAAAATCACTGCGATGCGCTCCTGCGGCTCACCGGAGCGGAGCATTATCGGCTGATGCCGGCCAAGCGCTTGTTCGCCCTGGGCGTCGGACACGTGCGCCGCCGTGGGATGGAGCCGGGCAGCAAATCGGATGAGTTGGCCGAGGTGCTCGACACGAACCTGGTCGAGCTCAGCGAGCTGGATTGGCAGGTGTTGATGCCGCTGAAGCGCGAGTTCGAGGCCGATGAGATTCAGCCCAACCTCTGGGCCGCCCGCGCCACCGAGGCCGGCGTGCCGCTCGAGACGTTTGTACAAGTCGCGGCGAATCTCAATCGCCGCGGCGTCATCGGACGATTCTCGACATTTCTGGAACACGTCAAGCCGCTCAGCGGCGGCGAACGCGTCACGAAATTCAACGCCCTGTTTCACTGGGCCGTGCCCGAGGGCCGCGAGATCGAGACCGGCCGGCAGGTCGGGCGATTCCACATCATGACCCACGCCTACTGGCGCGAAGGCGGTCCGGAGTTCAACAACGTCAACGTCATGGGCGTCGCCCACGGGACCGACAAGGAGCTCGTCCTCGCCCACAAGCGCGCCATCGACGAGCATTTAAGCTCGATCGGCATTCCCGTTTCCTACACCAACGTCTTCTGGGGAGGCCGCAGCGAAATCAAGCCCAGCGAGATCTCGCCGTTCGCCTATCGACAATGGTGCGATGCGAACGGCGTTGACCCGGACCAACGCCGGGAGTGATTCGACCGTACGGGTCTGCTACAATTCGCCTCATGGATTACGCCCAACGCATCACAATTGAGCCAGATAAGCGCGGCGGCAAGCCGTGCATCCGCGGTCTGCGCATCACCGTCTATGACGTGCTGGAATATCTGGCCTCGGGAATGACCGAGGGGCAGATTCTGGTCGATCTGCCGGACCTTGAGCCGGACGACATCCGCGCGTGTCTGCTGTTCGCCGCTGACCGAGAACGCAAACTTCTCACGATCCCGGCGTGAAATTCCTGATCGACGAGAATCTCTCGCCGCGAATCATCGCAGCCACGGACGATCTGTTCCCTGGATCAACCCACGTTGCCAACGTCGGCTTGGCGCGGGCGGCCGATGCCAGGGTCTGGGAGCACGCACGGACCAACGGCTTTGCGATCTTGTCGAAGGACGCGGACTTTCATCAATTATCGTTCTTATATGGCCACCCCCCAAAGGTAGTCTGGCCGCGAATCGCCAACGCCTCCACGCAGCAGATTATCGACCTGCTCCAACGACGCGCCGCACATATCCAACAATTCAATGAGGACCCCGCCGCGTCGTTTCTAGCCCTCTCATGAGGTGGCCCATGCTCGAGCAAGTCGATCACGCCAACATCGTCGTGGACGACCTGGAAAAGATGGTGGATTTTTACCATCGCGTTCTGGGGTTTGCGGTCACCAAGCGCGTGACGATCAGCGGGCCATGGGTGAGCGCCACGGTCGGCCTGCACGATGCCATCGGCGACGTGGTTTATCTGGAGTTGCCCGCCGGCCCGCGCGTGGAATTGATTCGATACGTTCAGCCCAAGGGGCTGACCCCGCAAGGAATCGATCGCTCCAACACCCGCGGCCTGCGCCATCTGGCCTTCCGCGTCAGCGATATCGACGCGGCCGCCGCCAAACTGCTGGCCGCCGATGTTCGACCGCTCAGTGAGGTGCAGAGCGTTCCCGACTCACAGGTGACCTACGCCGGCGGCGTGCGCAAGCGGCTGGTCTATTTCCGCGATCCCGAAGGAAATCTGCTGGAGCTATGTGAGTATCGTTCCGCGAGCGGTTAGGAATCGGCAACTTCATTTCGATGTGGCGTCCCTGGTCGTGGGCGCGGCGCGGGGAGTTCCGAGTGGTCGCGGCGGCGGCAGAAGCCGCTGCATGGCGGACGGATCGTTGGAGGGGACGTGAAGAAGCCAAAGTCCTTTCGTATCGCCAACCACCACGTCATCGCCGTCCAGAGGTTCGAGAAATGCGGGCCACTCAGTGAAATGATTCGCGCTGTTGCTGACCGGGGTGAAACATTGCAGTTCCACGCTCCTAGTACCCCCGGCGTCTGTATTTGTGCGATACCGGCCGAATTTTCCCCAAATCCATCCATCCGCCTCGGCAAGCGGATAGTTTAGCGCTGGCGAAGTGAATCCGTTATATTGGTCATGCGCGGTCGGCACTGGGGGGAGCGGAGACGAGG
>Ga0302326_10010484_pt1 | contig 20087 bp, 19 predicted proteins | sample Palsa_T0_3_FD_202264 | JGI IMG/M metagenome (GOLD analysis project Ga0302326, IMG submission 202264) | Peat permafrost microbial communities from Stordalen Mire near Abisko, Sweden - Palsa_T0_3 | ecosystem: Environmental > Terrestrial > Soil > Palsa > Peat permafrost | place: Sweden: Abisko...
ATCGGCGAACGTGAACCCGGCCGAAAGAAGGCGCTGCGGTAACGCTCGCTGCGAGGCCAGGAGGAACTCGGACGCCATCTCACCGCCGAGGATCACCCGCAGCACGGCCTCCGGCACGACAAGGCCAACCGGTCGATGGAGAGCCTGGCCCAACGCCTTGGTGAACGCGGCATTGGTCACCGGCTCCGGCGAGGTCAGATTGAAGGGTCCGGTCAGCACCTCGCTCGTGACCAGAAACGAAATGGCGGCGACGGCGTCGCGTCGGGTGATCCAGCTGAACTGCTGGTCGCCGCGTCCCAGACGCGCGCCCAACCCGAGCCGGAAGGGTGGGAGTTGCTTCTTCAGGGCACCGCCCGCCGCGCTCAGGACCACCCCGGTGCGCAGCGTGATGACCCGTATGCCGGCCGCGGCGGCGGGCACGGCGGCCGCCTCCCACTGGGCGCACACGTCGGCCAGAAATCCGGTTCCACCTCCTGCCTCCTCGGTCAGGGCCTCATCGCCGCGTGTGCCGTAATAGCCGACGGCGGAAGCGCTCACCAGAACCGAAGGTGGGACCGGCAGGCGTGCGATCGCTTTGGCCAGCGTCGCCGTTCCCTCGACCCTGCTGGAGAGGATCTGTTGTTTGTAGGCGGTGGACCAACGGCGATCCCCCACACCGGCGCCGGCCAGGTGCACCACCGCATCGACACCATGGAGCTTGTCGGCGTCGATGGTCCCCTGCGACGGATTCCACAGGACGTCACCGGGCTCAGCCTTGCTGCGGACAATCCGGATGACCTGGTGCCCGTCGAGGCGAAGGAGGGGAGCCAACGACGACCCGATCAAACCCGTCGACCCGGTCATGGCGATCCTCACGTTGCCACGCCGATCCGATGAGAGAAGCGGCGCAGATTTCCCCTCCACAACGCCAGGAACACCGGCCGGGCCAGCAGTGCGCCGGCGGCGGCGCCCAGCCACCACGGAAAGAGGAGCTCCTCGCGCCATTCGATGACGGTCGCCCCACCGGGGTCGTCGCGCAGCGAGAAGCGACCCGATCCACTGACCGGACCGAAATGCCTGACCCCGATGGCCTCTCCGGGCTCCCACTCGGTGATCTCCATCACGTCGGTGAGCCGGAAGGGACCGATTTTGGTATCGCACTCGAACACGGTTCCGACTCCCTGACGTTGATCGCTCCGGAAGCGGATCGCGGTGGCGTCGAGCATCCATTCCACATGGTCCTCAATGCGCGCCAGCTCCGACCAGACGAGCTCGCGCCCGGCCGGCACCTCCATCGACACGCGCACCGTCACGAGGACAACTTAGGCCCTTCTCGCCAGCACCAGCTGGGCCACACTCAGGTATCCGCTGCGAAAACCCGCCTCGCTGTATGCCAGGTAGAAGTCCCACATTCTGCGGAACGTCCGGTCGAACCCCAGTTGCTCAACCAGGTGGGCGCTGGCGTCGAACTGGTCGCGCCAGTGCTGAAGGGTCGTGGCGTAGCTGTCACCGAAGTGGAGCTGGTCGACCACACGCAACGTGGTGTGGTCGACAATCGCCTGCCGGATCGCCTGCTCAGAGGGAATGAGGCCTCCAGGGAATATGTACTTGTGGATCCATGTCCATGATGAGCGGGTCGCCAGCATCCGGTCATGCGCCATCAATATCGTCTGGAGGCCAATGCGGCCCGACGGCGAGAGTCGCTCGTCCAAGGTGCGAAAGTACTCTGGCCACCACTGCTCGCCGACTGCCTCGATCATCTCCACACTGACGACGGCGTCGAACTGGCCGGTCACTTCCCGATAATCCTCGACGCGGATGTCGATCACCGCGGTCATGCCCGCCTGTCTCACCCGGTGACGGGCCAGGCTCGCCTGCTCCTCCGACAGCGTCACGCTCGTAACGCGAGCTCCTCGGGCCGCAGCCCTCAGTGCCAACTCGCCCCACCCTGTTCCGATCTCGAGGAGGCGCGATCCGCTGCTCACACCGGTGGCGTCGAGCAGCCGGTCGATCTTGCGCGCCTGTGCGACGGCCAAGGTGTCATCGTCGAGGGCAAAGAGGGCCGACGAATAGCACAGAGAACTGTCCAAGAAGGCGGCGAACAATTGATTCGAGAGGTCGTAGTGACGTGCGATGTTGCGGCGGGCGCCCTCGAGGTCGTTTTCCTCGTGGGTGGGATGCTGCCGCTCGTGGATGCCCCGTACCCATTGCAGTTTCGGGGGGACCAGGGTATTGATCTGCCGCGCCAGGGCCTCGAGCACGCCAACGAGATCGGGGGCGTCCCAGTCACCGGCCATGTAGCCCTCACCGAATCCGATTTTGCCGTCCCGACCCAGGCGGGCGAACAAGGCATCGGGCCGGGCGATCTCCAATACCGGGCCCGATGGCGGTCCGAAGGTGGTCCCGTCGGGCATCCGGACACAGACACCGGCCCGCCGAGCCGAGCGGCGGAGAATCAGGCGGGCCAGCGCGGCTCGCAGGGGCGCTGGTGAGGGTGGGACCAGGGCGGGCCATCGCGAGACATCGACTCCGTTGGTGTGGCCGTCGGGCCGGGCGTCCAGAGACGAACTCATCTCGGCTGCACCCTGAGCCCCCGACGCCAGAGGCGGACCCCTTGCCATTGGATGAGCACCCGATTACGTAGGCCGGAGTGGCGCACGACGGAACGGACCATTGCGGCTGTCGTGTTCGGCCGCCTGGTCCCGTGCAGCGTGGCGACGAATGGCGCCTCCCCCGGGCGTTCGAGTGTCACCGACACCGATACCGAGGCTGCAGGCTCGCAGGCTCGGATCCGGTATGTCCCCTCGACCCGGTTGAACGGGGACACGTACATCCGCTTTTCAGCGGTCCCGGTTCCGCCGGGCTCGGGTCGGAGCACGTAGGCGTGTCGGTCGCCGTAGGTATTGTGGACCTCGGCCACGACGGCGCGCTGCGTACCCGCCTCGTCATAGCACCAGAACACACTGATCGGATTGAAGGCATAACCAAGGACACGGGAACTCGTCAGCAACAGCACGCGCGTTGCTTCGATCCCGTGATCCGACAGCAGACTTCGGATGTCCAGGTGATCGTCACTCCTGACTCGTCCACATAACCGTGCCAGCCCACGTGGTTGCGGGAGCCGATCGAAGTCGACCAGCCAGTAGCTGGCGCGGTAGCGGAACGAGTGATCGAGTGGCGATCGTCGGACGTGCGTGACGTCCGCCTCGTAGAGCGCAGGGACAACGAGATCCATGGTCACCACGTCACCCCAAGGGATGCCGCGGCAGCTACACCCGATCGGCATCCGTCCTCGTGAAATCCCCATCCGTGGTATGCGCCGGCGAAGGCAATCGTCCCGTCATTGAGCCCGGGGAGCCGTTGCTGCGCCGCCACCGACTCCAGGGTGTAGATCGGATGCTCGTAGAGCATGCGATCCACCACCAGGGACGGATCGATGCGGTCCGTGGCATTGAGCGTGACGATGTACGGGGTGCGGGACGGCAGGGACTGCAACCGGTTCATGTCGTAGGACACGAGGACACGATCCGTATCGACTTCACAGCCCGGGAGAAGGTAATTCCACGAGCTTCTGGCTCGGGTGGCACCCGGCAGCAGGGATTCGTCGGTGTGCAGCATGGTCGCGTTGCGTGCGTAGCCGAAAGCCCCCAAGGCGGCCCGTTCGCTCTCGGTGCAGCGGGTGAGCATCTCCAAAGCCTGGTCAGCGTGTGTCGCTATCACAACGCGATCGAAGGAGAGCGATTGATCACACTCGTCGCGGATCTCGATGTGACCTGACGTGCGCGTCACCGAACGCACACGGGTTCCCGTGTGCACCGCATGAAGGCCCTTGACGATGCGCTCCACATAGGTGGTCGATCCGCCGCGAATGGTCCGCCAGACGGGCGATCCCGTCACCGACAGCATGCCGTGATTCTCGAGGAAGACGAACAAGTAGCGGGCCGGGTATTCAAGAGCTATTCCGGTGGGTGCCGACCAGACGCACGAGACCACGGGCACCATGAAATGGCGAACGAAGTAGTTGGAGAATCCTCCGGCGGTCAGGAATGAGCGCAGGGTGATCCCGTCGTCCCCGTCCACGACAACCTCCTTAGCCCGGCGATGGAAACGGCCGATCTCGAGCAGCATCTTGAGGAAGGCGGGGGTGACCGCCGAACGCGGGCGGGCGAACAGCCCACCCGGGCCGCGGCCGCCCGCGTATTCGAGACCGCACCCTTCGCAACGGACCGACATGCTCATGTCCGCTGGCTGCGTGTCGACATCCAGTTCAGCCAGGAGCCTTCGCAGCTGGGGGTAGGTCGAGTCGTTGTAGACGATGAACCCCGAATCGACCGGGATCGATCCGGCGTCCGGAGTGACCACCTGATGCGTGTGGGCGTGACCACCGAGCCGAGCCGCCGCTTCGAAGAGCGTGACGTCGAAGCGACGCTGGAGAAGATAACCCGCCGTGAGGCCAGCCACCCCGGACCCGACGACGGCGACCTTCTCCCGCCTTGCCCGGCCGTCCACCCGCGTCACCACGACGCCATTTCGCAAGGAGGTCTCACCACGGGAAGTAAGTTTAGTGCTAAAATCATGCAGGTGGTCGCCGGGGCGAAATGGATGACGCTGCACGAGGCCGCTGCGGCCCTCGAGGTGCATTACATGACGGTCTACCGGTATGTGCGCCAAGGTCGATTGCCGGCGGAACGTCAGGGCGCAGAGTGGCGGATCAGGCCAGCCGATGTCAGAGCGCTGCAGACACGTGCCAATGGGCGGCTACGCCGCGGGCGCGGGCGGATCGAGGCGGATCGCCAGAGCCTCGAACGCAGGATGTTGGCGGGCGACGTTGCCGGTTCCTGGTGGCTGATCGACAGTCACCTCGGTGGCGGGCTGGATCCCTCCGGGATCCTGCTTCAGCTCGTTGTCCCCGCACTGCGGTCCATCGGTGAGCGGTGGGCCCGCGGCAGCGTGTCGGTTGCCGATGAGCACCAGGCAACCGCGGTCGCGCAACGTGTGATTGGTCGCCTGGGCCTGCAGTACGGACGGCGTGGAAAGGATCGCGGCACGGTCGCGCTGGCTGCTCCGTCGGGCGACCTCCACACGCTTCCGGTGTCGATCGTCGCCGATCTCCTCCGTTGGCGGGGGTTCTCCGTGATCGAGCTCGGCGCCAACACACCACCCGGCGCCATGGGCGAAGCCGTGGCGGGCCGGAAGCTGCTGGCCGTGGGCATCGTCTCGACGACCGACGGCCTCGACGACGAGGTGGCGGCCTCGACGCATGCCATCCGGGCCGCCGCACCGGACGTCCCGATCTTCCTGGGCGGACCTTCCATCCGATCGGCTGCTCACGCTCGTCGACTGGGTGGCGACTCGTGGACCGGAGCGGGCACCAACGCTGCCGTGGAAACCGTGGAGCGGATCGCGGAGTCGTACAAGACCAAGCAGCATCCCCGTGTCGCCTGACGCAGATCGCGCGGGCGGGGTGGTGCGCTCTTTGGCCGGGATCATCGACGGGCTCTTGGAAGCCACCGTCGTGGGCAGCTTTTCACGGGTCGGCGCCGCTGTGCGGAGTCGAACGCAGGGATGGGACGACCCACCGCGCCTCGACGGCAAGGTCATCATGGTCACCGGAGCGTCCTCGGGCATCGGGCGGGCCGCCTCCATTGCCCTGGCCCGTACCGGTGCCCATCTGCTGCTCGTGGGCCGTAACCCCGAGCGACTGGCGGCGACCCGGCGATCGGCCGTGGCTGTCCGTGGGGGCGGACGGGTCGAGATCTCTTCGGTGGACGTCGTCGATCCCGTCGCCCTCGGTGCGTTCGCCGAGCATGTCACCGCCTCGGAGGAACGCCTCGACGGGCTGGTCCACAGCGCCGGAGCTCTTTTCTCCGACTACCAGACTTCCACCGATGGGACGGAGCTGACCGTGGCGACGAACGTGCTCGCCCCCTTTCGCCTGAGCTTGCTTGTGTCACCGCTCTTGCGACGCTCGACTTCATCGGTCATCGTCACGGTCTCGTCCGGGGGGATGTACACCCAGCGCTTCGACCTCGACCGCCTGGAGCTCACCGCGGACGGCTTCAACGGCGTGACGGCGTACGCCCGGGCCAAGCGGGCCCAGGTTGTCCTCGCTCACGAATGGGGTCGGCGCTGGGGCTGCGACGGTGTGGCGAGCTATGCCATGCATCCGGGCTGGGTAGATACGCCGGGACTGAGCACCGGCCTGCCCGCATTCGCCCACCTCGGCCCTCTTCTCCGGACACCTGACCAGGGAGCCGACACCGTCGCCTGGTTGGCGGCGAATGGCCCGAGGACGCAAGATTCGCCGAGCGCCCGCCGCGACCAAAGGAGGAAGGGAGCCGGGGGCATCTGGCTCGACCGACGCTGCCGGCGCGAGTACTACCTGCCGACCACGTATCGCAGCCCCGCCAACCGCCGACGCGACGGTGACCGGCTCTGGGCGTGGTGTGCCGCACGAACCATTCCCCAGGCCGCGCAGCGTCTCCAATGAGGTCGCGCGCCATCGTCTGGTTTCGTCGGGACCTGCGCCTGCATGACAATCCCGCCTGGGCGTCCGCCAGCGCGGCGAGGCGCGTCACCGCGCTCTTCGTCCTTGATCCAGACCTCTTCGACGCAGCCGGGGAATTCTCCCGCACGCAGCTCGTGGCCCATCTGCACGGATTGGACGAGAGCTTGCAACGCCTCGGCGGGCGCCTCCTCGTACGTCGCGGGCCGCCGGCGACGGTTGTACCCGAGGTGGCCGCTGCGTGTGGGGCCGAGCTCGTCTGCGTCAACGCCGACGTCAGTTCCTACGCCCGCCGGCGCGATCGGGCCGTAGGGGAACGACTAGGCGACACCCTGCAGGAATGGTGGGGCAACCTGGTCCACCCTCCCGGATCCGTGGTGACCGCGAAAGGGCGGACATCCAGGGTCTTCACCCCGTTCCACTCCAAATGGAGCCGGCTGGCCCTACCGGCCTGGCCCGAGGGCAACCCGATGACGATCGAGGAGGACGTCGGCGAGGGGCTTCCCGCCCTTGTGTCCCAACCTTTCCAGTGCGGAGGCGAAGAGGCGGCGGCGGACCGTCTTGTGGACTTCTGCCGTCGGGTGGACGACTACGACCGGGACCGGGATGTCCCTTCGGTCAACGGCACGTCGGTGCTCTCGGCTGACCTTCGTTTCGGCACACTGGCACCGCAAAGGATCGCAACAACCGTTGGCATCTCGACCAAGGGTAGAGCTTCGTTCGTCCGCCAGCTGGCCTGGCGAGACTGGTACGCCCACCTGCTTTGGGAGATGCCGTCACTGGCCGACACTGCGCTACGCCCCGAGATGGATCGCATCACCTGGGTGAACGACGCGGCCGACATCGAAGCCTGGAAGGTGGGCCGCACGGGTTACCCCCTGATCGACGCCGGCATGCGGCAACTGTCCACAACCGGGTGGATGCACAACCGCGTCCGCATGGTGGTGGCCTCCTTCCTCGTCAAGGACCTCCTCGTGGACTGGCGGATCGGAGAGCGGTGGTTCCGCCACCTCCTCGTCGATGGCGACGTCGCGCAGAACGCTGGCAACTGGCAATGGGCGGCCGGGACCGGGCCCGATGCGGCGCCCTACTTTCGGGTTTTCAATCCTGTCAGGCAATCCGAGAAATTTGACCCTGACGGGACCTACATCAAGGCGTTCGTACCCGAGCTGGCCCCAGTGCCGACACCGTGGATCCACGCACCCTGGGCGGCCCCTCCCTTGGAGTTGGCCGCCGCAGGCGTCACGCTCGGTCTCACCTACCCCCATCCGCTCGTTGGCCACAGCTTCGCCCGGGACCGGGCCATAGCGGCCTACACGGCGGCCACGAAAGCCTGACCTGGCGCACCGGTCGGAGTGCGCCGGTCCCGGCCACCCTTGGTACGTTGTCGTGTCCGAGAGCGACGGGGGGCGGTCGACATGGCGACTGAGCACAGTCCACTGAGTGGATTCGACGAGTACCCGATCCATCAGATTCCCGAGCCCTTGCGCATCGTCAGCACGTCGGACCCCCGGGCGTACGAGCGCTACTGGTTCACCGCGGCGGATCGCGAGCAGGACGTGCTGGTGGTCGTCGGGTTCGGCTTCTATCCGAACCTCGGAACGGCGGACGCGTTCGCCATCGTCGTCCACAAGGACACCCACACGACCGTCCGGGCTCATCGCTCCCTCAGCGACGACCGGGCCGACATCGGGACAGGCCCCGTGCGGGGTGAGGTCATAGAGCCCTTCCGGGAATGGCGCCTGACCGTCAGCGACAACGCGCAGAACCTGCTGCTGGACCTGCGATGGCATGACACGAAGCGGGCGGTCTTCCATCGCATGGGTGGAGCCGGCATGCACACGAGCGAAAACGGTCGACCAGCGCTGCCCACGGCGGGCTATGAGGGCTTCGGCCGGATCGAGGGCGACGTCACCGTACGAGGTTCGACCGTCAGCCTCTCCAAGAACACCAGCATGGGGAGCCGCGATCATCATTGGGGCGTCCGCAACGGCGTCGGCGGCCCAGGACACCTCCAACCGCAGCCTCGCCGAACGCATCTCGGACAATGGGTCGAGTTCTCCGATTGGTCCATTTGGGGGTGGCGATGCCTGCGCAACATCGGTGACAACGCTCACCCGGGGGCGGAGGTCGTGGTACCGGTCTCCAACCGGATGCGCTTCGACCCAGAGACCAGGCACCTCATCGGCGGGGTGGTCCAAAACCGCTTCCCCGACGGCACCGTCCGCGAGATCACCTACGAGCAAATCGGCAATCGGGTGGCGTACCTGCGATGCGGCATGTACATGGGTCCGGACCAGAACGGAACCCCCGAGGAGAACTGGTTCCAGGGAACGCATGGGGGCGGTCCGATGGTGGCCGGTGAGAGCTACGACCTCACCGACCCGAACGTGCGGCAGCGGATCGCCGGCTTCGATGATCATCTGGTCCTGGCCACATGTGACGGGGAGCAGACGATCGGCCTACTCGAGTGCTCCAATCCCGTTCTCTACGAGATGTGCCGGGACCGGCTGCCCGGATTCGGCATCCTCGAGGACTGATGGGAAGCCCCGTGGACTCGTCGACATTTGCAGACCGCGCCGCGACCTACCTGCGCGGTGCGACGGGAGCGCCCGATCTCGAAGTCAGCAATGCCCGAAAAATCATCGGGGGCGCGTCGCGTCATACCTGGTCGGTCGACGCGCGTTGGAACGAGGATGGGGGATCCCCACAGGAACACGGCCTCATCTTCCGACTGGACCCGCCGTCTTCGCTCCTCGAGAGCAATCGGGGAACCGAATACTCCCTGTACCGCGCCCTGTACGGAAACCCCGGCATTCCCCTGCCCGAGCCGCTCTTCATAGAGGACGGCGGAGACGCCCTCGGCATGCCGTTCTTCGTGATGCGGAGACTCGAGGGGACGCCATGGCCCCTCGAGCTCTTCCTGCCCGCCTCCCAGGAGCGTCGCCAGTCGTTCCTCCGGCAAATGTTCCGGATCCTCGGCTCCATCGCTGCGGTGGACCATCGAACGGTCGGACTCGGGGACGTGTTGGTGGCGCCGCCGGGTGACGACGCCTGGGCGGTCGAGCTCGAACGATGGGAGAAGACCCTGCACGACCACGACCTGGGACCGATGCCCGTCACCCGAGCGGTGATCCGTGAGCTTCGGCGAAACCCGCCGCCACGGGCTACCCCGATCCGGATCGTCCACGGCGACTACCGCGTGGGAAACGTTCTCTTCTCGGGGGACGCTTTGACGGCAGTTCTCGATTGGGAGATGTGCCACCTCGGCGACCCCCATGAGGACCTGGCCTGGAGTTTTGCCCGGAACTGGCGATCAGGGACGACGCCCGAGAAGATTGGCAACGCACTCGATCCCGCCGAGGCGATCGCCGAATGGGAAACGACGAGCGGCCTGTGCGTCAACCTTGAGTGTCTGCGTTGGTGGCAGCTCTTCACCCATGTGAAGGCCAACGCGATCTGGACGACAGCGGCCTATGAGTTCTCGCAGGGCAAAACGCATGAACTCATGTTCGGGACCATGGGATGGTTGCTCATCGGCTCTCAGGAGAAGTGGGCACTCGAAGACCTCGGGGTGTTGCGATGAGACCGAACCCGCCGCTCGTACTACAGGCCGCTCTGAAGACGCTCGAAGAGGTGGCGCTCGGGCAGACGGACGAGCAGGTACTCGCCCGCCTCCACGGCGTGAGCACACTTCTCTCGATCCTGCAGCGCGAGTGGGACACGTGCGCCTCCAATCTGCTTGACGGGATTGCCCGTTACGGCGACATCGTGCGCCGCGGCTCGCTGCTCGCGGATGGCGACCGACGCGAGAGGCTCCGCCGGGCACTGGACGCCGTTGCTGACGGCTCATCGGACTTTCGAATCTCCGCGCTCGAGATCAAACTCGACCAGCTGCGAGGGGCCGTCATCGAACTGCAGGCATGGCTCGAGGATGAAGAGGGTCCCACGGCACGAGCGCTCCTCGCTGACCTATGGCAGGCCGAGCACGAGGATGCCCTGACCGAGGACCGGAACACGCCGTTGTGGTAGCCGCCACGCACCGAGGGAAGAGCGATGAGCCTCTCGCCTGACCAGATCGATCTGACCCGTCCGGAATTCTGGATGGCAGATCCGTATCCCACCCTGGCGCAGCTCCGAGCGACCGATCCTGTCTACTACCACGACAGCTCGACCTACCCGTTCTGGGCTCTGACCCGTCATGACGACATCGTCGCCGTGTCGAAGAATACGGAGGTGTTCTGTTCGGGGCGCGGCATCGCCATACAGGGAGGAAGCGGAGAGGAGATGGAGGAGTACGAAAACCTCGTGACGATGGACGACCCCGCGCACAAGTGGCTGCGGGCCCTTGTCAGCAGGGGATTCACTCCGGGCCGCATTCGAACCATGGAGTCGCACGTTCGTGCGCTGACCACAGCCGTCCTCGACGACGTCTCAGGTCGAGAGCAGATCGATTTCGTGGAAGACGTTGCCGCCCTGCTGCCCAGTTACGTGATCGGCGAGCTTCTCGGGGTTCCTCGGGAGGACCAGCACCTGATAAAGGCCTGGAGTGACGGCATCACCGAGGGTGGGGGTGGCGGGGACGGTCAGAGCGAAGTTGGCTTCGCTGCCATAGGGGAGATGATGTCGTACTTGTCGGGCATGCAGGAAATCCGCCGTCAATCGCCGACGGACGATCTCGTCTCGCTCCTGATGCACGCAGAGATCGATGGACAGCAGCTGAGCGAACAGGCGCAGCGGGGTTTCTTCCTCCTCCTTGAATTTGCCGGTAACGAGACCACACGGAACACGATCGTCGGCGGATTGCTCGCGCTCCTGGAGAACCCCGAGCAGCGCGCGCTCCTCCGCGGCGATCCCGACCTGATCGGTTCAGCCGCCGATGAGATGCTCCGGTTCGTCTCGCCGGTAACGCACTTCAGGCGGACTGCAACCACCGACGCCGAGCTACGCGGTCGACACGTAAGGGAAGGCGACTGGCTCGTGCTGTTCTACGGCGCCGGAAATCGCGACCCCGATGTATTCCCCGATCCGGACCGTTTCGACGTGACACGTCATCCCAACCCTCATATTGCCTTCGGGGGAGGTGGTGCCCACTTCTGTCTCGGAGCCGCATTGGGCCGCTTGGAAATCCGCGTGATGTTCGAAGAGTTGCTGCGCCGCTTCCCTGACATCGAGGCCGCCGGGCCCCAGACACGGGTACGCTCCAATTTCATCAGGGGCATCAAGACGATGCCGGTTCGTCTGGGCGAAGACCATCGATGACGCAGACGGCCAGCGGCCGCGATTCGGGAGGTTCATCGATCCTGAAACGTCCGTCGGTAGGCCTGGGGGCTGGTGTGCACGATCCGGGCAAAATGTTTGCGAAGGTTTCCAGCCGTGCAGAATCCGCTTCTTTCCGCCACCGCATCTATGGACAGGTCGCTCATTTCGAGGAGCCGCTGAGCGAGATGGACGCGCTGGCGTTGTAGCCATTGATGTGGAGTCGTTCCCGTCGAGGCGACGAATCGACGGGCGAACGTGCGTGGGCTCATCGCAGATCGGTCGGCCAGATCATTGACCGTCAAGGGCTCATGCAGATGGTCCTGCACCCAGGCGACAGTCTCAGCGAACAAATTGGAGCTCTCGAGAGCTGGCAACGGCGAATCGATGAACTGGGCCTGGCCCCCATCGCGCTGGGGCGGTACGACCAATTGGCGCGCCAGCAGGGTGGCGACCTCGGCTCCATAGTCGAGGCGAACGACATGAAGGCAGAGATCGATACTGGCCGCGCTGCCCGCCGAGGTCAGGATGTCACCCTCGTCGACGTACAACACGCTGGGATCGACAGAGATGTCGGGATACCGGCGGGCCAGATCGTCACACTCGGACCAGTGCGTGGTGGCACGACGGCCACGGAGCAGCCCGGCCTCGGCGAGAACGAAGGCCCCGGTGCACAACGAGATGATGCGACAGCCACGTTCGTGCGCATGGCGCAGCGCGTCGAAGACCTCGGCGGGAACCAATTCGAGATGCTCGGTCGGCGGCACGACAACGGTCGTACAACGGCGAACACGCGACAGCCCAAAAGGCACGTGCACCGAAAGACCGCTATCGGTGCTGACAGGAGCCCCGCCAGCCCCACAGACCGAAAGTTCGTACCACGGGACGCCGGCCTCGGCCATGTCCTTGCTGCCGAATATGTCGCAGGCAACCCCGAGCTCGAACAGGCTGACCCCGCCGAAGACGACGACGGCCACGGTCCGCGAGATCGGCATCTGGACCTGGGGGCGTCCAGGAACACATGCCCATTGCCCTGCGGAAAGGTTGGCAGCTTTGTCGCGCACTACGTCAATCATGCCACTTTCGCCAGAGCTTGGCTAGGCGCAGCATGGAGGCATGCGTACATCCAACCTGATCTCGACTGACCACACCGGCACTGAGCCCGCGATCGGGAGGCACGGACAACCATCGATCATCGTCGCCGATTCGGGTGATCCGACGCGGCTCGTTCTCGAATCGAACGGGCACGGGCTTCGATTCCTGACACGCCTGTTCGCCTTCTCCCTCGACCGCCGACTCGCATCCGGAGACGCGCCCGAGTCCAGCCGCTTGATGGCTTCGCGGACCAGCCGTCTCGTGTCGCCGCCCGAACGCGCCGCATTGGCACGGAATTGGGATCACCTGCTGCAGCGCGCCTACAGGCCGACTGCCGGTCGTACGTCGCGGGCTCCCCTCTGTCGCGAACGCATTGTGGCGGCGGAAGGCGACATCCGGGAAATGGTGTCCGCGCTCTCAGCACCAGTCCCCACCACGGTGCGCGGCGTGGCCATGGCCAGCTGGCTCCTCAGTGACGCCAATGGCCCCCTGTACAACCGGCACAGCACCACCGGCCTCGTCGCCCTCCTTCGAGAGGCGACGACGGAACTCGATCCGGCGGCATCGCTGCGACATCTCCGATAAATCTGGACGAGCGCTCTCTGCGGCTAGTCCGATGCCTGAACGACGGATGAGCCAGCGGTGTGGCGGGAGCGCAAAAATTCTCTGATGCCCGTCGCACTCCAATTGTCATGGTCCTCGCCGAACGCCGTGATCCCGTCGAATATCCACTCCGTCAGGCAATTCACCGTGTAGAGATTCGGGTTCAGAAACAGACCGAGCCCGTTCAGACAACGCCCTTCGGCATGGAGCACCCGGCCCAACTCGTCGACCAGGTCGATGGCAACCCTGGTGGGATAGGCGGTTCGGGGCTCTCTTTCGAGCACCTTGCGTGTTCCCGACGCCACCTTCGACCGCTCGCCGTCGCGCATGATGTATCCGTGGATGGCGATGCTCCCGGTGCCGAAATCCATGGTGATGGCGTGGAACGCGTCCTGGTCAGAGGATGTGGCGTAGCTGTAACCGCCGCACATCGCCGAGCTCGCGTGCAGGCCGCGACCGAATTGCGACCGGGGTCCCCACGAGCGATCCCGAAAGCCGAAGGCGTCGACGGCTATCTCCTCCCCCGCCAGAACGATCGTTCCGACATAGCGACCGGGTTGATCGAGATGCGTCTCGCCCAAATAATTCGGAGGTGCGATCGCCGTGAACGTCAGGCTCACGTGGATGGCGCTGCCCCCAGACTCGCCATCGGCCGCGTCCGGGTCGTCATAGGAGAGCTCATAGCGTTTGAGCGGTTCCACGCAGCGATAGGCGATCCCATTGGGCAGGTGGATATCCGAGAGCGGTTCGTCGGGTATCGGCAGGTGCCAGAAGTGCCTGGCATGGAGAATGTCGGCCGGCGTTTGCCCGGTTGGGTCCCAGAAATACGCACCGGCGGAGACGACTCCCTGATTTGGTCGGAAGAAGGGGTAGAGCTGCCCGGAGAGTCGGCGCTCGGGGACGGTGAACGTGAACCAGCATGTCTCGGTCCAGAACGGATCGCTGCTGGTCGGCGGATGAAACTCGTCGTCTGGGTGATGCTCGGACAAAAGAGGCCTCCCCTGGTGCGGCCGATGATCTGATCCCCGGCTGACGCTGAACCTAGCTGCGCTCGCGGGGAAACTGCACTCCACCGTCGCCTGCTGCCACGGGAAAGCGCCGATGCGGCGAGTGCGCGATGCTGCATGCGGCGCGGTCGAACCTGACGACGGCTGCGTGCCCGCCGGCTGCCAAGGAGATCGACGCCATGATTTGTTCCCTCGTATTCAACGGAAACCTCCACGTATTCCAGGTAACGACGAACGGAGACCTCGTGCACGGGTCTCATGCCCCCGGAGCGGGAGCGTTTCCCCTGGACACCGTCACCAACGGATGCGACCCCAAGGTCGCCCCCACAGCGGAAGCCTTCAACAACAATCTGCACGTCTTCGCCCAGAAGAACAGTGGTGAGATCGTCTGGGGGGTGGCTCCCCACGGGGGAAAGTGGAACGTCAAAACTCTGGGATCCTGAGGACGGCGCTCGCATGGCGACCCTCGACGACGTGGCCCATGCCGCCCTCGAGTTGCCGGATGTAGTCGAGGGCGAGCGACACGGTAACCGCACGTGGTTTGTCACGGGCAAGGGCTTCGCCTGGGAGCGCCCGTTCAGCAAGGCCGACCTCAAGCGGTTCGGTGATGCCACGCCACCGACGGGGCCGATCCTTGCCGTCAGGGTTAGCGACCTGGACGACAAGGAGGCCGTACTCGCCTCGCAAACAAGGGGGTTCTTCACGATCTCCCACTTCGATGGGTACGCGGCGGTTCTCATCCATCTGAGGTCGGTCAGCAAACGTGCCCTGAGGGAAGCACTCATCGACGGTTGGTTGGCGTGCGCGCCCCCTAAGCTGGCGAACACCTACCTGGAGCGGCAGAATACGGACACCTCGAACTCAGCTCAGTGACGGGCGGGACTCGGGCCCGGATCGTTCGAAGATCGGGTGGCCCACACTGCGTAAAGCGGATCACCGCTATGCCCCGGCGGAGTTCGGCGCGCGACGGTGCACGATCCGTAGGTCTGCGATTGACGGAAGTACGAAGCGACAATCCGACAACGCTCGTCCTCGGAGGCAAAGAGCCACGCTCGGATCGCCTTGGTCGCAAAGACTCGGTTGCTGAAGGTGCAGACGAACCGGCCACCGGGGCGTAGAACGCGCGCCACCTCACGGAAGACCTCGACGGGCCTGGTCAGATAGTCGACCGACGCGCAACAAACGGCATCGTCGATACACTCAGCAGGCAAGGGGATGCTCGGATCGGCATTGAGATCATGGACCATGCGTTCATCCGCCGCCGTGTTGGCGCCGAGCTCATACGCGTTCATACCGAGAACGCGAAGGTGCCTGGGGGTGGTCCGGAAGTGCGATACCCACGAGCTCATGAGATCGAGCACGTCGCCGTCGATGCGGAGCTCCTCGTAGAGCTGGCCGACGGCGACGATGGCATCGTCGTCGATGTGGGTTACGAGGCGAGGAGTCGCATAGAAGACATCGTCATCTTCCTCGTCGGCGCGAGCAAAAAAATGGAGTGGAAATCTGTCATCACCTTCGGGTGCCGTCATGAGTCATCCGAGGGCAGCAAGGGCCTCGTTGAAGATCCTCGATGGCCGCATAACGGCTTCGGCGAGGACTGGGTCGGGCTGGTAATAGCCGCCAATCTCAACCGGACTCCCCTGTACCGCGATCAACTCCGCGACGATGGCCTGCTCCTGTTCGGACAGGGTCTTCGCGAGACCAGCGAATGCCTCCGCCAATCGGGCGTCAACGGTCTGCCGGGCCAGCTCCTGCGCCCAAAACAGCGCGAGATAGAAGTGACTCCCGCGATTGTCGATGCCGCCCACGTGGCGTGTCGGTGACTTGTCCTTCTCGAGGAAGGTGCCGGTTGCCCGGTCGAGTGTGTCGGCAAGGATCTGGGCGCGCCCATTGCCCGTGCTCTGCGCCAGATGCTCGAAGCTCACCGCGAGGGCGAGGAATTCGCCCAAGCTGTCCCAGCGCAGGTAGTCCTCCTTGAGTAGTTGTTGGACGTGTTTCGGGGCCGAGCCTCCGGCGCCCGTCTCGAACAAGCCGCCACCGTTGATCAAGGGGACGACCGAGAGCATCTTGGCGCTCGTACCGAGCTCCAAGATCGGGAAGAGGTCGGTCAGGTAGTCGCGGAGCACGTTGCCGGTGACCGAGATGGTGTTCTCACCCCGACGGGCGCGCTCCAGCGAGAATGCGGTGGCCGACTCGGGCGACATTATCTCGATCTGTAGCCCATCGATGTCGTACTCAGGCAGGTAGTCCTTCACCTTTGCGATCAGGTTGGCGTCGTGGGCTCGCCCCGCATCGAGCCAGAACACGGCCGGGTCACCGGTGGCGCGGGCACGCGTGACAGCCAGCTTGACCCAGTCGCGAATCGGCACGTCTTTCGTCTGGCACATGCGGAATATGTCGCCCGCGTGTACAGGTTGTTCGAGTGCCACCCGGCCCGCATCGTCGACGACGCGCACAGTGCCGTCTCCTGGAATCTCGAAGGTCTTGTCGTGACTGCCGTATTCCTCGGCCGCCTGCGCCATCAGGCCGACGTTCGGAACCGAGCCCATTGTCGCCGGGTCAAAGGCGCCGTTGGCGCGGCAATCATCGATGACGACCTGGTACACCCCCGCGTAGCTACTGTCCGGGATGACGGCGAGGGTGTCGGCCTCGTTCCCGTCCGGTCCCCACATACGACCAGAGGTGCGGATCATGGCCGGCATGGAGGCATCGACGATGACGTCGCTCGGAACGTGCAAGTTGGTGATGCCGCGATCGGAATCGACCATGGCCAGGGCAGGACCCTGGGCCAGCTCGGCATCGAACGATGCCCGGATCTCCGCACCGTCGGGCAACAAACTGAGTGCATCGAAAATGGCTCCGATTCCGTTGTTCGGTCTCAGGCCGGCGGCGGCCAGGACGTCGCCGTACCTGGCGAAGGTCTCCGGAAAGAATGCCTGCACCACGTGACCGAAGATGATCGGGTCGGAGACCTTCATCATCGTTGCCTTCAGGTGTACCGAGAAGAGCACGCCGTCTGCTTTTGCCCGGGCGATCTGGGCGGCAAGGAAGGCACGGAGTGCGCCGACGCGCATGACGGACGCATCCACAACCTCACCGGCGAGCACTGGAACCGACTCTCGGAGGATCCGCACGGTGCCATCGGCGTATGCGAGCTCGATGCGCAGCGTCCCCGGTTCCGTGATGACGGCCGATCGCTCCGTCGATCGGAAATCGTCGCTCTCCATATGGGCGACGTTCGTCTTCGAGTCAGGCGACCACACACCCATGCGGTGCGGATGCGCCCGGGCGTAGTTCTTGACAGCGGCGGGTGCTCGTCGATCGGAGTTTCCCTGGCGCAGCACGGGGTTTACGGCGCTGCCCATCACCTTGTCATAGCGACTGCGAACCTCGCGCTCCCCGTCACTCTGCGGATCGTCGGGATACTCGGGCAGCGCGTATCCGTGCTGCTGGAGCTCCGCGATTGCCGCCTTCAGCTGCGGGCTCGAGGCGGACACGTTTGGCAATTTGATGATGTTGGCCCCGGGAGTCTTTGCCAGTTCGCCCAACTCGCTCAGCGCATCCTCGACGCGCTGGACCGCCTCGAGGCGCTCAGGGAAGCTGGCAATAATGCGGCCGGCGAGGGAGATGTCCCGGGTCTCAACCCTGACGTCGGCCGCGGAGGCAAACGCCTGGATCACAGGAAGAAACGAATACGTTGCCAGCGCTGGGGCCTCGTCGGTATGGGTGTAGATGATGGTCGAGTCAGTCACCGGCAACTCCGCTTCACATTGAGAACGTGCGGCGAACGACGCCCGCCCAGGTCAAGAACAGCACTCTGCCACGGGTATCCGCAACCTGGGAACCAAATTGGGGACCCTGCGTCACGATTTGTAGCCAGGGAGTTGCTTGATCCACGGGATCACGTTCTGGACGAAGGCGTTATCGGACGGGGCAGCCAGCAAGGGGTCCAGGTGCCCGTAGGTGGCCGCCTTGTTGACCACCGTCACGCTCGGGATCTTCGAATGAGCCTGGTAGTTGAGCGCGGCGTCCTCGACCGCATTGTTCGCCCCGCCCAGAGACGTCTGGATCACGAACATGGGGACGTCCACGCCGCTCTCCTCGGTCAGCTTCAGCCCGAGCGCCGTGGCCGCCGGAGTCTGCTGCAGTGAACTCGCCGCCTCCGTGTCGATGCTCAGCCGTTCGGGGTAGTACCAGTCGACTGCGCCCACGGGCTCTTGCGCAAATGCGAACGCTATGTCTTGGGCCGGGGTCGGACCGTCGTTGACCCAGCCAACCGGCTTGCCACTCGCGGCCAGGTGGCCCGAGTGAACATGGACGAGTGCCAGCGCGGCGGGCGACGTGGACGCGTCAAAGGCGTAGCCGAGCTGGGCCAGATTGGTGGACGGTACCGGTGGCTTCAGCTCCTTGGGCAGCAACGGAAACGTTTGCTCTGTCGATGCTGCGTTTGGCGACTTGAGCGCGGAGAGCGCTCCCAACTCGGCGAACGCACCGGTGCTCCAGGGCAGGCCCGTTCCCAACAGGTCGAGCCACGGCCCCTTGGTCGAGAGTGAGCTCAGCGCCGCATTGGCCTGGGATGCCGTCGTGATGGCGGTCGTCCCACCGAATCCCGAGCCCCCGGCGTCGCCATCGATTCCAATTATGCCGGCGATGTCCTTGTAGCCGGGCCGGCCATTGAAGTCCCACGCCGCGTAGATGGACGCTTCAGATCCGCCGAGTGAGTGCCCGCCCAGTATCACGGTGCGCTTCCCACCGTGACGGGCCAAATCGATGACGTTGTGCAAATCGCCCATCGCCGTCGCCAATCCCCACTGGTCGACGAATGAGTACTGGGAAGCCTTCAGCGGCTGGTAGTGGGTCGTGATCTTGGGATTGGCGATCCATCCGAGGTAGTAGTCGAAGGCTTGCTGCAGCGTGACCTTGCCATGCAGCGCTTTGAGGAGTTCGGCGTTGTCCTCCAACGCCCCCTCTCGGCGATTCTCGGCCCAGACCTGAAGGTTCGGAACGTGGCTGGCCAGGTAAGGCCCGACGATGTCGAAGTCGCCTCCGCCACCAGAGGTACCCGGGACGAGAACGAGCACGTTGGCAGCCGAAGGGGAGCCGAACCGCCGCACCATGACCTTGTCGTATTTGCTGGGCGTCCCGGCCACGGTGATGCCCTTGACGCTGAAGACCGAGGTCTGCCCGAGCGACAGTTTGGGGACCGCCGGCGTGCTCGCACCGCCATCCGCCGCGCTCACGAGAAAGGTCGATGTGGCAAGGAGCAGGACTCCCATCAAGCACGTGGTCGTAAATCGTCGCACTACAGGACCCCTTCGACATGGGAGGTGGATCCACAGGTGCGGCCCCCTCCTCTCCGGGAAAAGGTAGTCGCAACGCTACCCCGAGGTTGTTGTGTCAGTGTTGGACCAGCATTGGGCTGGAGTAGTTCCTACTGTCTTACATTTTCCATCGAAGTGGATGTTCGGTTTGGATTTCTCTAGAAAACGGAGATCCCGGACAAGCTCTTTAGGAGCAAAACTCCGCCTCAGCGATTGTTCTGAACTGCGGCACCTCGTGCATGCGATCTTCAGAGCGACTTCTTCTTACTTTTGAAAGTCTCTGCAGCTCTAGACACTCGGCTGCTGATCATCCCTCGT
>Ga0302326_10010485_pt1 | contig 20084 bp, 12 predicted proteins | sample Palsa_T0_3_FD_202264 | JGI IMG/M metagenome (GOLD analysis project Ga0302326, IMG submission 202264) | Peat permafrost microbial communities from Stordalen Mire near Abisko, Sweden - Palsa_T0_3 | ecosystem: Environmental > Terrestrial > Soil > Palsa > Peat permafrost | place: Sweden: Abisko...
GGCACGTACCCCGCCGACAACGACCATCCACAGGTGCCTTGGAAATAGCGCCCCCGAAACCAAGTCGCCCGGACACGGCGGACCGGCTGCGCAGGGCAATCGTATGTTCGACCCCATCGCCGTTTATCCGCGACTCGGTGGGTACTCCCGCAGAGGAGCGCGTCGCGTGCCGCGGAAAATGACGATTCATCTACTGCCCGCGATCCTCTACGGCATGAGTACATGCCTCCGAGTCGCGGCTAAACAGAGAGACAAGAATATGCAATGGCCTTGGTGGAGGATTGCCGCGGTGGTTCTGGCTGTTGGGTCGCTGGCGCGCGGGGGCGCCATTCCCGAAAACTTGACGCCGGACATCATTGTGCCGACGGATAAGGAGCCGGTTACTCCCGGCAAATTTCAGCCGACGTGGGAGTCATTGCGGCAGTATCAAACACCTGACTGGTTCCGCGACGCCAAGTTCGGAATCTGGTTCTGCTACGGCCCGCAGTGCCAGGCCGAGATGGGCGACTGGTACGCCCGCAGCATGTATGTCGAGGGGAGCGCGGATTACAAGTATCAGGTCGCTCATTATGGGCATCCCTCGCAGTTCGGCTTCAAGGACCTGATCCATCTCTGGAAAGCGGAGAAGTGGGACGCCGACAAGCTGGTTTCGCTGTATCAGAAAGCCGGGGCGCAATACATCTTTGTGATGGCCCAGCATCACGACAATTTCGATCTGTACGACAGCAAATATCAGCCGTGGAATTCGGTGAAGATCGGCCCGATGAAAGACATCGTCGGCGACGTCGCCAAGGCGGCGCACGCGCACGGTCTGCGATTGGGCGTCACCGTGCACGCGGCTCACGCCTGGACGTTTTACGAGGCGGCGCAGGAAGCGGACAAGACCGGCCCGTTCGCCGGCGTTCCGTATGACGGGAAACTGACGCTCGCCGACGGCGTCGGCAAATGGTGGCAAGGGCTCGATCCACAGGATCTCTACGCGCAGAATCACAAGTCCAGCGGCGCCGGCACCGTGCACAACACCTGGGATTGGAACAACGGCGTGGTGCCTCCCGATGCCGCTTATGTGGAAAAGTTTTACAACCGCACACTCGACCTGGTTCACAAATACAAGCCCGATGTGGTCTACTTCGACGATGACGTGATTCCGCTGTGGCCCATCAGCGACGCGGGGCTGAAGATCGCCGCCGATTTTTACAACAGCAACATGAACTGGCACGACGGGAAGCTCGAGGCCGTCATGCTCGGCAAGACGCTGGATGAGGATCAGCGCAAGTGTCTTGTCTGGGACATCGAGCGCGGCACCAGCAACCGGATCGAGCCGCTGGCGTGGCAGACCGACACCTGCATCGGCGATTGGCATTACAGCCGGCCCCTCTACGAACGCAACGGTTACAAAAAGGCCGATGGCATCATTCGCACGCTGGCTGACATCGTGAGCAAAAACGGCAATCTGATGCTCAATATCCCCGTCCGCGGCGACGGCACCATCGACGAAAAAGAGGAAGCCATACTCGAGGAACTCGCCAGGTGGATGGAGCCGAACAAGGAGTGCATCTTCGGGACCCGGCCGTGGAAGGTGCTTGGAGAAGGCCCAACCGCCCAAACCCAGCTCAAGTCGGTGGGGAATTTCAACGAGCGCAAGGCCAAGCCGTTTACCGCCAATGACATCCGTTTCACCGCCAGGGGTGATGTGGTGTATGCGATTTTGCTGGGGAAGCCCGACAAGGACATCACCATCAAATCGCTGGGGACAGCGGCGAACCTGTTCGGCGCGGTGGGCAAGGTCGAGCTTCTTGGCAGCGACCAGGTGTTGCAGTGGACGCAAAACGCTGACGCGCTGACGATTAAATTGCCGACGGGTGATCTTTCCACCGCGGCGATGAGCCTTAAAATTTCACCTTCTGCAGGCAACTGATTCTCCGATGCCTTTTCTAAATGTTCGCAGCGATTTTTATGATCGGCGCTCCTGCAATGAAATTGAATGCCGCCCAACTGGTCCAGTGCTGGCCGGGTCCGTCGCGGCCACGGCCCATCGTCATCATCGGCGCGGGCGACATCGTGCGGGACGCGCATCTGCCGGCGTACCGCAAGGCCGGTTTACCTGTCGCGGGCGTTTTTGATCTGCGGCGCGAAGTGGCCGAGGCGCGGGCGAAGGAATTCAATCTCCCGCGCGTCTTCGCTTCCGTCGCCCAAGCCACTGCCGTCCCCAACGCCATCTTCGACCTCGGTGTTCCGCCCAAATCGCAGGAGGCCGCGCTCGAAAACCTTCCCGACGGCGCGGCAGTGTTGTCGCAAAAACCGATGGGCAATTCGCTGGAGATGGCCAAACGCATCGCGGCGATCTGCGAGCGGAAACACTTGCGCGCGGCGGTGAATTTTCAATTTCGTTTCTGTCCTTCGATGCTCGCCATTCATGATCTGGTGAAACGCGGCGAACTCGGTGAACTGGTTGAAATCGAAGTCCGGCTGAACGTCGCGACGCCGTGGGAAACGTTTCCGTTTCTGCTTTCGGAGTCGCGCGTCGAGATTCAAATCCACACGGTGCATTATCTCGACACGATCCGGATGTTCCTCGGCGAGCCGTCGCGCGTGTTCGCCCGCACGGTGATGCACCCGCATTTCCCAAAACTCGCCAGCACCCGTTCGAGTATCATTCTCGATTACGGCGACATGATCCGCTGTTGCCTTTCGATCAATCATTGTCATCCGTTCGGCCAGCGCCATGAGGCCGCGACGATTCGAGTTGAGGGCACGGAGGGTTGCGCCATTGCGACGATTGGCGCGTTGATTGATTATCCGCGCGGCCAGCCCGACCGGTTGGAAATCTTTACGCGCTCGCAACAAAACTGGACCGAAGTTCCGCTGATTGGACGCTGGTTTCCCGACGCGTTCATCGGCACGATGTCGAACTTGCAACGCTTCGCCGCCGGCGAAGATGCGGCGCTCGTTTCGCCCGTCACTGACGCGCTGCAAACCATGAAGCTGGTCGAGGCGTGCTACGTTTCTGACGAGCGCGGCGGCATCGATCTTGAATCAATCCAATGAACGCGGATATCAATTACCACGATAACTACGGTCCGCACCGCGATTCTCAAGGGTGTGGATCCGGTTGGCGCCTATCTGCAATACCGTAAGTTTTGAAAGCCATGCACGATCCAAAACTATTGCTCCTTGATCCCGGCGACAACGTGCTCGTTGCGATTCAAACGCTGGAAGCTGGCGACACCTTGACCGTGGCTGGCCAGCGCGTGAACATGCCGGCCCGGCTTACCCTCGGCCACAAGCTCGCCGCCCGCGCCATCCGCACCGGCGAAAAAATACTGAAGTATCGCGTGCCCATCGGCTCGGCGACGCGGGACATCGCCGCCGGCGAACACGTTCACCTGCACAATATGAAGAGCGATTACATCCAGACCTTCACGCTTGAGGGCGGACAAACTTTTTCCACCAAACATGATCATCACTGACCAAGCCTACCTGCGCGCCGACGGGCGTAAAGGCATCCGCAACCACGTCGTCGTCGCGTATCTCGTCGAGTGCGCGCACCACGTCGCGCGCGAGATCGTGTATCCGTATCGCGAGCGCGGCGCGCATCTCATCGGCTTCGGCGGCTGTTATCCCAACGATTACGCGGCGCGCATGATGCGCACGCTTTGCACGCACCCAAACGTCGGCGGTGTGATTCTGCTTTCGCTCGGCTGCGAAAGTTTCAACCGCAACGCGCTGCGTGAAGCCATCGTCGCCTCCGGCCGGCCCGTCGAAACCCTGGTGATCCAGCAGAGCGGCGGCACGCGCAAAACCATCGAGCAAGGCCGGAAGCTGATGGACGACATGCTCGCGAAGGTCGCGCAAGTGACCCGCGCGCCGCTGCACATCGATGAATTCATCGTCGGCACAGTCTGCGGCGGGAGCGACGCCACCAGCGGCATCACCGCCAATCCGAGCATCGGTCGCGCGTTCGACCTTCTGGTCGAGCAGAAGGCCGGCTGCATTTTCGAGGAGACCGGCGAACTCATCGGCTGCGAGGACATCATGACCGCCCGCGCCGCCACGCCGGCGCTGGCGGGCGTTCTGCTCGATTCCGTCACCAAGGCCGCCAGATATTATGCCGTGCTCGGCCACGGCAGCTTCGCACCCGGCAACGCTGAAGGCGGGCTCTCCACAATTGAGGAAAAAAGCATGGGCGCTTATGCCAAGAGCGGCGCCTCGCGCATTTCCGGCCTGCTCAAACCCGGCGACATTCCGCCGCGCGGTGGGTTGTATCTGCTCGATGTGGTGCCCGACGGCGAAGTGCGCTTCGGCTTTCCAAATATCAACGACAACGCCGAGATCGCCGAACTCATCGCCTGCGGCTCGCACGTCATTTTGTTTTCGACGGGACGCGGCTCGGTTGTTGGCTCGGCGATTTCGCCCGTCATCAAAGTCTGCGCCAATCCCGAAACGTATCGTCGCATGAGCGAGGACATGGACGTGGACGCGGGAAGAATCCTCGAAGGCCGCGCGTCGCTGGACGAAGTGGGCCGGGAAATTCTCGAACTGTCGCTGTCCGTCGCGCGCGGTGCGCAGACCAAATCCGAAGAACTCGGCCATCAGGAATTTGTCCTGACCTACAAATCGTTTGAGCCGATTGGCCCGTCCTGTTTGCCAACCTTGTAGGCGAAAACCAGAGCCCAGGCCGTTTATGATGTTTGAGCTGAAAACTAAAACTGTGCTCGTCACCGGCGGCGCGTCGGGCATCGGGGCAGCCATCGCCACCATTTGTTCCGAGGCCGGCGCGAAAGTGTGGATTGCCGACCGCGACGAAGCGAATGGCAAATTGCTGGCGGAAAAGGCCGGGGGCAATTTTCTATTGCTGGACGTCGCGAGCGAAGCCGATTGTCTGCGCGCGGCGCAAACGGTTGGGGCTCTCGATGTGCTCGCAAACATTGCGGGCATCGGCCACGTCGGCACGCTGCTCAACACGACGGCGGCGGACCTGGATAAACTGTTTGCCGTGAACGTGCGCGGCATTTTCAATTGCTGCAAAGCGTTTGTGCCCGCGATGCTCGAACGCAAATCCGGCAGCGTGATCAATATGGCGTCCATCGCCGGCGTCATCGCGGTGCGCGAGAGGCTGGCTTACACGACGACGAAATTTGCCGTCGTCGGCCTGACCAAGGCGCTGGCGCTGGATCATTCGCACACGGGCGTGCGCTTCAATTGCATTTGTCCCGGCCGCGTCGAAACGCCGTTCGTTCTGGCGCGACTGAAGGAATATCCCGATGCCGAAAAAGCCTATCGCGAAATGGCCTCGACACAATTGAACGGCCGGATGGCCAAACCCCAGGAGGTCGCCGCCGCCGCCCTGTACCTCGCAGCAGATGCCAGCGCGATGGTCACGGGCAGCGCGTTGATGATCGACGGCGGTTGGAGTGCGGGAAAATAAAGTGACGAAATGATAAACTTCGTTGAGAACGAGAAACTCTGAAACCAATCTCCACCGAGATTTCTTTATGCCCGACAACCTCATTGAATGGAAAAATGACGCCGAGCTGTTTCGGCTGATGAAGGAAGTTCTCTACACGCCGGTCGTCGGCGACATCCTCGACGGGCTCGGGTGCTGCCACCAATTTTTGCCCCAGCCGGTACAACCCGCGCTGGACACGATGAAAGTCGCCGGCCGCGCGATGCCGGTGGTGATGATTGACGTGCATGGGCCGCAGGAAAAACCGTTCGGCCTGCTGACCGAAGCGCTCGACCAGCTCGAACCGGGTGAAATTTATGTGGCCTCCGGCGGCGACATGCGGTGCGCGTACTGGGGCGAAATTCTCACCGCCACCGCCCGCACGCGAGGCGCGGTCGGAGCGGTGATCAACGGATTTCATCGCGACACACCGCAAATGTTGTCGCAGAACTGGCCGGTGTTCAGTCGGGGTCGTTATGCGCAGGATTCAAGTGTGCGGACAAAGGTCGTGGATTTTCGATGCCCGCTCGAAGTTGGCGGCGTGTGGATCGAGCCGGGCGATCTGGTGTTTGGTGACCTCGACGGCGTGGTCATCGTGCCGCGCAAACACGAAAAGGAAGTCATCTCCAAGGCGCTCGAAAAAGCGCGCGGCGAAAAACTGGTGCGCAAGGAAATCGAAGCCGGCATGTCCAGCTCCGCCGCGTTCAAGAAATACGGCATTTTGTAATTGATAAACCATGAGCAACGCGTCCTCCGAATTTGGCAACATATTTTCCCTTGCCGGTGAACACGCCTTGATCACTGGGGGCGGGACGGGACTTGGATTGGCGATGGCGCAATGTTTTGTCGCGGCGGGGGCGCGCGTGACGATGGTGGGCCGTCGGCCCCAACCGCTGCAAGCCGCGTGCAGGGAACTCGGCGCGAACGCCGCTTGTCTCGCCGCGGACATCACCGATCCGGTACGCGTCGCCACTTGCATTTCCGAAGCGGAAAATAAGAACGGCCCGCTGACCATTTTGGTCAACAACGCCGGCGTGCATTTGAAAAAACCGGCGGCGGCGACGACGGATGCGGAATTTCAATCCGTCATTCAAACGCATTTGTTCGCCGCGTTTTCGTTGAGCCGTGAGGCCTCCAAAGGAATGCTGGAACGCGGCCACGGCAGCATTCTTTTCACGGCCTCGATGACTTCGTTCATTGGCATGACGCAAGTGGTCGCCTATTCCGCCGCGAAGTCCGCCTACCTCGGCGTGGTGCGCGCCCTGGCGGCCGAGTGGTCGGGCAAGGGCGTCCGCGTGAACGCCATCGCGCCGGGCTGGATTCAATCGGAGATGCTTGAAAAGGCGCTCGCCGGCGATACCGCGCGCCGCGCCAAGATCATCAGCCGCACCCCGATGGGCCGCATGGGCGAACCGCACGACATCGGCTGGGCGGCGGTATATCTGTGTTCACCGGCGGCGCAATTTGTCACGGGTGTGGTGCTGCCGATTGACGGCGGCGCGAGCATCGGCTTTTGAAAACCAATATTTCCGCATGAAAACTTTTCTGATTGATAAACCGGAAGCGTTCAGTTTCGGCCAAATGAAAGTGCCCGAACCCAAGACCGGTCAACTACTGCTGAAAATCGAACGCGTCGGTTTATGCGGCAGCGATTTGACCACATTTCGCGGCTTGAATCCGATGGTGACCTATCCGCGAATTCCCGGCCATGAAATCGCGGCGACCATTGCGGAAGTGGGCGCGGGTGTGCCGGCACATTTGCGGCCGGGGTTGCTTGTGACGGTCGTGCCCTACACGACTTGCGGACAGTGTCCCTCGTGCCGCGCGCAGCGTCCGAACGCATGCAAGTTTAATCAAACCCTCGGCGTCCAACGCGACGGTGCGCTCACGGAATTTGTGACCGTGCCATGGGAGGCAGTACTGCACTCGCCAAAACTGACCGCGCAAGACTATGCGCTGGTTGAGCCGTTATCCGTCGGTTTTCACGCGGTCGAACGCGGGCGCGCGACCGCCGCCGACACCGTGGCGGTGTTTGGCGCGGGCATGATCGGCCTGGGCGCGATTGCCGGCGCGGCTTTGCGAAAAAAGGCGCGTGTCATTGCGATTGATCTCGACGACCAGAAACTTGCGCTGGCCACAAACGCGGGAGCGGCGGAAGTCATCAATTCCAGGACCGAAAATCTTCACGAGCGGTTGCAACAGTTAACCAATGGTGAAGGACCCCATGTCGCCATCGAGGCCGTGGGCTCGGCGGAAACCTTTGTGGCGGCGGTAAACGAAGTCTGCTTCACCGGCCGGGTCGTTTACATCGGCTACGCGAAAAAGCCGGTCGCCTATGAGACGAAGTATTTCGTGATGAAGGAACTGGACATTCTCGGCTCACGCAACGCGCTGCCGGAAGATTTCGCGAGTGTGATCCAGGTTCTCGAATCGGGACTGTATCCTGTTGCCCAAACCGTCACCCGCGTCGTCCCGTTCGCGCAAGCTGGCGAGGCGCTCCAGGAGTGGTCGCTCAATCCAGCCACCACCACGAAGATCCACGTCAACCTTCGCTAACAAATATGGCCAACAAACTCTTCATCACCCCCGACGGCAAGAACCGTGCGGTCACTTTCTCGCTGGTCTGCACGCTGTTCCTGCTCTCGGCCCTGTGTAACAGCATGATTGACGTGCTGAACAAGCATTTTCAAAACTCGCTGGGCGTGTCCAAGGCGCACTCCACATTCGTGCAGGCGGTGTGGTATGGAGCGTATTTTTTCATGGCGCTTCCCTCCGGCTTGTTCGCGCGGCGTTTCGGCTATCGCGCCGGCATTCTCACCGGTTTGGTGACGGTCATTGCCGGCTCGCTGCTGTTTATCCCCGTGACGAATCTTCACGCGTCGCAAGCCGTCGTCTTTGCGGCGTTTCTCGGCGCGCTGTTCGTGGTCGGCGCGGGGCTGACTTTTTTGGAGGCGATTGCCAATCCCTATTCCACCGTGCTCGGGCCGCCGGAATCGGGCGTCGCGCGCATCAACCTCGGCCAGAGCTGCAACGCCGTGGGGTGGATTCTCGGGCCGCTGCTGGCCAGCAGTTTTTTGTTGTCGAAAACCGGCGTGGCGAACACCAGCAACGCGGCGCTGTTCATGCCCTATCTCGTCATCGCCAGCATCGTCGCCGTGCTGGTGCTGCTTTTCAGCGTCGGCCCGATACCGGAAATCCATGCGCCGGCGGAAAACAAACCCGTCAACAGCGGTGCGCAGCATGAACGTCCGCTGTACACGGAAATGCACTTTGTCCTGGCGATCGTTTCGCAGTTTCTTTACTGCGCCGGGCAGATCGGCATCTTCAGCTTTTTTGTGAACTACATGAAGGATGATCGTTATGTTCCGGCACTGCCGTTGTGGGCGGCAAACCTTTTGCCGGCGACGATGAAATTTTCCCAGGCGGCGGATGTCTGGCGCATCACGGAGTACGGCGCGGGCGTTTTCCTGTCCGTCGCGTTTGGCTTTTTCACTGTCGGGCGTTTTTCCGGCAGCGCCATCACGCGCTATTGCGCGCCGCACATTACGCTCGGCGTTTATGCGTTGATCAACGTCCTGATGATGACGCTGGTCATTTTGCCGCTGGGCTGGCTGTCGGTGGGGGCGCTGTTTTCAAGTTTCTTTTTCATGTCCATCATGTATCCGACGCATTTCGCGCTGGGCATTCGCGGGCTGGGGGAAAGGACCAAACTCGCCGCATCGTGGATGGTGACGGCGGTGGTCGGCGGCGCGATTCTGCCGTATTTCATGGGCCTGGTGGCGGACAAATACTCCATGCGCGCCGGCTTCCTGATGCCGCTGGGTTGCTTTGCCTTCATCGCATTTTACGGATTCAGCTGGCGCAAGTTTTACCGGCATGATCTGGAAGATTAGAAAAGTTCAATAGATCTCGGACGCCGGTTTCTTCTCCAGTCGGCTTTGCTCTCGCTCTACTGCACCTGCACATTCGCCGATGCCGCGTGTCCGTCGGCATCCACCACACGCACCTCGTGCCGCCCCGGCGCAGGCGGCCACCACAGCGGCGAATCGCCCCCGCTCCGTCCCACGTACCGCCCATCGACAAACCACCAGAGCGTTGGATTCACCGACGATTCCCCGGCCCGTGCCCGCAGCGGGCAGCGCTGCGCATCGGCCGGGATCGACGAGTCGCGGATGATCTGCTGACCGTCCGCCGGCGAGATGAGCTGAATCGAAAGCGAGCGCGCCGGCACCGCGATCGGGGCTGCCTGGGTGAGGCCGATCCGCGGCGTCGCGGGCGCAAATCCCGCGCCCGGCGTCGGATCGCACGCGGCAATGATCTGCAAAGCCAGCGGCGCCGCCGCCTCCTGTCCGACCAACCGATCGGCACCGCAGCCGTCGGGATTCCCCAGCCAGACAACGACCGTCAATCTCGGCGTGACCGCCGCACACCATGCGTCGCGGTGTCCGCCGCTGGTGCCGGTTTTCCACGCCGGACCTATCGCCGCGGCCGCGGGGCAGACCCGGGCCGTGCGATCCGGGTCGGCCAGACAATTCAGCGTCGCCAGGCACGTCGTCGGCCACATCGCCGAACCTGGCAAAAGCTTCTCCAATGGCCGATCTGCCAGCGTCGCGGTTGGCGAATCATCGTCGCAAAGCAGCGTCGCCGGCCGATGCTGCCCGCCGCGCGCAAGCGACGCATACGCCTCGGCCAGTTCCATCGGCGTGACTTCCGCCCCGCCGATCGCCAGCGGCAGGCCGTAACGATCGGGCGTCCGCGACAGTGTCGAGCATCCCGCCGCCGCCATCAGCTCCACTGCTCGATCCACTCCCACTTTCCACAGCAACCCGATGGCCGGCAGATTCCGGCTCTGGGCCAGCGCCTCGCTCGCCGGCATCGTGCCGCGGAAACCGTGATCGTAATTCGCCGGCTCGTAACCCGACCAGTCCCCCGGCGCATCGTCGAGCATGGTCCGCGGCGTGCAAATTCCCATTTCAAACGCCGCCGCGTAAATAAACGGCTTGAGCGTCGAGCCGGACGACCGCGGGCATTGCGTCAGGTCCACCGCCGACGCCTGCTGGTCCTGCGCACTCACCAGGCTGACCGACGCCAGGCATTTTCCCGTGGGTGTGTCCAGCACCACGACTGCCGCCGCCCCGATATGCGAAGGTGCCAACTCCCCGAGTCTACTCCCAGCCGCCAGGGCACAGACCCGCTGCACGCGCGGGTCGATGTTGACCCGCAGCCTCTGGCCCGGATGGCTCTGGGCCAGCAGCGTCAACGTCGGAAGCAACCCGTCACCGGCATCCGCCTCCTGCGGCAGCGCCCGCCACTGCGCGTCGATCGGCTCATTCGCCGCATCGTTACGCTGCGCGACGGTGAGCATGCCGCACGCCACCATCCGATCCAGCACATGATCCCGCCGGGCCCGGGCGATTTGCGGAAACCGATCCGGCCGCGACCGATTCGGGCTCTGCGGCAACCCCGCCAAGAGCGCCGCCTGCCCGATGCTCAGCTCCCGGCACGGCTTGCCGAAATACCTCCAGCTCGCCGCCCCCGCGCCGACCAGATTCCCGCCGAACGGAGCGCGATTGACATACTCGACGAGGATCGCGCGCTTGCTCTGTGTCTGTTCGATTTGTGTCGCCCGAATCGCCTGCACGATTTTCCCCAGCAGCGATCTGGTCATCGGCTCGCGCAGCCGTTGCAGCTGCATGGTGATCGTGCTCGCCCCGCGCCGGGCCCGCCGGGCGGCGATGTCCTCGCACACCGCTCCGCCCACCGAGCGCCAATCGACTCCGCCGTGCTGGTAAAAGCGTGAATCCTCGACCGCGACAATCGCATCGAGCAGATGCGGGCTGATCTGCTGCTCGGTCAGCGGAAGCTGCCACTGACCGCTCGATGACGCAAACACCGCCAGTGGCTCGCCCGTCTGATCCTCGATCCACGTCGAAGCCTCCGGCGGGCGGGAGATTCCCGCCGGATACGCCCACCAGGCAACCGCGGCCCAAAACGCCAGCGCGCCCAGCAGCAACATCGCCGCCGGCACCGCGAAGATGATGCGCAGCGCCCGCCGCAGCCGCCAGGGCATGCTCTCCCTCCCCCGGTATGTCCGGGGGAGGGCAGGGGAGGGGGCCGACCCAAAGGCAGCTTTCCGATGCGATAAGACCCCATCCCAGCCTCCCCCGGAGTACCGGGGGAGGTGAAAGACATGTTTGTCACCGGAAATGCACTTGGGCCTCGACAGCCGGAATTGTTTGGGCCACCAGATCATTGATCCAATCCCACGTCCGCGACGCTGGCCGTCGCCGACGTGACGGTGAATTGCCCACCGCCGCAAATCGCATTGGTATTGATGTCATACATCGCCTCGACGCGCGCCGGCGGCAGCACATAAACGCCGGGCGTCACGGCCCGGGCCAGATACGTGCATCGCGCCGTCGCGGCCGGCATCGAGCCGATGATCACCATCCGATCATCCCGCGCGTCCATTCGATCCCCCGCAAACTCGGGTACCTCCTCTGGCTTCTGCTCGACCTGATTCGATTTCTTCGCGGACGTGGAAAGCCGGGCGTTTTCGATCTCCAGTCCCGCGGGCAGCATGTCCTCGATGGCCAGCCCGCTTTCGGCCGCGGAAGACTGCAACGTGATCTCGACCAGCACCAGATCGCCGCTGCGCACGGTGTTGCGAGGAATCTCGTTTCCATCGGGCGTCAGGTATCGCCGGTGAATCTGAATGCCATGCGATGCATCGGCGGGGGGCTGAAGTGGAACGCCGGTCTGGAGCCACGAGACATAACCAACCGCCTGCGGCGAGCCGCTCAGTTGCACGCTCATCTGCGGGGCATTCGGCTGCGTTGTCGGCGGTCCGACCGATGCGGGCGCATCCCACGCCAGCGAAGCGCCCCCATCGGCCTCGGCCAGCACGCGGTGGCCCAGCAACAGGCGGGCGTGGTCATACGGCTCGTGGTTCTGCTGCAGCTTCAGATAGCGCCCGATGGCCATCACGGCAAAGGCGGTGTCCTGCGTGCTCGCCCAGTTGCCGCGCCCGCCGTCGTCGGCCAGTTGCTGCACCAGGGCCGGCAGGGCCGGGTTGGTTGGCTGCACCATCGCCAGCGTGTCGATCAACATCGCCCGATCGCGGATCGGCGAGCCGATCTCGCCGTCGCGCTGGCGATGCAGCCGCGGCACCGGCAATGTCTGCGGGATCATCGAGTCGGCGATGTCATGCCTGCCGGTGAGCATCCACGCGCAGGCGAGCATCATGCGGGCATTTTCCCGCATTGCGGCGTCGTCGAAGTCGCTGGCATCGTCCCGTTTCGTGTTGGTCAGCTCGGTGAGACGATCGATTGCCGCCCGCGGCGGCGTCCCCGCCAGCGCCAGCACATATGCCGCATACGCCTGCGATTCCAGGTCCGCGCCGTTGTCGGTCGTGCGATCCAGCATGCGCCGGACGTACCCCAGCGTGTGGGTGTAAAAATCGTCCGGCACGTCGTAACCGGCCGCCCGCGCTTCCACCAGAAAATCCGCGGCATAGACGGTTCCCCATTGCCACGAGGTCGTCTCGCCCGGCCACATCGCCAGCCCGCCTTCGGGTGTCTGCATGCCGATCAGGTGCATGATCCCCGTGTTGATCGTCTCCTTCATTCGCTCGGGATCGAACCGCGCGGGATCAAGCTGCTTGCCGATATCGCCGAGCGTGATCAGCGGAAACAGCGCGCTGGTCGTCTGCTCGACGCAGCCGTACGGATAGCGGTCCAGATAATCCAGCCCCTGCGGCAAACGCAGCGTCGGCCACGGCGTGATGCGCACGTTCATCGCTTCGGTGCCCGGCAGCAAGGGCTGGGTGTTGTTGAGAATCGCCGGCTGCGTGGTCGAGGCCGCGATGTATCCGCCGAACTGCAGCGCCGGGCTCGGAGGCCGCACCGGCAGCTCGACATTCTCCTCGAACGTCTCGCCGTTCATGCTCGCCGTGAGACGCACGGCCGCGACGCCCGCGGCCTGCCCCACGCTCACGGGCAGATCGATCTGCCGCTGCCCATTGCCGCCCAGCGCGACCGGCGGAAGATCGATCGCCGGCTGCGGGTCGCTTCCGAAGCTCAGCAAATTCGTCGCCGCGTTCTGCCCGAGCAGTTGCACGTTGACGATGGCCGAGCCGGGAAGGGCGGTGTTGTTAAACAGCACAATCGGCACGGTGAACCGATCCCCCGGGGCCGCAAATCGCGGCCAACTGGTTTGCGCAAGAATCGGCGACCGCACAGTCACCGGCACATCGCTCGATCCCACCGACCGATCCTGATACGCCACCGCCATCACCCGCAATCGCCCCTCAAACTCCGGCACCGGAAAGCTGACATGGGCCGTGCCATCGCCGCCGCTATGGGCCAGTTGCCAGGCCAATGCCACCGGCACAAACCGCCGGGCCACCACCGGCGAGTGATGCCGGGCGTCCACCGCCTCGCTGGCATCGCCGCCGGGCGAACTGGTCTTGTCCGGTCGCGCGACCTCCGGCATGAGCAGCGAATAAACATCGCCGCTCGCCACCGCCAGCGCCCGATCTCCCTGAAAAAACTTGAGCGGGTCCGGCGTCGAGAAATCCGTCAGCGAGCAGATTCCCTCGTCCACGGCCGCGACTGTGATTGCCGCATTCGCAACCGGTTGGCCATTGCCATCGGTGACTCTCAGCGCGACATCCAGCGTTCGCTGCGGCCGCATTTCCGATGGGGCCAGGATCGCCACGTGCAGCTCCCGATCGCCCGGATCGAGGCGCAGCCGGGTCATGCCAAAGGCGCGATGCGTCCGCCACTTGGCCTGCGGATCGATCGGTCGCACCACGCTGACGCAAACGAAAGCGTTGGGCCACATCGCCCCGGTGATCTGAATCGGCACGATCACATGCGATGCCGGCATGTTCAGCACGGTCGTTTTCAAAACATTGTCCGTCTCCACAGTCAGCAGCAGCCGCCCGGCAAAGGGGCTGGAGACCAGCACGTTGGCCGTTTGTCCGATGTGATATTTCGGAGGCGCTTTGCTCTTGGCGGGGGCCGTCGGATCGGTCCCGTCGACAAACTGCACATCGACATGCTCCGGATTCGCCCGGTCCACGTTGTCATCCCACGGCGAGCCATCTTCCGCCGACAGCTCCATCGTCGTGCTCGCCCCGCTGCGGGAATCGCGGAGATTCACCTCATAGTCGCCGTCGCTGGGCAGAATCGGCCGCCAGGCTCCACATCCCGCCGCGAGTTGGATCGTCTCGCTCTTGAGCGGCTCCAGCACACGGGATGAGTTGTAGTGGTATCGGCCGTTCTCGAAGCTCAGAACCGTGTTCCATGACACGCGCGACAGCGTGCATTGCAGCGAGTCGGAATTGTCGGCCGCCAACGCTCCATCGGTGCGCACCATGCAGATTTTCAGTGCGCACGGCTCGCCGGGTCGCGGCGTCGCCGCGTCGGCGCAGCGAACGCCGATATACGCCGCCATGGCGTCGATCTCCATCTGCCGCACCACCGTCACCGCGCGTCCGCCCGCCTCGCGCACGGCGGCGCTGGCCGTCAATCGCCACGGCCCGGTGAATTGATGCACCGATGCCTGCGCCACCGTTTTCGGATCAATGTCGATTATTTTCGCCGCGTCGATTTTCCAGGAGTAATGCCCGTTCTCATCGAGCGTCGCATCGGGCGTGTCGCCATCAGATTGCGCGTCGTTTTTGCCCACCGCGCCACGACGCAAGTGCTGCGGCACGTTATCTGTTTCTGGGCTGCCGAACGTCCAGCCGGTCCATTTCGCCGGTGCAAACGCGCTCGGCTCGGCGCGCACCGTCAGCTCGACCGGAAGATTCGCCGCGGGTCGGCCGAATAGATAATCCCCCTGCACGGTTGCCTTCAGGTCGTGGTTGATGCTGAGTCGTGGCGCGACTGCGTCGCTCGCCGATGGGGTCGATCCGTTTTCTCCCGGCAGGGAGAGACGCACCTTCATCCGATTGGGCACGAATTCCTCGACGCCGAAACTGGCTGAGCCGAACGACTTGTCGGCCGATTCCGAGCCACCGGGCAGGCCGATCGACGCGGTCCAGTTTCCGGTCACCAAATCGCTGGGCAGCGGCATATCGACGGCGGCGGCGCCGTCGGCGTCGAGCATCACCGTCTGATTGATCCACTCGTGATGATCCGGCCGACGAAACTGCCAGAGCACGGGAAACGTCCCCGCGGGCGCGGAGCCGTCGGGGCTACGCACGATGGCCCGCAGATGCACGGTTTCTCCGGGCCGATACACGCCGCGATCGGTGTAGACGAAGGCCTCGTAGCCACTGCGCAGGTAAGCGCGCCCGCCGGTGTCGGCGTCGCCCAGGTCCCACGACGAGCGGCGAAGATCGAGCCAGGTCAAACCCGCCGCGATCGGCGCGGCGGGCGCGGTGGTCGGCATCGCCGGGCCAAGCGGCTCGATTTTCGCCGGTGGAATTTGCTCGGCCAGGATGACCGCCGCGTCCTCGCCGCCGGCGGGGCGGACGTGCTGGATCGTCGCGATTCCATCGGCGTCGGTCGTCGCTTCACCCAGGAGCTGATTCTTGTCGGAATAGACCCGCGCCCGCACCCCCGCCATCGGCTCGGCCGAGCGAAGCGACGCCGCCCAGACGACGATCCCATCCCGCGTTCGCTTGGCGGTCAGGCCGATATCCGAAAGCGTCACCAGCGACGAGGCCCGAGAGCCGCCGAATTGGTCGTCGTCGTCGCTCTCATCATCGGCTCCGGTATTCTGCCGGCTCATTTCCACGGCGACGCGATAGACGCCGTCACGATCCGGGCCGGAGGGCAGCAGATCGTCCAGCTCGATCGGCAGATCGTGCTGCACGTTTTTCTGGGCCGGCAGGTGGATCGTCCGCTCGACCAGCGGCCGGCCAAAGGAATCGACGTCCGTCCAACGCCGCCCTGATGCGGCATTTCGCCAGGCGACCAGATTGTCGTCATACACGCGGGTGATCGAGAGATGCACCGCATCGACGTTCATCGCATGGGCGATGAGTGTGCGGTTTCCCTTGCTGGAGAGGTATCCCTCGTCGTTGTCGAACCAGACGCCGCGCTCGCGGTCGCCGACGAATGCCGTGAGCCGACCCGGCCGCGGATAGCGGGCGGCGTCAACGCCGGCGGGCCCGGCGGCGAGTGTCACCGTGTAACGGGTCTCCGGCTTGAAGTCGCCGGTGAGCACGACCTGGTCATCGAAGTTTGTCGAGCAGGTGAAGGCAACCGGCGGATCGATCGAGAGGACCTGCTTCGCGGTCGCCAGATCGATCGGGTTGTTGAAGCTCAGGCGCAGTTCCGGCTGGCCGCGGGCGGGCACCGACGCCTCGAGCCCTGTGGCGCACAATCGCCGGACCAGCGTGACGCTGGTCGTCTGATCGTCGGCCATCCCCAGCGGGCCGCTCAGGCCGGCCAATCCACTGGAGAGATGGAGCGAAATTTGCGTCTCCGAGCCATCGCGCTTGTCGTTTTGTAGGGCAGCGGCAATGGAATCGGTTCGGACGCGGACGATTTTGTCCGCGGCTTGGCCGACCAACTCGCAGTTGATGTGCGATCCATCGGGATCGGTCAGCATCAGATGTTGCATGACGTCGCCGGGGGCGACGCGGTCGTTGAAGCGCAGCTCGATGACATACCGATCATTTTCAATCCCCGCCTGCCGCGCCTCCTCCAGTTGCAGCGGCGCGCTTCGAACGGTATCGACGCACGGCCCCGGCAAGCTCGCGCCGGTGTCGCTGCGCAGCAGGGCGGTCGCCAGCGTGAAGCTGACCTGCGTGGCCCGGGGCAAATCGCTGTCGGGCGTGAAGCAGAGAGTTCGCGGATCGTCCCAGCCCCAGTGCCCGGCCACCGCCGGGGCGACCGTTCCCGGATCGGCGTGATAGACCGATGTGGGAATCACATCCGCGCTGAAATGCCAGCGAAACTGATCCCGCGGCCCGACGACCGATCCATCCCCAGGCTCAAACGCATCGACGCGCAGCGTCCCCCGGTGCCGCCAGGCGAAACAGCGGTCATACGCCACCCAACCGGCGGCATTCAGAATCGAAAAGCAAAGAATTGCAATCCAGAACCGCCGGCTTCCTGCCCGCGGATTCCGTGACGTGTCGTTCGACATGGCCAGTCCTCCTTGACTCGGCGGTGAACGTGCTTTTGGGTAGCCTCAATAAGGCACGAAGGCACATGGGCACGCAGGCACGAAGTGCAAGAGGGCCATCCCCCCGCACTTCGTGCCTGCGTGCCTTCGTGCCTATGTGCCTCATTCTCATCCCCGAACGCTACCGAACCATTCGCCGCGATTCAATGCGCAGCTTCTGCCGGTCGCGCGATCGCGGCGGCAGAATCATTTGGGCGAATATTGTCTGATCCCCTCTCCCGGTACGCCGGGAGAGGGTTAGGGTGAGGGCGGTCTCCGATTGAAATGCGCGATTCAGCCCAAGCGAAGACCCTCACCCCGGCCCTCTCCCGGAGCACCAGGAGAGGGGGAAATGCCAAATGATTCTGCCCTGGGGTCCGGGACAACCCATGCGGGCTTCGGCTGCCAACTTGCCCTGGATATGGCACAATTACCATAATGGCCGGATCGGAAGCGACCGATGGGAAGAATCAGAGGCTGGTGCGTTGGATGGGGCGGAGTCGGGACGACCTTCGAGAACTTCCCGACGACGCCCGCCTCGACATTGCATATCCTCTTTCGTTGGCCGACGATGAAGGTTCGACGCAAGACAAATAAACGCACTGGGGCTGATACTGTGACCTCTGGAAGCGGCAACGTGTTCGCGGACCTTGGGTTTGCGCCCAAGGAAGCGGCCGAGCTGAAGGTCAAGGCGGACCTGACGCGGCAGATTCATCAGCGCATAAAGGAGCCGGGACCGACGCAGGCGCGTGCGGCCGACCGGATCGGGTTGAGCCAGCCTGATGTTTCAAAGCTCATGTCCGGCCGGCACAGCGGGTTTTCCGTCGAGCGGATGCTTTCGGTGTTAAGTGCGCTCGAGGTGGACGTCGATATCGTCGTTCGACCTAAAGCCAGCGGTCGGAAGTTCCGTCTCGGTACGGTTCGGGTGATGGATGCGGCCCATGCCTAAAGCCCTTTAATAGACTCCGTCCACTCCGTCCCGGAGAGCTCCCGACCCCTTCTCCGCCCAAGTCTCAACCGGTCGGCTGGGTGGCGCTATGGCCACGCACTGGAGTATCCAGAAAGATCTCAATCGTCTTCGTCCGCCGGCCATCCTTTGTAATGAGGCCTACTCTGGCACCATTCGTTAGCTGGTCCAAGTTGACCTTGAGCGCAGGCCAAAGCTCGTGGACACCCTCCCTTGCTTTCGTGCTCGCCTCGTCAAATTGAATCGGGAAACCCATTCTAAGGTACGCGTTCGCTTGGAATGTGTCGAGATCAGCCGGCGTCCATTTGATAACGTGATCGAAGACCAGTTCGTCCCCGTTAGCGGGTAAGACAAATATGCCGGTTGCGTCGACCCCAGGGTCCACCCACTCAATTGACAGCGAGAATCCGCCCTTAACACGGTCGAGCGCGCCAAAAATCGCCACGACGGGGAGGGGCTCAGATAAATTAGCGGCGCTTTTATCGTTCAATTCCGAGACGGCTTCGTTCATGGCCTTTATCAATCGGCGCTGAATGTCTGTGCCGTTGGGACTAGATTCCATATTCAAAACCATCCGTTCCAGTTCCGATCGCGCCGATTGCACAGGGTCCGCAGCCGACCTTCGACGCTGGCACGAACCCAACCAGGGCAAGAAAAGGAAAACGAGAAGCACGACCTCGCCCGAGCGGCTTAATTTGCAGTGCATCATCCGGAGAGCCCCCTTGATGCATTCAAATACGTCGGCGCCGGTCGCCAAGGCGTAATGCAGCGCCTCGTTGCCGCCGTATACACCGGTGCCGTGGTATGAACCTTGTAGGCATTGTATCCACCTGTGACCGTCTTCCGCCTGATATTTGCGTAGTAAGGGATTCAAATGCGCCGGGAGCCTTTGATGGGGTGAATCCGCCGGCGCCCACGCGGGCGCAACGTCGATTCCAATCCCAGTTTCGCGCGGGTGCGAGTTTGCATGGATCATCTCCGTGCGGCCGGCCACGCTTGATGCAGGTCTGGATCGCCGCCAACTCGGCCTCGGTCTGCGGACAACCCAGAACCGCCGGCTTCCTGCCCGCGGGCCCCGTGCGTTGCCGTTCGACATGGCCAGTCCTCCTTGACTCGGCGGTGAACGTGCTTTTGGGTAGCTCCAATAAGGCACGAAGGCAGTCGCCACGGCGAGCAGGCTGCGGCACGGAGGCACGAAGTGTAAGAGGGCCAATCCCCCCGCACTTCGTGCCTGCGTGCCTTCGTGCCTCATTCTGATCCCCGCAGGCTACTGAACCGACGGCTCCGACCAGGTCCAAGACTCCCGCCCCCTGCCCCCGCGCTATGCCGAGCGAAGCAACGGTTTTGGCAAGTCAAGGCTCTGTTTGCGCAGCATCGTTTCGATGTCCTTGGGCGGTTTAGGCGCACAGAAAAGATAGCCTTGCAACTGATCGCACCCCAGCTTGATCAGAAAATCTCGCTGGATTTCTGTTTCCACGCCTTCGGCAATCACCCGCAGTCCCAGGCTCTTGGCCAGCGCAACAATGGCGCCGACAATCGTGCGAC
>Ga0302326_10010486_pt1 | contig 20083 bp, 23 predicted proteins | sample Palsa_T0_3_FD_202264 | JGI IMG/M metagenome (GOLD analysis project Ga0302326, IMG submission 202264) | Peat permafrost microbial communities from Stordalen Mire near Abisko, Sweden - Palsa_T0_3 | ecosystem: Environmental > Terrestrial > Soil > Palsa > Peat permafrost | place: Sweden: Abisko...
GAACGCCCGTTGGGCGCATAGAGGCGCACGCCCGGAACCTTGCGCATCAATCCCGACGGCAGATCGCAATCGTCCGTCGCTTCCTTGACGAGGATGCCGGTGGTGCGGACGCGGGCGCCGGGTTCGGACTTGGCGTCGAGAACCGCGACCTTCAGCCCGCGCAGCGCCGCGGTGCGCGCGCAGGCGAGCCCCGCAAAACTGCCGCCGACCACGATGAGATCGAACCGTGCCATGACGCGCCCTCCCGTTCACCGGATGTTGGCTTTGTATCATGGCCGTATTGCGACAACGAAGACGCTTTACGTCCGCCAGCTTCCACCCGTCGCCTTCATCACGGCCACGACGATCTTTTGCGCGATGGCCTCGATTTCGGCGTCGGTCAGTGTCCTGTCGCGGGGCTGCAGGCGCACGGCGATGGCGAGCGATTTCTTGCCCTCGGCCACGCCCTTGCCTTCATAGACGTCGAAGATTTCGACCCGCTCGATGACGAGCCGCTCGACATTGCGGGCGGCTTTCACGATCTCATCGGCGCTGACTTTGGCATCGACGACGAAGGCGAAATCGCGTTCGACCGCGGGATAGGGTGAAGGCGCGAAGGCCGCGCGAGTCTTTCCCTTCTGTTTGGGCTCGGGAATCGCATCGAGAAACAGTTCGAAGGCGGCAACCGGCGCCTTGATGTCGAAGCTTGCGAGAATGGCCGGGTGCACTTCGCCGAATTGGCCCAGCACCTTCTGGCCGAGCGCAAGCGTGCCGGAGCGTCCGGGATGATACCAGGGCGCAGCACCCGGCCTGACTGGTGCTGTCATCGGCGCCCCCATGGCCGCTTCCACCAGCGCCAGCAGATCGGCCTTGGCGTCGAACGCATCTGCGGCGTGGGTGGACTTTGTCCAGCTGCGCAAACCATGGCCGACGCGAATGCCTGCCGCGACATTCGTCTGCGCACCCGGCATGCCGCTTTCGAATTGGGCGCCCACTTCGTAGAGCAGGAAATCGCTCGCGCCGCGCGCGAGATTGCGGTGTGCTGCGCCAAGCAGCGATGGCAACACGCTTGGGCGGAGCGCATCGAGATCGGCGGCAATGGGATTTTCCAGTTGCCGCGCCGCGTCGCCGCCGCCGAAGAGCCGGGCCTGCGCCCGCGCGATGAAGGAATAGGAAATCGTTTCGCCAAATCCACGCGCGGCCAGCGTGCGCCTCACCAGTCGCCGTCTCTTCTGTTCCGGCGTGAGCACGGGCTTCGCCACCGCATGCGGCCGGCGCATGGGAATGGAAGGCACCTCGTCGAGCCCATGGATGCGCACGACCTCTTCCACGAGGTCGGCGGGGCCGTGAATATCGCTGCGCCAGGAGGGCGGCATCACCGCCATGATCTCGCGTCCGTCCACGGTGAAGCCCAATGCCGTCAGGATGCGAAGGATTTCATCCACGCTGACGTCGAGGCCCGCGAGACGCGACACGCGCGCCGGCGAAAACGGAATCGTCCGTCTCCAGTCCGGGGTCTCTCCTGCGATGACGACCTCCGAAGGCTCGCCGCCGCAGAATTCAAGGATGAGTCTGGTTGCAAGCTCGAGGCCCGGCACCACGAATTCCGGATCGACGCCGCGCTCGAAGCGATAGCGTGCGTCGGACAGAATGCCGAGTTTGCGCCCCGTGGCAGCTACACGCACCGGATCGAAGAGCGCTGCTTCGATGAAGACGTTGGTCGTCGTGTCCGTGCAACTCGTGTCTTCACCGCCCATGATGCCGCCGATGCTCTGCGCGGCTTTCGCGTCCGCAATGACGCACATCCCGGAATCGAGTGTGTAGTCGCGACCGTCGAGCGCCTTCAGCGTCTCGCCGTCGCGCGCCAGCCGCACAACGACATCGCCTGCAAGCCTGTCCGCATCGAACACATGCAGCGGACGGCCGCGATCGTAGGAAAGAAGATTGGTGACGTCGACGAGCGCGGAGATGGGGCGCAGGCCGATGGCGCGCAATCGCTCCTGCAGCCAGAGCGGGCTCGGGCCGTTCTTCACATTGCGCACGAGGCGGCCGGCAAACATCGGGCAGGCGCTTTCGCTTCCCCGCGGAAACTCCAGATGCACGCGCCTGGGACTCTTGAATTGGCCCGGTACGGCTGCGATGGCGCCGTCTTTCAGGCGGCCCAGTCCGGCTGCCGCGAGATCGCGGGCAATGCCGTAGACGCTTGCGCAATCGCCGCGATTGGGCGTCAGAGAAACGTCGATGACGGGATCGTTCAGATGGAGTGCGTCGGCGGCCGGGCCGCCGGTCACCGCGTCTGCCGACAGCTCGATGATGCCTTCGTGCTCGTCCGACAGCAGCAATTCGCGCTGCGAGCACAACATCCCGCGCGATTCGACGCCCCTGATCGTCGAGGTCTTCAGCGCTTCGCCGGAGACCGGAATGACGACGCCGGGCCGCGCGAAGACGGCTTTCATGCCGGTATGCGCATTCGGCGCACCGCACACGACCTGTACGATGTCGTCGCCGGTATCGACCATGCAGAGTTTCAGCTTGTCTGCGTTGGGATGTTTCTCGGCCGAGACAACATGGGCAACAATGAAATCCTTGAGGCCCGCGCCCTTGTCTTCGATCGCTTCCACTTCGAGGCCGATACGCGTCATCGCGTCCGCGATTGCTCTCGCGTCCGCATCCGTCTCGAGATGTTCCTTCAGCCAGGAGAGCGTGAATTTCATCTGCTCAGCCCTCCGTCAAGTGTCGGAAGGTCTAATGCCGCAAAGCCGAAATGACGGAGCCAGCGCAGGTCGGATTCGAAGAAGGGCCTTAAGTCCGGCGCGCCGTATTTCAGCATCGCCATGCGGTCGAGGCCGAAGCCGAAGGCGAATCCCTGATAGCGTTCGGGATCGATGCCGCACATTTCGAGCACGCTTGGATGCACCATCCCCGAACCGCCGAGTTCGAGCCAGTCAGTGCCGACGCCGAATTTGATTTGGCCGCCCGAGCGGTCGCAATTGATGTCCCATTCCACGCTCGGCTCGGTGAAGGGAAAGAATGACGGCCGTGCACGCAGCGAAACCTTCTCCACTTCGAAGAAGGCCGAACAGAACTGCTCCACCACCCATTTCAGGTGGCCGAGATTGGTATCTTCGTCGATGACCAGCGCTTCGAGCTGATGGAACATCGGCGTGTGGGTCGCATCCGAATCGTTTCGGTAGGTGCGTCCGGGCGCGATGATGCGGATCGGCGGCTTCTGCGACAGCATGGTGCGCACCTGAACGGGGCTCGTGTGGGTGCGCAGCACATGGCGCGTGCCGTCGGCTTGCGGCGAGAGATAGAACGTGTCGTGCATCTGCCGCGCCGGATGATCGGGCGGAATGTTGAGCTTGGTGAAATTGTAGTCGTCATATTCGACGTCGGGGCCGTCGGCGATGGCGAAACCGAGATCGGCGAAGATGGCGGTAATCTCGTCCAGCACCTGGGAAACCGGATGAATGGTGCCCATCGGTTCCGGTCGCACGGGAAGGGTTACGTCGATGCGCTCGAAGGCGAGCCTGGCGTCAAGCAGCTCTTGTCCGAGGGCCGCTTTGCGGGTGGCGATCGCCTCACCCACCCGGTCGCGCAAGCCATTGAAAAGTGGGCCTTTTTCGCGCCGCTCGTCGGGACTCATGGCGCCCAGCGTCTTCAGGAGCTCGCTGACCGAACCCTTCTTGCCCAAAGCCGCCACGCGCACGGCCTCAAGCGCCGCTTCGTCGGAAGCGCCGGCGGCTGCGTCGAGGATTTGACGCTCAAGACTATCGATATCGCTCATGGCTGATCCCAATCGATGAAAGGCGAGGGGAAGGGTCCTGGGGTCAGGACCGTTCGGCTTCGGCTGGGATTGAGCGGGCCGCTAAGCCCTTGCTTGCTCCACCAAAGCCTTGAAGGCCTCAGGCTCGTGCACGGCGAGATCGGCGAGGACTTTGCGGTCGATCTCGATACCGGCGCGAATGAGGCCGCTGATAAATCGGCTGTAGGTGAGGTCATAGAGCCGGCAGGCCGCATTGATCCGCTGGATCCAGAGCGCGCGGAAATTCCGCTTCTTCTCTTTGCGGCCGATGTAATTGTGCTGCAGCGAGCGGTCGACGGCCGCGTTGGCGGACGTGATCGTGTTCTTGCGGCGGCCATAAAAGCCTTTGGCAGCCTTGAAAACGCGCTTGCGGCGGGCATGCGAGGGAACGGAACGGGGAGAACGGGACATGGGATGTGCTCCTTAAGCCGAATAGGGCATCCAGCGCCGGATGCGCTGGGTTTCGGAGGCGGACATGACGGAAGTCCCCCTCAGTTCCCGGATCTGCTCGTTGGAGCGCTTGATCATGCCGTGGCGTTTGCCCGCCTGACCGTGCTTCAGCTTGCCGTTCGCAGTGAATTTGAAGCGCTTTTTGGCGCTCGACTTGGTCTTCATCTTGGGCATTTGCGTCTCCTGGGGGACCCCTTGGTTGAGGAGGGTCCGGTCGCTTCAAGGGTCGCCACGGCATGCCCTTTTCGCCGGGCGGCCCGAAGAGGGCGCGTCTTAGACGGAAAGAGGGCCAAAAGGCAAGGGCAGGCCTCGCTTGTTGCCGCAGCCTAGCTTCGGATTCCGCAGCCTTCGTGGCAATCTGACATTATGGTGCAGACCATCAGGAAGTGGCTCACTTGGGTCGCACTCGCGGTTTTCATTCTAGTCGCGGTGTATTTCGCCGCCCTTATGATCCTCATTGGCGTCTGCGCACCTTATAACTGTCCATAACCCGCCTTGTTGCCGCCGTGAGCGCGGACTAGCGTCCGAATCTCTATCCGTCCGGGGCTGTCCATGTTCGAAGAATTCCGCAAATTCGCCATGCGCGGCAGCGTCATCGACCTCGCGGTCGGCGTGGTGATCGGCGCGTCTTTCACCGCGATCGTCAATTCGCTGGTCAAGGACATCCTCCTACCGCCCTTCGGGCTTCTCCTGGGCGGCATCGATTTCTCGAATTTCTTTTTCGTCATCAAGGGCAGCCATGCCATCACGACGCTGAAGGAGGCGCAGAGCACGGGTGCCGTTACCATCAATTACGGGATGTTTCTTGGCGCCATCCTCAACTTCCTCATCGTGGCCTTCGCGCTTTTTCTGGTGTTGCGCCAGATCAATCGCCTGACCCAGCCGAAGTCTGCACCGCCGCCGCCCGCTCCGGAAGACGTCGCACTCCTGCGCGAAATCCGCGATCTCCTGAAAGCGAGAGCCTGATGCGATTCATGTTCCTCACGGTGGCGATGCTTCTCGCCGCGCCCGCTTTCGCCGGCGACGGCGATGCGGATGCGCTGGCGAAGGCCGCGCGCGGTTTCTACGATGCTTATATGACGTTGCATCCCTCCGACGGCATTCCGGACGCGGCGACCAGGGCGAAATTTGCGCCGTTCGTTTCGCCGGCGCTCGACAGGTTGTTCGTCGACGGCGATGCCGCCGAAGACCGTTATGCGAAGGCGACCAAGAATCAATCTCCGCCGCTCATCGAAGGCGATCTCTTCACGCCCAATTTCGAAGGCGCGACATCTTATAAGATTGGAGCTTGCACGATGGAGACAGGCGGCGGGCATTGCGCGGTCACGCTCACCTATGACGATCGCAAGGACAAACCCTTCAGCTGGACGGATACGGTCTATCTCGTGCGCACACAGGCGGGCTGGCGCGTCGACGATATCGCCTATGGCGGCACGTGGGATTTCGGAAACAAGGGCCGCCTCACAAGAACATTGAAAAATGCGATTGCCGACGGCGACGCCATTTCGAAATAGACGATGGCAGAAAGCCCGTTGCAGATCCTCGAGACGGTCGCGATACGCGCCGTGCCGGCGATCATCGCGATCACGCTGCACGAGGCGGCGCACGGCTACGTGGCGCGCTTCTTCGGCGACGACACCGCGGAAAAAGCCGGCCGCATCACCCTCAATCCGCTGCGCCATATCGATCCGTTCGGGACGATCGTCCTGCCGGCGCTGCTGTTGCTCGCGAATACGGGATTCGTTTTCGGCTACGCCAAGCCGGTCCCGGTAAATTTCGGGCGGCTGAACCATCCCAAGCGCGACATGATATGGGTGGCCGCGGCCGGTCCCGGCATGAACTTCCTTCTCGCCGCGATCTCTGCACTGTTGATCCTTCTGCTGGCGCTCGCGGGTGTTGCGCTGCGGGGTCCGGCGCTGGCGCTGCTGTGGGGTTCGGTCGAGATCAACCTCGTGCTCGCGATTTTCAATCTCATTCCGATTCCGCCGCTCGACGGCGGACGCGTCGCGGTGGGACTTCTGCCCCTGCCGCAGGCGCTGCGGCTGAACCAGCTTTCGCGCTACGGAATTTTTCTGGTGCTGGCGCTTTTCGTGATCCTGCCGCGCATCGGTATCGACATCTTCCATTGGCTGGTCGAGATTCCGGTGCAGGCGATCGAAAGTGTCATCGTCGCAGTGATTCGCAGCGTGATGCATTAAACGATCGAGTGAACGGCATGCAAATTCCCCTCATCGACACGCCCCGTCTCGTCCTGCGCGGCCACCGCCCGGACGATTTCGAAATCTATGCTTCCATGTGGGCCAATCCTGCACTTACCCGCTTCATCGGCGACGGCAGCATCAAACCGCGCGCGGAAGCCTGGACGAGTTTCCTGCGCCAGGTCGGTCATTGGCAGATGATGGGCTTCGGCAATTGGGTGGTCGAAGAAAAGGCGAGCGCGCGGCAGGTCGGAACGATCGGTTTCAATGAGCGACGCCGCGAGGACCGGGAAGGTGTGCCCGAACTTGGCTGGATGTTCGATGGCTGGGCATCGGGAAAAGGCTATGCGACGGAAAGCCTTTCGGCAGCGCTTGTCTGGGGTGCCGCACGGTTCGGTCCGGTTCGCGTCATCGCCGTCACCGCGCCCGATAATATCGCGTCGCTCCGTGTCGCGGAGAAGTGCGGCTTCCGGGAATATCTTCGCGGGCCTTCGCAGGGGCGCCCGCGTGTCTTTCTCGACCGCATGCTCTAGGGATTCATACGGGCCGGGCGAGAGAACTGAAGGACACTTCCAGAATGGCTGCCATTCTCGCCATCCACGCGCACCCCGACGATATCGAAACCCTGTGTGCGGGCACGCTCGCGCTTCTCGCGAGCAGTGGCCATCGCATCGTTATCGCGACCATGACGGGCGGCGATTGCGGCTCGACCGAATGGAGCAATGAAGAAACGGCACGCATACGCTGCGGCGAAGCGGCTGCCGCCGCGCGCGTGATTGGTGCGTCCTATCTTTGCGCGGGCTTCGGCGACCTTTCGCTTTTCAACGACGATGCTTCGCGCCGGCGCACGGTCGAACTCCTCCGCAATGCGCAGCCCGATCTTGTCATTACGGCCGCTCCCGCCGATTATCATCCCGATCACGAAGCGACCAGTCTGCTCGTGCGCGATGCCTGCTTTGCGGCGCCGATCGCGAATTACAGGACCGGCAGCGCCCCGCCGCTCGCTTCCATACCGCATCTCTATTTCACCGACCCCATCGAGGGCCGCGACCGCGACAATGCCAGAGTCGTTCCCGATTTCGCCGTCGATGTGGGCGCGCATATCGAATCCAAGCGGACCATGCTCGCGGCGCATGAGAGTCAACACAGCTGGGTGGAGAAGCAGCACGGCATTGCCGATTATGTCGGTGCGATGGAATCCTGGACTTGCAGGCGCGGCAAGCATTTCGGCGTCGCCTTCGCCGAAGGTTTCCGCCAATACCGTGTCCATCCTTATCCGGGGCAACCCCTGTTGCAGGATCTCGTCGGAGAGGCGTTGCTGACCGCTTTGGCGGACAACCACCAATAGTAATGGCCCGACGGCGATTCTATCGAATCCGCCGTTAGCGGTCGGCCCCCGGCGACGTACGGAATAATTTACCCGCCGCAGTCCAGACTGCCTCGCGAATGCAGCAGGGATGATGCGATGGACGACGCTTGGCGAATGGCAAGTGCGGCGATTCTCGGTATCGCCGCCTGCTGGGGTTGCCCCGCTTTCGCCGATGACACGCCGGCGCCGCCATCGGTTCTCGATTCGATCATGAGCGCCTTCGATGAAGGCAAGCTTCTGGCGACCGGCGGCGTCAGCAATATCGAGGGCGCGGGCGGCGGCGGACTCGCCACCTGGGCGCTCATCACCGGCTACGGCACCCATGACGGGTTCGGCGTCGACGCGCATGCGACCTATGTCACGCTGCCGGACTATGCCCTGACGAGCTGGGGCGTGGCGGCCGGCCTGTGGGACCGGGTGGAACTTTCCTACGCACGGCAAAGCTTCGATACCGAGAATGTCGGCGCGAAGCTCGGACTCGGCCACGGCTATACGTTCGACCAGGATATCGTCGGCGCGAAGGTGAAGATCGTGGGCGATGCGATCTTCGAACAGGATTCGTGGCTGCCGCAGATCGCGCTCGGCGCCCAATACAAGCACAACGATCGCGACGCCATCATTCACGCAATCGGCGGCAAGTCCGACGAAGGCGTCGACTACTACGTTGCCGCCAGCAAGCTCTTCCTGGAGGAGAGCGTCTTGGTCGATGCGACCGTTCGTGCGACCCGCGCCAATCAATTCGGTATTCTGGGCTTCGGCGGCGACAGAGATTCCGGCTATTCGCCGGAATTCGAAGGCTCGGCCGCCTATCTTGTCAGCCGGAAATTCGCCATCGGCGCCGAATATCGCACCAAACCAGACAATCTCGGGATCGCGCAGGAAGACGATGCGTGGGATGTTTTCGCGGCCTATTTTATCTGCAAGAATCTCTCGCTGACGGTTGCCTATGTCGATCTCGGCAATATCGTCATCGCCAACGGCCAGCACGGGCTCTATCTCTCGCTGCAGGCGGGATTGTGAGGGGACGATGAACGCGCACGGGGCAATGGCATTCGCTTTGTTTGCAACGGTTTCGCTGACCGGCAGCGCGCGCGCCGATGATGCACTCTTTCACGATCTTGGCGATCGGCCGGGCATCGCGAAGATTGTCGACGATGCGACGGCCAATATCCTGTCGGACGACCGGATCAAGGCGACGTTCGACAACACCAATATCGACCGCTTCAAGGGATTGCTGACGGATCAGCTCTGCGTCGTTGCCGGCGGACCCTGTGTCTACAAGGGCCGCAACATGCACGAGGCGCACAAGGGCCTGCACCTGACCGACCGCGACTTCGACGCTGTGGTCGAAGACCTGCAGAAGGGCATGGATGAAGCGGGCGTGCCCTTTGCGACGCAGAACCGTCTGCTCGCAAGGCTGGCGCCCATGCACCGCGACGTCGTCACGCGATGATCGCGTCTCGGGGCCTGATGGCGGCGGTCCTGGCAACGGCACTCGTCTCGGGTGCCGCGCTGGCTGCGGGCCATACCATTGTCCAGATCGATCGCAGCTTCAAACCCGCCGAGATCACCATTTCGGCGGGAGAATCCCTTTCCTTCAGCAATCAGGATGAATTCATTCACCAGATCTATGTCGATTCCGATCGGATTCCCTACGATTCCGCCGAACAGCCGCCCGGAGAGGTCATCACAATTCCCTTTCCAAAGTCGGGGGATTTCCCCATCCGCTGCCACATCCACCCCAAAATGCTGCTTCTCGTGCACGTGAAGTAAGGTCCTGTTAGGCCTCTTTAAACCGTATGTGCGCACCATGTGCCGTCCATCGGGACGATACGCATGCGGGCTTACACGCTCAGACATTCCATCGGGACGAAGATATTCGGCGCCTTCCTGGCGATGAGCGTCATCATCGCGAGCCTCGGTGCGTACGGGTATTACGTCCTGCGCGCGTCGGGTGAAATCGTCGCGAACACCTACGACCATCCGATGATGGCGATTAATTTTGCGCGCGCGGCAAGCGTCGATTTTCTGGAGATGGAAAACGAGGCGCTGCGCTCCGAGAGCGCCGATCCCGCGGAGCGCGTCAAACTCACCAGGGCCATCGACGATCTGGCCGCGACGTTGTCCGACGATCTCGAGGTCGCCGACGAGCGGTCAACGGCCTTCGATGAACGCAGTGTCATCCGCAAGATTCGGGCCTCGGTCAAGAACTGGCAGGTGCGGCGGCATGCGGCTCTGGAGCGCGGGGAGGCGCCGAACCTCGCCGATCTCGACCAGAAGATCCTCGATCACTTCGACCTGTTGATCGAGTTCAATGCCGATCACGGATTCGTCGGCCGCCGCGAAGCGGTCACCCATGTGGCGAGCTATGAGGACGCCGTCGTCGGCGTCACCGTGATCGCGTTGCTGCTTGCCGGTGCGATCACGATCTTTCTGGCGCGGCGCATCGTGAGCCCTTTGTCTTCGGCAGCACTCGTTGCCGATCGCATCGCCGCGGGCGAATTCGAAACCGCGATTCCGCAAGGCGGCAAGGACGAAACAGGCGCCCTGCTTCATTCCATGCGCGTCATGCAGGAGAGCATTGCCGCCCAGATGGCCCGCGAAAAAGCCCGTGCGCAATCCGCCGAAGTGCGTCTGATGGATGCGGTGGAAAACTCCGGCGAGGGCGTCGTCCTGGCGGACGGCGATTGCGACATTGCGATCGCCAACAGCGAGATCGCGCGTTTCTTCCCCGGGCTGGATGCGGCCTTCGCGCCCGGCCGCTCGCTCGAGAGCGCACTCTCGCGCATTGAAACACGCTGCCCCGCGACGGGCGGAAACCCTCCCCTGACCATGCTTGCGGACGCGAACGCGCCGGCGAGTGCGGATCGCCAATTGCCCGACGGGCGCTGGGTGCACATCACGGCCAGCCGCACGAGTGAAGGCGGAACGATCCTTTTCTTCAGCGACTTTACCGACATCAAGGCCAGCGAAGAGCATTTTCGCATCGCCAAGCAACAGGCCGAAGCGGCCAGCGCCGCGAAGTCGCGCTTCCTTGCCAATATGAGCCATGAACTGCGCACGCCGCTCAACGCGGTGATCGGATTTTCCGAAATCCTGTCGGGCGAAGCTTTCGGCCCCCTCGGCAATCCCCGCTATCTCGAATATTCGGCCGACATTCTGAAGAGCGGTCGAAACCTGCTCGGAGTCATCAACAACGTCCTCGATCTCGCACAAACCGACTCTGGGAGCGTCGAATTGCGCAAGCAGCCGGTCGACCTGCGCGACCTTTTGAAAGGGCTGGCCCTTCCGTTCAAAGACCAATGCGCGGCGTCCGGACTGGCGTTTGCGGGCCCCGGAGAAGGAGCGCCGATTTTTGTCGAAGCGGACGAGGGAAGGCTTGGTCAGGTCTTTTTCAATCTTCTTTCGAACGCTGTCAGGTTCACCGAAAGAGGCGGCGTCGGCATAGCGCTTCATGACGGACAGGACGGCGTGGCCGTCGATATCAGCGACACCGGCATCGGCATGTTGCCCGAGGACATCGAAACGGCGCTGACGCCTTTTGCGCAAGTCGACGGCAGGTTGGCCCGCCGCTACGAAGGCGCAGGGCTGGGGCTGCCGATTGCCAGGGCGCTGACGGAACTGCACGGCGGCGCCCTCAGCGTTTCAAGCGAGCCCGGCCGCGGCACGACCGTCACAGTCCGTCTGCCGCGGCTCGCAGGCAATACGGCGGCACAGAATTTTCACTCCGCCGCCGGATGACGCGACGTATCACAACACGGCGCGTCAATCTTCCACGCCGATCGCAGATTGATCATCCGCGATCACGTCGAAGGCTAAGCTGATGCGATATTCGTGTGCGCCCGTTGGTACGGTGCGGTGGTGATAGTGCGACGGCGCCAGCAATAACATGCCTTCCTGCGGTGCGAGCCGCCAGGTCTCGATGGGATGTGCGATATCGGCCAAGGACGGCGGCGGCCCGAACTCGATGCAGCCGCGGCCTTCGCCCTCCGCCGTCACGCAAGGCGGAATCGCAATATAGTAGCAGCCGCTCATCCAACCGCCGCGATGGGTGTGCCAGGTTTCGTAGTCCTCGCCGCGCTGGATCAGACCCCAACCCCGCAGATGAGCATGCCGTGGCATGGCATCGCGCCACGGATCGAAGCCGCCGGTTCGTGTGATGTCGCCGGCGACGGCGTCAATTCTCTCTTCGATGATCTCGAGCAGGAGCCTGATCAAACCCGGCCGACGCCCGGCGAAGAGATGCTGCACGCGCGCGCTGCCGCGATTGGCCTCTTCGTCTTCAGGAAAGAAGGTCAGCCGGTTGGGGTTCGAAAGCAATTCGTCTGCGAGCGCCGCGTTGAAGCTTTGAACGTCGTTGAAGCCTCGCGGCGGGGCGATCGGCGCGCAATTCGCCCGCGTCCTGTCGAAAAGGAGTTGGCGCGTTCTTTCCGCGTCACCCGCCAGCGCCGAGGCGCGGCCCCAGTCGAGCAGAAGCTGGGTATGACGAACGCCCCGCTTTTCAAGCCGTTCGCAGAGTGCGAGCAATTCACCGACACGACCGTCGCGCCGCAGCAGTTTGGCGAGGTTCATCAAGGCGCGGCGATGGTCCGGGAACGCGGCGACCGCGCGGCGGAATTCCTCTTCGGCATCTGCGCCGCAGTTCTGACCCAGGAACGCCAAACCGCGTTGCATATGGATCTCCGCTTCGACGCCGGCGTCCGGACTGCAGGCGGCCGCGAGGATGGCAAGCGCCTTGGCGAAGTGGCGACCGGCATTGAAACAGCGCGAGAGTCTCAGGCGCGCGACGACGGATGCGGGATCGCGTAAGAGTGCCCGTTCGAAAGCGTGCCCGGCTTGCTCGAAATCGTAAGCATCGAGATACAGGTTGCCGAGACGAAGGTAATTGCTTGCGTCATCGGGAATTCTTGCAATAGCCTGTTGGAGCACAGCCGCTGCTGTCCCGGGTGGAACCAATCGACTGTTGACGCTATCGCTCCACCTGATCAAGGCAGGCTACGCGCGCGAGGTCACGAAAAACCTTCGTGGTCGGAACTGCCCGCGACGCCAGCCTCAGCCTCGCTCAGTTGCAGCCTGATCATTTTGGGCTTCACCCATTCGGCACGGTTATCGGACAGGTCTTGATCGACGCAAGTAGGAGGTGTCGGTTGATTGCTCATGGGCGCCACCCGAAAATAAAGCTGCGCGGGCCGAAGGCCCGCTCCCGCACAAGAGACGAACATTAACACGCCTGCAAAGTCAATGACGGGAGAGCAGGAGGAGCGTCAGCACCACCAGTGCCACGAAATATCTGACGGCGATGCTCAACACGGCGGGTTCAGTAGAGTTCTCCGGCATAACGCTGGATCAGGCGCGCCACGAATCCTTCAAGCTTCATCGGTCCGTCGGAAGCGATCAGGCAGAGACATTCCGCATCGTCGGTAATTCCCGGCGCGTGCAGGACTGTCGGATCGGTTTCGACGAAGTCGCCGGCGTCGAACGCGCCGAGCGTATCGCGATAGCCGCCGCTCAGCACAGCCGTGAATTCGCGGTTTTCATGTGTGTGGCGCGGCAGCGTGGTGTTCTTTCGGGCATAGACGAGATAGGTGCAGCTTCGGCCCTGCCGGGCGGTGTCGATCGGCGCGAACCAGATCGCGGGCGTGAGCCAGCGTCGGGGGGCGATCGTCTGTTTGCGCAGGCGTCCGGGCAGATTGAATCGCGCGAGATAGGGCGGCAGCGGTGCGGCGGGGATCGGCTTCGCATCCGCTTTGCCGATGTTCTTCAGGGCACGATCGAGCGCACCTTCGCTCAATGCGAGCGGCGAGGCGTTGTCGAGCAGCGTGCCTCCCACCCCGTCCCAGAAAGCGCGATTCCTGCGGCAGTCGCAGCAACGATCGATGTGACAGGCCACCACCAAGGCTGCGCCCTTTTCCAGCGCGCCGGAGGCATAGGCGGACAGAATGTCCTCGGAGGGATGGTGATGGATCATTCCAGTTCACTCACCAAAGCGCGCAGCCGGTTCATCGCCAGGCGAATGCGCGACTTCACCGTCCCCAGCGGAATGGCAAGGCGGGTGGCGATCTCCGCATGCGGGCGATCTTCGAAAAACGAGAGCCGGATGACGTCCGCCTGCTCGCCGGGCAATTGCGCGAGCGCTGCGCGGATGCGTTGTTCGCGCTCGGCGGATTGCGCGCCCTCGTCGGGATCGGGCTCTTCCAGAAGGTCGACAAAGCCCTCGGACAGGGCGGGCCGGCGTTCCCTGCGGCCGAGGTCGATGCGCAGATTGCGGGCAATGGTAAATATCCAGGTCGTCGCGGAGGCGCGGGCCGGATCGAAATAATCTGCCTTGTGCCACACCGTCATCATGACTTCCTGCGCCAGATCCTCCGCGAGGCCCGGCAGCACGCCCAGGCGAACGAAGAAAGCCTTAAGTCGCGGCGCAAAGTGAAGGAAAAGCTCAGAAAAGCATGCCCTGTTCTGCACGCGCGCGATCGCGACAATCATGCTGCTCCAATCCGTCTCGTCTCCCGATTTGTTGCGCACGATCGTCATGATGCGCTCACTATACACGCGGCGCGCGAATACGGGGCGCCTGGAAAAGGCGCCGGTACTCCGCGGGCATGCGAGCGCTTGAGCCATGGGCGAAGAGGTATACGTCGAAGGAGGGCAACCGGATCATGACTTGCGTCCGGCCACGGATGGCGACAGGCACAAAGCCCTTCTGCCGCACGGGCCCGGCGTGATCCGGGGGGCGCTGCTCCGCGTAACCACGCCATGGCAAAAGTCGCAATCATCGGTACCGGAATATCCGGTCTGACGGCCTCTTATTACCTTAACAGGCATCACGACATCACGGTCTATGAAAAGGAGCCGCGGATCGGCGGCCATACGCGCACGCTTGAAGTGCGCCATGGCGACCGCCGGATCTCCGTCGATACCGGCTTCATCGTGTTCAACGAGCGGAATTACCCCAATATGACCGCGCTTTTCCGTCGTTTGGGTGTTGCGGTTGAAAAGAGCGACATGAGTTTCGCGTTGACCGTGCGCGACGGCTGGCTCGAATGGGGAGCCGAAAACGCCAACGCCATCTTCGCGCAGAGGCGAAATCTCTTCAGGCCGGAATTCTTCCGGTTGTTCGCGCATGTGCTGCGCTTCAACGCGAGAGCGGCCGCGGCTGTCGACGCAGACCCCGATCTCACGCTGGGCGACCTGATCGGGCGCCTGGGGCTGGGCGAATGGTTTCGCCGGCACTATCTGCTGCCGATGGCGGGCGCGATCTGGAGTTGCCCGCCGCGGCTGATGCTGTCCTTTCCTGCGTCGACCTTCGTCAATTTCTTCGCGAACCACGGCCTGTTGTCCGCGAACGGCCAACCGCAATGGTACACGGTGACGGGGGGCGCGCGGAACTACGTCGAACGCCTGACGGCATCCTACGCGCCGCGCATCCGCACGCGTTGCGGCGCCGTCGAAGTCCGCCGCACCGATACCGGCGTTTCCGTGAGCGATAACCGGGGCAACAACGACGTCTACGATCACGTGGTGTTCGCCAGCCACGGCGACGAAACCCTTGCGCTTCTCGCCGACGCAAGCGAGCCGGAACGCAGGGCGCTGGGGTGCTTCGGTTATCAGCGCAATCGCGCGATCCTGCACAAAGACCCGCAATTCATGCCGAGGCGCAAACGCTGCTGGGCGAGTTGGGTCTATCACTCCGACGGCGGGGGCGACGACGCGGCCATCACGCTGACCTATTGGATGAACCGGTTGCAGAATATCGATCGCAATTATCCGCTCTTCGTGACGCTCAATCCAACGCACGAAATTGCGGACGAACATGTCTTCGACGAGCACGTCTTTACCCATCCCGTGTTCGACCAGGCCGCGGTTGCGGCGCAGGCGCGGCTTGAGGCCATGCAGGGCGCGCGAAACACCTGGTATTGCGGCGCCCATCTCGGCTACGGATTTCACGAGGACGGCCTCGTCAGCGGCCTGAAGGCCGCCAATGGCGTGAACGCAGCTTGCGGCGCGCCGCTCGCTGCCATCCTGCCGCGTCCCGGCCGTACGCAAACCGGGGCCGTTCCTGCGGGCCGACAGATCGCGGCCGAAGCGGCACTCGCGCTTCGCGGAGCACGCTGGTGATTCAGCTCGTTCCGATCACCGTCGCCCACGCGCGGACGCGCCCGCGCACAAACGCGTTCCGCTACGAGCTGTGCTATTTCGCGATACCCGTGAGCGCGTGGTCGCGCGGAAGGCGGAATGGCTTTTTCTCAATCGACAGTCCCAATCTCTTCAGCCTGTGGAGCACGGACTACGGCGATGGCCGCACGCCACCCGGCGAATGGATACGGGGCATTCTGGAATCGCAGAACCTCGCCGAAGCCGACGGCGAAATCGTCCTGCTTACATTGCCCCGCCTCTTCGGCTATGCGTTCAATCCCATAAGCCTGTGGTTCTGCTTCGATCGGGAGCATCGGCTCCGCGCCGTTCTCGCCGAAGTCAACAACACGTTCGGGGAACGCCATTGTTATCTGTGTTTTCATGAGGGCCACGAACCCATCGCGGCGGATGCGCGATTGACGGTGCGAAAGATGTTTCACGTCTCGCCCTTCATGGACGTCAAAGGCTCGTACCGATTTCGTTTCGACTTTGCCCCCGAGCGCATTGCCGTCGAGATCGATCTCCTGGACGAGGTTGGGGTCTTGCTGGCGACTTCGCTGCGCGGCCGTCCGCAACCGCTCTCGGCATACGCGCTGTTGAAGGCTGCGTTCGCTTATCCGTTCCAGACGCTCAAAGTGGTGGCGCTGATCCATTATCAGGCGGCAAAGCTTTTCCTCAAAGGCGTGCGCCATTTCCGCAAACCCGAACCGCCGGATGCTTTCGTTTCGCGTTAAGGATGAACTATGTGCGCACCAATTCGATCTGCGCCACGTCGGTGCGGCCGACCGCGAAAGCGGCCGCGCACATGCCGAAATAGAATTCCCAGTTCCGCAGGAATTGCCGGTTGCGGCCCAGCGCCAGAACATCCCTCTCGCGGGCCCGCAGGCGCGCCGACCAGTCGCGAAGCGTGCGCGCATAATCCTGACCGAACGAAAACACGTCGACGACCGCAAAGCCGGCGGTCGCCGCTTCCTCCCTGAAGCGCGCCAGCGAAGGGAGCATGCCCCCCGGAAACACGTAATGTCGCAGGAAGTCGCTGCGGCTGCGATAGGCGCCGAACAGATCGTCGCGGATGAGGATGGTCTGGATGACGGCGCGGCCGCCGGACTTCAGCCGTTCCGCGACGGTTCTGAAATATTGCGGCCAATAGCGCTCGCCCACGGCCTCGAACATCTCGATCGAGACGACGGCGTCGAAGCGCCCGGCTGTCTTGCGATAATCCTCGAGACGGATATCGGCTTTTTTGGACAGCCTCTGGCTGGCGAACGCGTGCTGTGCCGGCGAGATCGTCACGCCGGTGATGTTGCGCCCGGCATTCGCTGCGTCTTCGGCGAACCCGCCCCAGCCGCAGCCGATTTCCAGAATCTCCCGGTCCTCTTTCCCCAGTTTCGAGAGGATGCGGGAATATTTGTTGTGCTGCGCCTCAGCGAGCGTGTGCCGGGCCGGGTCGTAAAGCGCCGAGGAATAGCTCATCGTCTCGTCGAGCCACAGCGCGTAGAAATCGTTGCCGACGTCGTAATGCGCCTGGATGTTGCGCCTGCTCCCGCTTTCACTGTTGCGCCGGACCACCGTGTTCGTCAGCACGAACAGCAGGCGGTGCAGGAAATTGCCGTTCGCGTAGTTGCCGAGCGCATCGAAGTTCAGAAGGAAGTAGGCGATCAGCGATTCGATATCGTCGGTGTCCCAGCCGCCGGCGATGTAGTCTTCGCCAAAACCGATATCGCCGCGCATGGCGGCGCGCTGCAGCACCGACCAGTCGTACATGACGAAGCGCGCGGTGGGTCCGGGTCGGCGACCCGTTTGCGTGATTTCCTCGCCGTCGGGACCCACAAAGACGAGCGTTCCGCATTCCATCTGCGCGAGCGTGCGGAGCCAGCGATCTTTGACGATTGACTTCGGTACGAGAGCCATGATGTCCGAATCGTTCGACTTCAGCTTTGTGCTGAATCTACGCAGGCGCCGCCGCACTGGATCAGGCGCGCGCCGAATTTTCCGACACTCTTCGGATTTATGCCGACTTGCGGCCGGGCATGAGCAAGACGATTATTTTCCGGAACCCGGTGCCGCGGGTGCGGGCGCCTTGTCGGAATAACTCGCCATCGCCTGGGACAGCGTGTATTTCTCGTCGCATCCGCCGGGACAGAGACGTTTCAATTGCTCGAGCTGCTGGCGCGCCTGATCGGGCTGGTGCATCGAGAGATAGGTCTGCCCGAGATTGGCATAGGCGATCTTCAGGTCCGGATTGCGGGAGATCGCGCGCTGGAGATACTCGACGGAATCGTCGTAATTGCCGGCCATGCGGGTTGCATAGCCCAGATCGTTCAGGATGTCGGCGTTGCCTTGCAGAACGCGCATAACCTTGAGCAGGCGCGGGATGGCGTCGTCGAAGTCGTTCTTGTCCATCATCCGGATGGCGACGTCGTAGTCCTCTTTTGCATTTTCGACCGCGGCATCGCCGCCGCCGCCGCCGCCGAAGCTGGCCGTGCCGTACATGCCCATGCCCGAACCGGTACTCACGGCTGCCACGGGCAGAAGGCTCAAGAGTGCTGCCAGCATCATGGCTCTTCGCATTGCCTTACCCCTGTCGAACGCCGGGGATATCTTAAGGACTGGCGGAGCCGGGCACAACATAATGGCCGCCTTTGCTGCGCTGCGAAATAGCGGCCGCCGAGACTAGAATTGCAACCGTTGCGGCGGGGCTGCATGCTCGCGCCGCATCAAGGGGAAAATCATGCGGCATCGTAAGATTCTCGCGCTCGTTGCGGCTCTGCTTGGCGCATGCAGCGCCTTTGCCGCCGAGCCCGCTCGCGATGTTACGTCTCTTCCCCAGGAAGCGAACGGCTACACGCGCTACGAATTGCTGGCGCCGGATTCGGGCAAGTTCCGCATCGTCTACGACATTACCGCCGTGCGGCCCGGTGCAACCGCCTACTTCAATCCGATCCGCAAAGGCAGCGTCGCCTCCGACGAATCGGTCATCGATCGCGCGACCGGCGAACCGCTTGCCTTCGCCGTCGTCTCGGGCGCGGCCGCAAAGACCAGCGGCTTTCCCGACGCCGATCCGACTTATGATTATATCCGCGTGCAACTGGCAAGGCCGGTGCCCCCCGATGGTGGCGAAGGGCGCGTCCGGATCGTGAAGACGTATGAGGACAAGCGCAGCTACCATCGGGACGGCGGCGCTATCGTTTTCGATCGCAGCCTTGGCGTAAAGCGCAATGCGGTCGTTCTGCCGCCTGGCTATGGGCTGGTCGCGTGCAACTACCCCTCCCAGGTGGAGCAGGAGGCGGACGGACGGATCAGAATCAGCTTCCTCAACAACACGCCGGCGGAAGCGCCGCTGAAACTGAGCGCGCGCCCGATGCGCCTGTCGTCCGTGGCGTCGAGCGTGCACGACCGCCTGGGAGAACGCGCGGCGCAGACGCGCGACATCGTCTACTACCTGCGCGAGCCCGAGACCCACACCTTCGATCTTTATCACGACTACACGGAGGAGCGCGTTGGCGTGTCACGCTACGTCAACGTCGTGCGCACCGGCAGTGCGGCGTCGAACCCGTCCGCGCGCAATCTCGACACAGGCCAGGATATTCCGGCGCAGATGTTGGCCGGCAAGGCCATCACGGATGCGGGCATCACCGATCCCGATTTGCCCGCCATCACGCCTGACACCGAGATCGTCGTGTTCAACTTCACGCCGCTGAAGCAGGGACAATCGATCCGTCTCAGGATGTCGGAGACCTACACCGATCCGGGCCGCTACAAGCGCGTCGGCGACGAGCTCGTGTTCGATCGTTCGTTCGGGCGGCCGGAGAACGCCGTCGTCCTGCCCCCGGGCTGGATTCTTACCAACTCCACGATCCCGGCCGAAATCAGCACCACACCGGACGGCCGCACGCGGCTCGATTTCATCAATCCCCGGCCCGACGAAATCAACGTGCTGATCGCGGCGCGCAAGGCGGAGTAGCGTCAACCGGCGGGAACGTCGATATCGGCGGGTGCGAGACCGGACCGGTATCGCGCATACATCGCTGCGTAGGCCGCCTCGATGTGCCTGGCGAACTGCCCGGCGTCGAATAGCGGCGTCGTGAGGCGGTTCGTGGCAAGCTTCTGCCGGATTGCCGCCAATTGCGGAGCGTCGTTCGCGAGTTC
>Ga0302326_10010490_pt1 | contig 20079 bp, 9 predicted proteins | sample Palsa_T0_3_FD_202264 | JGI IMG/M metagenome (GOLD analysis project Ga0302326, IMG submission 202264) | Peat permafrost microbial communities from Stordalen Mire near Abisko, Sweden - Palsa_T0_3 | ecosystem: Environmental > Terrestrial > Soil > Palsa > Peat permafrost | place: Sweden: Abisko...
GATGGACCAGCTCAATATCAAATACGACAAAGTAAACCCGCAGTGGAACTACACCATCTACCCGCGGACGAAGAAAAAGAAGGACCAAAAGTAAACTTTATTTTGGCTTAAGCCCAAAGAGAACTCTAGCCTGACGCTTCTTCTGCCACCGGGGCTGGGGCCATCAACAGGTAAAACACAGATTTCCGAGCTGTCGCTTGGGGCCTTTCCAAATAACTTCTCGCCAGAAGAAATCGTCGCGCATTGCTCGATTCACGGTCTCCTCTTCGAACTAGCCCCGTCCCCCGACCACAGGCAATGGATATTTCAGTTTCCCAGTAGTGAGGGTTGGAGCGCTCCTTCTGCTTACGAGAGCGCCGGAAATGAATGGACGTTGTTCCTACAACAACTGGCTGAACATTCCTCGGCAGGATGCTTTGGTAAAGATGCAGCCCTCAGCGCTATACAGGACCGTTTGGTAGCAGCGATGCCTTTTCCTGCCGATGAGGCACTGACCTTCTACTACTCTCTGGGTTCGTACGGTCTCGTGGATCTTCATCCTGGCATGCAGATAGAGATCGAAGAACTACAGTATGGGCAATACAATCTCGCGGGAAAAGGGAGACGCGCCGAGCATCCCCTTTTTAAAGCGAGCCGTGGAACTCGATCCTAATTTCCCGTTGGCGTATTCCGGTTTGGCGATCTCTTATGTGAACCTTGGCCAGGTGTCGCTTGCCCTTGAATATGCAACTAAGGCGTATGAGTTGCGCGACCAAGTCACGGAAAGGGAAAAGCTGAGTATCTCTGCGAGTTATTTTGACGCCACAGGAGAATTGGAGAAGGAGACGCAGACCTATGAGTTGTGGACCGTAAACTATCCTCGTGATCGCGCTCCGCATAACAACTTGGGCGTGAATTACCTATTCATCGGGCATTACGAAAAGGCTCTTGCGGAATGTCAGGAGTCATTGCAGCTTGCACCTGACGACGTAGATGTGTATGCAAATCTGGGAAGGATCTACCTCTACTTGAACCGGCTGGATGAAGCCAAGGCTGAGTTCGATCAAGCGCTGGCACGCAAATTGGACGGCCTAGGTCTGCGCGTGGGCATGTACCATCTTGCGTTCCTTCGCGGAAGTTCCGCTCAGATGGAACAGCAGGTGGCTTGGGGTGCGGGCAAACCCGAGGAAGAAGACATGATGCTGGGTATGCAATCTCAGACGGAGGCATACTACGGACGGCAAAGCAAGGCACGCGATTTCGCCCGCCGTGCCATGGACTCGGCTATCCGTGCCGGCTCCAAAGAGATAGCCGCTCTTTACCAAGCGGATACTGCGACGCGCGACGCAGAGTTCGGGAACACTGCAGCCGCGAAGCAAGGTGTTAAGGATGCTTTGCGGCTGGCTCAGGGCTACTCGTTTTCGAAGGTGCTGGCAGCCCTTGCCCTCGCTCGCGTTTGAGAGATTACCCAAGCTCAGGGTTTGCTCACGGAATTGCAGAAAAGCCGCCCGTCGGATACCGTGCTGAATCTCTACTGGCTGCCGTCCATCAACGCTGCCATCGAACTCGACAAAGGCAATTCATCCCAAGCACTCATGTTTCTGGAAACCGCCACGACGTATGAACTGCAACCGGGAGCGCTTCATTCCGCCTATCTGCGCGGCGAAGCTTATCTGCAGGCACATAATGGAATTGCCGCAGCCGCTGAGTTCCAAAAGGTGCTTGACCACCGAGGGATCGTCTTGAACCTCGTGACTGGCGCGCTGGCCCATCTCCAACTGGGTCGTGCCTACACGATGGCAGGCGACACGGCGAAAGCGAAGAGTGCATATCAAGACTTCCTCGCCCTCTGGAAAGACGCCGACATCCCCATCCTGAAGGAAGCCAAAGGGGAGTACGCGAAGCTGCAGTGAGCGCACATTGGCCGGTTAATAGACGCTTTTAGCAGCATTCCTTGGGGCGTTTCCTGAGAGCCAAGTGGGTGGCAAGTTGAGACCTCGGCTTCGCCCGCGCTGAATTGACTTGCCGCAGTTTGGCCCTCTAATATGGTCGCTCACTGAGCGGCCACTTCATTGATCGGCCAAACCATCTCGCATTACCGCATCATCGAGAAACTCGGTGGTGGCGGGATGGGTGTGGTCTACAAGGCCGAAGATATCGACCTGGGGCGCTTCGTGGCGCTCAAGTTCTTACCCGAAGGCTTAGCCTCAGACCCGCAGGCATTGGAACGTTTTCGCTTGGAAGCTCGTGCTGCTTCTGGGCTGAACCATCCAAACATTTGCACCATCCACGAAATCGGTAAAGACGGTGACCACCCTTTCATCGTCATGGAATTTCTGGACGGCCTGACGCTGAAGCACTGTATTGCAGCTCGACCGCTACGGATTGAAACCGTGCTATCGCTGGGCATCGAGATTGCAGACGCACTCGAGGCAGCCCACGCCGCAGGCATCGTTCACCGCGACATCAAGCCAGCGAACATCTTCATGACTAAGCGCGGGCACGCCAAGATTCTGGATTTCGGGTTGGCGAAAGTCACGTCGGTCCTCAGCAACGGCACCGCCGGAGTGACGGCGCCAACGCTCAGTTTAGATAAACACTTAACCAGTCCAGGAATGGTTGTCGGAACTATCGCCTACATGTCACCGGAGCAGGTACGGGCTAAAGAACTGGACGGCCGTACCGACCTGTTCTCCTTCGGAGCGGTTTTGTACGAAATGGCGACGGGGATGTTGCCGTTCCGTGGTGACAGTGCGGGAGCCATATTTGATTCAATCTTGAATCGGGCGCCTGTTCCTCCGGTACGGCTGAATCCTGATCTTCCGGCAGAACTGGAACGGATCATCACTAAGTGTTTGGAAAAAGATCCCACTCTGCGCTATCAACACTCCTCTGAGATCGAGGCTGACCTGCGCCGATTGAGGCGTGATACGGAGTCCGCTGCCAGAACCACAGAGTCAAGTACATCAGGCACGGCAAGGAACAGCCCCGCAGTTTCCAAATCCGCTACGCCGTCAGATTCCGGCTCCGGCCGAACTCTAGAGATGGCGCATGTCCTGTTCACTGACATCGTGGCTTATTCAAGCCTGCCTTTGGATCAGCAGGAGCAGGTTCTACATCATCTGCAGGAAGCGGTCCGTGAAACCAAGGATTTTGCGCGGGCTCAGGCTAGCAATCAACTCATTCGACTGCCCACCGGAGATGGCATGGCGCTCGTCTTTCTCGGCGACGTGGAGGCCCCGGTGCGATGCGCTCTCGAACTGCATCGCATTCTGCGGCGCTGGCCAGAATTATATTTGCGCATGGGAATCCATACCGGTCCCGTATACCGAATAGCGGACATTAATGCGAACCAAAACGTTGCAGGCGCCGGGATCAATTTTGCGCAACGGGTGATGGACTGCGGGGATAGCGGGCACATCTTGATTTCCAAAGCCGTAGCAGATGTGCTCGAACAGGTGAGCAGTTGGAAGAGCGCGTTGCACGATCTGGGAGAGGTCGAGGTCAAGCATGGAGTACGCATCCACCTCTACAACCTGTACACGGATGAAGCTGGGAACCCGCAGCTACCGAAGAAGATGGCAACGAGCGCAGTGCCCCGAATTGCGGCTCGGACGCGAAAGTTGGGCATTCTCTCAGTCATGGTGGTGGCCATTGTCGCAGCTGTCAGCGTCGGCATCTACAAGCGCCGTTCGCATCGTGTCATACCGTCGAATGGCCGCGAGCCACTATTCGTCTCCGAGTTTACCAATGCGACCGGCGACCCAGTTTTCGACGATGTCTTGCGAAATGTTGCAATAACTGAATTGGATCGTTCTCCCATCGTTGGAGTCGTCGATGATGACCGCGTGTCGGAGCTCCTGAAATCAATGGGTCAACCTCCCGGGGCTCGCTTGAATTCTGATCTTGCCCAGCAAGTCTGTGAGCGCGGCAAGGGCAAATTCCTGACTGAGGGTGCCATCAAACCGCAAGGCAGCGCCTATGCGATCGAGTTAACGGCCCTGGAGTGCGCAAGTGGGCGACTCATGTTCCACGAAGAGGCTCAAGCAAGAAACATCGATGAGGTATTGACGACCGTTAGCACACTAGCCGCTGCTACCCGGTTACGACTCTCAGGGAAGAACGAACAGTCCGGGCTGGACCCGGCTCCTCTACCCACTTCGTCGGTGCAGGCCTTTAGGTCATTTCTCGCTGGCGGGAAGCTCATTCACCATCAGCCAGCACAGGCCTCAGCCTTATTAAGAGACGCAATAAATGCGGATCCTGATTTCGTATTGGCTTGGGTCTACCTTGGACTCTCGGATAGTGACCTCAATGAAACTCAACGGGTGAGCGAAGATTTCAAGCACGCATTTGCAATGCGAAGCAGAGTTAGCGGGTGGAGGAGGCAATGGATCGAAGCGTTGTACTACCTTTTCACGACAGGAGAAGTCTACAAGGCAATTGACGCGCTCCGCTCATGGGGAAGTTTGGAGCCGAACGCGCTCCCACCGCACACCCTGCTGGGGGTGACCTACATTAATCTCGGTCTGTATGAGAGGGCAGCCGATGAATTCCGGCGAACCGTGGCCCTGGCTCCTGAATGTGTTACTCCTTGCCTTTTAAACTTGGTAATAGCACTGCAGGCAGAAGGTCAGTACGATGAAGCGGCCGCCCTCCTAGCCCGCGCCAAGGACAAGAATTTTCAGTGGATGCACGACCTACTTTACAAATCGGCGTTGCTTCGCTCCGACGCAGCAGGTCTGGGAGGAGAGCGGTCATGGATGGCACAGCACACAGAAGATCCTTTGGTAGTTGGCATGCAGGCCAGCATTGATTTGTTTGCGGGCAATCTAAGTCAAGCCCGTCAGCGCACCCAGCGCGCTGTTCAGATGTCGCTTGAGTCGAACCTAAAGGAGTCTGCCGGAGATATGCTGTTAACTCAAGCGACAGCGGAGGCGCTGGTTGGCGAATCCGCTCAAGCCCAGAAAAGTGTCGCCGCTGCGATAAAGCTGGCAGCTTCAAAGACCGAGAAGTCGGAAGCGGCACGTGTAATGGCGCTCAGTGGCCAGGGTCTGGAGGCACAGCAAATCATGGATCGCCTCGTGCACGAGAATCCATCGGACACACTTCTCAACGCGGTAGATGCACCCTTGGTTCTGGCGGCGTCGCAAATGGGGAGAGGGCTGGCAGATCAGGCATTGCACAGCCTAGAGCCTATCAAACCGTACGAATTCGGCGACCGCGCCGGGCTGCTACCGAACTATTTGCGGGCAACGGCATATCTACAACTGCGAAGAGCAAAAGAGGCAACAGGCGAATTCCGAACCGTATTGGACCACCGGGGGGTTTCGCCTATGGCGCCCGAGTGGGAAATGGCGCATCTTGGCCTCGCTCGCGCATATGCAATGCAAGGTGACACGGTCAAAGCGAAGGCAGCCTACGAGGATTTCCTCATGCTCTGGAAAGACGCCGACCCCGATATCCCCATCCTGAAAGCGTCCAAGGCGGAGTACGCGAAGCTGAGATAAACTCTCGGTACATGGACGCCGTTAGCGGTGACCCAATTATCTGCAACAAGTGGGCAACTTTGAGCGTCGCTGGTCCAGTGCTGTCGCGGCCGCTCATATTGCAAGCGCTGTCCCAGTAGCCACGTTTTCGGGCCGGCTAGTAGATTGATTTCTAAGCCATTCCTCAACGCGTGGTTTCGCATATTCGTACGCGACCTCAGCCATTCGGCGGCCACGTTTGAAGTCGTTTACCTTAAAGGCGCTGAGAGGTGACCGAATGTACAAATCAGCAACTTGCACTGCCTGTTGTCGAGCAGAAACGCCGCCAAATTCAATAGTTCGCATCAATGTATAGTCGAGAGTAGGAACAAATTCCCCGGGCCTAAACACGTTCAGTTTGCGGACCAACCGCTTCCATCCGGACACGGCTAAACCATAATCCTTGCACTGTGTGTACTCTGCGGGTGTCGAAACATCTGACGCGATAACTTGCCCGCCTCTGGCGAATGCTTTCATGAACGCCACCGGCAGGTTGTCGGCGATTCCACCGTCAACCAACAGGTCGCCATTCTCGACGATTGGCGGGAAAACTCCTGGTGCTCTGCTGGTTGCCAGCAGGCTGCGCAACACCGAACCTCGAAGGTGAATGTGCATGCGTGCGCGGGTGAGGTTGGCCGAGACGCAGAAAAAAGGAATCGGCAAATCCTCAATTTGCAGATCACCAAACACAGAGCCCATCGAATGAGCTAGGTTGCGGCCTGTTAGCAGAGAAACAAATGGCAGCGTGACGTCTTTGAAACAGGTATCGAATCCAGCGCACGTTGTCCGCACAAGCTGTTCATAGTCAAAACCGAGGATAGATTCCGCAGCAATTATCCCGCCAATACTCGTACCCCCGATAAGATCTATCGGCACGCCACATTCCTTCAAAGCACGTAGAACTCCCGCATGCGCGATACCTCTGGCAAATCCTCCCCCGAGGACGACTCCAAACGCCCGGCCCGTGAGAAAGCGCGCAAGGCGTTCCAGGTCTGTGTCTGAGCCCTCGCGAATGTGGTGAAGACGGTCGGCACAGTATGCATCAAGCCATCTAGATGAGCCTGTGGGTTTGGCATCTGACGGGTGAAGAATAGCAATGCTGAATTGCACGCCTTTTTGCACAGCATCTCTGAAGGACGGCTCCGGCGTTGAAGGAATCGTCGAACCGCTGCCTACGACTAACACGTGGTCAGATTGTCGCAGTATCTTTTGAGTCCAGGTCGAGTCGGCAGGGTCGCCTTCATAAACAAGAATGTCAACTTCGGCTTCGCGTTCATTAAGCCAGTGCGTAATAGGTTCCTGCGTGTCAGTGCCGTCGCTCGTGTGAACCGCAAAGGCCAACTGCGAAGCCACCATGGGTTTTGATATCAAGCGAGCTTTGACAATGCCGGCTAGATGCTGAACCAGACGAGCGCAAAATTCGGTCAACTGAACGCCCGCTTCCCAAGCTATAACGCTAATTGTTCTCGGTGGACGTGAAGGCATTTGGCAGCCTGCCAAAGTTTCACGTGTACGAGCAATGGCAGCGGAGCCGAAAAGTCGTAGCAGTTTGTGAGGGTACCTACCAATCAGGTCATCGAATGCAGCTCGCGACAAACGCGCGATGGAGCTATCGCGGATCGCGTGGACTGTAGCCGTGCGTATCTCCCCTCCAATTAATGCCATCTCTCCAACTACTTCGCCGATTCCGATTTGTCCGATCGCAGTTCTTGCGCCATCACCACGTTCGGCAATGACCTGCAAACGTCCGCTCACGACAATGTAGAGCGCATCCCCTACATCTCCCTGGCGAAACAAAATATCCCGACCTTCCAAGTGAACGAATTCCATCTTGGACGCGAGTTCCCGCAAAATGTGGTCGTCGAGGGAGGCGAACACGGAACTCGAACGAACCGAGGCCCAAAGTCGGCTTCGGTACCATGAAAATTCAATTGCCATAAAAAATCCCTGTAGCGGAATGACCTCAACACTTGGTGCAAGGCGGTCACTCCAATTGAACTCCAAAGGGTTACGGATGGTTCAAAGACCTAGCTAAGTTGTTCATGATCCGTGGCTCACAACGGATCATGAAAATGTGCCCCACGCGGAATCAACGACTTACGGCTATTTTCGAGGGAGCTAGGATCAGAAACAACGGCACCTCATGATACGGCGGAAGAAGGTCAAAAATGGAGGGAATTCTTGTGCTCTCCCATCGAACCGGCACTCAAAAAAGGCAGCACTGACTGCCAAAAATGCGTGATTTGTCGATATTTCGATTGTAAATGTTTACAGCTTGTGCCAGAATGTCCCATTTTACGAGGCATTGGGAGGGCCCATGACACAGGATTCAATCGACGCAACGGCACTGAAGTTTTTCTCCGAAGCAGTGCGCCGAGCAGTGTGCTTCGAGCCGGGCGAGATCCTCCGGCAAAAAGGCCAGCACTACACCGACATGTACCTCATCGTGGATGGCTCTGTGGCTGTCGATCGCCAAACTGATGGCGTGCCTGAAGTTGTCGTTGCTGGGTCGGGGAGCCCCATCGGGGAGATCGGCTTTCTGAGGGGTGCTTCGGCCACCGCAACCGTAACCGCTAGAACGGCGACCGTCGCTCTTGTGATCGACGGTTCCACACTTGCGTGCATGGAACAGCAGCAGCCCTTGCTGGCCGTGCAAGTGTTGCGGCAGCTTGCCTCCATTGCAGACGAGAGAACGAGTGCGAACCTCGTGCTCGATTCAACCACGAAGGCGTTCACGCTCGATCCTGACATTGACATCCTTTTGTGTCAGAACGCGAAGATGCTCGAAAGCGCACAACGCCTGCGATACAAGGTGTACTGCGAGGAACTGCAACGCCGGTCACCCTTTGCCGATCACGAAAAGAAGATCATAGCGGATGATCTGGATAGGTCGGGTCACACCTTCGTGGCTGTCAAGAAGGGAGAGGCGATTGGAACGGGGCGGGTAAACATTCCTTGGGAAGGTTCTGTTGGCGTTCTGGAGGAGTTGTATGGTATGGCGGCCTCGAAATATTTCCCACGCGGAACAGCAGTCATTACGAAATTCATTGTCAGTAAATCGCATCGCGGCGGTCCCACATCAATCAAGCTGATCGCAGCATTTGCCCGGTTCACTGTCCGGAACTCGATCAAGGAAGTATTCATCGATAGCGTGCCAGCGCTGCTGCCATATTACAAGGCAATCGGGTTCAGGCCTGGCAGGGAGCCATTCCTCCATCAAGAAAACGGGCTTTCCCATCCGCTGGTGCTCGATAATGTCAAGTACGGCAAGAAGCTGAGTAACGAGCGCAGCGTGCGCACATATCTCAACATGATCGTGAAGGCCAATTTCCTCAAACTAATTGATAGCGTACGCGCAGCATAGAAGCAGCGGCACCGCTGCGAGTGACCGCCGATGCGGATTACCACACCTGAACTAGTCCTGCTTTTGATCATCGCAACTCTTGGGCACTTGATGGCCTTGTTCTGGTATCTTGCGGTCACGAGGAACTGGAGGATTTGCGAGCGAGTAATTTACGACTTGCCGATCAGCAAGGAGCAAATCAGGAGAGAGTTGAGGAACTCGCTCCATGCCCCGATTCACGCCTTGCTATTGGCACTTTTGCTGTATCTGGGTTTTTTTAAGAGGGCGGGTTGGTTGTCATTCGTTTTTTCTCTGGTCTTAGCGACAATTTGGGCTGAGATTTGGCACTATGCTTCGCATCGGGCGTTTCACTTGCGTTGGCTTCATTGGATTCATCGCGAGCACCACAAAAGTCATCTGAACAGCTGGCTGACGGCAATTTCTTTCTCGTTTTCCGAGAAGCTCATCTTCGACACTGGGTATCTGGGCGTGTTGGCCGTCGTCGATCATTGGTTTAGCCTGAATGTTTTCGGAGTCGGCGGCTGGTACGTCGGATATCTCGTAATAAATTCGTTCAGCCACGCAAATTTCGAACTTAAATCGCAAAATTACAACCGTGGACTCGGAAAGGTAATCACGAGCACGACTTATCACTCCTTGCACCATTCGAGATACACCGGTAATTACGGTCTCGGGACGCGCGTACTTGATCGAATCTTCAAAACGGAATGGGACGACTACGAACGGCTCTACGATCGAGTTTCCAAGGAAAAGCGCCCGCTCCGGAGATTGAGCGAGAAAATCTTGCCGGCCACCAGTCGCGGGCAGACGGAAAGTAATCTAATTTCAGCTCGTCGTTGATGATCCCGTTCCATCGTGGTCTCACTTCCGCTTATGCAGTGCGCGGTGACATGGTCAAAGCGAAAGATGCCTATAAAGGCTTCCTCGCACACGCCTAAAGTGGTGTGCAGAAAAGGAATCGAGGGGACCCGCAAGGGTTTCCTCGGTGACCGACACAAACGTGCTCAAAACAGCTAAGGCGGACAGCCAGCGGAACTGGGCGATGATCCTACTGCTTTCAGTCACGGATTGCGAGCAAGCGAAGTGTGTCAGTTGAAGATATCCGATCTGGCAGAACATCTGACCATCAAGCGGCTGAAAGGCAGCCGCACGACGCTACATCAACTCGTGCCGCATCGTGGACAACCACTGCTGGACGAAGTGAAGGCAATGAAGTAATGGCTGGCAGTGCGCCCCAAAGATGCAGGGGACGCGCTGTTTCCCTCGCAGAAGGGAGGCTGCATGAGTGCCACACAGTTCTATCGCGTGTACCGCGCGACTGCTGAGGAATGCTGCCTACCGGAGCACAAGCGACATCCCACGTCTTGAAGCACACAACCTGTACGGAGCTCATCCGCCACGATATGAATCTCGCTAAGGTTGGCGCGTTCGTGGGTCATGCCAGCATCACGAGCACTATGCGGTATATCAGCGTATCGGACGCTGAGGCCAGCCGGGAAGCCATCATTACCCTTATGAAGATGCGCGCGCAAGAGCGTATGTCGACATCGTAACCCTTGCTCAAAAACCCGCCTGCAACCCATTTCCGAAGTGGTTGATTTGGTGGACCTCGAGAGTGTGGATTTCGACTGTCCAGAACCAACTGTTTGTGGGCGGGGGAACCAAGTCGTGAAAGGATAGCTCACGCATTCGATCACACTCATGACCGGGATAATGAGGCGCGATTTTCGCCAGCAAGCCCAAATTGACTTGCCCGTTTCAGAGACGTAGGATTCTGCTCCAGTGATCGGTCAGATCATCTCGCACTACCGCATCGTCGAGAAGCTGGGCGGCGGCGGGATGGGTGTTGTCTACAAGGCGGAGGACATCACCCTCCATCGGTTCGTCGCGCTGAAGTTTCTGCCCGATGAAGTGTCCAAAGACCCTCAAGCACTCAGCCGTTTCCAGCGAGAAGCCCAAGCCGCGTCGGCACTGAATCACCCTAATATTTGCACGATCCATGAAATCGGACAGCACGACGGTCAGCCCTTCATTGTCATGGAGTGTCTGGACGGCCTGACGCTGAAGCACCGCATTGCTGGCCGACCGATGGAAACCGAGACGATTCTGTCGCTCGCTATCGAGATCGCCGATGCGCTTGACGCTGCGCACTCGGAAGGAATTGTCCATCGGGACATCAAACCCGCAAACATCTTCGTTACCAAGCGTGGGCACGCCAAGATTCTGGACTTCGGGCTGGCAAAAGTCACGTCGGTCCTCAGCAACGGCAGCGCCGGAGTGACGGCGCAACCAACGCTCAGTTTAGATGAACATTTAACCAGTCCAGGAATGGTTGTCGGAACTATCGCCTACATGTCGCCGGAGCAGGTACGGGCTAAAGAACTGGACGGCCGTACCGACCTGTTCTCCTTCGGAGCGGTTTTGTACGAAACGGCGACCGGTAGCGTGCCGTTTCACGGAGAAAGTTCCGCGGTTATTTGCGAAGCCATTCTGAATCGGCCACCCATTCCGGTGCTGCGGCTGAATGCCAATTTGCCGCCTAAGCTGGAAGACCTCATCAACAGGGCGTTGGAGAAGGACAGGAACCTACGTTATCAGCACGCGTCGGAGATCTGCAGCGACTTGCAACGGCTTAAACGAGATTTGGATTCAAACAGCATGCCAGCTTCACCTGCGAATGAAAATCCAGTTGAGGCTGGCAAGGATTCGCTCGCAGCTTCAGGACCGCCATCACCCTCAGGTTCAGGTCACGTTTTAGAGATGGCGAATGTTCTGTTTACTGACATCGTGGAGTATTCGCGCTTGCCCATGGACCAGCAGCAACAGACGCTAGCTCATTTGCAGCAGGCGATCCGCCACACTCAGGAATTCAGGCGGGCAGAGGCCACTGATCAACTCATTCGATTGCCAACTGGCGATGGAATGGCATTGGTCTTTTTTGGCGATGTCGAGGCCCCGGTGCGCTGTGCTTTGGAACTGCACCGCATCCTGCGGCGATGGCCCGAGATACATTTGCGGATGGGAATTCACACCGGCCCGGTGTATCGCGTCGAGGACATCAATGCCGCGCGCAACGTGGCCGGAGGCGGCGTCAACATCGCGCAACGCGTGATGGACTGCGGTGACGCCGGACATATTCTGATTTCTAAGGCCGTAGCCGATGTTCTCGGGCAGTTGAGCACGTGGCAAGCGGCGTTGCATGACCTTGGAGAAGCGGAGGTCAAGCATGGCGTCCGCGTCCATGTGTATAACCTGTACACGGATGAAGCTGGAAACCGCGAACTGCCCCAGAAGCTTCGCGCCGCACGGACGACGACGGCCACGGCACGTTCCCGTGCAAAGATGAAGAAGGTCTCGTTGGGAGCAGTTATGACGGGAGCGATTGCCGCGCTCGCGGTGAGCGCTCTTATCTACTACCGGCATTGGCGGCAGATGTCCAAACTCACCGATAAAGACACCGTCGTTCTCGCTGATTTTACCAACACCACGGGCGATACAATCTTCGACGACACGCTGAAAACGGGGCTCAATGTTTCCCTACGGCAATCGCCTTTCCTGAATGTGCTCTCCGACAGCGAAGTCGCAAAGACCTTGCAACAAATGACGCGTCCTGTCGATACGAAGCTTACGCCCGAGGTAACCCGTGAGCTTTGCCAGAGGGCGGGCAGCAAGGCATACATTGCCGGAATGGTTGGCAGTCTGGGCAACGAATATGTGCTGGGGTTGAAAGCGGTGAATTGCCAGAGCGGAGATACACTGGCCGTGGAGCAAGTGACGGCAACGTCGAAGGAGAAGGTACTGGACGCGCTGGGCGAGGCGGCATCCCAACTGCGCGGCGAACTTGGTGAATCGCTGGCTACGGTACAGAAGTTTGATGCCCCGCTTGAACAGGAAACTACGCCTTCGCTCGAAGCTTTGAAAGCGTACAGCCTTGGGCGAAAAGCCTTTAACGAGAAAGGCATGGCCGCAGCCCTCCCTTACATTCAACATGCCATCGAGCTTGATCCGAATTTTGCCATGGGCTACCGGTCAGTGGGGGGGGTCTATTCCAACCTCGGCGAGGTAGGGCGGGCTGGCGAGTACCTGACCGAGACGTTCCAGTTGCGGGAACATGCCAGCGAACGCGAGAAGCTGGAGATCACAGGCGACTACTATTCGACTGTAACTAGGGAACTGGATAAAGCGGCCCAGACTTATCAGCAGGAGATTGAGAGCTACCCACGGGAATACTCAGCATATGGCGGTTTGGCCTACATGTACGCCGAACAGGGACAGTATGACAAAGCCACGCAGTGCGAAAGGCAAGGCCTGCCCCTCGCACCGGATCGGGTACTTATATACGAGGGTCTCGCCTACGAAGCCCTTGCCTTGCAACGCTTCGACGAAGCGCGGCAGATCATTCACGAAGCGCAGGCGCGAAAACTCGATGATTACGAACTCCACAATGCGCTCTACGCTCTTGCCTTTCTCGGGGCGGACTCTGCAGCGATGGCGGAACAGCAACAGTGGTTTGCGGGCAAACCCGAGTATGAAAACTATGGACTTTCGCTCGCAAGAGACACCGAGGCATATGCTGGCCATGTGGGCAATGCGCGGGAGTTGCACAAGAGGGCTGTGGACTCTGCCATACGAACGGACAATAAAGAAAACGGAGCGATCTATCTAGCAGATGCTGCTCTTCAACAAGCGGCTTACGGCAATCCTGCGGAAGCGCGACAGTCAGCAGCAGAGGCTTTGAAGCTTGCCTCCGCGAGTCAGGGTGCGGAAGTCGAAGCCGCGCTTGCGTTTGCTATGGCGGGCGATACGACGCGAGCCGAGTCCTTGGCACAAGACTTGGGGAAACGCTTCCCGCTGGACACCCAAATGCAATCGCTCTGGCTGCCAGCGATTCAGACGCAATTGGCGCTGAATAGGAAGAATCCGGCTGCCGCCCTCATTGCCCTGCAAGCTGCTTCCCCCATTGAGTTGGGGTCAATTGAGTTCGCTATCAATGTTTCCTGCCTCTACGACGTGTATGTACGCGGAGAGGCATACTTGGCAGCCGGGCATGGCAGTGCTGCCGCCGCTGAGTTTCAGAAGATTCTCGACCACAGCGGCATCGTCTGGAACTGCTGGACGGGAGCATTGGCACATCTTGGAGTGGCTCGTGCCAATGCCTTGCAGTCGAGAACCTCGCAGGGAGCGGATGCCGACGCCGCCCGCGTCCGGGCGCTCGCTGCCTACAGAGATTTCCTCACGCTCTGGAAAGACGCCGACCCCGACATCCCCATCCTGAAGGAAGCCAAAGCGGAGTACGCCAAGCTGCAATAGCTGGAAAAGTGCGGTTTGTCGTTCAACTGAGATTTGACTATCCGAACCATCCGTTTCTGGCGCACTGTTACGGAGGGTTGTGGATCCAAAGACTGCAGCCCAAATTAATATTGCACCGGATGGGTCATTATTATTGTTCACACGTGATATCGGCACGCAGGAAATCTATGCCTTGGATGTTCGACGGCCGTAAGCCGCCGGTAGCTGCCACCACCCACCCTATAGGGGACAAATCTTCGAGCGTTGCCTTCGATAACAGCAAGATCAAGCGCTTCGTCCCCGGTTACTGCGCCAGGGTTCCATTTGCCGAAGCTCGAGCGAACCATCGCTTGGTTCGACATCGCCCCCGAGTGCCAGGTGAACGATGTGCTTCGACAGCTTTTGTCGCTGCGTCGCGTTGCTGCCGTCGAGGGGCAAGCGGGTTCGTAGCCGGTTGCCGGTCAGCCGGGAGGAATCTAAAGTCCTTTAAGTAGATATTGGCCATCGTCGTGTCGAGCCCCCATGCGATGACCTGCAGCGTGATAATTCCCGCCTCGCGCGTGCCACGTTCAATGTCCGACAGGTATCCCCTGTTCATGTCGAGATGGACGGCGAGAGCATCTGCGTGTAGCCCTTGCTCGTTCGTAATCGTTTGATAGCCCACCCAACTTCAGCACTAGGGAATGCTCGCCCTCGGCCAGACGTTCATATGGGCCAGTATTTATGCGGGTCCGCGGTCACTCCCGCAATGACTCCCGCAATGTTTTCGTCAACTGTGTATTATCAAGAACTTATGGCAACCCAGCGAACCCTGTAAGTTGTTCAAAACACTAAATATCTACGGATTAAAAGGGCATTGCTCTACCAACTGAGCTACGCGCCCGTCCGTTTGATTATACGGGAGTTAACCGACTTCCTCACAAATGGTGCTCCCGCAATGCTCCTTCTTTCCTTTCACGTCATTGACATCCCGCAAGTTTCAGAGACTTGCTTTGAACGAGCTACCGCGCTTGCTGTGGACACTAGAATATGAGCGCCCAAAATGCGGTCCGTACCTTCTTCGACGAGCACTTTGTAGCCGGAATATGTTTCCGCAACCCGCCGAGACGAATACCAGGTTGAGGTCATTTCCTTCTTGACCCTGAACTTAAGGTATTGTTCACGTGCCCCCCGTTCACTGAGACCGACAGCAGCCAGCGGGGGACCGTGAAGACGACCGACGGAATGCCGAGATAATTTGGCTTCTGATGGTTCCCCTTCAAGAGGTTCGCGGCCACGATCAGCCCTTCATAGCTCGCCACAGGAGCCAGCGGTGAACCTCCACTGGCTGCGGCGTCTCCCCGCATACACAGCTGGAATCGACGCCTTGCCCAACTGGGGCACGTGCCCAAGCATGACGACCGCAGTTCCCGCGCTTGGCTTTATGGGAAATTGCTTGTCACGCTCCTGGCACAAAAATTGATTCGCATCGGGCGCGATATTTCCCCCTCGGGCTACCCATTCTCAGCGCGGGGGGCCATGTAGGTCCGTCGCGTGAATTCAGTTTCGCGCTTCACCAGATCCAGCAGGCTATCGAACCGCACCTCTCCTTGCAGCAAACGCTCTATTCCTGGAATCAGATTGCACAGGCTCTTGCGGAAAAGTACCGCAACCGACTACCTCAATTGGCGAAATGGGGTGCCTCGTGAACATCGCTCCAAGACTGACGGATCGGAACATGCTGTCTGTCAGAAACCGACTTCTATGCCGAGTCGTGGGCCAGGTCCTTGCCCGTAACTTCAGAGTTGCCCGTGATCCCCCCAGAATCGTTGGCAAGCGTTCATGGAACTGTCGTTTGCGCCAATCATCAGTGAACAGCCAGCGACGTGGAAGTCCTGTTTCTGTCTACCGGCGGCTATTCCAGTCGGGTCGGAGGAGGCGCGCTTGCGCGCTGGCCTCCGTCCGCCGCCCAAACCGTGCATGCAGATTTCCCGCACACGGCTTTCACGAAGATTCAGCGACGCTGGGATGACAAAGGAGGAATTAAGTCGAACAACCGGACAAGCTCGTACTCGCCGTAAAGCTTGGGCAAAGGAAGCTGAATCCAGCCTGCATTGCTCCAACGCTTATACCGATGCGACCAAATCCGTCGCCGGATCCAGCCATCGAGCCGATGGAAGAGCTTTCGTACGTGGGCGCGTTTGTAATACTCGCCCCAACCCCGCAGGAGTGGGTTAAGCCCCGCAATCAGCTCCTTGGTTTTCAGAGGTAGGGTCCGTTTGGTTCGCTGCCGGACCTGGTCCTTGAAACGTTGAAGCGACTTCGCTTTGGGATATGCATACAGCATTCCCTGTCGCACTCCGCTACGAATCTTGCGCTCAGGAAGATTAAGTGGTGTCTTCCCGCGCTTGATTTGGTAGCCGAGGAACTCGAAGCCGTGCTGGACATGAACAATCCGCGTTTTCTGCGGATGGAGCTCCACATCCAGCCGTTTCAGGATTCGGCCAGCCGCTTCCACTGCAGCCCGTGCCTCTGCTGCCGATTTACAGGTGATCACCCAATCATCGGCGTACCGCGTCAGCTGATAGCCTCTCAGCCGCATCTCCCGATCAAACGGCGTCAGAAGTATGTTACTGAGCTGGGGAGAAACTACACCCCCTTGTGGAGTGCCACGCTCACTGGAAAAGAGCTGCCCTTTGCCATAGCTTCCCGCCTTGAGCATCGCCTTTATAAGACGAAGCACCCGGCGATCCGCTACCCGCTGGGCTACCAGCGTGAGAAGCTTCTCGTGATCCACGGACCCGAAAAAGTCTCGGAGGTCCGCGTCTACGATCCACTCCGACCCGCCTTTTATCTCCTTCCAGATCTTGCGCAGTGCGTCCTTCGTCGATCGCCCTCGCCGATAGCCGAAGCTGGCATCATCGAATATCGGCTCGAAGATAGGCTCCAACCGATTGAGCAGCGCTTGCTGACACACGCGATCATAGATCGCGGGTATGCCGAGCATTCGGTACTCGCCGGGTTTGTCCCTCTTCTGGATCGGGTGTTGGCGCACCGGCAGAGGCTGATAGGTATCTTCTTTCAGCTCTCGCTGCAACCGGTCCAACTGCTGCTCCAGTTGCTCTTCGAAAGCCTCCAGACTCTGCCCATCAACTCCTCCACTTCCCCGGTTCGCTTTCACCTTCTCCCAGGCCATCTCCAGGTTCTTCCGCTTGTACACTTTGTCGATTAATGAATGGACCTTCTTCGCATCCGTCAGGTTGATCCAATCCACCAGTCTCGTTGAGAGCGTACGGGTTTTTCACTTAAGGAACTGTTCCAACCTCCCTCATCCTTGCTCATCTGGTTTCCTTTCTCTACCTGACATCTTCGCCGGCTGCCTTTCCCGACCCAGTTCTGTCGCCGGTTGCCCGGTCACGTGACTTTCACCACGCTTCATAGGTACTATTCAGCCGTCCGACTACTGACAGAGCATCACTCGCCACTTCGCTTGCGCTTATAGGTCCGCTTACCTCGGTGCCACCCGAGGACTCTGCCAGTTCTCCTGAGGTCACACGTTGTCCTTCCGTACCGTGCCGCCCGCAATCACCTTGGTGCGGTGGGTGAATGAGAACGCCTTCGTCAACAAAGCACAGACTCGACCTTGCCCCACCTTTGGCTGACCGGTTCATCTCGGGTTGCCCCATCGATTGCGGCCCGGTACTTCTCCTCATGCCCTTCGGATTCCCCTCACGGTGGACACCCTGCCCTCCGAAGTATTGCAGGCAGTGGCTCTAGCTCAGCCTTGGCTGTATCCAGCTTTCGCTTTCGTGCCCGTTTAGACGTCTGCATACCTTCTGCCTTCTTCGGCCAGCGAGGAATTACCCCCGCTCTTGGATATAGCGCCCCTCATTTGGGCGCCAGAGGGACTTTAACCCTCCCGGACGACGTGCTGCTCAGCACGCGCTTCGCGTACTCCGCCTTGGCTTCCTTCAGGATGGGGATGTCGGGGTCGGCGTCTCTCCAGAGAGTAAGGAAATCTTGATACGCCGCCTTGGCTTTGGCGGTGTCGCCCGACATGGCATAAGCTCGACCTAGTTGGAGATGAGCCAGTACGCTTATTGGATCCCCGACCATGGTCCCGGGGTGATCCAGAATTTTCTGAAATTCCATGGCGGCTTCAGCACCTTGGCGCGTAACCAAATACGCTTGGCCACGCGCATAGACGGGATAGAGGGCTCCGAAGAAGGCCCCTTGACTGCTGCGCGGCTGGCCCAGTTCATAGGGAACGGCAACTTGGAGAAGTTCGATGGCCTTTGCGGGATCGCCATGGTTCAACGCAAGAAACGCGCGCACGGTCGGCAGGTAATTGAACTTAACGGAAGTATCTTCGGGGAAGCTCCTTTCCAGATCGTTGGTCAGTGTTTGAGCTTGCGAAGAATCCCCTGCAATAGCCAGGGCGAGGGCTGCGCCATACTGCACCTCCCGGTTCTTGGCAAGCGCAAGGGCTGCCATTGCCACCGGCTTTGCAGCTGGCGCGTCCCCATAAAAAGCTTCCCACAGTGCCGCTCGGATTTCGAATAGAGCCGCTTTTTCTCGATGGGCCGCCTGCTGCGCCAAATCGCTTGCCCGCCGTGACATCTTCCTGGCCTCTTGCAGGTGGCCGCTATATGCCAGGGCAAAGGCTTGGTGGTCAGAAATCAATTCTTCCGCTGCGGATTTCCCCCGAGCCGCAGCCACCTCCCGCTGCATGCCCCCGCTGTCGCCTTTCAAAAAGGCAACGTCGTATCGCAGGAGGGCTAACAGAGGGATCTCGACTTTTCGCTCCGAGGCTCTCCGAGCAGCATTTTCGGCTTCTCCCAGACGGTTAAGGTTAAGAGAGTTGTAACCAAGATGAACATAGCCAACGCCGGAGTCTGGAGCGAGTTCAATCGTCTTTTGGGCCTCTTCTGCTGCCTTTTCATATTCGCCGAGCACAGGATAAATAAAGCCCGACAGGAATGCGTGGGGCGTCCACTCACGAGGATAAGCTTGCGCCCACACCTCACAGGTTTGCTGTGCTTTTTCCTGGTTTCCTGTGGCCCGCCCATCGTAATAAGCAGTGATAAAGAACCTCTCTTTGTCGCTGGCACGGTCTCGCAATTCGTAGGCTTTTCTAGTGTTTTCCGTACCCACTTCCGTTTCGCCCATGGAACCGTACATGAGCCCAAGCGAGGCGTATGCGTTCGCAAATCGGGGGTCGATCTCGACAGCATGTTTGAAAAAAGGAACGGCGGCGTCCTCACCCTGAGAGGCGGCAACTTTCCAGCCCATGCTATAAGCTTTTAAGGCTTCCAGTGACGGAGTCGTAGCCTCGGCGAGCGGAGTGTCGTGCTTTTCGACTGTCGCCAAGGATTCTCCGACGCGCGTTCTGAACTTACTTGCAATTTGAGTCAGAGCATTCAGTACGTCTTCTTTTCTTGCCGCTTGCACCTGCTCCTCGTCAAAGACGTCTCCGGTGCGGCAGTTCTTCGCGCGCAGCCCCAATACATACTGGCTTCCGAGGCTTGCAATCGAGCCATCGAGGACAGCGGCGCTTGCGGTTCGCTCGCAAACTTCCCGAGCGATCTCTGGAGTGAGCCGTGCATCGGCTGCCTGGCCCATCAGTCTGAGTGTCTGCAGGATACGCTGCTCTGAGATGAGGCTCAGGAAAGGCGACTGTTCCAACTGCACGGCCATACCTTGCCGCAGCGTCCCGTCAAAGACGGGATCGCCCGTGGTATTCGTGAAGTCCGCGAGGATAATCGTGTCTTTGTCTGTGAGCTTTGCCGCGCGGTGGAGATATAAGTAGCCAGCGACTGACAACGCCAGCGCAGCCACAGCAGCGGGAACGATCACTTGCCAGCGTTTTCCGGTGCCACTTTCAACTCTTGCCTTCGAACCTGCTGTCAGTCGCGCCGAATCCGTGTCCCGCCTCATCCG
>Ga0302326_10010491_pt1 | contig 20079 bp, 15 predicted proteins | sample Palsa_T0_3_FD_202264 | JGI IMG/M metagenome (GOLD analysis project Ga0302326, IMG submission 202264) | Peat permafrost microbial communities from Stordalen Mire near Abisko, Sweden - Palsa_T0_3 | ecosystem: Environmental > Terrestrial > Soil > Palsa > Peat permafrost | place: Sweden: Abisko...
CCCAGTGCCTTTGCGATGGCGGCGCCGATCCCCTTGGATGCGCCGGTGACGACTGCGACCTTGCCTGTGAGCTTGCTCATGGGAGTGACCTTTGTGTTTTTGTTCGGATGTTGATTTTTGGAACGGCCCGCCCGGTGCGGGCCAGCGACAAACCGCGGCCTTTGAGGTGCCGGGCGGAGCCTATTAATTCCATAGTTCCGAACTTATGAACTATTGCACAAAGAGTCAAGGGCGCCTACATTGAAATCCCATGAGACCCCTTATCCACCCCTCGGTCGAGGCCGTCACGGTCGAGGGCATCCTCCATGCGCTCTCCGATCCCGTGCGGGTCGCGATCTACGCCCAGATCGTGGGCTCGGAGTGCTCGCAGAGCTGCTCGAACTTCCTGCACATCAGCGAGAGGGGAATCCCGAAATCCACCCTCTCCCAGCACTTCAAGGTCCTCCGGGAGGCCGGCCTGATCCGGAGCGAGCGCCGCGGGGTCGAGATGCACAACACGTCCCGCTGCCCGGAGATCGACAGGCGCTTTCCCGGGTTGATTGCGGCCATCGCCAGGGCCCATCAGGTCCAGTCGGGGAAGAAACCGGATGACGGCCCGCGGCGCGGCGGGAAGCCGGTTCGACGTGTCGTCAGGGGCAGGTGAGGGATGCGAGCCGGGGGAGCTCCCCCTGCCGCCACATTTATGACTTCTCCATTTCCCTACCGCACCCGTCGCACAATCAAACCTGCGCTGATGGAGGGCAGTCGTGACATCAGCCACGAACTGCTTGTCGAAATTCTCGAAGACGCGCACTGGGCGCCCACCCATGGGCTCAACCAGCCCTGGCGGTTTCACGTGTTCCTCGGGAGCGGCCGCATTCGTCTGGCCGATGCGCTTCAATCGCTGTACGATGTCTTGACGCCCGAAGACGAGATTCGGCCCGAAAAGAGGGCCAAGCTGCGGGACGGTCTGCTCCAGGCGCCGGTTTGCATCGCCGTTTCGGCGCTGACGGAAAGCGGTGGCAAGATTTCGAGGTTGGACGAAGTTTGCGCCACGGCCTGCGCGGTGCAAAATCTGATGCTGTCCGCTCACCAGCGCGGCGTTGGATCCTTCTGGTCCACCGCGCCCGCGGCTTGCCACGAGGAATTCACGAAGTGGCTCGGCCTGGACTCTAGGCACACGTCCATGGGGCTTGTCTATCTCGGCTATCCGGCGGGCGGAGCTCCGCCGAGATCAATCCGCGTGCCCCTGGAGGAACGCGTCACCTTCCATCACTCCTAGGTACTCGTCGGCCGTCGCGAAAATGTGCCCCCCTTGAACGGTGCCGGCATCCGCACGGGGCCTATGCGGGCAGCTCGGAAAGAATCGATTGCTTGCAGGGGTAAGCCGCGGCGTGCGTTCAGCGGCCCGAACGGCCTCGAAGGATAGGTCCGACGCTTGGCGTGTTGGCATCACGGATGTCATTGCAGGACATCAGAAAGCAATTTCACCCATTTGGATGCTTGCCATGGGCAAAGATACCGTTCAATTGAACGCCATTCGATTGAACGTCCCACTGCCGGGACGCCAATCCCCATCCCCATGGACCAGACCAACAAGATAATCTACATCGAGTTTCACGCCTCCGACCTCGACAAAACGAAGGCATTTTTTGAGAAGGTGTTCGGCTGGACGTTCACGGACTACGGCCCCGACTACACGTCTTTTGTCGACGGCCGGATCGCCGGGGGCTTCGCCCGCTCCGACAAGCGCTCGTCGCTGGCAACGGGCGGCTCGCTGGTCGTCATCCTGCACCCGCAGCTGGAGGAGACCCTGCGCCGCGTGGTCGACCACGGCGGCAAGATCACCCAGGAAATCTTCTCCTTTCCCGGCGGCCGCCGGTTCCACTTCACGGAGCCGAGCGGCAACGAGCTGTCGGTCTGCTCGGAATCATGATTGCCGTGATGACGGAGCGCCAGGAGCAGATCCTCGACTTCATCCGGCTGTTCCAGCGGGAGAAGGGCGTGCCCCCCTCCTCGCGGGAGATCCAGCGCAAGTTCCGCCTCGCCAGCCAGTCGACGGTGATCGGGCACCTGCGCGCACTGGCAAACAAGGGGCAGATCGAGCAGCTCGCGGGCCGCACCTGGGGGCTCAAGGCCTCCGCGGTGCAGGCGCAGCTTTTCGAGCTATCCGTCTTCGGCTCGATTCCCGCGGGCCTGCCCGCGATGCAGGAACAGGTGCCGGACGAGACGATCGCCATCAATCCCTCCGTCTTCGGCGTTCGCCGGACGGGGGCGCACCAGGTGTGGGCGCTCCGCGTCCATGGGGACTCGATGATCGACGCGCACATCGCCGACGGGGACCTCGTGGTCCTTGAGCGGCGCGATCCGCGCGACGGCGACGTCATTGCGGCGCTCGTGGACGACACGACGACGACGCTGAAGCGGCTTGTGCACCTGCGGGGGCGCCCCGTCCTACGCGCGGCCAACAAGCGCTACCGCGACATCGTGCCCGAGCGGCGGCTGGAGTCGCAGGGTGTCGTGGTGGGGCTGATCCGCCGGGGCGTCGCCACCTCCAATTAGAATGATGAGCGCGGGTGCCCGTTCCCTCCCAAACCGTCTCAGACCTGCGGTCGCTCCTTGCCGCGCGCTTTCCGGAAAGAACCCGGAAGTCGCACGGCGGCGTGCCCGCGTCGGTCCGCCCGGTCGATGAGGCGCTGGGCGGCGGCCTGCCCGCGGGGCGCCTGACGGAGATCGTCTCCTCGGTCCCAAGCGGCGGCGGCCAGACGGTGGTCGCGAGCCTCCTCGCGGCGACCCAGGCGGCAAGGCAGCGGATAGCGCTTGTCGACGGCTCGGACGCCTTTGCCCCCGACGCCGTGCCCGCCGACATGCTGCGCCACCTCGTGTGGGTGCGCTGCCGCACGCCGGAGCAGGCCTTCGCGGTCGCGGACATCCTCGTTCGCGATGGCAACTACGCCGTGGTCGTCCTCGACCTGCGCGGCTGCGCCGAGCGCGCCCTGCGCCGGACGCCGGCCTCCCTCTGGTACCGCCTGCAACGCGCCGCGGAGGGCGGGTCGGTGGCGGTCCTGGTCCAGACGCAGTCCCCCCTGGTTCCCGCCGTCCCCGCGCGCCTCGTCCTCGACAGGGCCCTGTCGCTGGCGGAGGCCGCCGCGGAGCGGGACGACGTGGCCGGGCGCATCGGTGTCCGCATGGAGCGCAGCCCCGCGCAGGGCATCGAGGAGCGACTTGCCGGATGAACTACGCGGTGCTCGTCGTGCCCGACTTTGCCCTGCACGCGCTCCGCAGGAGCGACCCCTCGCTCTGCGGGCGCGCGGTCGCGCTCGTGGCAGGGGAGGGCCGCAAGGCCCGGGTGACGCAGGCCTCCCCCGAGGCGCATTCGGTGGCGCCGGGCCTCGCGGCGACGCTCGCGATGTCGCGCTGCCCCGGAATCATCCTTAGGCCGCGCGATCCCGCGGCGGAGGTCGAGGCCCACCGGCTCCTGATCGCCGCGGCCTTCACGCTCTGCCCGCGCGTCGAGTCGACGGCCCCCGGCTGCTGCACCGTCGATCTGCGGGGAGCCGACGTGCCGCGGACGGAGGCGCTCATGAGGCTGCGCGTCGCGGAGTTCGCGGGCGCGGGGCTGCCGCTGCGGGTCGGCGCGGGGGCGACGCCGCTCCTCGCGTCGTACGCCGCGCGGTGCGCCGAGCCCGTCCTTGTCGTCAGCGACACCCCGGGCTTCCTGGCGCCGCTGCCGCTCGCATTCGCGGAACCGGCGCGCGGCCAGGAGGAAATCCTGCAGGGCTGGGGGATCGTGACGCTGGGAGGGCTGACGGCGCTGCCCAAGGCCGAGGTCGGCAGGCGCCTCGGCACGGACGGCGCGCTCCTGTGGGAGCGGGCCGCGGGCGAGGCGACCCGCGTCCTGCGCCATGTCGAGCCCGCCAGGAGCTTCGCGGCGGAGTGGACCTATGAGCCCCCGGTCGAGTCGACCGAGCCCCTGTTCTTCAAGCTCCGGCGGTACGCCGAGCGGATCGCGCTCGAGCTGCGGGGCGCGGGCTTTGTCGCCGAGAAGCTTTCGCTCACGCTGCTCCTCGAGGACGAGACGGACCACCGGAGGGAATTCCGCCTGCCGGAGCCGGGCGCCGACGTCGACGGGTGGCTGCGCGTCCTTAACTCGCACCTGGAGGGCGTCCGGACGGACGCCCGTGTTGCGGGCGTCAGGCTCGTCGCCGCGCCCGCGCGGCCTCCCGAGAAGCAGGAGGGCCTGTTCGACACGGGGCTGCGCGACCCCTCCTCTTTCTGGGAGAACATCGCCCGCATCGCAGCGATCGTCGGCGACGACCGGGTCGGGACGCCGGCCTGCGCCGACACGCACCGCCCCGACGCGTTCATCATGGGCCGGCCGGCCGAGGCGGTCGCGCCTGCGCTGCAGGCGCCCGTGCATCCCGAGTACGGCCCCACGCTGCGGCGGTTCAGGCCGCCGTGGCCGGTGCGCGTCGCCTGCGACGGGAGTTCGCCCGCTCGGCTGGAGGGGGGTCGCCTCGAGGGCGAGGTGCGCGCCGCCCTCGGTCCCTGGGTCTCCTCGGGTGGCTGGTGGCGGCCCGAGGCGTGGGCGGCCGAGACCTGGCAGGTCGAGCTTGCTGCGGGAGGCCTCTACCAGCTGGCGCGCACCGCGGACGGCTGGTGCGTCGAGGGCATGCTGGACTAGGGCGGCCGCTCCCATGCCGTACGTCGAACTCCACGCGCGCAGCGCGTTCTCGTTCCTGCGCGCGGGGTCGCTCCCCGAGTCCCTCGTCGCGGAGGCCGCCCGCCTGGAAATCCCGGGCGTGGCGCTCTGCGACCGCGACGGCGTCTACGGGGCCGTGCGGCTCCACATGTCCGGGAAGGAGGCCGGCGTGAGGGCGATCGTCGGCGCCGAGCTCACGATGGAGGACGGCAGCGTCGTGCCGGTCCTCGTGGCCACGCGGGCGGGATACCGGGGCCTGTGCCGGCTCCTGACCACGGCCCACCTGAGGGCCGAGAAGGGGGAGGGGCGCGTCGCATGGAAGGAGCTCTCCGATGCGACCGAGGGGCTCATCGCGCTCACCGGCGACGAGGAAGGCCCCATGCGAAGGGCGTGGCTCGAGCGCGGACCGGCGGCGGCGGCGGCGGCGGGCTCGAGGCTTTCCGCGGCCTTCGGGCCCGACAGGCTCTGCGTCGAAATACAGCGCCACAGGATACCCGGGGAGGAGCGCTGCAACGCCTTCCTTGTGGACTGGGCGCGCGCGATGGGGCTGCCGATCGTCGCCACCAACGGCGTCCTGCACGCGGCGCCCGAAGACTCCGGGGTCGTCGACGTCTTCACGTGCCTGCGCCACCACACGACTCTGGACGCGGCGGGACGCAAGCTGGCCTTCAACCGCGAGCGCCACCTGAAGGGCCATGCCCGGATGGCGGAGCTGTTCCGGGACCTGCCGGAGGCGGTGGCGAACACCGGGCGGCTGGCGGAGCGGCTTGAGTTCACGCTCGCGAACCTGGGCTACCGCTTTCCCGACCACCCGGTCCCGTCGGGGGAGTCCCAGGACTCGTACCTGAAGAAGATGACGTACTTCGGGGCCCAGCAGCGCTACGGCAGCGTGGTGGGAGACGTGCGGCGCCAGCTCGAGCGCGAGCTCGCGCTCATCGCGAAGCTCGGCTTCAGCGGGTACTTCCTGTTCGTGTGGGACCTGTGCTCCTTTGCGCGCGACCGCGGGTCGCTGGTCCAGGGCAGGGGAAGCGCAGCCAACAGCGCCGTCTGCTATTCCCTGGGGATCACCGCCGTCGACCCGATCGAGAGCAAGCTGCTCTTCGAGAGGTTCCTCTCGGAGGGGCGCACGGACTGGCCCGACATCGACCTCGACCTTCCCAGCGGCGACCGGAGGGAGGAGCTCATCCAGGAGGTGTACCGGCGATACGGCCGCAGGGGCGCGGCGATGACGGCCAACGTGATCACGTACAGGGGCCGGAGCACGATACGCGAGGTGGGCAAGGTGCTCGGGTTTCCGGACGACGCCCTCGACCGGTTCTCGAGCCTCTACCATGGCGGCGACCTGCCGCAGACGCTCGAGCTGGGGCAGCAGCTGCGGATGGCGGGGGTCTCCGACTCGCACCCGAGGCTCGGCGCGCTCGTCGACACCTGCGGCCGGGTCCGCGGCCTGCCGCGCCACCTGGGCCAGCATTCCGGGGGGATGGTGTTCAGCACGGAGGGCCTGGACCAGTTCGTGCCGCTCGAGAACGCGCGGATGCCGGGGCGCTCGGTCCTTCAGTGGGACAAGAGCGACATCGAGGACATGGGCCTCCTGAAGGTGGACCTGCTCGGGCTCGGGATGATGGCCGCCCTCCAGGACGCGGTGGAGATCTGCGCCGGCCGCGGCCAGCCGGTCGACCTGGCGCGCCTTCCCAAGGACGACCCCGCCGTGTTCAGGATGATGCAGGAGGCCGACACCATCGGGGTCTTCCAGATCGAGAGCCGGGCGCAGATGTCGACGCTCCCGCGGATGAAGCCGGTGAACTTCTACGACCTGGCCGTCGAGGTCGCGATCATACGTCCCGGGCCGATCCAGGGTGACGCCGTCAACCCCTACCTGAAGCGCCGCGCCGGGGAGGAGCCCGTGACGTACCCCGACGAGCGGGCGAGGCCGATCCTCGAGCGGACGCTCGGGGTCGTGCTCTTCCAGGAGCAGATCCTGCGGCTTGCGATGGAGCTTGGCGGCTTCACCGCGGCCGAGGCGGACGAGCTGCGCCGGGCGATCGGGTTCACGCGCTCCCAGGAGCGGCTCGACCGGATGAAGGCGCGGCTCGAGGTCGCGTTCAGGAATAACGGCGTCAGCGAGCCGGCCGTGGAATACCTGATCAAGTCGCTCGCGTCGTTCGCCCTCTACGGGTTCCCGGAGTCGCACGCGATCAGCTTCGCGCTGATCGCGTACTCGAGCGCGTGGCTGAAGGTGAACAGGCCGGCCGCTTTCTACGCGTCGCTCCTGAACTGCCAGCCGATGGGATTCTACTCGCCGGCGAGCCTCGTCCAGGACGGCCGGCGCCATGGCATCACGTTCCTTCCCGTCTGCGTCATGGCCTCCGACGCCAAATGCCGGGTGGACTCGGACACCACCGTCCGGCTGGGGGTCGAGAGCGTGCAGGGCGTGCGCGGGCCGGCGCTCCAGTCGATGATTGCCGCGCGCGCGGAGCGTCCGTTCGCGTCGCTTGCGGACTTCCTGCGGCGCACGGAGTTCAGCGCGGCCGAGCGCCGGGTGCTGGCAGGCGCCGGCGCGCTCAACGCGCTCGCGGACCACCGCAGGTCCGCGCTGTGGCGCGTCGAGGCCTTCCACGGCGGCGACGACCTGTTCCGCCAGGCGCCGCAGGCGGACGAGGAGGCCCTCTCTCCCCTCGAGCGGATGACGCTCCTTGAGCGGCTGCGGGCCGACTACGTGCACCTGTCGCTCACGGCGGGGGCGCACCCGATGAGGCTCGCGCGACCCATGCTGGCGGATGTCCGGCCGGCCGGCGAGCTGAAGGACGTCAAGGCCGGGGAGCGCGTCAGGATCTGCGGCTCGGTCATCACGCGCCAGCGGCCGGGCACGGCCAAGGGGTTCTGCTTCATCACGCTGGAGGACGAGACCGGGCTTGCGAATGCGATTGTCCGGCCGCGGCTCTTTGAGGAGGCGCGCCTCGTCATCAACCTCGAGCCGGCGCTCCTCATCACCGGGCGCCTGCAGAACGAGAAGGGCGTGATCCACGTCATGGCGGAGGAGATCGCCGGGATGCCCGACCTAGGACTGCCCGCGAACGCGTCCCACGACTATCACTGAAGGGCGCCATGGGATAGGAAAGCGATATGTCGCCCCCGCTCGCACTCGGGCCGCGTCCTCCCCAGTCTCCAAAAGGGCACTCCTGAGTGAAATTAATGGAAAGGCTCGGCCCTCGGAAACGAAGTGACGCCTTGTCCCGCCGCTGCGCCAATGTTAACATATTAAATCACGACCACTCCCAGCCTCCCACGACCCACACCCATTGTCCCGGCTGTCGGTGGTGTCGCGAAAATTTGTGCTCTAACGGCTCATTTTCGGACGAGTTCCCATTTTGCATCCCTCCGGCAGGCCAGAAATCCGAAGCATCCGGCGCGAGCCGATGGTGTTTCAGGACCTGGCGCATTTGGCCAGCCTTGAAATGATCCTATGGCGGCTAACAATCCGGCAGGTCCAATCATAAGTTGATATGCGATACAGATCCGAGCCCCTCTTATTTGCGCTGGTCTGCTGCGTAATTATCGCCGGATATTCTTGGGTCACATATCCGGCGGTCGCGCAGTACGGGCTGCTGGAACCCAGCCAGCAGCATTTCAACCAGCTCCTGGCTGGATTCAAATCCGGCCAGCTGTCGCTAAAGGAAGCTCCGTCGCCCGAGCTCGCGAAACTGGCCGATCCCTACGATCCCGTTCAAAATGCCCCCTACCGTCTCCATGATGCCAGCTATTATCACGGCAAATTCTACATCTATTTTGGGGTCACTCCCGTCCTGGTCCTATTTTGGCCGTTTTTGGCGCTGACCGGGCATTATCTTTCCCAGAAATACGCGGTGGTGATTTTTTGCTCGGTTGGGTTTCTGATCGGGGCCGCATTGGTCTGGCAGATACGGCGACGGTATTTCGCCAAGATTGGGACCGGGGTATTTCTCTCGCTGGTACTGGCTGTCGGCACCGTGAACGGCGCCGCCTTCCTCGTCCGCCGGCCCGAGATGTATGAGGTCTCGATATCATGCGCCTACGCCATGGTGATGGCCGCCCTGTGGGCTCTGTGGTGGGCGCTCAACAGCGATCGTCGTCCCTTGGTTTGGACCGCCTTATCGAGTCTTTTCTTTGGCTTGGCCGTGGCGGCGCGACCCCCCTTTCTTTTCGGAGCGGCGTCGCTCTTGATTCCCGTGGCCTACCTCACGAGATTTTCGCCCGACTTTCGCACGAGAAAATTCGGCGGTTTGAAACTGGGCTTCGCCGCATTCGCCCCGCTTGTGTCCATTGGGATGGGACTGGCCGTCTACAACTATCTCAGGTTCGGCAACCCGCTGGAGTTCGGGATCAAATATATGATGTCGGGCAACCGGGTCACCAACTCCTTCCCCTTCAATTGGCAATGTATCTGGCTCAACGCACGTCTCTATTTATTGCTTCCTACGAGGCTGATGGCGTATTTCCCCTTTGTTCGTGGCGTCCAGGTCCCTCCTCTGCCGCAGGGCTACGCATTTGTGGAGAACCCTTACGGCATCATCACAAACATTCCATTTTTGCTGCTGGCGTGCGCGGCGCCGCTGGCATGGCGCCAGCCAAGGTCAGAAGCGACGCGGCGCCTGCAGTTGTTTGCCTGCGCCCTGGCTTGGGTGTCGTTGATGAGCGTGGCGTTCCTTCTCGTGTATGTTGTGGCTACTATCCGTTACGAGCTGGATTTTACACCTTACCTCGCAATCCTGGGCGTTATCGGGGTCTTCGGGGTCGAGGATTATCATCTCGCCCATCCGAGAGGGCGTGGCCTCGCGCGTCTAGGCTGGGTGGGTCTCCTGATTGTCTCGATCGCCTTTAATTTTTTCGGCAGCTGCCAGCACCTCCGCATTTTCGAAAGAGACGCGCCAGATGAATTCCAGGGCCTTTCCCGGTTCTTCGATTACCCGGTGTACGCCTACAACCGCTACCTGTCCCCATCGCGGGCCGCACCGGCTGCCGGCCCACCGGCGGACGACAAGCTGGGGCCTGGGCGGTATGGCCCATTCGTTGAAAGGATAGAGATGTCGGCCGTGGAGAACGGAGCCAGGGAGCCGCTCCTTGTGATTGGGAATGTCCGGGAAAACGCGGTCATAGTGTTCATAAGGAGCGTCACCAAGGACCGGGTTGCGGTCGGCTTGGAATTCCCGGGCATCGGGACTGCCGAATGCCTTCCCATCAGGAGGGCGCGGGGGGGGCCGATTGACGTCGCGATTTTTGCGCCCCAACTGCTCCCGGATCTCGGCGATCCGGACTGGGGCGCCGCCCCCTACCGGAAGCAGTTGTCCGACCTCGGTTTGTACACGATCACCATAAACGGCATTGCTGCTCTCCAGGTCAGGGCACCCTTGAGCAAGCCGATTGATCGCGACGCGCCGTTGTCGATCGGAGCCAATCCGCTGGATAACACCTCCGTCGCCGGCCGCTTTGGCGGACAAATTGTGGTGCTCCCCCGGCTGAAAATTGGCGAAAGCCCGCGTTTTCGGTGAGCGCGGGATGGGCGCCGACAGCGGCCGCCTCGACAGAATTGACCGATGATCGTCCGGATGCCAGAATTGCCTCCCCAAGATGACGCTGCATCCCCGCCGCACCCCCGCCCGTAATAAGAGGGCTTGAACCGCCGGCTCCTCCTTTCCTGCGTTTTCCTCCTTGCCGCCGGGCGCGCCCGCGCGGCGGACGCCATCGCGTGGCAACCCTGGTCGGACGCGGCTTTTTCCGCCGCGAAGAAGGAGCACAAGTTCGTCGTCATGGACCTCGAGGCGGTCTGGTGCCACTGGTGCCACGTCATGGACGAGACCACGTACCGGGACCCGAAGGTCATCGCCCTCTTGGCGTCCCGGTACGTCGCCGTCCGCGTCGACCAGGATTCGCGCCCGGACCTGGCGAACCGCTACGAGGATTATGGATGGCCCGCGACGATCGTATTTGCCGCGGATGGCAGCGAAATCGCCCGCCGCCGCGGGTACCTGAACCCCTCCGAGATGGCGTCCATGCTCCAGGCGATCATCGACGACCCTTCGCCGGGTCCGTCGGTGACGTCGCTGGCAAGCGCCGGCGGCGCGAGGGGCGCCCGTTCCACGGACGCATCGACCGAGGGGCTGAGGCAGCGGCTCATTTCCGGCTACGACCGCACGATCGGCGGCTGGAGCGTCGAGCACCGCTTCCTCGACGCCGACAACGTGGAATACTGCCTGCGCGCCGCGTCCCGCGGCGATGCGGAGGCGGACGCGATCGCCCGCGACATGCTGCGCCTCCAGCGGCAGCTCTTCGACCCCGCCTGGGGCGGCGTCTACCAATATTCGGCGGCTGGGGACTGGGTTCACCCCCATTTCGAGAAGATCATGTCGATGCAGGCCGACAATCTGCGGATCTATTCCCTGGCGGCGTCGCTATGGCCGGAGTGGGGATACCTGGTGCCCGCAAGGGATGTCGCGCGTTTCCTGCATGGCTTCATGGAAAGCCCCGACGGCTCGTTCTACACAAGCCAGGACGCCGACCTCGTGCCGGGTGAGCACGCCGCCGAATATTTCTCCCTCGATGACGCGGGCCGGCGCTCCCGCGGTATTCCGCGCATCGATAGGCACCGCTATTCCCGGGAAAACGGATGGACGATCTCCGCGCTGTGCGCGCTTTCCGGGGCGACGGGCGACAGGCGCGCGCTCGACAGCGCGATCCGGGCCGCGGACTGGGTGATCGCGCAGCGTTCCCTGCCGGGCGGCGGATTCCGGCACGACGAGGCCGATGCGGCGGGCCCGTTTCTCGGCGACACGCTTTCGATGGGATCGGCATTCCTCGCGCTTTACGGGGCGACCGGGGATTCCGCGTGGCTGACCCGCGCCTCATCCGCCGCCGACTTCATTGCCGCGCATTTCGCTCGCGGGCAGGAGCCGGGATTCGCCTCCTCGGACACGACGACCGCGTCCTTTCCGAGGTCGCTGCCCGAATTTGATGAATCCATCGCGCTGGCGCGCTTCGCCAACCTGCTGGGCCACGCGTCGGGCCGCCCGGCCGACCACGCGATGGCAGAGTCGGCGCTGCGCTGGGCGACGTCGCCTGACAGCGTAGGAAGCCGCGGCGCGTACACGGGAGGACTTCTTCTCGCGGGCGAGGAGATTCGAACGGACCCCCTCCACGTGACGGTCGTGGGAAGAAAGGACGATCCGGTCGCCCAGGCGATGTTTGCGGCGGCCCAGAGGGCCCCGACGGCGTACCGGCTCCTCGAATGGTGGGACCGGCGCGAGGGAGGGCCTCCGCGAGGGGAGTCGATTTTCCCCGACCTCGAAAGGCCGGCCGCATACCTCTGCGCCAACGGGGCCTGCTCGTCGCCCATTCCCAACGGCCCGGCGCTGCTGAAGCGCCTTGATTCGGTGGTGGCCGCGGCAGGCGGCGAGTAGCGCGGCTCTTGAAAAAAGACGGGGATGGGTCCATCCATTGGGTGGACGCCGCGGCGCGAATGTGCCGGGGCGTCCCACCCCATGACCCCATCGCGCCTCGCTCTTGCCGCATCGCTCCTTTCAGCCGCAGCCACCCTGGCGATGTCCGCCGAGGCCCCCGCCCAGAGGCTGCCACGGAGCACGCCCGAGGAGCAGGGCGTTTCCTCGTCCGCAATCCTGGGCTTCGTCGAGGGCGCCGAGCAGAAGATAGACGCCCTCCACAGCATCATGATTGTGCGGCACGGCCATGTCGTGGCCGAGGGGTGGTGGTCGCCCTACGGCGCCGCCGAGCAGCACATGCTCTACTCGCTGAGCAAGAGCTTCACGTCGACGGCGGTCGGCCTGGCGATTTCCGAGGGCAAACTCAGCCTCGACGACCCGGTGCTCGGTTTCTTTCCCGATGAGGCGCCGGCGATCCCGGGCAAGAACCTGAGCTCCATGCGGGTGCGCGACCTGCTCAGGATGGCGACCGGCCAGCGCGCGGAGGACCTCAAGGACTTTCCCTTTGAGGTGAAGGCCGACATCGTCAGGCACTTCCTGGAGCTTCCCGTGCCGGATATCCCCGGCACCCATTTCGTCTACAATACCTCGGCGACATTCATGCTGTCGGCGATCGTCCAGAAGGTGACGGGCGAGACGGTGCTGGACTACCTCAGGCCCCGGCTCTTTGACCCGCTCGGGATCGTCGACCCGAAGTGGGATGCCAGCGCCCGGGGGGTGTCGTTGGGGGGAAAGGGCCTCAACATCCGCACGGAGGACATCGCCTGCTTTGGCCAGCTCTACCTGCAGAAGGGGATGTGGCAGGGCAAGCAGCTAATCCCCGCGGACTGGGTGGCGGCGGCCACGTCGCTGCAGATCGCGAATGGCAGCGATCCCGCGAGCGACTGGAACCAGGGCTACTGCTACCAGTTCTGGCGCTGCAGGCACGGGTTTTTCCGGGGCGACGGCGCGCACGGACAGTTTTGCATCGTCATGCCGCAGTTCGACACCGTTGTGGCGATCACCAGCGGAACCGGCGACCTGCAGGGGGTCCTCAACCTGGTGTGGGACAGGATCCTTCCGGCACTGGCCGCGTCCCCTCTTCCCGCCAACGCCGATTCGGACATGAAGCTCTCCGCGAAGCTCGCCGGCCTGAGCCTCCGGCTGCAGTCCGGACAGCCCTCGTCGCCGATGGCGGACAAGGTCGCAGGGCGGGTCTACTCATTTCCTGCGAACGCACAGCACATAGAGTCGGTCTCCCTGCAGGCCCAAGGCGCCGGGGCCGTTCCCGCGATCGCCCTCCGGATGGCGGGGGTCGACCAGCGGATCCCATGCGGGCGGCAGTCCTGGGAAAAGGGTTCAATCATTTCACCGTCCGGCGGCAGCATACCCGTTGCCGCGAGCGGCGCCTGGAGTAGCGAGGACACTTTCAGCCTCAGGCTGGTCCGCTACCTGACGCCCTTTTCGACGGACTACGACCTGCGTTTCGCCGGCGACCAGGTGATTCTCGAGGCCCTGGACAATGTCGGGGACCCCGCCCCCGTCCGGATCCGCCTGATCGGAACCGCCCAGCCCTAGCGGTCAAAGCCTGATCTGTAGTCCCGCATAGGTCAGCAGCGAGGTCCGCGGGCCCATGGAGTCGTGCGCGTCGCTGCCGACTGCCAGGAGGAGCGTGGCATGCCGCGAAAAATCATAGCGTGTGCCCACGTTGAGAATGGCTTCGCTGCGCCGCAGGCCCTCCGAGGTGGTCAGGTGCAGCTCCGCATCGAGTTCCCAGCCCTTCACGACCTCGCGGCCGACGCAGAGTCCGCCCATCCATCCCCGCTCGTCCGAGGACGCGCTGAATATGTGCCCGAAGTCCGCGTTGACCGAGATGGACCCGAAATCCCTGAGCACCTCGAAGGGGAGCAGGAAGGTCGAATGGGGATCCGCGGTGCCCCTGCGGTCCGAATCCGACCCCGGGTTCACAAACGTGATCCGCGGGTACGTGGAAAGCTGTAGGCCCATCTCGCCGGCGTCGTAATAGCGCCATTTGAGGGCCACCTGCGAGTCGCTCATGCCGCTCTGCGCCGGCTCGCCGGAGCTGTTCAGAATGTTCCAGGAACCCTGGTAATTGAGCTGGAGCCTGTCGCCGACCCCGTAGTTGGCGTCGAGAAGCGGGAGCCCGACAAGCGTCGAGCCGGGCAGCTGCTGGTCGGTCCATGCCAGGTTGATCTCCCAATGCCCGTTCCCCGGCGTCCCCGGGTCATCGGTGATCATCGGCGGTCCTCCCTGCCCGCGGAGCCCCGCGGCCGTCACGGAGACGGAGGCGAAAGCTGCGAGGACGGATAGGCGGAAAAGGCTTATCCAGCAAAAGCTGCCCCGAATGCGCCCCCGGTAAACACCGAACTTGTCGGCCCCGCGAACGGGCCCCGACGGATTCAGGTGCCCGTGAAGACGCTTATGGCGTCGTGCATTGCACCCGGCAGGCCGTAGATGTCCAGGGCCGTGATGAGGAGGCATGAAGCCCACCCGGCGGCCAGGAGGAAGGATCCGATGCGCCCGTCGCCCATGCGCCGCCTCGAGCCGGCGAAGTAGAGCAGAGGAACCATCGCCAACGGCAGCTGTATCGCCAGGACCACCTGGCTCAACGTCAGCAAGTCGGTCACGCTCCCCTCGCCCCTGAGCGCTATGAGGACGATGGCCGGCACGATGGCGCACAGCCTCGTGGCGAGGCGCCGCATCCACGGCGCAATGCTCCAGTGCATGAACCCCTCCATGACGACCTGTCCCGCCAGTGTCCCGGTGATCGTGCTGCTCTGGCCGCTCGCGAGAAGCGCGATCGCAAAGAGGAGGCTGGCCGCGACCTTGCCGACAAGGGGCGCCAGGGTCACGTACGCGATCTGGATCCAGTCGGCGTCGGAGCTGAACGCGATGATCTGGCCCGAGGGAAGAACGATCTTGTCGTGGCCGTAGAACACGACCGCCGCGAGCACAAGGATCGCGGCGTTGACGAAGAAAGCGACGGACAGCGCGACCGACGTGTCGATCGTATTGTACCGCACAGCCCTGCGCACGGACTGCGGGTCGCGCGTCAGCCTGCGTGTCTGGACGAGAGCGGAGTGGAGGTAGAGGTTGTGGGGCATCACCGTGGCCCCGATGATGCCTATCGCGATGTAGACCATGTCCCTGCTGCGGAAGAATGCGGGCATGTCGGGGGCGAGGAGCCAGCGCGCCATTTCCGGGAAATTGGGCTGCGTCTGGGGCAGGACGAAGATCTCGATGAAGTAGCACACCCCGATGGTCGCGATCAGCACGAGGACCACCGCCTCGATCAGCCGCATGCCGAACCGCTGGAGGGACAGGAGAACCAGCACGTCGAACGATGTGATGATGACCGCGGCCAGCAGCGACAGGCGCGGGAAGAGCAGGTGCAGCGCCACCGCGCTGCCCAGGACCTCGGCGAGATCGCACGCCGCGATCGCGATCTCGCAGCTCAGGTAGTTGGGCCAGCGCGTCCAGGCCGGCAGGAAATCCCGGCAGCACTGCGCCAGGTCCTTGCCGGTCACTATTCCCAGGCGCGCGGCGATGACCTGAAGGAAAATGGCCATCAGACTGGACAAGCCCACAACCCAGAGGAGGGCGTACTTGTACTGGGCGCCGGCCTGCAGGTCCGTCGCCCAGTTGCCGGGGTCCATGTAGCCCACGCTCACGAGGAGCGCCGGGCCGGCGAAGGCGAGGTACTGCCGCCAGGGGCGCGCCGTCAGCGATGGGAGCGCGACGCTGCTGTGGAAGCCCTCGAGCGATATGCCCTCGCGGGGGGCGGCGGGCGCCCCCTTGGGCGCCTCCAACGGTTGATCGACAGAATTTGAGATTGCGAAGTCTGAAAATAATCTCTTTGAGTCGTCAAAGACAAAATACATTTGTTTTCAAAATTGTAATCCGATTTCCTCACGCATGCCGACGAGCACGGTCGAAAACTACCTCAAGGCCATACTCGTGCGCTCGTCTGACGCCGGAACCGTGGTGGCGACGGGCGCCCTCGCCGAGGCGCTGGGCGTCACACCCGGGACGATCACGACGATGGTGAAGTCCATGGCGTCGCGCGGGCTGCTCGAGCACCAGCCCCGTGAGGGTGTCCGCCTGACCCCGGAGGGAAGGGCCCACGCGCTCGCCGTCGTGCGCAAGCACCGTCTGGTCGAGACATTCCTCGTGCAGGTGCTCAAGATGGACTGGAAGGAGGTCCACGAGGAGGCCGAGGCGCTGGAGCACGCCATCTCGGACCGGGTCCTCCTGAAGATCGACGCCCTTCTGGGGTATCCCGCGACGGACCCGCACGGCGATCCGATTCCCAGCCGCAAGTCCCCGGCGCTCGACCGCGGCAAGGGCGTCACTCTGGCGACCTGCGAGGCCCAGAAGCCGCTTCGCGTCGAGCGCATCCTGGACCAGAGCCCCCCGTTCCTGGAGTTCATCCAGCGGACGGGGCTGAAGCCCGGGGCCCGGGTGCGTGTCAGGGAACGCGATCCGGCAAGCGGGGTCGTGCGATGCGAGCTCAAGGAGGGCGAGGCGACGCTCGGCCTTCCCGAGGCGGCAAAAATCGAGGTCAAGGCGGCCTGAGCGGGCCGGGCGGGCCGCCTACTTCACCTCGAACCTGAAAAAGTCTCGGTAGAGGACGATCTTGAAGTCGCCGGTGTCCTTGACGTAACACCTCACGTCGTAGCTTCCGGGCCGCAGGAACACGCCCAGTCCCGAGTCGTAATACCCGCGGCCGTCAGTCCTTATGATGAGGAAGTCGTAATATCTCTCCTTCTCGTTGCCCGGCACCGTCGACACGAGAAGACCGTTGCCCGCCTTTTCCGGATTGCCGTTCAGGGTGAGGATATAGTCGTGATCGGGCAGGAGGTGCTCGAGGGCGATGCGGCACGCGAACCCTCCGGGGAAGGAAGGGTGAAACCGAATCCTCCCGCGCGTGACTTCGCTCACGGTCTTTCCCCATTCGGGCGGACTGACCAGGTCCAGCGCATTCTCGAGGGGCGCCTCGCTTTCCGCGTCCGCCTTGTAGGCCTCGAAAAAGGCGAGGCGTGCGGGATCCTTTGGACCGGCGGGGACCTGGCCCGAGTCAAGGATGTAGAAATCCTTCTCTCCAAACACCACGATCTGCCCCGCGAAGAGCCCGCCCCCAATGGCCAGGAGGGGAATGATCAGCAGTTGCCTCAACCATCGCGCGTTTGCGTCGAGTCTCACGTCGGGCGCCCACAGTGGGGCCGAACGGCCGGGAGTCCAATTCAAAGCCGCTCCGGGGGGCCGCCCGGCGTCAGTCCGGGTGGGGGACGGTCAGCCTGAAGGTGGTGCCTTCGGGTCCCGTGGAAAGAAGGACGAGCTCCGCGCCGATCTGCCGCGCCATGAGCTGGCTTATGGCAAGGCCGAGCCCGGAACCGCCGGCGCGGCCGCTGCGCCCGGGCTTGAACAGGTGCTTCTGCACCGTCTCCGGAATGCCGGAGCCCTCGTCGCGCACTGTCAGCACGGTCGCCCAGCCCGTGTCGGCGAGCGAGACGACCACCCGCCTGCCCGGGCTTGTCGCGGCTATGGCGTTCTGCAGGAGATTGCTGGCGATGAGGCAGAGAAGGCTGCCCCGGTGGCTGTCCACCGTCGCCGCAAAACCCTCTCCCACGTCCAGCACGACGCCCTTCTCGGCGGCGGGAGCCTGGTTCGCCTTGCGGATGGTGGCCGCCAGCTCGTGGCCGGCGAGCTCGTAGCTCGTGCTCGCGCTTGCGTCGCTGAGGAGGACGATGGTCTCCCGGATCATGGTCTGCAGGCGCTCCGTGTAGCCGGCGGCCGACTCCCATGCGGGGTTTGACGGATCGGCCTCGCGGCTCGCGACAACGGCGCGCAGCCCCTCCACGGATCCCTGGAGCCCGTGGATGAGGTGCGAGGTGATCTGCCCCACGGCGGACGCCTTTGTCGCCAGCGTGAGATCGAAGTTTGCACGCGTGAGCTTCTCATTGCGCTCGGCGATTGTCCGCTGCGCCCGCTGGACGCTGAACGTGGCTGCCGCGATGACCGCCGCGATGAGCACCGCGCCGACCAGCAGCGTGACCGCGGTCTGGCGGTCAATCCGTTCGTCGATGATCGCGAGCTCACGCGAAAGCGGCCGGGCGTCGATGTAGTAGCGCACGAATCCCCTCAACTCGGTGGGCCCGGCTCCCGGCAGCGGCAGGAGGACCTCGAGGACCGGCGCTTGCCGCTGGTCCGGCGACACGCCCGCAAAATATTGGTCGAGCGGGAACGCAGGATGGTAGCGGCTGATGGGAGCCCCCGACTGGAGCTTGAGGAAGTCGTCCGTGGGCAGCTCCACGAACAGCTGGGTCGAGGGCACGGATTCGATGGTGTTGCCGTCCCTGTCGAATACGGCGACCGCGAGCATTCCCTTTTGGCGGAAGCTCTTTAGGAGCACGGTGAGCCGCGAGGGTGCATTCGACGCATCCCCCGTCTCGCCCTCAGCGACCTGCTGCAGCGCCATGGGGTAGAGGACCGCGGCGTCCCGCTCGATGATCTTCAGGTGAATCTCGTCGCGAAGGTTGGAGCGGAACCAGGTCACCAGCGCGGCGAATATGACGAACAGAAGCACCCCCAATCCCACGGCGGCCAGCGAATATCGTGTCTCTTGCTTCGGCATCGGTGAAGTGGGGTGGGCCAGTGCCGTCAATTGACCTTGTCTCCCGCGGGGAGCGGCAGATCCAGCTGCTCGACCGCGGCATCAAAGAGCAGGCGGCGCTGGGCCGCCGAAAGCCCCGGCATGAGGACCGCAGTCTGATAGTCCCGATACTTGTCCCAGATTTCCTGGCGCTGGCGCGCCGCCTCAAAGTCCCTGAGGAGGTCGTTGATGGACTTCCTGTCGGTGGGCCCGTTGGTCGAGCGCGCATACACCGCAAGCTGCTCCCGGATGCCGTTCTCCTCCTTGTTGAGCGCCTCGATCAGCTCGCTCTGCAACCGGTCAAACTCACCCACTGAAACCCTAAGCTCCGTCGACTGGACCTCCGTCCGGCTCGAGCCGTCATGCATCCAGGCAAGGGCTCCCGCGACGGGATCAGGTGCGCCCTGGCCCTCGGCTGGCTGCTCCGATGCGACGGTGGGCGTAGGCGACGCGAGCATCGAGCGCAGTTTCCTGAGCAGCTCGACCTTGTGGGCCCGGTAGGCGTAGATGCGCGCGGTCAGTTCCGGCGGCAGCGTGGGCGCGGCGGGAGGGCCCGGCGGGTTGGGCAGGGAGGCCAGGCCCCTGCGGACCTCCTCGGCCGCGGCCTCGAGCGCCACGAAGCGGGGCGCCTCTTCGGCGCCGAGCTTCGCCAGGGCATCTGTGCGCGTGTCGCGCAGGAAATCGGCGGTGGCTCGCAACATCCCGCGGATTTCGGCCTTCAGCGCGTTCTTTTCGGAGAGATATTCGCCCACCTTCGCCTCAAGGGGTGCCGGCAAACTCTCCGGAATGCGTATCCGGGCGCCTTCCGGTGAGAAATAGAGCATCCGGAGGCCTTCCCCGGCGTCCGAGGTGCCCCGGGCCCTGTCATTGAGCTCGATCGCATCCTCGAAGAGGAGATGCCTCTGCGCGGGCGAGAGCCCCGACTCGTAGAATGCGACAAAGCGAAGCGCCTCGGCCTGGGCGTGGAGTCCTGCCGGGTCCGGCGGCGTGGGTCCCGAGGCGCGCTCGCGCCATTCGGGCTTCGCGATGAGGTCGGTGTACTCGACGGGAACGCCCATGACCCGTATCTGGCGGAGATCCGAAAGTATCTTGTCGGCCATGGCTTCCAGCTCCGCGATACGGGGCGCCTGCTCCGCGGACAGCGCCGCCAGGTGGGCTTCGCGCGTCGCCGGGTCGGCGTCCTGGAGCTCGAACGACCGCGAATGCAGCGCCACTTCGAGCGCCACCTTTGAGTTGCGGTAGGCCAGGATCTCCGCACGAACGGGCCTCGAAAGCTC
>Ga0302326_10010492_pt1 | contig 20077 bp, 17 predicted proteins | sample Palsa_T0_3_FD_202264 | JGI IMG/M metagenome (GOLD analysis project Ga0302326, IMG submission 202264) | Peat permafrost microbial communities from Stordalen Mire near Abisko, Sweden - Palsa_T0_3 | ecosystem: Environmental > Terrestrial > Soil > Palsa > Peat permafrost | place: Sweden: Abisko...
CCGCCGTCTATGACTTCGAGATCGAGCCCGGCACCTTGTACACGGCCGCGTCGAGCTCCGTCCCGCTTGGTCCCGGCCAGGCGTCGTCCCTGACCGTCACCCCGACGCTCACCAGCGTCACCGAGGGCTCGCAGACGGTCACGTTCGCAGGCCACCTGACCGGCACTCCGCCGGGCACGTCCACCGTCAACGACATCCAGAACGCGCCAGTCCTGGTCAGCGTCGGCGGCGGGCCGGCCGCAGCCGTCGGCACAACGGGCGCGAACGGCGACTTCAGCTACACCGTCAAGGGCATCTCGGCGACCAGCGTCTACGCCTTCAGCGTTGCCGAGACCTCCAGCTACACCGGGGCCACCGCGAGCGTGCCCATCGGCGTCACCCAGGCGCAGACCAGGATCAGCGGCGTCACGATCAGCCCCGCGCACCTGAAGTACGGCCAGAGCGCGACGCTCACCGGTACGGTCCAGTACCTCAGCGGCACGACCTGGACGCCGCTGCCGGACTCGGTGGTCTACCTCGCCGAGACCAGCACCAGCCTGGGCTCGGTCACCGCGAGCAGTACCGGCGCCTTCACCGCGACCCTGCCCACCACGCACGGGCCGGGCTGGAGTGCCACCGTCGATCAGGCAGCGCTGACCCAGCAGACGACCGCGACCGGCAACCTGACCTTCGCTGTGCCGATGAAGGTCAAGTCGTTCGCCGCCAGCCTGGACGTCAACGACAAGGTGAACGTCACCGGCTGCCTGCAGGTCACCGCACCGGTCGGCTACGGGCCGCAGACCACGGTGGAGATCCAGTACCGGGCCGGCACGAAGGGCGCCTGGAAGTACTTCAGCCGGCTGCCGCTGCATAACCAGGCCGGTGCCTACAAGACCTGCCCGAGCGCTGACGAGTCGTACTTCAGCGGAGCCGTTCAGGCCAAGCTGGCGAACGCGTACTACCGGGCGAACTTCGCGGCCACCGACAGCTTCCAGGGCACGGTCAGCTCCGCGGTCCACGCCTGGAAGTACCAGACCAGGATCGTCGGTTTCAGTGTCAGCCCGCACGCGGTAGCCACCGGGCAGATCGTCACGATCAAGGCCAGGCTGGAGATCCTCGGCAAGTCCTGGAAGCCGTGGGCGCACCAGAAGGTGACCATCATCTACAACGACAAGGGCACGACCTTCTGGGGCAGCCTCGGCAGCGCCCGCACCAGCGCCGGCGGCTATGTCACGATCAAGGCCGAGGGCGGCAAGGGGAGCTTCGTGGCGGTGACCTACGCGGCCTACGCCGGCAACTCGACGCACCTGGCGAGCCGGAGCTCTGGCATCGACGTGTCGGACAACCACGGCACGTCAAGCGCCAGGCCGGCGCCGTTTAACCTGGCGCAGCTCCCGGTCCTGCAGGTCCCGATGCAGGCGGAGCTGGTGCCCGGCCTGCCGTCGATCGCGAGCCTGCTGGCCGGCTAGCCGCCGGCGGCCCAGGACGGCGGCCGCTTCTCCAGGAACGCGGCCATCCCCTCTGCGGCTTCCGCCGAGCCGAACAGCCGGGCGGACAGCTCGGCAAGCTCCCCTGCCCGGGCGCCGAAGCCGTCCAGGACGGCCGGGATCAGCAGCCGCTTCGTCTCCCGCAGGCCCTGCGGCGAGGCGGCGCGCAGCGCGTCGAGCACCGCCACCGTGCCGGCGTCGATGTCGTCAGCCGCCTCGGTGATCAGCCCGATCCGCGCCGCTGTCGCGGCGTCGAAGGTCTCCCCGGTCAGGTAGTAGCGGCTCGCTGCTCGCGGCTCCATCCTGGGCAGGGTGGTCAGTGAGATCATCGCGGCCGCCAGCCCGAGCTTCACCTCGGTGAAGGCAAACGTGGACGACGGACCCGCGACCACAATGTCGCAGGCGCCGACAAGTCCAAGACCTCCGGCCCGGACGTGGCCGTCGATGCTGCCGACGACCGGCTTGGGCAGCGCGACGATGAGCTTCAGCAGCCCCAGCACCCGGGTGGCGCCCGCCTTCATGCCGCCCTGGCTGGCCTCGCTCAGGTCCGCGCCCGCGCAGAACGTGGAGCCCGTGTGGGTCAGCTCGACCGCTCGCACGCCGTCGTCGCCGGCCGCCGCGGTCAGGGCTCCGGTGAGCTGCTCCACCAGCGCGGCCGACAGCGCATTGCGGTTGCGCGGCGAGTCCAGCGCGATCCTGGCGATGCCGCGGTCGACTGAGTACTGCACAAGCTGGTCCGCCATCGTCATCGCTCCCGGTTGCTAGTAGGACTTCGGCAGGCCGAGCGAGTACTGGGCCACGAAGTTGAGGATCATCTCCCGGCTGACGGGCGCGATCCGGGTGGTCCGCACGTTCGCCAGCATCGCCGCCAGCCCGAAGTCCGCCGTCATCGAGCTGCCGCCTAGCACCTGGATCGCCTGGTCGACGGTCCGGACGCTGGCCTCGGCGGCGGCGTACTTGGCCATGTTCGCCGCCTCGCCCGCTCCCATGTCGTCGCCGGCGTCGTACAGCGTGGCCGCCTTCTGCATCATCAGCCTGGCCAGCTCCAGCTCGATCTTCACCTGGGCCAGCGGGTGCGCCAGGCCCTGGTGCGCGCCGATCGGCACGCTCCACACCGTTCGCTCCCGCGCATACCCGACGGCCCGGTTCAGCGCGTAGCGAGCCGAGCCGACCGCCATCGCCGACGCCATGATGCGCTCCGGGTTGAGGCCGGCGAACAGCTGCTGCAGGGCAGCGCCCTCATCGCCGATGAGCGCCGTAGCGGGCAGCCGCACGTCGTCCAGGTACAGCAGGTACTGCCGTTCCGGCATGACGATGTCCATCTCGAGCGGCTCGAAGGCGAAGCCGGGCGTGCCGACGGGCACCACGAACAGCGCCGGGCGCAGCCTGCCCGTCCTGGCATCCGCGGTGCGGCCGACGATCAGCACCGCCTCGGCCTCGTCAACACCGGAGATGTAGATCTTGCGGCCGTTCAGTACCCAGGTGTCGCCATCCCTGGTCGCCACCGTGCTGAGCTTGTGCGAGTTAGAGCCAGCGTCGGGCTCGGTGATGCCGAATGCCATGATCGACGATCCGCTGGCCAGCTTCGGCAGCCACTCCTGCTTCTGCTCCTGCGTGCCGAACCGGGCGATGATCGTGCCGCAGATCGCCGGCGAGACCACCATCATCAGCAGGCCGGAGCCGGCCGCCGCGAGTTCCTCCAGCACGATGGACAGCTCATACATCCCGGCACCGCCGCCGCCAAATTCCTCGGGCAGGTTGACACCGAGGAAGCCGAGCCCGGCCGCCTGCTGCCAGAGCTCGGTCAGCCGGCCGCCGCTGCGTGCCTGCCGCGTGTAGTACGAGTACCCGTAGGCGGCGCCAAGCTCGGCGACCGCCGCCCGCAGCGCACTCTGCTCCTCGCTCTCGGTGAAGTTCACTCCTGGTGCTCCTCCGGATCAGCCGGGGCCTGCTCCGGCGCGGCCCGCAGCTCCGTCACAGCAGTGCCTCGGGGACATCGATCAGGCGGGACCGCAGCCACTCGCCGACTGCCTTGGCCTGCGGATCGAACCGGGCGGCGGCCGCGACGCCCTCGCCGAGAAGACCGGTGATCACGAAGTTGACCGCGAGCAGATTCGGCAGCAGGTACCTGGTCACCGGGAGCCCGGCCGCCTCCGGCAGCAGCTCGCGGAGCTTGTCCTCGGTCAGCGTCGCGGCCAGCCACGGCCAGGCAGCCGCGTCCCTGGCCCAGACGCCAACGTTCGCGTCGCCGCCCTTGTCGCCGCTGCGGGCGCCCGCCACGGCGCCGAGCGGCGCACGGCGCGCCGGCCCGCTGCCTGCCCAGACCGGCACGACCGGGGGCGCGGCGGGTTCCAGTGCCATCGTCACACCGGGATCGCCGACCTCGACCGAGCGGCCGTCAGGCAGGACCGCGATCTGCCCCACCTGGCTCCGGTTGAGGTAGGCGGCCGTGAAGACACCGTAGGGCTGAGCATCTCCCGGCGGTGCGGTGAGATGGAAGCCGGGATAGCTGGCGAGCGCGAGCTCGACGGCCGCGCCGGAGAACACCCGGCCAATCGCCTTCGGGTCGCTGCCGCGGGCCACGCACCGCAGCGTGGCGCTGGCCTGCTCCTCCGTCGCGGCGTCCGGGCGGTCAGTGCGGGCCAGCTCCCACTGCACGCCGGGAGGCAGGGCGGCCGCCAGCTGATCGTGCACCAGCCCGGCCTTGGCCTCGATGTCCAGGCCGGTGAGCACGAACTCGACCTGGTTGCGGAAGCCGGCGAGCGTATTGAGCGACACCTTAAGCTCGGCAGGCGGCGGCTCACCGCGGACGCCGTTGATCGCGACCCGGTCCTGGCCGTCCTGGCTCAGCCGCACGGAGTCCAGCCGGAGAGTCGCGTCCGGACCGGCATATCGCGGACCGGCCACCTCGTACAGCAGCTGAGCGGTCACCGTCCCCACCGTCACGGCGCCGCCCGTGCCGGGATGCTTGGTGATCACACTGGAGCCGTCCGCGAATACTTCCGCGAGCGGGAAGCCTGGATGCCGCAGGTCGGGGATCTCGCCGAAGAACGCGTAGTTGCCGCCCGTCGCCTGCGGGCCGCACTCGATGACGTGGCCGGCCGCCATCGCCCCGGCGATCGCGTCAAAGTCATCGATGGACCAGCCGAAGCGCGCGGCCGCCGGGCCGACGACCAGGGATGCGTCCGTGACCCTGCCGGTCACCACCACGTCGGCGCCCGCGCGCAGGCAGGCCGCGATCCCCCAGCCGCCGAGGTAGGCACTGGCCGCTACCGGCTCGCCGTAGCCGAGCTCAGCCGAGCGCGCCAGCAGATCGTCGCCGTGGACGTAGCCGATCTTCGGGTCGAGGCCGAGCCGCCGCGCGAGCTCGCGGATGGCACTGGCCAGGCCGGCGGGGTTGAGGCCGCCAGCGTTCGCGACGATCGCCACACCGCGATCGAGCGCCAGCCCGAGACAGTCCTCCAGCTGGCGCAGGAACGTCCGCGCGTAGCCGAGGCTGCTGTCCCGCATCCGGTCCCGGCCGAGAATGAGCATGGTCAGCTCGGCCAGGTAGTCACCAGTGAGGACGTCGAGCTCGCCGCCCTCCAGCATCTCCCGCATGGCGGAGAACCGGTCGCCGTAAAACCCGGAGGCGTTCCCGATCCGGACCGGCAGCTGCTCCGGGACCGGCTGCCTCACTGCCACGACGGTCACCTTTCGCCGGCGGTCCGGGAACCAGGCTGGGGCCAGGCTGGGGCCAGGCTGGGGCCAAGCATAGATGACTGTTTTCGGCGGCAGCTGCCTGCAGTCTGAGCTGCGGGCTCGCGGCCCCTGGCCCGCAGCGCCGGGGCGGCTTAGGGTCAGGACATGCGGGTGGAGATCAGCGCCAGTGCGGTGCAGCATGTTGCCAGCCGCGGCGGCAGGCTCTGGGTGTGGGCCGCCCGGCCGCGGCTGTGCTGCTCCGGAGCGCCCGCCTGGATGCACGCTGCGACAGATCCTCCGGATGACCAGGCAGGATTCGCTGAGATCCCGGCCTCCTCGCTGCCAGCCGGGATCACTGTCTTCTTCCGGCCCGTCGGGGGCCTGCGGCCAGACGTGCTGGAGGTCGGGATCCGCGGGCGGCGTCATCCCGCGGTGGCCGGCTACTGGGATGGCTGCCTGATGGCGATGGTCGGCTAGGTCCCGCTCCCGCACCGCCATCCGGGCGCTTAGTCAATTACGTTGACCGTCAATAACCGGGACGGTATGGTGCGGTGTCATGCAGCCCGTCGTGACCGAGCAGCCGCCGCCGGAGACCTGGCTGGATTTCTGGCGCGAGCTCAGCGAGCGCCTGACGCGGCGGGCCCGGTCCCGCAAGGCTGCGGCGGAGCGGCAGCCGGCCTGGGCGCGGCCGGTCCTGCTGGCGGTCGCGGCCGTGTCAGCCTGGTCGTACGCATGGCGCGCGACCCGGCCCGTGAACATCGAGATCTATTACGCGGCGGCCGTGCGCAGCATGTCGATGAGCCTGTCGAACTTCTTCTTCGGGGCGTTCGATCCGGCCGGGACAATGACGACTGACAAGCTGCCCGGCGCGTTCTGGCTGCAGGCCATCTCGGCCGGAGTGTTCGGCGTGCACAACTGGGCGCTCGTGCTGCCCCAGGTCGTCGAGGGAACGCTCACCGTGCTGGTGCTGTACCGCGTGGTGCGCCGACTTGCCGGGCCGCCGGCCGGCCTGATCGCGGCGGCCATCCTCGCCGTCTCGCCTGCCACCACTGCCCTGAACCGCGGGAACGTCTCCGACACCCTGATGATCCTGCTTGCGGTCCTGGCCGCCGACTCGGTCGTCACGGCCGTCCGCACTGGCCGCTGGCGGCCGCTCCTGCTGGCCGGCCTGTGGGCCGGACTGGCGTTCCAGGCCAAGATGCTGGAGGCCTGGCTGGTGCTGCCAGCCCTCGCCGTCTGCTACCTGACCGCCGCGCCCGGCGGCTGGGCAGACCGGGCCAGGCGCTGCGGCGCGATGCTGCTAGTCGCGGTCGCCGTCTCGCTGAGCTGGATGAGCCTGGTGACTATCTGGCCGTCCGGCTCTCGCCCCTACATCGACGGCAGCACCGACAACTCCGCCTTCCAGCAGGTCTTCGTCTACAACGGGCTCGGCCGGCTGGACCAGGCGTCGCCGGACCAGCTGGTCAACAAGACCATCAGGCTCGGCCTGCAGATCTCGCCGCCTGCCTCCTGGCACCGCCTGCTCACCGGCGAATGGGGCCGCGACACCGGCTGGCTCCTGGCCGCCGCGCTGATCGCGCTGCTGGCCGGCCTCATCGCGCGGCGTCGTGAGCCGCGAACCGACCTCATCCGCGCCGGGCTGCTGCTCTGGGGCGGCTGGCTGCTGGTGCTGTTCGCCGCGTTCTCAGCCGCCACGACGATCAACACCTACTACACCGCGGCGCTGTCACCGGCGGTCGCCGCACTGCTCGGCATCGGCCTCGTGCTGGCCTGGCGGCATCGCGACCAGGTGTGGTCCTGGCTCGCACTCGCGGGCGCCCTGCTGGCGACCGCCGCGTATGCCGCCTGGCTGCTGCCGGGCAGCGGGACCGGACTGCCCGGCTGGCTAAGGCCGGCGCTGATCGTCCTCGCCGCTGCCGCACTGTGCGGCCTAGTCGCGGCTGCGTGGCGGCGCACCGGGACCGTGGCGGCGGTCGCCGTGCTGCTGACAGCCACTGCTGCGCTGATCACGCCGGCCATCGCGGCGACCGCGGTGGTGACGAGCGGGCTCGGCCCCTTCGAGACTCCCTTCCAGACCGCCCGCGAGACGGCCGCTACCACCAGGTTCCTGGCGGCCGGCTTCGATGTCGGGGCCGCCCTGGCCGCGCTGGAGCAGGCCAACGCGGCCGAGCCGTACCTGATGGCCACGCAGACGGCCGTGCTCGCGGCGCCGTTCATCTACGCCAGCGGCGACGAGGTCGTGCCGATCGGCGGATTCACCGGCACCATTCCGGCCCCGACGCTCGCCACGCTGCAGCGGCTGATCAGGACGAACTACGTCCGAACCTTCCTGCAGTCACCCGACACGACAGACCCGCGGCTGGTCTGGATCTCCCGGCACTGCCTGCACATCCCGCAGCGGGCCGGTAGCCAGCGCGGGGTGCTTCCGGTCGCCGTCTACTTCTGCCTCGGCTAGCCGAGGCTGGCGGGAGGCCAGCTAGCCGGCCAGCCCCAGGGCCGCCAGGATGAACGCCTGCACCTCGGCCTCGTAGCGCAGGTGGCCGAACCGGCCGGACGGGCCGGTGTGCGCGCCCGCGCCGAGCTCGACCCGGAACAGCACCGCGCTGCCCGCGGTATCCGTCTCGCGCAGGCGCGCCACCCACTTGGCCGGCTCGTGGACCAGCACGCGCGGGTCGTGCACGGCGCCGGTGACCAGCAGGTCCGGCCGCGGGCCAGCGGGCGGGTTGTCGTACGGCGAGTAGCCGCGCAGGCAGGCGAAATCCTCAGGGTCCCGCGGGTCGCCCCACTCGTCCCACTCGTTGATCGTCAGCGGGATATCCGGGTCCAGCATGGTGGTCACGCAGTCGACGAACGGGACCTCGGCGACGACGGCGCGCCACCGCCCGGGCGCGCGCGAGTACACGGCACCCTGCAGCAGGCCGCCGGCTGATAGCCCGCGGGAGACGATCCTGGTGCCGTCCACCACCGGCGCTGACCCGGCCGCATCGCCGGCCAGCCAGTCCGCGACACCGGTGAAGTCGCTGAACGTAGCAGGCTTGGCCCGCAGCCTGCCCCGCTGCCACCAGTGCCTGCCGAGCTCGCCGCCGCCGCGGACGTGAGCGACCGCGTACACGACGCCGCGATCGAGCAGCGACGGCAGGCCGCGGTCGAATTCGGCGTCCAGGCATGCCTCATAGGCGCCATAGCCGTAGAGCACGCACGGCGCGGTCCCGTCCAGCGGGGTTCCGGCCCGGAAGGCCAGCGAGACCGGCACCCGCGTGCCGTCGGCCACCGTGGCAGACAGCTGCGTGGTGCGATAACGCCGGGCGTCGTAGTGCGGAACCGGCGCCCGCTTCAGCTCCCGCCGGACGCCGGCAGCCAGGTCCAGCTCGGACCAGCGCGGCGGCTCGATGAGCGACTCCTCGACGACGACCACCGCAGTCGCCTCGTAGTCCGTCGCGTACTGGACTGCGATGGCCCCGGCCGCCAGTTCGGGACGGACCTCGGTGGCCTGCGCTCCGTCCGGCCCCGTGATGGCCAGCAGCGGAGCGCCGTCCCGGCGCAGCGTCAGCAGGAGGTGCCCGGCGAGCACATCGCAGCGCACGAGCCGGGTATCCGGCCGGGCCGGCGCGACCGACGGGCAGCCGACCAGCGTCCAGCCGGCCCGGCCCGGTGCCGCGACCGGCGCCCGCATCAGCGTGAACTCTGCATGCCCGTCGTCGGTCACGATCAGCAGGTCGCCGCTGCCGCCGGGAACCGCCGCGTGATCGACCCGGTACTCGACACCGCGCCGCCGCGGCTCGACCACGACGGGAGCGGACAGCGGCCGGCTTGCCGGGATCAGCCAGACCTCGGCCGTGTCGCGGGACGCCGCGGTGATGATGATCAGCTCGCCGCTGCGCGACGCCGCGAGAGTGAGCTCGAACCGCGCATCGGATTCCTGGTAGACCAGCGCATCGCTAACCGCAGCGGAACCGACCGCATGCCGCCAGACCTGCCACGGGCGGTTCAGCTCGTCTGGCACCAGGTAGAAGAACTGGGCCGAGTCAGCTGACCAGGCACCGCCCGGGTAGCTGCGGGCGATCATCTCTGGCAGCTGCGAGCCGGTCTCGATCTCGGTGAACCTGAGCTCGTAGATCTCCGCGCCCGAGGTATCAGCCGACCAGGCCAGCAGCCGGTTATCCGGGCTTGGCTCGGCCACGCCGATCTCGACGTAGCCGCTCGCCGCGCCGAGCGCGTTCTCGTCCAGCAGCAGCTGCCCGGCCTGCTGCGGGTCCTCGCCACCGCCCGAGCCGCCCGGACCGTCCGAGCCGCCCGGACCGCCCGGACCCGCAGGTCGGCCGCCCCGGGCCAGCACCGGCGCACGGAGTAGCTGCCTGCCCTCGGCACCGGCGGGCGTGCGGTGCCAGTACTGGTAGCCGCGGAGCGTCCAGCTCACTGAGTCCTCGGCCGCCCTCGACTCCCGGCGGGCGGCCTCCTCGCAGAGCCTGGCGGTCAGCTCGGCCAGCTCACCGGTCTGCGCGTCGTAGTAGGCGCGCTCGGCGGCCAGGTAGTCCCGGAAGTCAGCGCTGTCGTGATCCCGCATCCAGGCGTAGTTGTCGGTGTCGCGGCGGCCGTGCAGTTCCCTGACCACTGGCCTGCGCGGTGCGCGCGGTACGTCCATCAGGCCCTGCTACAGCGAACTGCCGACGCCGCCGGCCGGGGCAGCCGGACCGGCGCCGGGCCCGGTGCGAACAGTGGCCGGGCTGATCCGCCCGGCCGTGGTGAGCAGTTCCCTGACCCGCCCGGCGGGCAGCGCGGGCGAGATGTTGCCGTCCCGCCCCGTGACCGTCGGCGCCGTCAGCATGCTGTTGAGCACGGCCTCCTCGGTTGCCTCCACGACCGCGGCGAAGAACGGGTCAAGGCCGCGGCCGGCGATCTGCGCACCGACCGCGGCGGCGGCCTCGCCGCGCGGAGCGCGCAGCCCGGTAGCGAGAGCGAGGAAGATCTCGCCGCTGCCATGATGTCCGGTCGATCCCGTCCTGGCCAGGCCCAGGCCCGTGCGCCGGGCGAGCCGCGTGCAGGCGGCCGCGTCCAGCGGCGCGTCGGTCACGACGACCGTGATGCACGATCCGGCCGGCGGCCGCCGGCTGCGGCGCTCCGACGTCTCGCGTGCCAGCGGCAGCAGCCTGCCGACCGGAACGCCGTCAACCGTCAGCCGCTCCTGGTCACCGAAGTTCGACAGCAGCAGCACGCCGACCGTGTGCCCGGACGGGACCACGCGGGACGCTGTGCCGATGCCGCCCTTGAAGCCGAGGCAGGTCATCCCGGTGCCCGCGCCGACTGCGCCCTCGGCGGGTGCCTCCCGCGCGGCCGCGGCCCCAGCGGCCTTTGCCGCCTGCCACGCGACGCTGACGTCGGCGGCGCTGACCTGCATCCGGCGCGGATCGGACAGGAAGCTGTCGTCGCACTCAGCCACGACCGGAATGATCACGTCCTGCGTCCCGATCAGCGGCTCCTCCGCCATCAGCAGCTCGCAGGCGGCGTCATAGACCCGGCCGACCTGCATGGTCGAGGTCAGGAACACCGGCGTCTCGACCAGACCCCACTCGGACAGGGCCACGAACCCGGTGCACTCCCCGGCGCCATTGAGCACCGCGCCGCCGGCCGGCACCGGACTGGCGAAGGTACTGCCGCCCGGGTCAATAACCGTCACACCAGTCCTGGCCACGCCGCGGCCAGCGGGCGGAGCGGGCTCGTCTCGCCAGACCGTCACGTGCCCGACGCCGACACCCGGCACGTCCGCGATCGAGGCGGTCGGCCCGGCTGGCAGGACTCCTATCCTGATGCCCAGGTCACGCGCGCGGGTGGCCTGTCCATTCGCTAGCCTCACCCCGCGAGCATGCCACGAAAGGGCGGGGCTGATGACCATCGAGGGTGGCCTGAGCGGGTTTCCCGTTGTGTGGCACGAGGACTGCCTGCTGCACGATCCTGGCGGCGAGGTCTGGCTCGGCCAGCGCGACGAAGGCACCGAGGTGCCGGACCGGGCCAGGGTGATCCTCGCCGCCCTGACCGCCGCCGGGGCGACGGTGCGGCCGGCCGCACCGCACGACCCAGACGCCCTGCTGGCGGTCCACGACGGCGCGCTGATAAGGCCCCTGTCGACGATCTGGGCTGACTGGGAGGCGGCTGGCTACCCGGCTGAGTACGGCCGGCACCGGGTCGTGCCGTACGTCTTCCCGACCGCGGCAATGCTCGGCGAGATGCCCGCGCGCTTGCCCGCAGCAGTGCACGCGCAGACGGGGCTGTTCTGCTACGACACGATGACCCTGCTCGGGCCGGGCAGCTGGGCCGCGATCCGCGCCGCCGCCGACTCCGCCGCCGCGGCGGCCGGACTGATCGCGGCCGGCCTCCCGGCCGCGTACGCGCTGTGCCGGCCGCCCGGCCACCACGCCGGCCCGGCCGGTTACGGAGGCTCGTGCTACCTCAACAACGCGGCCGTCGCGGCCCAGTCGCTCCGCCAGGCCGGCGCGGCGCGGGTCGCCATCCTCGACATCGACGCGCATCACGGTAACGGCACGCAGTCGATCTTCTACGACCGGGCGGACGTGCTGTACGCGAGCGTGCACGTCGATCCCGGGGCCGGCTGGTTCCCGCATTACCTGGGCTTCGCCAACGAGGACGGGAACGGCGCAGGACGGGGTTTCACCTGCAACCTCCCGCTGGCGCCCGGCAGTGGCGATGGCGTCTGGCTAGCGGCGGTCGGTGACCTGTGCGCGCTGGTGCGGGACTTCGCAGCCGACGCCATCGTGCTGTCGCTCGGCGTCGATGCCGCGGCCGCCGACCCGGAAAGCCCGCTGCAGGTGACCGCAGCCGCGTACCGGTCGGCGGGCGAGCTCATCGGACGGCTCGGGCCGGTCGCGGCTATCCAGGAGGGCGGCTACGATCTGGCCTCGCTCGGCGAGTACGTACTCGCCACGCTGACCGGGGTGCAGGCCGGCCGGTCACGCTGAGGCGACGGGCTCCGATCCAGGACCCGGAAGCACGTCGATTCCGGTCGCGTGCATCGGCTCGCCGCACTGCGAGCAGGTCAGCTCGACGTGGCTGATCTGGCCGCAGGCCTGGTGCCGGTAGAGCACGGGCGGCCCTGCCTCGCCCGCGAGCCAGCGGTCTCCCCAGCGGACCATGACCATGAGCACCTCGACCAGCTCCTGGCCCCTGGCGGTGAGGACGTATTCATAGCGCGGCGGCCTGTCGCTGTACTGCCGCCGCTCGAGCACCTCGTTGTCGGTGAGCCACTTCAGCCGCTCGGCCAGCACCTTGCGGGAGATGCCAAGGCTGCGCTGCAGCTGATCGAACCTGGTGATGCCGATGAAGACATTCCGCAGCACCAGCGGCGACCAGGGCTCGCCGATCACGTCCATCGTCCGCGCGATGGAACAGGCCATCTCCCCGAAGTCCGTGCGCTGCATGAGACCGAGTCTATCGTGAGCGCGTTCCCTCAAGGAACTTATTGTGTTAGCGTGAGTTTCCTGAAGGAACTCGATACCCGAAGGAGTCACCAGTGAACAGGCCAGCGGTCGTATCAGCACGGGAGTGGCAGGCGGCGCGAGAGGCACTCCTGGTCAGGGAGAAGGAGCAGACCAGGGCGCTGGACGCGCTGGCCGCCGAGCGGCGCAGGCTGCCGATGACGCCGCTCGACACGAGCAAGTACCGCTTCACCGGGCCGGACGGGAGCGAGGTCGGGCTCACCGGGCTCTTCGACGACCACCGGCAGCTGGTCATCTATCACTTCATGCTGCAGCCGGGGCAGGACTGGCTGTGCGGCGGGTGCTGCTCGCTCACCGACAACCTGGCGCAGGGGCAGTGGCACCTGAACGCCAGGGACACCCGGCTGATCCTCATGGCCCGCGCGCCGCAGGACGAGTTCGAGGCGCTGCGGCGGCGGTTCGGCTGGACGCTCCCGTACTACTCGTCCGGGGACAGCACCTTCAATGACGATCTCGGCCTGCAGAATTTCGGACTGAGCGTCCTGCTGCGGGACGAGGACGAGGTGTTCCGGACCTACTTCACCACGGCCCGCGGGGTGGACCGGCTCCGGACCGACTTCAACCTGCTCGACCTGACCCCCTACGGGCGGCAGGAAGCCTGGGAAGTCTCGCCCGCCGGCTGGCCGCAGGACCCGACCATGAGCTGGATCCGGCTGCACGACGAGTACTAGACCGGCGGCGCGCGGCCGGGCGACGCGGCGCGCGGTTACCGCTCGACGCCCCGCGGTTACCCGCCGACGCCGCGCTGCGCCGCAGCCGGAATCATCCGTCAACTATGGTTGACTTTTCACCGGTTCCAGCGCGCTAGGTCGGCGTTATAGAGCATAGCGGGGGATTCGTTCCGCTGGACTGGATGCAAAGTCAACCTTGGTTGACAAGTGGCGGACGTCAACATAGATTGACGACATGACAAATGAGACCGCGCTGGCCGAGGCCGCCAGCGGTCAGGACCCCGCGGAGGGACTGCGGGCCGCGAGAGCGCTGCGCGACCTGGCTGAACGGCTTGAGGCGCTCCAGGTGCGCAACGCCCGCGCTCGCGGCTGGTCCTGGCAGGAGATCGCGCTGTTCCTCGGCGTCAGCAAGCAGGCCGTACACAAGAAACACAGCAGGCTGCTGGCCGGCCTGCCAGACGAAGGCCCTGACGCAGCTCCCCGCCGGGGACGGCGCCGCTCGGGAGGTGGCAATGTTTGAGAGGTTCGAGCCCGCCGCCCGGCAGGCTTTCTTCGACGCCCGCCAGGAAGCACAACTGGCCGGGCAGGACAAGGTCCGCAGCGAGCATCTGCTGCTCGGGCTACTGCGCGAGCCGGGTCTCGCCGCGGAGCTGCTGATTGCGGTCGGCCTCGATCCGGACTCGCTGCGCTCGCGGCTGCCGCGCGGCCACCACGACGTGCCCGCCGGACTCGACGCCGACGCGCTGTCCACGCTGGGCATCGACCTGGACGCCGTTCGCCGGGCAACCGACGCGGCCTTTGGTCCGGGCGCGCTGGACCTAACGCCCGTTCCGGGCCGGAGCAGCGTCCGTGCCGCAGACGACACGCGGCAGGCACTGTCCGGGGCCGTTCGCCAGGCCCACGCTCAGGGCCAGCGGGAGATCTCCTCCGGCCACCTTCTCCTCGGCATCCTGGACCAGAAGAGCAACGGCGCGCTGGCCATCCTGACGGCCACGGGCACCGACATTCCTGCGCTTCGTGCCGACACGAAGGCCCGGCTGACAGCGGCGGCCTGACCGGCTCCCGTGGCGGCCTGACCGGGTCACGGCGGCGGCCCGGCTTGGCTGGCTGCGCTGTCTGGCTGACGGACCGGCTGACGGCACCGCCCGCTGACGGCGCCCGCCTGGCTGCGCTGCCCGGCTGACGGCACTGACCGGCTGGTCAGGGCGCGGCCCCGGCGAGCGTGACGATGACGCCGACAGCGGCCGCGGCCAATATGGCGCTAACCACACCGTGGCGGAACGCCACTAGCCAGACGGCTGCCGCAGCCAGCACGGCGACCTGCCACAGCTGCGTCAGCCCGAGGCCGAGCGTGACGGCCGCGCCAGCGATGGCGCCGATCGCGGCAGGTCCAGAGCCGGACAGGAAGGCCTGCGCGGTCGCGCTGCGCCGGAACCGGTCGAAGTGCCGCCCCCCCGCCAGCACAAAGGCGAACGACGGCGCGAATGCGATCACCGCTGCTAGCAGGCCGCCCGGTATGCCCGCGGCCGCGTAGCCGACGACGGCCACCGTCTGCACCACCGGTCCGGGCGTCACCTGGCCGAGCGCGACCGCGCTCAGGAACTGCGCGCTCGTCATCCAGTGATAGGTGTGCACCGCGTCGTGCTGCATCAGCGGGATGATGACGAATCCGCCGCCGAATGACAGCGCGCCGACCTTCAGCGCCTCCCAGGCCAGCGAGCCGAGCACGCCGGCAGTGATCGCTTTCGCGGCCAGCGGGGCGAGCAGCGCGCTTCGCTGTCCCGGCGATGCGGGCCGGCTGGCCAGCCACTCAGCCAGGCCGCAGCCGAGCAGCACGGCAACCAGATACTGACCGGCAAGGTTCGCCGCGACCCCGCCGGCCACCAGGTAGGCAAGCCAGCGCGCGCTGGCGGCCCGTACTGGCGGGATGCGGATACCTGTCCTGCTCTCGCCAGCCGGCTCCGGCTGAGCCTGATCCGGGCCCGCCGCGGCCGTCCCTCCCGCAGCCGGAGCTGTTACAGCCGGACCTGTTACAGCCTGAGCCGTTACAGCCGTCCCTGTTGGAGCCGGGCCTGCCGCAGGCGGACGAGCAGACCTGGCGCGGCGCCAGCTCGCCGGCGCCAGGCCAATGGCTGCGCTGACCGCGACGGCCGGAACCGCCGCGCCGGCTCCGGCCGCCGCACCGGTTACCCACGCTGGCGGCGAGTGCGCCAGGAACAGTACCGATAGCGCCAGGATGATGATCAGCCCGGGCACGATGAAGCAGACGCCGCCGATCAGCGCCCCGAGCGGACCGCCCAGCCGCCAGGCGCAGAAGATAGCCAGCTGGGTGGAAGCCGGGCCGGGCAGCAGTGACGTCGCCGCGATACCGTCCTCGAACTCAGCCGCTGAGAGCCAGGCAGTCCGATCGACACACAGCCGGCGCAGCAGGGCGATGTGCGCAGGCGGCCCGCCGAATCCGGTGATGCCGATCCGGCCCCACTCGCGGGCGATCAGCAGCAAGCCAGGACGCTCCGCAGGTCCGGACGGGACTGCCTGACTAGCAGCCACGTGATGCCTCCGGCAACATGGCCACCACGGTAGCGACCAGGCTGCTCCCGCGGCAGCCGGCGTCGCGCCGATGACCGGACAGCCACAGAGTCTGGCGGGCTGCAGGCATCCGAGCGCGATTTAGCCAGGAAGCAGCCGCGCGCCCGCAGTGTCGACCTGGAGCGGCAGCACCTGCCACGGATCCGCCGCGTCGGCGGCGATCCGGGCCACGTCGGCGCTGTCCGGGCCCCGCCCGTCAACTGTCAGGGCCAGGGCTGACGGGCCGGCACCGGAGACCACCGCGGCGATGCCAGCATCCCGGAGCCGGGAAACCAGTGCCGCGGTGGCGGGCATCGCCGCGACCCGGTACGGCTGGTGCAGGAAGTCCTCGGTCCCCGCGAGCAACAGGTCCGGCCGGCTGGTGAGTGCCGCGATCAGCAGGGCCGCCCTGGCCGAGTTCGCCGCCGCCTCAGCGTGCGGTACCAGGTCGGGCAGCGCCTTGCGCGCGGTGACCGTGGCGAGGGGCACGGCGGGCACGCACAGCACCGGGGCCAGCTCCGCCAGCGGCGCCAGCCGGGCAACGGCCGGGCCGCCGGGCGTGGTCCACGAGATCGTCAGACCCCCGCTCAGGCAGGCGGCCACGTTGTCCGGATGGCCCTCGAGCTCGGTGGCGAGGCGCAGCAGCGCACCGGCGGGCAGCGCCGCGGCCCCGTCATCGCCGGCGAGTGCCCTGGCTGCCAGCAGTCCGCAGACGATAGCGGCCGCGGACGAGCCAAGGCCGAAGCCTTGTGGCACGTCGTTCCCGCAGTTCACGGCAATACCCGGCGGGTGCGCGCCGATGACGGAGAAGGCAGCGCGCATTGCGCGGATGACGAGGTGCTCATCACCGCGGCCAGCCGCATCAGCGCCGGCCCCCGTCACCGTCACCTCGAGCCCGGACGGCAGGATGCTCGCCCGGACCGTGTCGTACAGGCTCAGCGCCAGTCCCAGTGAATCGAAGCCAGGGCCCAGATTCGCGCTGGTCGCCGGAGCCTGAACGGTCACCGGCTGGTCAGCCCAGCAAGCCATCAGCGTCCCGTCATCGCAGGTTCAGCGCGGCGGCCGCGGCACCGACGTCGACAGCGATGGTGACCGGCGGCGGCGCACCCGCCACCGCGGTCTCGGGATCCTTCAGCCCGTGACCGGTGATCGTGCAGACGACGACTGAGCCTGGCGCGATCTGGCCGGCTGCGCTGGCCTGCAGCAGGCCGGCGACACCAGCCGCCGAGGCCGGCTCGCCGAAGACCCCCTCGCGTGCGGCCAGCAGCCGGTAGGCGTCCAGGATGGCCTCGTCGGTCACCGAGCCGATGAGGCCGCCTGACGCGGCACTGGCGTCCTCGGCCAGATGCCAGGATGCCGGGTTGCCGATGCGGATCGCGGTGGCGACAGTCACCGGATTCAGCACCGGCTGGCCGAGCACCAGCGGCGCGGCGCCTGCGGCCTGGTAACCGAGCATCCGGGGCGTCTTCGTCGCCCGGCCGCCGGCCCGGTACTCCTGGTAGCCGAGCCAGTAGGCCGAGATGTTGCCGGCGTTGCCGACCGGCAGGCAGTGCACGTCGGGGGCGTCTCCGAGCGCGTCGACGATCTCGAAGGACGCCGTCTTCTGGCCTTGCAGGCGCTCGGGGTTGACGGAGTTGACGAGCGCCACCGGGTAGTCGGCCGCAAGCTTGCGCACCAGCTCGAGGCAGTCGTCAAAGTTGCCGTCGATCTGCAGGAGCCGGGCGCCGTGCGCGAGCGCCTGGGCCAGCTTGCCGACTGCCACGTTCCCCCGCGGCACGAGCACCGCGCAGGCCAGGCCGGCCCTGGCTGCATAGGCAGCAGCGCTAGCGCTGGTGTTGCCGGTCGAGGCACAGATGACCGTCTGCGCTCCGCGGGCAGCGGCGAGCGTAACGGCGACCGTCATGCCGCGGTCCTTGAAAGAGCCGGTCGGGTTGACGCCCTCGACCTTGAGGTAGACCGAGCAGCCAGTCAGCTCGGACAGCACCGGTGCCGGCAGCAGCGGCGTGCCGCCCTCGCCGAGAGTGACCACCGGTACGCCGGGCGGCACTGGCAGACTGGCAGCGTACTCGGCGATGATGCCGCGCCAGGGCGCACGGCCAGTCATCGCGGTGGTCACTCCCCCTCCAGTGCCTCGACGCGCATGACGCTGTCCACGTTGCGCACCGCCTCCATGGCGCCGAGCATGGCGACGGTTTTGGCCAGGGCCGCCTCCCGTGCCGGGTGGGTCATGATGATCAGGTTGGCCTCCTCGCCGAGGCCTTCCTGCCGTACCGCCTTGATCGAGACGCCCTGCTGGGCGAACGCGTCCGCCACCGGCGCCAGCACACCCGGCCGGTCGGCGACGTCAAGCTGGACGTAGTAGCTTGTCCGCGCATCGCCGAATGGCACCAGCGGCAGCTGCGCGTAGGTCGAGGAATCCGGCCCGCGCAGGCCGGCGGCGAGGTTTCTCGCGACAGCGACGGTGTCACCGAGCACCGCGCTAGCGGTCGGCTGGCCGCCCGCTCCCGCCCCGTAGAACATCAGCCGCCCGGCAGCCTCGGCCTCGATGAAGACCGCGTTGTAGGCCTCGCGCACGGCGGCCAGCGGGTGGGTGCGCGGGATCATCGCGGGATATACCCGGGCGGAGATGCCGCCACTGGCGCGCTCGCAGATCGCCAGCAGCTTGACCACGCAGCCCATCGCCTTGGCGCTCGCGATGTCGGCCGCCGTCACCGACAGGATGCCCTCGCGGTACACATCATCGGCCGTCACCTCGGTATGAAACGCGATGCTGGCCAGGATGGCGGCCTTGAAGGCCGCGTCGAAGCCGGCCACGTCCGCGGTCGGATCAGCCTCGGCGTATCCCAGCGCCTGCGCCTCGGCGAGCGCCACGCTGAAGTCGGCGCCGGATGTGTCCATCCGGTCCAGGATGAAGTTCGTCGTGCCGTTGACGATCCCGAGAACCCGGCGGACCTCGTCACCGGCCAGCGACTCGCGCAAGGGCCGCAGCAGCGGGATCGCGCCGGCGACGGCGGCCTCGTAATAGAGGTCGGCCCCAGCCTGGCTGGCGGTCTTGTGCAGCACGGCCCGGTCCGAGGCGACGAGCGCCTTGTTGGCCGTGATCACCGACTTGCCGGCGCTGAGTGCCGCCAGCAGCAGGCTCCTGGCTGGCTCGATGCCGCCGATCAGCTCGATGACGATGTCAACATCTGGCCTGGTGACCAGTTCCATGCCTTCGGTCGTCAGCAGTGCGGGATTGACCGGGACATCACGCGGGCGGCCCGGATCGCGGACGGCAACGCCGACAATGTCCAGCCGTGCCCCCGCTCGTGCCATGAGGTCAGCGGACTGCTCGGTCAGCAGCCGGTAGACCTGCGACCCGACCACGCCGCAGCCAAGCAGCGCCACCTTGAGCGGCGCGCGTTCCTCGGTTCCCCGCATGGCTGAATCCTGCTCGACTGTGGCGGCTGAAGGCGCCGCGGCGCCTTCTTGCATGACGGTGCTCTGCATCTGCTGCCCGCTCCCCTCACCTGACCCCGGCGAGGGAAAGCCGTCAGCGATGTGCTGACCTCGCTGACTGCCAGGGCATTACGGTCACCAAGCTTAGCCAGCCGGGGCCCTGGCCCGCCGGCGGACTTAGCCCGCCTGGCCCCCTTGCCGGTCCTGACCTGGCGCCGCCCCCTCATCAGGGCGCAATACCAGCGCGCGCAGCAGGCGCTGCGCCTGCGCTTCCGGGTCGCTCGTCAGGCCAGTGTGGACCGGGCCTGGCTGGACGACCGTGCTGCGCGGCGCCGTGAGCCAGCCGAACCGCCGGCCGATGTCCTGCAGGCCCGCCTGGCCAGCCTCCGGGTCCTGCTCGCAGACCCGCGTGATCGCGGCGAGCGCCCGCTCGATCGCGGCCACGTCCGCTGCCGGATCGAGCGCCAGCAGCCGTGCGGTATCGAGTTCGACGAGCGCCCTGAGGTAACCGAGCGGCCGGCAGTACAGCAGGATCCCCGCGTTGATGGCCTCGCCCCGGTCCACTCGCGGAACGACGCGGAGGATGGCGTACTCGAACGGCTGCGGCTGGCCGGTCATAGCGCCGGCCCGCCGTTATGGCCAGCCGCGCCACCCGGACGGCCCGGATCGTGCCGTGCCGGGCCCGTCCGTCCGGGCGCAGTGCCGCTGGCCGGGGTCAGCCAGGCTGGCCTGCCGGTCCGGCGTC
>Ga0302326_10010493_pt1 | contig 20077 bp, 10 predicted proteins | sample Palsa_T0_3_FD_202264 | JGI IMG/M metagenome (GOLD analysis project Ga0302326, IMG submission 202264) | Peat permafrost microbial communities from Stordalen Mire near Abisko, Sweden - Palsa_T0_3 | ecosystem: Environmental > Terrestrial > Soil > Palsa > Peat permafrost | place: Sweden: Abisko...
CGAGAGCCTGGTCTTTAAGGGAAACGACTATGACGATTTGCGTCCCCACATGTGGAATTTCTTCGAGGCCGTCCGCTCGCGCAAGCCAGTCCTGCAGGACGCCGTGTTCGGACACAACGCGGCTCTCGGCTGCCACATGGCCAATGAATCCTACTTTGTAAAAAAGCCGGTTTATTGGGATTCAACTTCGCAGACGATTAAGTCGTGAGAGCAGTGAGTTTGCGGCCGGGAATTTTGGCGAAAAACACATCGGCCAAAGTAAGGAGTCGTAGCAACATGCATCTTCGATGGAGAGCAACCGCGTTAATCGCCTTAATCCTTGCGTGTTCCATGCTAGTGTTTTCCAAACAAAACAACTCTACGGACACAACTGCGGCTCAGCCGTTTTTGGGGCGTTGGGATTTGACACTGGAGACTCCGACTCGCGAATATCCTTCGTGGCTGGAGATAACCGAGGAAAACGGACAGCTCAAGGCGCAGCTGGTCAGCCGTTGGGGACATGCGCGGCCGTTGCCGAAAATCGAGCTCTCCCATGGGCAGATAACATTCGTTTCTCCCAAGGAAGAAGAAGACAGGAAAGACGACATGGTGTTTGTGGGCACACTGTCAGGGCAGAAGCTGAGCGGCACGACGACGGGGCAGGATGGGACTCCGTGGCGCTGGACGGGCGAGAAAGCACCGGACCTGAAAAGAAAGGCCGAACCGAAGTGGGGGGAGCCGACGCAATTGTTCAATGGCAAGGACTTGAGCGGATGGAAAGCGAGCGATCCAAATGCGAAGGCTACCTGGAAGGTCGAGGGCGGAACGCTCGTAAGTCCCGGACATGGCCCTGAACTTATCACCGATGCCAAATTTGAAGATTTCAAGCTACACATCGAGTTCAATTGCGCGCCAGGATCGAATAGCGGCGTCTATCTGCGCGGTCGGTACGAACTCCAGATTGAAGACGATCCCGTGCCAGAGGGGCCGAGCATGCGCACCGGTGGCATATATGGCTTCCTGGCCCCCGCGCCGGAACAGCCGCGCACGCCGGGAAAATGGCAGAGTTACGACATCACGCTAGTCGGCCGCGTGGTCACTGTGGTGCAGAACGGTCACACCATTATTGACAGGCAGGAAATTCCGGGTGTTACAGGCGGCGCTTTGGACAGTCACGAAGGACTGCCCGGCCCGATTTATCTGCAGGGTAGTGAAGACGGACACGTCAGTTTTCGGAATATCATGATTACACTCGGCGGGTAGACCGAGCAGGGGCGCGACCAATCGTCGAGTTCCGGCTGTCAGGTATGCTTCTCCGTTTTACGGTTTCTACTGCGCGGTTTCCATCCCTACGGTTTCCATTCCGAAGAACAGGCCGAGAAGCGCCCCGGGCGCAACACGTCAAACCTTACCCGAAGTGGCACTTCCGACCGGGCAAACTTGAGCTCGATCTTGACCTCGCCACCGGCGCCGGTCTCCGGAATTTCGGCTTCCTGTTGCTCCACGGGAATATCGCCTCCACCGTAGAAGACACCTCGCAACCTGTATCCGCGAAGAGTGTGCATCGGTATATCGCGCCGCGTGCGGACGATCAGACGAAAAGTGTTGAGCTGGTTTTCAACGGACTGTTCAATGGACCTTTCAATGGACTTTTCAACGGCCAGCGATTCAATCGGACTCGATTCCACGCGTAAAACTTCGTAGGAGGGTTTCGGGCGGCCATAGAGATCCACCACCCCATGAACGCGCTGTTTTAGCGCTCCGACACCGCGATCGCCGACATGCGTCCGGTAGTCGTTGTAACAGAAGAAAATGGCGCCCGCGACATAGTCCCTGGAACGGAAGACCGAATCGTGTGTTCGAAGAATCTCGATCCTGCGATCGTCGCCTTCGGGCCGGTCTTCCGTGCAGGCACAGTATCCGTACTCAGAAATCACAATGGGCTTTCCCGGAAACGCGGCGTGGATATCGTCCAAACGTTTTGCCACAGCCTCCGGCGGGCCTTCTTCCCAGCTGCCGAAGTATTCGTTGGTTTCGATAAAGTCCATGAGCCCAGCCACATCGCGTTCCGGAGTCCGGCCCAAAGAGTTTGAAGCATAAGAGCAGAGTCGGCCTGGGTCCAGCCGTTTCGCTTCCTCCAATAAACGCCTGGCGAATTGATAGGCAGGAGGATTTTGACCGTCGATTTCATTGCACAGTCCCCAGACCACAATAGAAGGATGGTTCCGGGCACACGCAATCATCTCCTGCAACTGTTCCAGACCGTTTTGCATGATGTAGGCATCGGGTTCCGCGCCCATTCCCCGGAAAGTATCAGACCCCCAGGCGGGAACCTCGGCCTGCATCAAGATGCCATGACGATCGCAGTATTCATGCACACGCTTGTCCTGCGGCCAATGGACGCGCGTGAAGACGCAATTCAGATGTTTGATATCGGCAAGGTCATGACTGATCCACGGTTCTGGCTCCGCCATGCCGAATTCCGGGTTACTACCCGCCATCCGTTCCACACCGATCAGTCGGACGTGTTCTCCGTTCAGGTGGAATTTGCCCTGCTTAACTTCCAGTTTCCGCACTCCGAACATCGTCGTGAACTGGTGCGATTCGCGTTCGTCTGCTACCGAGAAATCGAGGCGATAAAGGTTGGGGTGGTCGAAATGCCAAAGCTTCGCATGGGGTAGGACTGCATGAAAAAGCGCAGGTCGCGCTACACCCGCTTCGATGAATAGGTCCGAGGTCTCTGAACTGGTCAAGACGACAAGTCCGGTCTCCTCATCAAAGACCTGGAACGAGGCCTGTCCGTTCCAGGGCTTTGCACTGGCATTTCGCACGGATGCGGTGATTGTGAGCTTTCCTTCGTTGTTTGTGAAATCAGGAATCGCATCGATCTCAAGCCGCTCCACAAAAGTCTGCGGCGTGACCAGCAATTGGACAGGGCGATAAATCCCCCCATCATGGGCCCAATCGCTGGAATGTCCTCGGGGCAGCATGTGGTCATTGAATGCGTTGTCCACACGCACTGCGACTGTATTGGTCTCGCCCCAGCGGAGGAACTGAGCAATGTCCAGAGTGAAAGGTGTATAGCCTTTGCGGGTGTGTTCTCCAACTCGCTGCCCATTGACCCACACCGTGGCAGTATGGAAGACAGCTTCAAATTCGATGCGCACTACGGAATGTCGCCAGGCATCGGCAACGTCGAAACTCCGCCGATGCCACGCGACGCCGCGATAGTCCGCATAGCCGGGATCCACTTGCCAGGTGTGGGGCACATCGATGGGCTGCCAGCCATTCGCGGAATAGTCGGCATCGTACCAGCGCTGCTCCACACCGGCAGCCGCCGGATCGGTGCGAAACCACCATCGACCGCAGAGGTCGACGGTTTGGGTCGAGGATGAACGCTTTTTCTCTTCGGCGGACAGGGAGTTCGCGCCCAAAGCGCCCGCAGCCAAGGTTCCGGCACGACCTAGAAATTTACGGCGAGAATACATGGTAATTTTTCGCGCACGATTACAGTAACCAAACTTCGCGAAGTTGAAAAGATGCTTACCGACAATTGATGGGCAATGCAGGCCGCGGCCTCTGATCGCTAGAACGCGACCTTCAGCGACATCTGAATCTGGCGGGGGCTGCCGATAGTTTTGTTAACTATGCCTAGGCCGGATGGGCAATTGTAGAAACCGCTCGTCGAGCTTGAAGTGCCGCAGCCTGTTGGCAGAGGTGTGGTCCCCTGCACTGGGTAATTGTTGTAGAACGCGTTCTGGGAAACATCGTCGATGGGGACGTCAAAGCTGCTGGTATTGGTCAGGTTGAAAATGTCCAAGGTGTACTTCACCGAAAAGCGGTCGGTAAGCTGGGTCAGCTTGACAAAAGAAACGTCGGCGCGCCTCTGCCACGACTGCCGGAAGATGTTGCGCTGTCCGGTGGTGAAGTTGGTCTCGAAAGTGTCGCCCGCCGGAATGGCTCCGTTGAGAGCTCCGGGTTGGAGCAAAGGCAGGGTGAAGCAGGAAGGCTTGAGCGTCGTGTCGCCATTTCCAAAAGCCCCCGAACCACCCGTAACCGCATTCTTTGCGGTACAGCCGGGAGCGAGCGGCACAACCGGGTTGGTGATGCCGTCGAAAACGCTGTAGTAGATGCTACCCACAGCACCCGTGTAGTCGATGATGCTGTAGGGTTGCCCGCTCTGCAGGACGGTGATGCCTTCGACGGCCCAGCCATTCGCCATCTTGCCTTTCAGCGTGGACGCCGGGAAAAACTTGGGGAGTTCGTAGGAGTAGCTGAAGTTAATAACATGGGTGCGGTCGAAATCTGACGATCCGTAACCTGAGCGCAGATTGAGCGGGTTGTTGCCGTTATAGAAAAGGCCCATGCCGCTTTGCTCATCGGTGGCGTGGGAATAGGTGTAGGAGACGCCGAACTGCAGTCCGTGGCTCATGCGCTTCTCGATGTGCGTCTGCAATGCGTTGTAAGCGGACACGCCAGCGGCGTTGTAACTATCCGATTCCGCAGAATAACCGATGTAGGGGACGCGCAGGTCGACGTTACCCCCTTCGAAGGTGGCAAGGAAAGGGCATCCAGTACTGTTGGATGTTGGGCAGATAGCATTGGAGGGTAAATTGATCGGCGGGCCGTACTGATATTGACTAACGGTGTAGCCATACGTGTATTGCTGAGGGTTCTGAGAATTGGGGTGGATGGGGTTGGTCGGCGTGGCGATTCCGGGCTGGTTGAATGGGACGGGAATCACTTCGTGGCGACCGAGGTTGCCGACGTATCCGATTTCGATGGCCACGTCGTGGCGTGGCTGCCATTGGATGTCAAGCGTGTCATTGATGGTGTAGGGCAGCTTGTTGGCACGGTTATAGGTGGCAAAAGAGAAGAGCGGCGCGCCGCCGATAATAGCTGCCTGGTTGGGCAGGTATTGATCGATGCTTGCCGGATTGCCACTGGGAGCAGGCCCGAGGGTCGGCCCCCAGGGATTGGAAAGTGGGTCGACAGAAGTCGCGGGGCAAGTGGGTATGTATCCCAGGTACAAGTTTGAGCTGGCGCCCGGGCACGATGTTGCGCTAACGAAAGGAGGCGTCTGGTTAACGCCGAATGGTCCACCATCAATCACGCCCTCAGCATAGCCTGGTGAAAGATAAGAGAAGAGTTCGCCGCGATCGTAGTAGATGCCGGTCCCGGCGCGGACCACGACTTTGTCGTTGAAATATTTCGGACTCCAGGCAACACCGAGACGCGGCGCGAATCCCCATTGGCGGCCGGTCAGCGTGGTTTTGCTGACACCCTTAGTCGGAAAAAGTTTGTTGTTGCCGGCGATGATGATGCCGTTCATGCCCGTGCCCGAAGGATCGATGGTGTCGGTCGCGTTGTCGTAGGTATAACGCGAAGGATCGAAATTAAAGATGCGGCCGTACTTCTCAGTCAGACCACCGTCCCAATCCCAACGTAGCCCGGCAGTCAGGGTGAGATTGGAGCGGAACTGAAACTTATCCTGGATATAGGCTCCGGCCTGGCCAGCGCGATAGTAACGGTTGGCGTTGCCTTGCAGGAACTTGGTGGTGGTGAAGTCGTCGTTGGTGTCGACGATTCCCTGAATAAACTGGGAAAAGTCGGCGGAGGAAATAATGCCCTGGTTGGTTCTCTGGTCGCGGGCGTCGAGCTGGGTGTAGGCATAGCTGCCGCCGAAGGTGAAGGTGTGCATGCCGTGAATCCAGATGGCGTTCGCCGACGGCATGATGCGATTCTGAAAGACTCCGGTAAAAGCTCCCTGCGAGGCCGAGCCCTGACCGATGACCAGAGGCTGTTGGTTGGCTATGGGGCACGGATTGGCTGCGTTACAGGTGGGGCCGACGCCAGTATTTGCCGGGCCAGAGATTCCGAAAGAATCCACGATGCTGATGCCGGGGAAGAACGAAGAGCCGAATGTATTGATCGGCGTTGTCCCGGTTTGACTGGCGAACGACTGCGGCGTGAAAGGCTGTCCGATAGTGCTGTAAACCTTCTCCCGAAGAATGCCGAGCACTTCGGTAATGCTTAGATTGGACCTGAGGGTCTGCGTGTTGGTAAGCGACGCAACCTGGCTTCCGGCATCGAGATTCTGAGGAAAACCTGCGACGTTAGAGTAAGCGTACGGAGCAATACTCGGGTCGTGCTGGTAGTAGTATTTCGCCGATACCGTGTCCTTGGCGCTCTTATTCCAATCGAGATTGGCGACCGCTTGATCGGACTTGAAGTAGGCGGTACCGGGGCTTATGGCGTTTTCCGGGAAAGTCGCATCGGCTGTCTGGCCGTCCCACGAGGGGATCAAGAACTGGCCGTTGGGTAATTTGTACTGAAATAAGGCGAGTGCGGTTGGGCTCACCTGGCTTGGGGTTATGGGTGTGAGGCCATTGGGGTTGTTAGTAAAGTTGACGTCGGCATTTGCAATGTCAACCAGGCCCTGGGCCGTGCGGTTGGAGTCGGTGAGGCCCGGCGGAACGATCAAGCGCGAGAGACCGATATCCTGATCGGAATCGTGAATGTGCTGATAGCTGATAAAACCGAATAGTTTGTCTTTGATGATCGGGCCGCCGACCCGTCCACCGAGCGTCTCGCGATGCAGTTCGGGATTCTTGTCGTAGGAGGGAATATTTGGGTCCTCCTTATCGAAAAACGGCGCGGCATTAAGCCAATTCGTGCCACGATGCCAGTAGGCCTCGCCATGGATTGCGTTGGTCCCCGACATGGTGCTCATGTCGATGTGAGCGCCGCTGGTCGCCCCCTGTTGCGCATCGTACATGGACGTGTTTACACGCACTTCCTGGATGGTTTCGGGCGCAGGCGTGGGCAAAGCCTGGCCAATCGCGAGATAGACGGACGCCGTGCTCTGGACCGGTGCAGCCGTCGTGCTGTTAGGATTCGCGACGCCAGTGTTGTTTACGATGCGGGCAGAGGCTACCTGACTGGTGCTCTTGCCGTTAAACAGATTGCTGGCGTCGACACCGTTCAGCAAGAAGCTGTTGCTGGTATCGCGCTGGCCATTCGCCCAGATCGGCTGGTTGCCGAGGCCGCTGTTTACGCCGGTGCCGCCGGGCAGTTCCGCATTCACTCCCGGAGAAAGAATGGCGAGTCCCGTGAAACTGCCGGTGGGCAGCGGGACGGCCTGAATCTGCTCGTCGTCCATCACATAACCATTCGTGGTGTCGACCGCGTTCATCAGCGGTTCCGCGTGTACTTCTACGACCGTTCCTACCTGACCGATCGGGAGCACCGCGTTGACGGTGGCGGTGCGATCCGCCTGCAGCGTAATCGAGGGCACTCTCTGCGTCTCGAATCCTTCATGGCTGAAGGTAAGCGTATAGCTGCCGATCGGCAGGTTTACAAAATCGTAGATGCCATTCGCGTTCGTCTTCTGGACGCGCGTGAGCTTTGTCTGGTCACCCACGATGGTCACCACGGTGTCCGGCAAAACGCCGCCGGTCTTGTCTGCGACTGAGCCGGTGATTCCCGCGAGCGTCTGCTGCGCCAGAACGCGCGGTACAGAACCAAAGGGCATCCACAGGGATAACACGGCGAGGAGAACGGCAAGTCCGTTTCTTTTTCTCTCTGGCATCATTTTTTTGACCATCCGCAATCTCAAACGAACTGGAATAATAACCTCAAACTAATGCCCTCGAAAAGGTTTTGAACGGCACTCGCGCCACAAGCCGCCCGGTGTTCGACCCGGGGTGTTTATAGTCGCGGCAGAGATGGTTTGCCCTGCACGCGAACGCACGCACGCAAAAATGATGGAGCGAATCTACGCGAGTTGCGCAGGGAATGAAAGCATTCCTTTGAGTGAAAATTCCTTTGGCATGGATCAGATATTTTCATCGGCGTGCACTTCGCGGAATCGTCGCTGCTGGTCACGGTTGCGAATGGACGCTCTCAGTCATCGGCCACAGCCGTTTCTTTATGGCGACCGCGAAACACGAACCACAGCAGTCCCACACTTAAGTAGGCGAGATAGACGTAGGGCAGCTTGCCATACGGTCCTTCGGGCATCGGATATAGATTCCCCACCAGGGCGAGCAACATGGCAGTGCCAGCCAGCCAAGGCACGATTTGCGCTCCCGAACGGAAGACGCCATGATCGCGCAAATAGCGCGGCAGAGCGACGCAGCCCAATGCATAGGCCACGATGAAACCATAGGTCGCGAGCGAACCAAGCCAGCCGTAGACATCCAAACCGCTGGCGCCACGGGCAGCGAGTATCGCCACGGGCAACAGCGCAGCAATCCCTGTAGTTACAACCGCCCGGCTGGGCGTTCGATTGCGCGTATGTGTTATGCGCAGAGAATCGTGGGCGAGCCCGTTGTGGGCCATCAGCAACAGCACACGGGCTGCCGCCGTGATGCATGCCAAGGTGCCGGCGAACAGGCTCACCAGCGCTCCGATATCGATCAGCACGCCCAGCACCGGGACGCCGCCGACTCGAGCCACCACATGCATTGGATCCTGGCTTGCGCCCAAATCCTGGCCTGCAATGTGAAAACCCAAAACTTCCGCATAGGCGCACACGATGAAGAACGCCCCGGCGAGAACCGCGCTCTGGACTACCGCGCGCGGAATCGTCCGCAGGGGATTGCGAGCCTCGGATCCCAGCGTGGTTGCACTCTCGAAACCTACAAAACTGAAAAGCGCGAGCACCAGTCCGAGTCGCAGCCCGCTGCCGTTCATGCCGCGAAGATGGAGTTGGTCCAAATCCAAGTGCGCGCCATGACGCACCAGCAAAAGCACGACCACGACCAAAATCACCGCGACTGACGCAGCTTCGATCCACAGCATGAGGCGCGCGGAGATCTTCACGTCGCGATAAGCAATCCATATCGAGATGCCAGTGACCATCGCGGCCAGCAACACGGTCGAATAGGTGTGTCCGGTGGCATCGTGCAGCAGCAGGTTCGCGTAGTGGTAGAAGCCGCCGATGACGCTCGAACCCGTGGCTACATAAGCAAGTAGCAGACTCCAGGCGACGGTCGCGCTAAGCCAGGGAGGCAAGGTCATCGAAGCGTAGGTGTACAAAGAACCGGGCGAGGCGGAGTGGCGAGCGTACCGGCCGATGCACAGTGCGACGAGCAGCACAGCCACGGTTGCGAGCGCGTATGCCAACCAGGTAGCGTTACCGGCGAGCGCACAAACCAGCGGAATGGTTGCTGCGGGAGTCGTCGTAGGAGCGATCGTGGAAACTGACTGGGCGAGTGTTTCCATCGGAGAAAGAATCTCGCCGCGCAAACCGTAGTGCAATGCATCGGCATTCGCCGTGGCTATATTTGTCATGCGGGGAATCCGCCCTCAGTGGTATTGAGGGTGGGATTGTACAACACCCGCCACACGAGCGAATGAAAGTGGGGAGATGCGGGAGCGATCTTTGTATTCTGTTTGTCTAGAACGGCCCTATTTCAGTTTCACGAAGAGCAGGACGAAGATCGCCCACACCCCCACGGTGATCGGAAACTGAACCAAAACTGCGTCTCTCATCGCACTTCCTCTTGGAAGCGCAAACGTGAGCCCCAACATCGCTAAAGCTGTGAGTATCCCGAGGATCAATTTAGTTTTGTTGTTCATCGTGGTTTTTTCCCTTGGTCATCCCGTGGTCATCCCGCGACGAACATCATCCTCGCAAAACGAGGAAAGCGCAACTCCTACCGTCCCGCGCTCGTGCTTTCCCTGGAACTGCATCCCCTATCCGGCGGAATGTCTGGCAAAATAGAGCAATCAGACGAGATCGGGTCGCATGAAATACACAATCTCCTGTCGATTCCATCTATAATGTTGCGCTTGGGGTTGAGGATTTCCTGCCCAGCCACCTAACCGAATGGCAATCCGACAGTCTAATGAGCAAGGCAGGAGATCTTCTCAACGTGCGCAATGAATCGATCAAGATGAGTGCTCATAGGATGAAATGCGCCTGTCTGGCGTTTGCCGCGGCGATCTCGGTTCTTGCCACCAGCTGCTCGAACTCTCAAGCGAACAGTGCGAAGGCGGCCTTTTCCAAGCCCGTCCCCGTGCATGTGTATTCCGTGGCTGAGGAAACAACCAAGCGTCGGATTCAGGCTGTGGGCTCCCTGTTTGCGCTCGAGGAAAGCACATTGAGCGCTCAGGTGGAAGGTCGCGTCGATAAGGTACTCGTCGACGTCGGCGACGTCGTAAGCGATGGTCAGGCTCTGGTTCTGCTCGACCAGAGAGAACTGCAGTTCGAAGTGGACCGCCAGCAGGGACTGGTGAAACAGGTTCGAGCTCAGCTGGGTATCAGTCCTGCCGACCCGCTACCCGCGGACCCCAAACAAATGGCTTCTGTGCAGCGTGCCCAGGCGGATCTGTTTGATGCCGATGGAAAATATGGCCGGGCCAGAGAGATGTTCAAGGACAAGCTGATTTCGCAGCAGCAGTTCGACGAGGTGGAGAGCCGCTATCAAAGCGCCCAGGCCAGCTATAATCTGGCGCTGCAAGAAGTCGAGCGATTGAAAGCTCTGTTGATTTCAAGCGAAGCCAGCGCGGCGCTCGCGCAGAAAAAGCTAGGGGATACGGTCATTCGGGCGCCATTTCCGGGTGCCGTGGAGACGCGCAATGTTCATCCCGGTGAATATGTACGGCTCCAGAGTCCCGCCCTTGTCGTGGTGCGAACCGACATGTTGCGCGCGCGGCTGGCGGTTCCGGAGCGCTGGGCAGGATGGATTAAGGACGGAGCCGCGGTCGATCTCCATGTTGAAGCATTCCCGGGTGAAACCTTTGCAGGGCATATTTCGAGGATCAATCCGACAGTCTCCCAGGACTCGCGCACCTTCGAAGCAGAAGCCTTGCTTGACAATCGGGCGGGACGGCTGAAGCCGGGCTTTTTCGTTCAGGCGTCCATGCCCAGCGACAAGGAAGACAAAGCGATTTTCGTGCCTGAGACAGCGGTCAACTACCGCTATGGTGTCTACAAAGTGTTCCTGGTTAAAGGGAATCGCGTCGCCGAAAAACAGATCCTTCCGGCGGGACAGACCGAGGACCAGCGAGGCGAGCGCTTCGAAGTGGGCGAAGGATTGAAGCCCGGAGACCGAGTAGCCACCCCCGTCTCCGGAGACTTGCACGACGGCGATACGGTGCACGAGCAACTCGAAGCGGCGCCGGCAGCCAAGTGAAATCTGTTTTGAGCATCGCCACCTATTCATGAGAATCGCCGAGATCTGCGTAAAACATCCTGTGTTCACCGTGATGTTGATCGCATTTCTGCTGACGCTCGGCGTGTTCTCCTATCGCGGCCTGGCGGTGGACCTGTTTCCGAAGGCCGATCCCGCCACCGTCAACGTCGAAGTCCAACTGCCCGGCGCCACCCCTGAAGAGATGGTCACCGGAATCGTGTTGCCGTTGGAAGATGCCATCTCATCGGTCAGCGGAATCGACGAGATGAGCGTTTACGCCTCGCAAGGGATGGCGGACATTACCTGTACATTTGTCCTGGAACGCGATATTGACGGCGCGGCACAAGATATTCGGGAAAAAGTGTCGGCGGCGGTGAACCGCCTTCCGCGCGAAACCCTCCCCCCGGTTATCACCAAAGAAGACCCGCAATCCGATCCGATCATGACCGTGCTCGTCAGCGGTCCCATGAGCCGGCGAGAGTTGACTGAGATTGCGGATAAGCAAGTACGACGGGCGATTCAAACTGTGGACGGTGTCGGCAGTGTGGATCTGAATGGCGGGCAGGCACGTCAGATCCGAGTGCTGCTGGACGCGCAAAAGCTCACATCTCACAACTTCACTGTGCTCGACGTGCGTAACGCCCTGCAACGCGAGAATATCGAGGCGCCGGGGGGAAGAATGATCTCAGGCCCCCAGGAACTGGGCTTGCGCACGCTCGGTCGCGTGACTTCCGCCGACCAGTTCAGCCAGATCGTCGTCGGAACGCATGGCGGCATACCGGTCCGGGTTCGTGACGTGGCCCAAGTGGAGGACGGAGCCCAGGAGCTTCGCACCTGGTCCGCTCTTTTCGGCAAGGGAAATCCCGGAGAGGATGTTGTCAGTATTCAGATCCTGCGCCAGTCGGGGGCGAACACCGTCCGCGTTGCTGACGACGTACGAAGACAGATTGAGGAGTTGCGCGGGCAGTTGCCTCCTGGCGTGCAGCTGCTGATTGTCCATGATATTTCCGATTTTATTAAAGCATCGGTTCATTCTCTGATCGAGCATCTGATTCTGGGCAGTATTTTTGCGAGCGCCATCGTCTGGCTATTCATTCGCAACTGGCGCGCGGTTCTAATCGCCGCCGTCGCCATTCCCAGTTCCATTATCGCGACCTTCACGCTGATGCGCGGGATGGATTTCTCGCTCAACAACATGACGCTGCTCGCCCTGACTCTCGCCGTGGGAATTGTCATTGACGACGCCATCATTGTTCTCGAAAATATCGTCCGCTTCATGGAGGACAAAGGCCGTGACCCGATGCAGGCGGCCATTGAAGCCACCCAGGAAATTGGCCTGGCGGTCATGGCGACGACGCTCTCGCTGATCATCATCTTTCTCCCCATCGCTTTCATGACCGGATATGCCAGGAAGTACGTAAACTCTTTCGGTTGGACGATGGCCATGGCGATTCTGGTCTCGCTTCTGGTCGCCTTTACGCTTACGCCGATGATGAGTTCCCGCCTTTTGCGAGTGGACGAAAAAAGCAAAAAATCGCACTCTCAGGGATTCCTGCACTCGGTAGAGGAGATGTATATCAGGATGCTGACCTGGTCGCTCGCGCATCGACCGGTCCTGGTGATGATTTGTGTTGCGGTCTTCCTTTCCACATTCGGCTTGTACCGTCTCGTAGGACGCGACTGGATTCCCGCCGACGACCAGTCTGAGCTGCAAAGTTCCTTCACTCTCCCGGAAGGCACCTCACTGGAGAAAACAAAGCAGATGGCCACCGATATGGCCCGGCATATTTCGGACCTGCCGGAAGTGGCATTTGTGCAGTCCTACACCCACGGGCCAACTAACCACGCACACCTTTTTATTGGGCTCGTCCCGCGCAGCCAGCGCAAACTGAGCCACGAGCAATTAGCGACGAAAGTGCGCGGAATTCTCGCCAACTACCACAACGTCACTTCCAATGTCCGGTTGCCCTCGGTTTTGGGCGGCGAAATATATTTCCCCGTTTCCGCGGTCATCCGCGGCCCTGATCTCAATGAGCTCGCGGAAATCAGCAAACAGGTCGCCAACCGGATGAGAAATTATCCCGATCTGGTAGACGTCAACCCCAGCCTGAACCTGAACACGCCTGAACTGCAGGTAAAGGTTGATCGGCAGCGCGCCGCCGATATTGGGGTTCGCATGACGGATATCAGTGATGCGGTGCGGTTGTTCTATTCAGGGGAAGATGAGATTACACGTTTCAAAGAGGGATCCGAGCAGTATCCAGTCACGATGCAGCTGCTTCCCGAGCAACGCGACAATCCGGACGTTCTTAACCGCATGATGGTCCCTTCCTCGAAGCTGGGCCAGGTCCGCCTGGAGAGCGTAGCGAACATCGGGCGAGGTTTCGGACCCGCGACCCTCTGGCGCTACAACCGCGAATTCGAGGTCAGCGTTTATGCCAACGTCAGCTCCGGCTATCCTCTGGATCTTGCCGCGGCCCACACCATTCAGTCCATCCGAGAAGTGGGGTTGCCACCCGGCTATTCTTATCTGTTTTCCGGGCAGGTGAAGGTTCTTGAAGAGACGACCTGGAATCTGCTGCTCGCCATGCTGCTAGCTTCCGTCTTCATGTACATGGTTCTGGCGGCTCAGTTTGAGAGTTTTTCTTATCCCTTCATCATCATGTTGACGCTTCCGCTGAGCGTGCCATTCGCACTGTTCTCTTTGTGGATTACCGGCCGTGCCTTGAGCCTCTGGAGCGCGCTGGGCATGTTCCTGTTGTTGGGCATCGTGAAAAAGAATGGAATTTTGCAGGTGGACTATACGAATCGCCTGATGGCAAGGGGTATGCCCGTGCGCGAAGCCATTATTGAAGCCAACCGAGTGCGCTTACGACCGATTCTGATGACCACGCTGTCCATTATCGCCGGATTGATTCCGGTGGCCGTTGGCATCGGCGCTGGTTCAGAACAACGCGCATCCATTGCGGTCACTATTATTGGAGGCCAGACTCTTTGCCTTTTGCTGACCTTGCTGGTGGTTCCGGTCGCATACTCCTATTTCGCTGAATTGGAGGCACTCCCCTGGCGAGAATGGACAAGCCGGGGCTTCAAATGGGCTCGACGCCCGAGCAGCTCATCTGACAAAGTGTAGGCGAATCAATTTTGCTTACTATTTTCCTCGAAAGAATCTCGAAAGAATAAGGTGTGAAGGCTGCAGTAGTTATCTGCACGAACCTCGCTCGCTTCGCATCGCGGGGACGGACGAATGCGTCCGTCCCCACGCAGTCTGGGACGTAGTCTGTTCTGAAGGAAGTAAAATTCAATTACGAAAACGCGGGCCTCACGCGGAGTGCTCAAGTATATCGACGGCTCGAATCACTTCTGCAACTACTTGTTCTCCAGTCAGCCGGTCCGTATGTACGGTCCAGTCGGCGAGCGCATAAGACGATTGTCGGATGTGTTTGAGAGCTCGAATTTGATCGAGCGGATCGACAGCGTCAAGCATGGGGCGAATGGCCTTCGGATCGGACTCCTTCCGTTGGTGCTGAATTCTGGCAAGCAGAGTCTCCGCCCGAGCCTCAAGACAGATGATCCAGCCCTTACTGGCCATAAAAATCTGGTTTTCCGGCCGCACCATGGTTCCGCCCCCGGTTGCGATAACGAACGGGACGCTGCCGGATGCGGCGCGCAGGGCTTCTGCCTCGCGCAAACGAAACCCTGGTTCACCTTCTCGCTCGAAGATGACGGGAATCGTGATGCCGCTGCGCTCCACGATAACGTCGTCGAGATCGAAGGCCGGCCATTGCAGCTTCTCGCCGATCATTTTAGCGATAGTCGACTTGCCGGACCCACTAAAGCCGACGAGATAGATCCCGCGTGGCATTTTCCTCCCAGTTCGACATAGGCACCTGTGCCAATATAGCCGTTCTACTTACGCCGCCACAACGATGTTACGGCGCCGCTACCGCAAAAAGCAGGGTTTGAAAGGTGCAGTTTTCCTTACCCTAAAGGGAGCGGTCCAGCGTAGAATGCCTCGTCCGCTATGAGCGAGAGCCAGGAAGTGACGCTATTGCTGTCCGCCCTCACACGCGGGGACGATGGCGCCGCCTCGAAGCTCATCCCGGTTGTGTATGACGAATTGCGCAGGCTGGCGGGCAGTTACATGCGCCGGGAGCGAGTCGACCACACTCTGCAGGCAACGGCGCTGGTGCACGAAGCGTTCTTGAAGCTCATCGAGCAGCGATCGGTCAACTGGCAGGGCCGAGCTCATTTTTTTGGGGTCGCTGCCCAGTTGATGCGTCGTATCCTTATAGATCACGCTCGGGGACACGTGCGGCAGAAGCGCGGCGGTGAACAAAAGAAAGTATCTCTGGACGAGGCATTCGTCTTTTCTGAAAAGCAGGCGGACGAACTGCTGGCGGTAGATGATTCTCTCAATCTTCTGGCGAAGCTTGATCCCCGGCAGGCCCGTGTGGTTGAATTGCGTTTCTTTGGCGGCTTGAGCGTCGAAGAAGCAGCGGAAGTGCTTGGAGTCTCCCCCAAGACAGTCAAGCGTGACTGGAGCATTGCGAAAGCCTGGCTCTACGCCGACTTGAAAGAGCGCCATGGAATTGACGCCGCAGCAATGGGAGACCGTCAAAGCGCTGTTTGAGACGGCGCTCGAAAAAACTCCTGCCGAGCGAACCTCATTTCTTGCCGGGGCGGTGCAGGATCCCCTGGTGCGACGCGAGGTCGAGCGGTTGCTGGCCCACCACGTCGAATCGGGCGGTTTCCTTTCCAAGGCCGCGGTTCCGGGCAGGGTTTCATCGCGCGCGCCCGCGCAGAGTCAGTCGTTTCGTCCAGAGGAGCTAGTTGCCGAGCGATTCCGGATCATTCGCTTCGTGGCCCGTGGCGGCATGGGCGAAGTCTACGAGGCGGAAGATATAGAGTTGCACGAACGCGTCGCCCTCAAGTCCATTCGGAATGACTTGCTGGACGATGGAAAGGCGCTGGATCGCTTCAAGCGAGAAGTTCATCTCGCTCGCAAGGTCACCCATCCCAATGTTTGCCGGATCTTCGACCTGTTTAGGCAACCTTCCACTGTGGCAGGCGGGAGCCGCGGCCCAGTCGTGTTCGTCGCGATGGAACTACTGGAAGGCGAAACCCTGGCGGAGTTTCTCCGCCGCCAGCCGCGTCTGCGCGTAGGCGATGCACGGCCGATCGCTTTGCAGATTGCGGCGGGGCTCGGAGCGGCGCACTCGGCGGGTGTTCTGCACCGGGATTTTAAACCCGGCAACGTGTTGCTGGTCCCCAAGGGCAAGGGAGTGCGCGCAGTCATTACGGACTTCGGCATCGCCCTGCGTTCGACTAAGGAATCCAATCCAGGATTTCCGGTCACAGGCGCCGGAGAAGTGCTCGGCACGCCGGCCTACATGTCGCCGGAGCAGGTGGAAGGTAAGGATCTGACGCCTGCCTCCGATGTCTACTCGCTCGGCTTGGTCCTATACCAGATGGTCACTGGAATCCAGGCTTTCGAAGCCGCAACTCCTCTCTCGATGGCAGTCCGCCGGATTAAGGAAAACCCGATCTCGCCACGGGTCTCGGTTCCAGACCTTGACCGGCGATGGGAATCGGTGATCCTGAAGTGTCTCGAGCGCGATCCCAAGGCTCGTTTTCAAAGCGGGGAAGAAGTCGCCGAGGCACTGCGAGCTGAGACCAGGCACCACGGACGGTGGAGCATCGAACCGCGCATGGCGCTGGCATCGCTAGCGGTCCTACTGGTGATCGCGGCGGGCGCACTCTTCATTTCGAGGATTCGTCAACACCAAGCTACCAACACCGCGGCAATAACCCGGTCGATTGCAGTTCGCCCCTCGGTTGCGGTGCTGCCCTTCCGCAACCTTTCGGGGCGGTCGGACACCGCGTGGGTGTCGACAGCCCTGCCCGAAATGTTGACCGCAGAGTTGGCGGCGGGAGGGCGGCTGCGCACTTTTCCGGGGGAGAACATTGCCCGTGCGAGCGCGGACCTTCGATTGACAGGCACACAAACTTTGGCTCGCGACACACTCAAACAGCTTCGGAAGTATTTGGGAAGCGATTACGTGGTGCTGGGCTCCTATCTGGACCAGGGAAGCGCGTCCGGGGCACAAGTTCGAATTGACCTCTGGTTGCAGGACGCCAGGACAGGCGAGATTGCCGCGACCGTCTCCGAAAAGGGGAGCGACGGCGATCTGGATGATCTTGCAACCCGAGCCGGGGCAGATCTCCGGCAAAAGCTTGGGGCGGGCGAAATCACACCTGGCGAAGCGGCGCTGGTACGAGCTACTTTGCCATCCAATCGCGAAGCGGCGCGCCAGTATTCGGAAGGCTTAGCGAGACTTCGAGTCGCGGATGCACCGGCGGCCCGCGATCTGCTGGAGCATGCGGTGGCTGCAGATCCCAACTTCGCTCTCGGACACTCCGCACTGGCGGATGCATGGGCCGCCATGGGCTATGACCAGAAAGCGCGGGAAGAATCGAAGAAGGCTCGCGATCTTTCTTCCGGACTTTCGCATGAAGAGAGCCTGTGGATTGAAGGCAAGGACTGGGAACTGAATCGCCAATGGGACAAGGCGGTGGAGATCTACCGCACGCTCTTCGAGTTCTTTCCCGATAACATCGAGTATGGCTTACACCTGGCGACCGCGCAAAAACAAGCTCGCACGGTAGATGAGGCTCTAGCCACGCTGACAGCGTTGCGACTGCTGCCGGCTCCGGATCGTGACGACCCTCGCATCGCCCTGCAGCAGGCTGATGTTTTTGATATCAAGGGAGCGTACAAGGAACAACAGGCCGCGGCCGAAACGGCCGCCAGCCGGGCGCGAGACCTCGGCGCAACGCTGCTGCTGGCACGCGCTCTGAATCAGGAAGCAGCTTCTTTTGAAAAACAGGGCAAGCTGGATGACGCACTCAACAGCGCTCAAGAAGCGGCGCGCATTTCCGACTCAGCGCACGAACGTGCCGAAGTGGCGAAAGCGCTGAGGATCATCGGGATCGTTCGCTTCGACCAGGGCAACTTCGCGGACGCTGCGGACGCTTACAACCGCGCGCTCGCTATCGAGCGCGAGAGTGGAGACATGCGCGCCGCCGCCACCACGCTCAACAATCTTGCCAACGCTTTGGGCGAGCAGGGAGATCTCTCCGGTTCGATCAAGATGTTGAACGAAGCATTGACCACATTCCGGGAGGTCGGGGACAAGCATAGCGCGGCAGCTGTTCTGGGCAGCATCGCCGCGCGCACCCTTCAGCAGGGCGATCTCAAACAAGGAAAGAAAATGCTGGAGGAGGGGCTCGCGGCCTCGCAGGAGATCGGCGACCAGGAGCGGACCAGCACGGCCCTTTACAACCTTGGTGAAGTGCTGCGCTGGCAGGGCGATTTGAAGGGCTCGCGCAAAATGTACGAGCAGGCCGAAGCCCTGTCGAAGCAGATCGGCGACCAGAGTGGAGTCGCCTACGCACTCTATAGCCTGGGAGATGTATCGACAGCGGAAGGACTTTTCGTTGCCGCTCTCGACTACTACAACCAGTCGATTACCCTGCGAACCCAGATGGGGGAGAAGGGAAATGTCGCCGAGTCGCAGATGGCGCTGGCCCTCCTCCAGTTTGAGGAAGGAGACGCCATCGGAGCGGAAGGTTCACTGCGAGACGCGAGAGAGGAATTTCGAAAAGAGGGGATCGGGGACGACGAGATCCTCGCCAACGCCCTGCTGGCGCGCATTTTGCTGGCGCAAGGAAAACTGGCGGACGCGCAGAAGGAGTTTTCAGAGGTTCACGATCTGCTGGCCAAGAGCCAGGATCTCTCGGTTCATTTGAGAGCGTCGGTGGCGGAAGCGCAGCTTGCCGCTGCCGACGGGCGGCCGCAGGACGCGATTCGGATTCTCCAGACCACAATTGCCAGCGCCAGAAAATCTGGCTATCTGGGATATCAGCTCGAGTCACAACTCGCGCTCGGGGAAGTAGAAAAAACTTCCGGCAAGACTACCGCAGGTGTGAGCCAGCTTGCAGTGGTCCGAAAGCAGGCGCAGATGAAAGGCTTCAGTTTAATCGCGGATAAGGCGGAGCGGGCTTCCGCGCAATCAGCGACAGCCCAAAAAAAATAGCCGCCATTGCCGAAATGGCGGCTATTTTTTCAGAATTACTCGATTTGCAGGCCCCGGCGCAAGGTGAAGCTGTACGCTGACTGTTGGGCGAGAAGAACTTCTCTTTCGTCGCCCACGGCTCGCTTAGCCAGGCCCTTCATGAATTTTCCGACCTTGTTCTTGCCTTTGATCTGGGGGCCGAAACTCCGGATCGAAGTTACGACAGGCAGATCCGTATTGTTGACGTTGACCGACGTTACTTTGAGTTGCAGATTGGCCTCGCCTGCCAGCGCCCCGGCAGGTCTCGCGAACGCGACCTTGCCGGTGACAGTCGCGCCGGCGGCAATCACGGTCTGACCGCCGACGACGACATCCTGGTCCAACGTGGCCGAAAAGCTTTGGTTTGCCTCGCTGATCCCGGAGCCGAGCTGTTCGCCAAGGCGAACTGTCAGTGTGGTTCCAGCGGGAACGACTATGGGCTGTGCCGCTGCTGCAGCGGGTGCGTCCGCGTCGGTTTGCGCTTGGGAAGCGTCGCCCGGTGCTGCGTCTTGTCCCGGCTGCGTGCTTGAAGAAGCGTCAGCAGGAGGAACATTGGACTGGACATCTGGCTGGACTGCGATCGGTGCGTTTGAAGAGTTCGGCGACTCGGCCGCCTGGGGCGTCGTCACCGGAGTTTGCGAGATTGCTTGACCGCTGTTCCCTGTGTGGCGGTGCGAAACTCCATCGTAGACCAGAGCCCCTGCAACCATTCCCGCCGTGAGCACAAACACGATGATAGTTTTGCTGTTCATTGTATCCTCCGTTGAATCTCTTTATGAGTTGTTTGAGAAGAGCTATCTGCGAAGTGCGCCGCGCCAACCTGATCCAACTGCACTA
>Ga0302326_10010496_pt1 | contig 20072 bp, 17 predicted proteins | sample Palsa_T0_3_FD_202264 | JGI IMG/M metagenome (GOLD analysis project Ga0302326, IMG submission 202264) | Peat permafrost microbial communities from Stordalen Mire near Abisko, Sweden - Palsa_T0_3 | ecosystem: Environmental > Terrestrial > Soil > Palsa > Peat permafrost | place: Sweden: Abisko...
GCGAGGTCGTTCCGTTGAACTGCCGGCCGGTCACCGGATCGCGCCGCGCGCGCGCCGCATCCCACCAGGCTTCGCCGTGGCCGTCGATTGTGCCGGCACCCGAGATCATCACGTCATGGAGCGCATTGACCGCGATCTGCGCGTGGTGCCGCAAATCGCTGGACGCATAGTCGGCGACTTTATCCGAAAACTCTATTCTGGCGCCCGGATCCAGATGCAGATTGATGCCACTGCAGAGTTCGATCGGGCCCGTCAGAAAGGCTCCCGCCGGGACCACCAGCGTGCCTCCCCCCGCTTTCTTTACAGCGCCAATGGCTGCCGCAAAGATTTTTGTGTTGGAGGTTTTGCCGTCACCCACGGCGCCAAAGGCGGCCAGATTGAAGGAATGATCGGCTATGCGCGGCTGGGCAGGCGAGAGATCGCCCGAATCCGCCGATGCGGATTGGAGCGAAAGAAGGATCGAGGCGGTGAGGAGGGACCAGAGGCGCGGATTCATGGCAATAGGAGGGTAAGGATCATGTCAAAGGATGGCTCCGCGCCCAAAGTTCGTAGGCATTGAGCGCCTCCCTGGGCTTTGCGCCGTACCATTGGTAGCCGTTGCGACGCTCTTTGGAGAGTTCGTTCACGTCGTCGTGAATCGTCTTGTCGCGATCGCCAAAGATGGGTCGGTCCGTTCCCATCTCGTAGTACCGAGCCCACAGCGGTCCGCCGCCCGCCTCCTTGACGAGTTGACGCCCATTGGGGCTGCTTCGCCAGGCCACGCCATAGATCGCGTTCTTCTTAAACCAAGCGGCGCCCGCATGGATGGAAGCCACGACCGAGGGGCTTGGACGGGGCAATTTCATGAGAAAAAGAAGCATCTGCGCGCTTTCAGATCCACAAAGCGCCGGCATCTCGAAATTCCGTCCCGAGGCCGGCCTCAGAGTCAGGGCATCATGCTGCTGGGCCCAGACGGCCGGACGGCCGTTCTCAACGATCTGCGTGGCGGCGATGCACCCAAGTCCGCGTTCTACACTCGCGGCCGCCCGGCTGCGCAGATCGGCTCGAACAAATGAAAATTCATCCCGTCCCTCGGCAACGGCCTGAAGCAATTCCACAGTTTCGATCATCGCCGCGTCATTGTAGGTGATCGTGTCATGATACCCGCCCTCGAGCGGCCAGACTTGCGGCCATCCTCCATTGGGGAACTGCGCGGCGAAGATATAACCGAGTCCCCGGTCAAACGATTCCTTGTAGGCCACACCCGCTTCGGGAGCCGATGCGGCAATCACCTTGGCCAGAAAATGAATTTCTGTGGTGGTCGCATCATTGTCGAAGGTGCCAACGTAATTCCAGGACCGGTCGCGCGGCTCGTCAAAATCACCCGCGGCCAGAAACCTCGAAAGATTGTTGGCGGCAAAGCTCTCGCCGGGGCGGCGCGGATGGCCGCCCATATCGAGGTTTTTGCTCCAGCCGCCGGCCGGAGTTTGAAATGAGAGAAGGATATCGGCGATATGACGCGCCTCGGAACCACCATACCATGCCGCGGTTTCCTCCAGCGGAATACTCGCAGCGCTGTGGCCCTCCTTTGGAATGATCGGCTGCGAAAGCTTGGCAACGACCAGCTCAGCCCGAAGAAAAGCCCGATCGACCTCCATTTGCCGTTCGGAACGTTCCAGATAGGCCTGCCACGCCACGCGCTGGTCTTGTGGCAACGCGGCGATCCGTTCGGCCGAGACCGAAAGGGCCGGCGGATTCATCCCGACAACCGCACCCAAAGCCGAAACCAAACCGGACACAGCTGCGGCTAAGCACACGGACGCGCGAATGTTTAACATGGGGATACGGCCCCATTACGCCTGAAGGTTCTCCTTGTCGAGCCGCCGCTCGGCTCAAGGTTGGGTGACGTGGAAGTGCTCAAAATCCGCCGCTCGAGCGGCCGGTGCGCCGTCCCGAACCGCGAAGACGCCAAAGGTCGCCCCGGTCCATATATTTCCCGCTCGGTGCGGCAACCGTGGATCGCTCGGCTGCGGCCCCGCCGTCGGATCTTTGTAACGTCCGACCCATCCAAGATCCGGATCGCCGCGCTGGCCATTGCGCAGAGTGCGACCGCTCGCTCCAAAGTAAACGCTTCCGCCGATTGGCCGCCAATGCGTTCCATCGGAACTGACCGAGAAGGTCGCACTCTCCTCACCGTCGACGGTAATTCTAAGGAATACGGTGGTGCTGAAAGGATTCGGCGCCGACCATAGGTCCGTGCGCCGGCCCAGCGTGTATTTTCCTACCGAGATGCGCTTCTCCCCATCAAGGACGGTCGTCGCGAGCCAGAAATTCATCTGGGGATCGTGATACATATGCAGCCCGGCGGATTCACGTCCGTCGCGGGCATCGAAGTTCACCCGCACGGCAAAGCTGAATTTCTTGTCGATCACACGCTGTTGGAAAATTCCGGGAAGAGCCGAAAGCGCGCCGAGGTCGCCAGGCTGGGTATGGATGCGAAGAGCTCCCGCCTTATCCGCGAGCGACCAGGCCCCGCCGCTCAAATCGGGCGCGCAGGTGAAAAACCACTGAAGTCCGAGGCGAGCGGAGTCGAACTCGTCCGACTGTGCTAGTTGGCAATCGAAACGAGGCAAATCAGGGGCGCGCGCCGTGACAGTGGGAATTTTGCCGCCCACTGCGCGCCACCAACCCTCCGCCGTCCATTCGACGGGCTCCATCAGCAATTCGCGGCCAAGAGTATAAAAGGCCGTTTCGTGCGCGTGGAACGTCACGAACCATTCACCGCGTTGTGTTTGGATGAGCGTCCCGTGCGCGGGAGCCTCGAAACGCGCGCCGCTGTTGGTCGAAAAGAGGACCGGATTACCCGGGTCCGGCTCCCAAGGTCCGGCGAGCGAACGCGACCGAAGGGTGGAGACCGTGCTCGGCTCCCCCGGCAGGGTCCCTCCGTCGGAGAACAGCACATAGTACCAGCCCCCGTGTTTGAAGATCGCCGGACCTTCAAAAAAGCGGTACCGGCTGCGCTCGACCTGGGCGATATCTCCTTTGATGCTGCGCCCGTCGCGCTCGAGCTCGTGGATCACCGCGTGATTCGTGATCAGATAGAGCCTCCCGTCCTCGTCGGCGAAAAATCCCGGATCGATTCCGAGATTCTGACCGAGGCTCCTCATTTCATAAGGTCCTTCGGCCCGCGTGGAATTGAACACAAACAGTTCACCGTCTCGCGTGGGCGCAAAGACTAGAAACTGCTTCGTGTTGGGATTGTAGCCCATGTCGACCCCCCAAATGCCGTACCGCGTATCGCCCGGCTGCAGCTTCGGGTGCGTGGTGAACGCATGGCCGACATACTCCCAGTGGATCAGATCGCGGCTGTGAGCGATCGGAACGCCTGGCTGCCAGCCAAAGGACGACCGGCAGGTGTAATAATCCTCGCCCACCCGTATCATGGCGGCATCCGACCAATCACCACTCATGATCGGATTGGTGAACTCGCCTGCCGAAACGGATGCCGCGAGGCCGGCCGCGAACACACTCCCTAACAGGGCACGCACCGAAAAAAAATTGAACGCCGCCCTTTGGCGGCGTCCTAACGACCAGATACGAAACCTCGCAGCAACCTGCGAGGAATGCTTTTTTGAGTTCATACTCGAAGGGGTTGGATTCAGGAGGGTGAAAGCCCGTGGGCGCCGTTGGCAAGTTTGGCGCATTCGAAAATCCGCCAGCAAGGGGAGTCACAAGGGAGGTCAAAGCCCCATAGAGTCTGGAAATCGATTACGCTATTCTGTGAATGGGAAATTGGCATACTACGAATGAACAACCATCCATGGGCTCTCAGACTGTGCGGACTTGCGGCCCCCGTCGCGTTATTCATGGGTGTGCCGTGCTCCGCTCAATTACTCGGCACGGCCGGCGACTACGGTGCCTTGGGAGCTACCACGGTCACGAACACGGGAAGCACCACCATTTTCGGAGACCTGGGGGTTTCACCTGGGACCGCGATCACCGGATTCGGCTCGATCGACGGCGGCCCTGGGCTGTTCTCAGGAGCTGATAACCAAGGAAACGCAGCCGCGGCGCAGGCGCACGCCGATGCCACCTCGGCATTCTCCACGCTCGCGGGTATGAGTCCCACGACCGACCTGAGCGGTCTAGATCTTGGAGGCCTGATACTCACTCCCGGTGTCTACTATTTCAGCTCCTCAGCGCAGTTGACGGGCACGCTCACCCTCAATGCCGAGGACAATTCCAATGCTCTCTTTGTTTTTCAGATCGGAAGCACGCTCACTACCGCGAGTTCGTCGCTGGTGAATGTCATTAACGTAAGCCCGAGCGTAGCCGGACCGGACAGTGGGGTTTTCTGGCAGGTCGGAAGTTCCGCGACGCTCGGAACCGACAGCCAGTTCGTTGGAAGCATCCTCGCGCTCACGAGCATCACTTTGGATACCGGAGCCGCCGTTGACGATGGCCGCGCTCTGGCGCTCAATGGCGCGGTCACGTTTGACGACAACCGCATCGACGCCAGCAACCCGACCGGCAGCCTCTCCGGACTGCTTCCGAATTTCTCGGCTGTTCCCGAGGCGAGCACCTACGCACTGTGGGGATCTTGTCTGCTCATGCTCGTGGCCTGCAGCCGTCAAATCAGGACGCGACCAATCGCGCCAAGCTACTTTAAGTAAGCGCCAAGCCACGCCACCCATCGCCGGTAGACGTCGCGGGCGCGTATCGGATCCGCAGGTGAATGTCCTGTAACCGGGTAGGCGAAGAAATGCGTGGCGACGCCGTTGTCCCGAAGTGCGTGATAGAATTTGTAGGCATTCGTGATGGTCACGCGCCAGTCGCCGACATCGGCCAGAATCAATGTCGGAGCCCGGACCTTTGAAGCATACGTGATCGGAGACTGGGCGCGGTAAAGAGCGATCCGATCGTCGTTAAATGGGGAGCCTCCGAGTGCAATGCCGCGGCGCACATTGGTGTCGCTCAGCGAATACTGATCCACGAGATCGGTCACCGGCGCGCCCGCCACGGCCGCTTTCCATACCGAGGGGTAGTTGCCCAATAGCCACGTGGTCATATATCCGCCGTAGGACCAGCCACTCACCGCAATCCGCGATTCGTCCACAATCCCCCGCTTCTTCAGGAACTCCACTCCCGCCATCACATCGCGGCCCGGCCCCGCGCCGGAGTCCCCTACAATGGCGGAAAGGAACGCATTGCCCTCATTGTCGCTGCCACGGTAGTTAGGCTGAAAGACAATCCATCCCTGCGCCGCGAGGATCTGGGCCGCGGGTGTGAAGCTATCAAGGGAGGTCGCCGTCGGCCCTCCATGGATATAGAGGACCAAGGGATATTTCTTCCCGGCCACAAAATGAGGCGGATAGGTCACTACGCCGTAGACTTTGAAAGCGTCGCTGTTCCAGCCGATAGTCTCGTTCCGACCGAGTTCCATTCCCTGTTCGTCGACCTGAAGATGCGTCAGCTGGACCGGGGCCGAATCGGCCGAGGACATATAATAGAGTTCGGAGGCGTGGTCCTCGGTGGTCGCGGTAAAAACCATCCCTCCCGTGCTTCCCACAAAGAAATCTCCCTTCGGTACCAGCTTTCCCAGGTCAAGGCTTCTTGCTGTGCCCCCGATCGGCTGGAGCCAGCATCCGACGTGAGTCTCCTCATTGGCCACGAGGATGAGGGACCGACTATCGGCCGCCCAGCAGATCCAGCCCAGGTTGCGGTCGAGGGCACGGCTGACATCCACCCCTTTGCCGCCAGTAAGCGGAGCGACAAACGCCTCCTCGGTATTGCGCGGCTTGCCGTCGCGGGGATAGCTATAGGCCACCTGAGTTCCATCGGGCGAGAGAACGGGATTCGATTCAAAATCCGACGCGCCGGTGAGGCTGCGCACCGTTCCAGAGGCCACGTCCACCGTCCGAATCGTGGAGTCGGAATCCCCAGTCAACGGCGAGCGCTTGTTCATGAAAAGGATCGAATGTCCGTCGCGTGCCCAGGTTATCTGCGGAGGGGGTCCCCCCGGAAGAAATTCGATGGGAAGGGAATCCGAGCCGGTGGTGACTCGGTGGGCCTCGCCGCCAGCAGACGGAATCGTCCAAATATGGACGGGCTGCGCCCGGCTGTGTTGAAGAAAATCATTATCGCCCACTTCGAACGCGTCCTCGAATCGTGCCTGGTCCTTGCGCTCAGGCTCGTCATCCGCCGCCGCGTACGCGATAAACCGCCCATCGGGGCTCCAGGCTGGCACGGTGACCCCTGTCTTCGAGTGGGTGATTTGCACCGAGTCACCTCCCGCCATCGGAAGCACGAATACCTGACCCTTCTTGTCAGGATCCTGCGCCACATAGGCAATCATGTCCCCTTTCGGAGACCACCTCGGAGAATTCGTCCCAAGTCGCCCGTGGGTCACCACTCTCACCTGCTGGGAGGCGACATCCACGACGACAAGATCGGCATCCCACCGGTCATCCCTTAGGTTGGCGCGGCCAACCAAGACCGCCACCGTGCTGCCATTGGGCGAGAGCTGGGGGTCGGTCACGCGAACGACCTTGGTCAGATCATCGGGCGTGTACGTGGCCCCAAGGATGGGGATCACGGCGGAAAGGGTCAGAACGAGCCCCAGAAAAGGGGAAAGAACCGGCAGCTTCATGAGGATGAGTAGGGTTGCCCGTTGGGATAACAGGAGACGGGGATCGAGCAAGAGTCGTTGCGGAGTGGCACAGACTTTGCGTCTGTTTTGCCATGCCACTCTTCGCCCGGGTCCATTCGGCACTCCAACCATTGAGCAAAAAAGCCGCCCTCTGGCGCGACCGCTGTATCCCAGGCGCCGGCGCCAAACGCGGCATCGCGGTCGTGACGTGGACCGCGGTCCTCATCTTCGGCGGCGCTTACGGGGCTGGCTTCCGACTCGGGTACGGCAAGACCATGGATGTCGTTTTCGGGGTCGCCGCCGCGGCGCTCCTGCTGGCCGTCGCCCGATGGACCGTGCAGGTTATAGGCTGGATTGGACGATGGAGCATCAGGTTGCTGAGCCTCTGGGGTCTCGCAGGGATCCTCGCTGTGGCCACCGGCTGGTTCTATTCGGGGCTTACTTGGTATTTGGCGCTGGGATTCGGGATCGTCTTTGGACTGCTCCAGATCGCTCTCGGCGCGGCTCTCGCCCTCTTCCTTGGAGGTGAAAAGCGCCGCGGGACGATGGCCATGGTTGCGGTGCTGGCGTTGGGCGCAAATGGGCTCCTGATTGTGGCCTTCCACATTGAGGGCAGTCCGCTGGATCCCACCCGGGAACTGATCCTGCCTTTGGGTCCCACGCCAAAGATTTATGCGGATCTCCTTGCGGACGGGCCCTGGAAGGTAGGCCGGCTGACCTATGGCAGCGGAACGGATCGTCGCAGGGCGGAGTATTCCCAGAACGTCGCGTTCCGCTCACACTCCGTGGATGCACGGCGCATGCTCACGGGCCTTAAGGGATGGCGCGCCACCGTGCGGAATTTCATCTGGGGCTTCGGAGCGAACGCCCTGCCGGTCAACGCGCGGGTCTGGTATCCGTCCGACCGCAAGGATGCGGCGCCCTTGATCCTGATCGTCCATGGAAACCACTCGATGACGGTCTATTCAGATCCGGGATACGCCTATTTGGGCGAACACTTGGCCAGCCGGGGATTCATCGTCGCATCGGTCGACGAAAATTTCCTCAATAGCGGCTCTTTTGTGGGAGGAATGCAGCCGGAGAATGAAGTTCGTGGCTGGCTGCTGCTGGAGCATCTGCGGCAGTGGCGCCAGTGGAACGCCGATCGCACCAATCCCTTCTTCGGACGGGTCGATCTGGACCGGGTCGTCCTGATGGGCCACTCCCGGGGTGGCGAAGCGGTTGGCATCGCGGCGGCCTTCAATTCGCTAAAGTTTTATCCGGACGATTCGCGCGTGGCATTCGACTATAACTTTGGGCTCCGCGGCGTGGTGGCGATCGCGCCGGTCGATGGCCAATACCTTCCCTCGCAGAAGCGCACACCGGTGCGGGATGTCAGCTACTTTGTCCTGCACGGCGGCAATGATGGCGACGTCTCTTCCTACCAGGGTGACAAACAATACCAGCGGGTCTCCTTTACGCCGGGCAGCGATAATTTTAAGGCGGGACTGTATATCCATCATGCCAATCACGGGCAGTTCAATACAACCTGGGGCCGGTACGATCGAGGAGCCCCGGGCTCGTGGCTGTTGAATGTTCGACCGATGATGCCAGCCGAGGACCAGCGGCGGATCGCCACTCTGTTTATCACCGCGTTCGTCGAGGAACGGCTGCTCGGCCGGAAAGAGCTGCGGAGCTTGTTTCAGGAACCCACCCGGGCTGGAGATATTCTTCCAGCGACCCTTTATGTCGGACACTATGCCGACGACCATCGCCGAGTGGTCGCGGATTTCGAGGATGGGATCGATATCACCCGAGGCACGCTATCCGGTTCTGTGCTTCGCGGGGAACATCTGCGCCTCTGGAAGGAGGCCGATCTGCACCTGCGCAAGGACAGCCAGCGCTTCGACACGGCGACCGTGTTGGGCTGGGAGCGCGAAGCTGGGAATACGGCCTCATGGTCGGTAAAGTTTCCGCGCCAATCCGGCTTGAGCGCCGCCTCGACGATCGAGTTCGATCTTGCCCAACTCGACGAGGATCCGCCCTCTCCCGATCCGACGAAAAAGAGCCCTCCCCTGCCCTGGGCCACCTTGCGCCCCGCGGTCGACCTGAGCGTTGAAGTGACCGACGCGGCGGGCGCTCGCGCCACCCTCCCCCTTTCCCATTTCGGCCGATTGCTCCCGCCCCTTCCGGTGAGACATTCCAAGCTCGGGGAGTGGGCCTCGGACAGTTATGGCAAGCCCACGGAACCGGTAGTCCATACGATGCACCTGCCTTTGGCCGATTTTGCCGCGGCCAAGCCCGGATTCGATCCCAAGCAGCTTGTCGCGGTGAGGCTCCTCTTCGATCGCAGCGACCGGGGCGTGATCGGCGTGTCGGAGATCGGATTGGAGCCGTGAGCTATTCGGGCGGCCGAATAATCCTTTTCGGCGCCATGGCGATGGCGGGAGCCGGCGTTCGTGGCGACAGCGTCGACGACATGGTGGCCGCCCAAATGCAGAAGCGGCACATCGCCGGGCTTTCCCTCGCCGTCATCCAGGATGGGGCGATCGTTCGCGCGCAAGGTTACGGACTCACCGACCTCGAAGGCTCGGCTCCAGTAACGGCTGACACCCTCTTTCAGGCAGGCTCCGTCAGCAAACCCGTCGCCGCTGCCGGGGCCCTAAGTCTTGTGCAGTCGGGTAAGCTGTCTCTCGATTCCGACGTCAATCGCTCGCTGAGCAGCTGGCATGTCCCCGAAAACGAATTTACCAAGGAGAACAAAGTCACGCTCCAGCGTTTGTTGAGTCACACAGCCGGCATGACGGTGCATGGATTTGCCGGCTACGCCGCAGGCGATCCCGTTCCCACCCTCATCGAGGTCCTCAACGGCAAGCATCTCGCCAACTCAAAGCCCATCCGCGTCGATACAGTCCCCGGCACAAGGTGGCGCTATTCCGGCGGCGGCTTTACCGTCGTTCAACAGCTGATCATAGACGTCACGGGTCAGTCGTTTCCAGAATTCATGCACGATACCGTCCTCAAACCGTTGGGCATGCGCGCAAGCACCTACGAGCAGCCGCTGCCTCGGGCCCTCGAGAATCGGGCGGCCACGGGACACCCCTCGCCTGGAGAATCGGTACCCGGACGCGGGCATATTTATCCGGAAATGGCCGCCGCAGGCCTATGGACCACCCCCTCCGATCTAGCCCGATTTGTGATCGCGTTGCAGCAGGCATACGCGGGTGGCGCCCAACCGGTGATTTCCAGGGACATGGTTCGAGAAATGCTGACTGTCCAGAAGGACAACGACGGCTTGGGTATTTTCCTGGACGGCGCTGGTCCCACCCGACGGTTCAGCCATAACGGCCGCGACGAGGGTTTCGACACGCTCCTGATCGGCTACGTCGAACGGGGTCAGGGCGCCGTCATCATGATCAACGCCAACGATGACCGAAACGTCGAGGCGTGGGTGGCTAAAGCCATCGCCGATGCTTACGGCTGGCCCGACTATCCCCGCGCCAAAGCGCCGGCGAAATAGCCGTGACCGTATTGGCAGGGCGCGCTTCAATATGAGCGAGGTGCCTTCTCAACACTCAAACGCGCCGAGCGAGCAGACAACCCGCATTTTCGCGGCGGTCGTTGTGGCCGTCGCGGCGCTCGCCGCTTACCACAACTGCTTCGACGTGCCGTTCATTTTCGACGATGTGCCGTCGATCGTGCAAAATCCCACGATCCGGCGCCTCTGGCCGATATCGACGGTGTTTCATCCGGCTCAGGGGACGGGTTTTACCGTCGAGGGGCGCCCCATTCTCAACCTCTCCTTCGCGCTTAACTACGCGGTCAGCGGCACGGCTGTCTGGAGCTATCACCTGGTCAACTTGGGCATATTGATCGCTTCCGCGCTCGCGCTCCTCGGCATCGTTCGAAGAACGTTGGCGCGCATCCCCGGCCAAGCCAATTCCCTGGGTATCGCCGTGGCCGCCGCCCTGATCTGGGAACTTCATCCGCTGCAAACCGAGTCGGTGACCTACGTAGTTCAACGCGCGGAGTCGCTTATGGGTCTCTTCTACCTCTTCACTCTGTACGCGTTCATACGTGGCACCGAGGATGCTGGCGATGCCAACAGAGGAAGGGCTGCCGCCTGGAGGACTGCGTCCTGGGCCGCCTGTTTGCTGGGCATGGCCACAAAGGAAGTGACGGTGACGGCGCCCGTGATCGTCTTTCTTTACGATCGGACATTCGTCGCGGGAAGCTTCCGGTCGGCCTGGCAGCGCCGCGGCTCGTACTACCTGGCGTTGGCGGCGACCTGGGCTCTCCTCTTCGTTCTTGTGATCGGAGCCGGGAACCGCGCCGGAACAATTGGCACAAGCGCCGGAGTGACCTCGTGGCAATATGCGCTTTGTCAGTGCCGGGCGATCGTGCACTACCTCCGACTGTCGTTTTGGCCAGAGCCGCTCATTCTCGATTACGGCGCTGATTTTGTAAGAAACGTGGGAGACGTCATTCCCTATGCAATCCTAGACATCGCCCTGCTCGCGGCCACCGCCGTCGCTCTGCGGCGGCGTCCGGCGCTCGGCTTTCTCGGCGCCTGGTTCTTTCTGATCTTGGCTCCCACTTCCAGCTTCGTTGGGGGAAGCCGCCAAATGCTAGCAGAGCACCGAATGTACCTTTCACTCGCCGCTTTGGCGGTGGGATGCGTTTACTTCCTGCACGCGGCGTTAGGACGCCGTGGGCTCTATGCGATTCTTCCCATTGTTGTCGCGCTAGGATTCACCACCCTTGCCCGTAACGAAGTCTATCGATCTCCGGTCACGCTCTTCCGGGATCTCGTCGCAAAACGTCCCTTAAATGCTTGGGCTGAGATGGACCTTGGATACTACCTCCAACAAGCAGGCCGCATTTCCGAAGCGGTGGCGCACTATCATAATTCGATCTACATCGATCCGAAGCTAAGCGAAGCCCACTTCGATCTCGCAAACGCTCTGGTCCTTCAACGCCGCTTGCAGGAAGCCAATGCCGAGTACGAAATCAGCCTGCGGATCACGCCCACCAATATCCTGGGGTGGTACAATCTGGCATGCTCGCAGTCCTTGCTCGGATTGAAAGAGGCCGCGGTCGCCAACTTTGGCGCGGCGCTGCGATTGGCGCCCGACTATGCAAGCGCCCATTACCGGCTCGGCATCGTACTTCTCCAGCTCGGACGGACGACGGAAGCGGCCGCCGAATTCAACGCGGTGCTCAAATTACGCCCGGGATTTCGTCCCGCCCTTGAGCAGCTAAATTACCTAAGCAGGCTTTAGCGCTGCTGTGAATTGACGCCTCTTTTAGTGCCAATGACTAACGGCAGGACCTCCGCCACGAATAGATTTGCCAAGTGACGTGGTTGCGATTGCCTGCGGCGAAACGTTCGTCCCCGGGGCCCCGTGCTGTTCAATTCGCTTACTTTTATCGTCTTCTTCGTGGTCGTGGTCAGCGCCTATTGGGCCCTGAAGGCGTGGCCGACTCGCAAGAACCTGCTCCTGGTCGCGAGCTATCTATTCTACGGCGCATGGAACCCGCCGTTCGCCCTGCTGCTCTTCGCGACCACGGCTCTTGATTTTTTCCTGGGCGCACGGATCGCGCAGACGCAGACACCTCAGACCAAGCGGGTATGGCTGACACTCAGTGTCACCTCAAACCTGAGTATGCTGGGGTTTTTCAAATACGGCAATTTCCTCCTAGAAAATACGCAGTGGCTCCTCGCGCGCGCCGGAATCGCCTACCATCCGCCGCATCTTGATATCTTCCTGCCCATCGGAATTTCATTCTACACGTTCCATTCGCTGTCCTACACGCTCGATGTCTACCGCGGCGTCTGCACCCCGACCAAGTCGCTGCGTGACTTCACCCTGGCCGTCTCCTTTTTTCCCCAGCTTGTCGCCGGCCCCATCGTTCGAGCGGCCGATTTCCTGCCCCAATTGATTTCGCCCCCCGGGCTGCGCGCGGGCCAATTTGGCTGGGGCCTGCTTCTCATGACCCTGGGAATGTTTGAGAAGATCGTGCTCGCGGACACCCTGCTCTCCGGTCCGGCCGATTCTGTTTTCGGCTATGCGGGTCCTTTGCAGGCTTTGGACGCGTGGGCTGGAGTCATGGCCTTCGCCGGACAGATCTTCTTTGATTTCGCCGGCTACTCCACCTGCGCCATCGGGGCCGCGCTTTGCCTGGGATTCCATTTGAAGGATAACTTCCGCTTTCCGTACGCAGCGATCGGTTTTTCCGACTTTTGGCGGCGCTGGCATATCTCGCTCTCCACCTTTCTCCGAGACTTCCTCTACATTCCCCTGGGCGGAAACCGCTCCGGTCCGGCTCGCGCCGCGGTCAACCTTATGATCGTCATGTTCATTGGCGGCCTCTGGCATGGCGCTGCCTGGACCTTTGTCGCGTGGGGTCTGATCCACGGGCTCTTTCTGACGATCGAACGCGGGCTGAAGGCGCTGACCGGTGAGGCCGCATGGAGCCAGGCTTTCGCCGTGAGGCTGCTGCTCGGATTCGGCACCTATGCAGTGGTTCTTGTGGCGTGGGTATTCTTCCGTGCCAGTAACTTTGCCAACGCCGCCCAGCTCATCCGCGCGATGGTGGGGGTGGCGGCCCACGGAGATGCCGTCCTGACGACCCGCGAACTTCTGCAGGTGGGCGTCGTGACCGCCGGCTTGCTTCTCGCCCACTGGACCCTGCGCGACACTTCGATCTCAGATGCCGTCGCGCGCATGCCTCGCGCGCTCATCGTGGGGGTCTGGACGGTCATGCTGTGCGCCATCATTCTCACCCAAGGAAGTGGAAATGCCTTCATCTATTTCCAGTTTTGAACGGCCCATTCCCCCGTTGCCGTGGCGCCGCCTGGCGCTGGCGACAACTGCGCTGACTCTGGTTGCGGCCGTCGCTTGGGAGGTCCACTGCCGGAGCATGGGCTATGCCCCAACGTTGAACGACACGCCCGATCTGTGGGCGCAGCAGCGGGAATCGGTCCTTCCCGACTCGATCGTTATCATCGGCGATTCTCGTCCCCATTTCGACCTCGACCTGGATCAGCTTGAGCAGGGTCTCGGCCAGCGGCCCGTGCAACTGGCGCTCGACGGGAGTTGCGCCTATCCCGTGCTCGCGGACCTGGCAAACGATGAAAATTTCCATGGTACGATCATCTGCAGTTTGGTGCCGGCGATGTGGCTTGCGCCGGGCGGACCGTTGGTCGCGACCTCGGAGAAGGCGCTCAAGCGTTACCACACCTGGACTCTCGCGCAGCGGACCGGCCACAAACTGGGCATGCTGCTCGAAGAACACCTCGCCTTTCTTAAGGATGGTGACCTCACCCTCGACGCTCTGATAGGGAAACTGTCGCTGCCCGCCCGTCCGGGCACCGGGTACCCTCCACTGCCACCCTATTTCAACTGGCTGGATCGCGACAGGCGCGCCCGAATGATCGACCAGTGCGCTCAGCCGGGTTGGTTGCAGGACCGAATCAAGTACGGATGGCCCCCGCTATTCACGCCACCACCACCGCCCAGCTACGTGCCCTTGGAGGCCTTCGTCGCGGGCATGGGCAAGGCGGTCGAATCGCGGTTTGGCGACACCGCCGCCGCCGTGAAGAAACTGCGCGCCCGCGGAGGCAAGATTGTGTTCGTCCGCTTTCCGTTCGTCGGCGAACTCAAGAAGCTCGAGGATAAAGCAACTCCCCGAGCAGGCCCGTGGACGCGGATCCTGAAAGAGACGGGTGCCCCCGGCATTTATTTTGAGGACTTTCCGGAGCTCGCGGCGTTCAATTGCCCGGAGTGGTCGCATCTTTCGGCCCCGGATTCGGTTAAATTCACCCAGCTCCTCCTGCCGCACCTCAAGGCCTCGCTGGGCGCCATTCCGAGCGTAGCCAGCGATGCGAAGCCAGCCACGACCGGCCAATAGAGGCCGCTGAAAGCCCCCGTGCGGGATCTAGCCCGCGCGCTTCCAGCGCGAGAGATCCAGCATCCTACTCGCCGCTTCCGGAGAAACCAAACCGATCGAACCGATCGCGTCCCAGAAGTCGTTTCCCGTTTGAAACGTCGCCAGCGCCTCGATGGCGACCTCCGGGCTGCTGAAGGTGTTGAGCACAGCCTCACGTCGGCCCGGACGAACGAAGGCGGCCTCCCAACGGCTGGGCGGCTCCGGCAGTTGCCTCACGATCAGACCGCCCCCATCCACGCCGCCTACACCCAAAGTGTAGTGGTATTCGATCACCGCATAAACGGCGGAAACGGCCCCGGCCCGTACTGCCTCATTAGCGTCGATAGCTGCTCACTCTCGAGCTGATTGGCCTTGAGCACCTGCAGCTGAGCGGCGCTCAACACCTGACTTGCGTTGTTGAGAATCCGATCATCGTGAATGGAAAGACCGGTCGTAGGGTCAGCCTCGTTGTAATTGGCAGGACGGTCCGACATGTCTTTACCCGCCCAATAAAAGGCATCGAGCATCGCCTTCACCAGACCGCTCGATTGGTCTGGAGTGAGTGCCACACCCGCGTCGGTAAACTCAGACGATAGGTTTGACACTTGATTCTGCATGGCACCCCGAGCCTGGAGCTGAGCTAGCGTCATATCCGCGTTGTCTCCGAGAATCCCCGTAATTTGCGATTCATTCGTCGTGGACGCCTGCTTCATGGCATCCAGCCATTCCGGAGAACCGGGCTTGAGGCCTGCGGCCGCCGTGGCCTGCGCGGCATCGACCACACTCATCTGGCGTTCGGCCAATAGATCCTTCAATCGGCTCAATTGATCCGGCGGCAAATTGAGCGTGTTCAGACCTCCGCCATACAGGCGATCGAGATTCCGGCGCACCTGCTTGGCATAGAGGGCGGCAAACTCAGGATGATCCTTAATGATATCGCTCACCTGGATGATCTTCCGTCCTCCGTTTGGGTTTCCGCCCGGAGACTCCGGAGACACCGTAGAACTCCGCGCCGTTTGAAGCGCCTTCTTTGCCGCCAGCGCTTGAGCCGCTTTAGCGGCGGTCAATTGCTGCTGCAGACCCTCCACTTGTTTTTGCGCCTCTTTCGCAGCAATCCTCCCGTCCATTCTCTCTTGAATCGCCATATACCCTAGAATCAAGCACCCGATCGCCAGAACCGCAGTAAGCCATGGGTACATGCGCTGCATGGGAAAGTACGCCTGAAGCGTTCCGAAAAGGGTAAAAAACACAAGCCCTGGGCCCGAGAGAACCATACAAGCCGCCGCGATTGATTCGGCGGTGAATGCTTTGGCCTCGGAAACAAGAAATTTCGGCAGCCCCAAGGTCTCGTCAAGATTGACAAATGGCCATCTGTCCATTGCCTATGGCCAAATGGCCACGCTAAAATATCGCTCCGTTTTCCGTTCTTACCCGCTGGGAAATGATCTGAAGATGGCGGAAATTGTTTCGTTGGGGCTTCCGTCCGCGCTCCTGCGCCACGTCGCGCTTGCCTTCGGAGTGAAGCCCTCGGGAATGGCTCCGGTCGTCAATATTTCAGAGAAGACCATCCTGCGTCGGCTCGGTGCCAAGGGAAAACTCAAGCCGGATGAATCGGAGCGGGTGGCCCGTCTGATGCGCGTATTTGTCCGGGCATCGGAGGTGCTGGAGAGCGACGACAAGGCTCGGGGCTGGCTTTTACGGCCGCTGGGTGTTCTCGGCGGCCGGACTCCTCTATCATTGGTGGCGTCCGAGCAAGGCGCCAGAGAAGTTGAGCAGGTGCTGGGGCGTCTGGAAAATGGTGTGTTTGCATGATCACCGCATGGCGGATTTGCAAAGCAAAGCTCGCCACAACCGCGTTCAACGGTCACGGCGCGGCGGATTATCCGGGCCGGTGGAACGCCCTCGGAGTCAGGGCAGTCTATGTGGCTGAGAATCGGTCATTGGCCGCATTGGAGGTGCTCGCCAACGCCGATGATCGGAGCCTCCTCTCCGCGGGTGCGTGGTCCATCATCCCAGTCCAATTCGAACCGGCACTCATCTTGATTCCGGTTAAATTGCCACCCGACTGGCGACAAGTCCCAGCCCCGTCCTCCACGCGGGCATTCGGCAGCGGGTGGGTGAACTCTCGGGCCACCCCTGTCCTGCGCGTGCCAAGTGTCGTGACGCTTGGTGAGTTCAATTACATTCTGAATCCCCTTAATCCGGATTTCTCGAAGCTAAACATCGGAGACCCAAAGCCCTTCAGATTCGATGGCAGATTCACCTGACCCGCGCGATCCAAGCTCCCGCGATGAACACCACCGACGAATTCTTCGACATCGTCAATAACCGCGATGAGGTCGTGGGCCGGGCCACCCGGCGCGAGGTGCATGCGCGCAAGCTATTGCACCGCGCCGTGCACATCTTGATCTTCGATAGCGCAGGCCGGGTCTTTCTTCAAAAGCGGTCGATGGCCAAGGACATGGCGCCGGGATTGTGGGATTCCTCGTGCTCGGGCCATGTCGATTCGGGCGAAAGCTATGACCACGCAGCGGTGCGCGAACTGGGAGAAGAACTGGGATTGAAACTCTCTGTGATGCCTAAGCGGTGGTTCTCAGAGGAAGCCACCGTCAATACTGGCTGGGAATTTGTGTGGGTGTACCACCTGAAACATGAGGGCCCGTTTGTTCTCAACGCAGACGAGATCGAGCGAGGGGAATGGTCTCTGCCGGCGGACTTGAACCAACGGCTCGACGACCATCCCGAAGAGTATGCCCCGGCCTTTCAGCATATTTGGCGCCGAGCAATGAAATCCATGGTTGACACAACTACTACCGTCGCGGATATATGCACTCGTCCGATAGCGCCGAATGAATAAAGAAGCCAATTTGCCTTCCGGTTCTGAACCCGATCTGCCGCTGACGCCGGCTGTCTTCAACATCCTGCTCTCTCTGGCGGATGGTGAAAAACACGGCTATGCGATCATGCTCGAAGTGGAGGAGGCGACGGACGGCAGCGTGCGCATGGGGCCAGGCACTCTCTACGGCTCCATGGATCGGATGCTCAAAGCCGGCTACATCGCAGAGTCAGACCAGCGCCCTGCAGCCAGCGAGGATGACAAGAGGCGTCGATACTATCGACTGACCCAATCCGGCCAGCGGGTCTTGCGGGCTGAAGCGTCGCGATTGGCCCGTGCCGTCAACATAGCCCGGACTAAGAAAGTCCTTTCCCCGGCGTGAACTCCAACCCGACAACGCGAGGTCTCGGCACCGCGTCTAGGGTTTATCGTCTGCTTCTAAAGCTCTATCCGGCCGCGTTTCGCGAACGCTACCAGGAGGAAATGACTCAGGATTTCGAGGACATTTGGGACCGCGCTCGCGAGCGGGGCATCGTATCCCGGTTTCAAACGGGCCTACTTTTGGTTTGGGACACCACCCTGTCTGCGCCGACGGAATGGACGGCAGCCATCAACAACGCACACCTCAACAAGGAGACATTCTTCGTGAAAATCTACCTCCCCTCCCGTCGGCAAGACCTTCTTGTCGGCTCGCTGGTATCCACACTCCTCGTTGCCGCTGCGATTTGGGTCAGTTACCCAACCGCGCTAAAGGCCTTACAGCCACCGGCAAAGACGGATTCGGAAGGGACACTCTTCGTCGTCGATATTGACGAGCCTCCGCCTCCCGAGGCGGAAGAGGTCGATGCGGCCTTGGTCAAAACGCCACAGGACCCGGCGCCTCCTCAGTTACAGGATATCCCCCAAGTAGCCAATCCTGGCTCGTTCACTCAGCCGATCCAGCCGTTCACGCCGAACGTGAACATAGGTGCCACAATCAAGATTCCCGAGCACCGGGCAGCGACCCGATCGAATACAGAGATTTTCGATCCCACCGCGCTCGATCAGCAGCCGGTCCCCCGTTACCAAGCTCGCCCGCAGTACCCCTTTGAAATGAGACGGAGCGGTGTCACAGGTTCGGTCCTCGTCGACTTCATCGTCGATAGCGATGGAAACGTCCGCAACGCCTTTGCCGTCCATTCCTCCAACCATGATTTCGAAAGCGCGGCGGCCGACGCGGTCAAAAAGTGGAGATTCAAGCCCGGCCGCAAGAACGGCCACGCCGTCTTCACCCACATGCAGGTTCCGATCGATTTTGTCTTGGATAGCAAGTGATCGCGGATCCGGGGCTTATTTCGACTGCCGTAGCCGATACATTTCGCTGCCCGCGAGGAGAAAAGCGCCTGTCCCGTAGGTCTCAGTAGCGTCGTCGGCAAAACGCCTGGGATCGGAGCCGATCGGTTGCACATGGGTGAGCTTGCCATCGGCTGCGACACAGCTGACCAGTGCATTCCAGGCTCTGATGGACGCCGAAGAGAACCTAGCTCGATCGAGAATTCCTTCGTTTACTCCCCATGCCAGCGCGAAGCAGAAGAATCCCGACCCACTGGTCTCTTTCAGGGGAAAGTTTTCAGGATCAAGAAGACTAGCGCGCCACAGGCCGTCGGGCTGCTGACAGAGGATAATCCTGTCGGCCATATCTTTGAACTGCTGAATAAATCTCGGGCGCAATCCATGGTCCTTCGGCAAATACTGCAGGACACGCGCGCTGCCGGCGATCACCCAGCCGTTGCCCCGGCTCCAGAACACCTTCTGTCCGTTGGCTTCTCGCCGCCCGAAAAAACTGCTATCGCGGTAAAAGAGGTGCTCGCCGGAATCGTAGAGGTAATCCGATGTCTTCCACCAGTGCTCCACCGTGTAGTCGAGATAAGATTTATCTCCTGTGGCCGCATAGAGCCGCATGAGCGCCGGCGGCGCCATAAAAAGCGAATCACACCAGGACCACTTTTCTAATCGGCTTGGATCTTTTACTTGGTCAAAATCAAGCGTCTCGGACACAGGATGTGCGATAAGGCGGTCGAACGCCCTCCGCGTGGGACCGATCAGCTGCGGATCTCTGGTCTCTAGGTAAAGCTCCAGGTAGGTTTGCGTGACACAGAAATCATCGGCGTGGTAGGGTAAAGGGCCGGGCTTCCATCGATTGCCCTCCGCCATCGTGATCATGGCCTGGCGAAACCGTGGATCTTTTGAAATCCGCGAAAGAGCCATCATGCCCGTGTAGCCCGCACCCTGCGTCCAATCGGTCGCAACATGCTTGGACGGGTTCGCCAGCTGCCATTCGGCCACGCGTTCCATCACGCGAAGAACTTGATCCGGCGCGGGCGCTGCTGAAGCCGCCCAAGGCGCTGACTCCGCGGCCGCGCACAGCCGCAGCCCCAGCGCACCGAGACAAAATACTACAAGCCGACGAGAGATAAATGAGGGCAGAGGCAATTTCATCTAAGCGTAATCAGTGCGCTATCCACGGAGCCAACCTAAATTGGCGTCCCGCGGAACGCGACTCAGACGACTTGCGGGGTCGTTCCCGCCTGTCAGTACCTCCCAGGATGACCGTCGGCCCTCACTCTAGCGCAGTGATTGACGCGCTTGAGTCCACAGTCTCCATGAGTCTGAATCCGCGGTGATGAACGTTTCCGGTCACACCACGGCTTTCTTCCG
>Ga0302326_10010499_pt1 | contig 20068 bp, 19 predicted proteins | sample Palsa_T0_3_FD_202264 | JGI IMG/M metagenome (GOLD analysis project Ga0302326, IMG submission 202264) | Peat permafrost microbial communities from Stordalen Mire near Abisko, Sweden - Palsa_T0_3 | ecosystem: Environmental > Terrestrial > Soil > Palsa > Peat permafrost | place: Sweden: Abisko...
ATCTGGGCGTTTCGCGAGCTCGGCGTGCGTCGGATCATCGGCCCGTGCGCGTCGGGCGCGTTGCAGCCCGAGCTCGAGCTGGGATCGTTCGTCGTCTGTGATCAGTTCGTCGACCGAACCTGGGGCCGCGAGGACACGTTCTACCGTGGGCCGGAGACGTTCCACGTCTCGGCGGCGGATCCTTACTGCGCCGACCTGCGACGCGTCCTGATCGAGACGGCGCGCGAGCTCGCAATCCCCGTGCGCGACGGCGGCACGGTCGTCGTCGTGCAGGGTCCACGCTTCTCGACGCGCGCGGAGTCGCGCTGGTACCAGACGATGGGCTGGCACGTGATCAACATGACCGCGTACCCGGAGGCGATGCTCGCGCGCGAGCTCGAGCTCTGCTACGCCAACGTCTCGATGGTCACCGACCACGACGTCGGCGTCGAGGGCGTCGAGCCCGTCTCGGGCGAGACGGTGATGCGCGTGTTCGCCCAGAACAACGAGCGGCTGCGAGAGCTCCTCTTCGCCACGATCCCGAGGATCGGCCCTCAGCCCGCCGACGCGTGCGCGAGCGCGCTACGGGGCGCTCGCGCCAGCGCCTGAAAGGCGGATGCGTGGGGCTGACCCGCGCATCCGAGCAATCGTTACCGCCGAGATCCTTCGGCTTCAAATCAGGGTCTTCGCATCCACATGCAGTTCTGGTCCTCGGCCGAGAGCCGGAGCGGTATCGATCCAGAAGCGAGCCGATCCGTCGGGGGGCTGCCCCCGCGGCCGCCGATCGACGCGGCATCGCGGCGTGTGCGGGTCGCGCTCGGCGCGGCGGTGGTCTTGGATACCTCTGACCCGTGGGTCATGGGGACGGCTGCCGGCCTCCTTCGCCACCTCTCGGGCGCAGGCGCTCGAGCGCGCGCTCGCACGTGCCCGCGGACGAGGTCCTGGGTCGAGCAGGGCGCTGTTCCAGATCCTCGGCGACGACAGCGCGGCCGAGAGGCAGCGGGTCTCCGACGGTTGTCCCCGCGCCGTTTATCTCGACGTCGACACGACAAATGCCGTTTGGAACTTCTGTTTGCAATCAATCTTTTGTTGCTGGTTTAGCATTCGCGAAAGATGGTTAGAATGCGCCGATGTCGACAGTCGGCGAGCGGATCGTTGCCCGCCGACTTGAACTCGGCCTATCCCGTCGCGACCTTGCTTCCAAGGGTCTTTCCGTCCGCTACATAAAGCACATAGAGCGCGGAGAGCGTAAGCCGAGCGCCAAAGTGCTACGGAAGCTTGCACCGATCCTCGAAGTCTCGCTGTATTGGCTCGAGACCGGGAAAGCCGATCCGGCGGTCCAGCTCGCGCGACTCGTGCTCGCCCATGAAGGCCGATCCCTGACAGTGGCTCGCGCCGCGGAGCTGGCCCGCGCCGTGCTGGTCGACACGCAAGCACACAGGCGCTGACACCGCCAGACTACGCTGACAGCGCCAGACTCCAACGCGCGGGACGCCGCCCACCCTGACCGCGTATCGGCGGGCACGACCCGGTACTAGCGGTCGCTGTTCGCCGTCCCCGGGGAGGACCGTCCGTCTGCGCTCGGCGGAGTGAGGCTCGCGACGGTGCGGCGTCCGTTGAGCGTGTAGACGACATCGATCGTATCGTGCGGATCGTAACCACCCACGACGATGCCGAAGCTGAGCACGAAAACCCAACGCCAGAACCCGAGCCGAGGAGCGCGGGCGAACGATCGCTCGAAGACGAGCCTCGAACCAAACGCCTCGAAGTCGGCCCCCTCGGTCTGCCGCACGCCGTTCACGTAGACCTCGTAGGGTCGCTGCACATACCCGGGCAGATCGACGATGGTCCGACTCTCCACCTGCAGCACGATGCCAGTCCATCCGCCGCGCAGGCGCGGCAAGTGTCACGCCGGCCCGGAGGATTGCCTGCCAGGAATGTCCCGACGGTTCGGCAGGAGGCCCGTCGCCGTCCGGCCCGACGACGCCGGGGAGAGCGTGGAAGCGCTCGCGCCTAGGACGGTGGGCCCGCGTGGGCTATCCTGGGCTGAGGTCAGGTCGTCGAACGGTCGTGTGAGCGAGAGGGGCCAGATGCATTCTCCGCCATCCCGCGTCTTCAAACGACGGCTCGTGGCCGCGATCGCGACCGGAGCCTGCGTGGCAGCCGGCCTGCTCTTCGCCTCGTCGGCGGTTGCGGTCTCGCCCACCTCGAGGGCGTGCCCGACTGCCTCGACCGTGAACGCGGCGCTCGGGCAGAAGGGGAGAGCGCCCGTGGCGACGAAGACGGAGTACAGCAAGACCTGCACCTACTCCGGTGGCAGCATCGTTCCGACCACGATCACCTTCCAGGTCGACACCAGTGCAACGTTCGCCGCAGGTGAGAAGGCCGCAGCCGCGGCTCTCCCGGGCAGCGTTATCAAGGTGAACGGCCTCGGTCAGAGCGCCTGGGCCACAAAGACAGGCGGCAGCCTTTACGTCTTCGACGACGGGACGACGATCAAGATCCTCTCGGTCCTGACGGCGACCGCCAAGCTGGAGGCGTTGGCCCGCAAGGTGCTCTAGGCATCTCGCCCGAGACCCGGGGCGGCCCTCCGACCGGAAGACGGCCCGCGAACTCGCGCGCTTCCGACCCGTCGTCGGCCCGAACCGGCCTCGCCGGGCCCCGCGATCGCGGCTGGGCCCACCCGTCCCGGCGGGAGGTCACGCTGGCGGCGACGCTAACCTCACGGACGCTGCCTCGAGCCGCCGTGTCGGCACGCACCCCATCCCGCCGAGAGGAGAAGACGCACATGCCTAGCACCCCAGCGCTCAGCGCGCCATCGGCCGGCGCGGCGTTCGACACGACGACGATCGATCGCAGGAAGCTGCGGGCGCGAGACGTCCTCATCGACATCAAGTTCTGCGGCATCTGCCACAGCGACATCCACCAGGTCAAAGACGAATGGGGAGGGTCGATCTTTCCGATGGTTCCCGGCCACGAGATCGCCGGAATCGTCGCCGCCGTCGGCAACGACGTCGCGAACTTTGCCGTCGGCGACCGGGTGGGCGTCGGCTGCCTGGTCGACTCGTGCGGGGAGTGCGAGCAATGCCGGGCCGGTGAGGAGCAGTTCTGCAGCAAGGGGGCGGTACCGACCTACAACGGTCGCGGGTACGACGGCGAACCCACTTTCGGGGGCTACAGCCGGCAGATCGTCGTCAGCGACCGGTTCGTCGTTCGCATCCCTGACAGCCTCGAGCTCCACGACGCCGCACCGCTGCTGTGCGCCGGTATCACGACCTATACACCCCTCAAGCACTGGCACGCGGGCAGCGGCAGCAGGGTTGCGATCATCGGGCTGGGCGGCCTCGGCCACGTCGGCGTGCAGCTCGCAGCGGCCATGGGCGCCGAGGTCAGCGTCCTCAGCCAGACACTCGAGAAGAAAGATGACGGGCTCCGCTTCGGCGCCACGCACTACCACGCGACCTCCGATCCGGAGACGCTCGCCGAGCTCGCGGGCAGCTTCGACCTGATCCTCAACACCGTGTCGGTGAATCTCGACCTCGAGGCCTACCTCCGACTGCTGGCCGTCGACGGGACCCTCGTCGCCCTCGGCGCGCCTTCCCAACCCGCATCGGTGCACCCGTTCGCGCTGATCGCCGCCAGACGGAGCCTTGCGGGCTCCGCCATCGGCGGCCTGGCAGCAACACAGGACATGCTCGACTTCTGCGCCGAGCAGCGCATCAGGCCACAGATCGAGCTCATCCGAGCCGACCAGGTCAGCGACGCGTACAGCCGCGTCGAACGCAGCGCCGTCCGCTACCGCTTCGTCATCGACGTCGCGACAATCTGAGCCGAGGGCACGCGACTCGGTGTGTCCGCGAGAGGCGCGCGCGAGCCTCGGATACGGATCGATCGACCGACCTCCCGCGGGCCGAGCGCCCTTCGGGCGGCGGTTGCCGCGCGACGTTGCGGGCGCCGGCTCGCGGCGCTAGCCTTCGGGCTCGAGATGGCCGCACTGCAGTACAGCGGCGTACAGGCATCGGTGTCGCAGTCGAACCCGGCCGCGATCGCCCCGTACCTGTTCTGGCTGATGCTGCGCAACATCGCGTCGGACGGATTCGTCTTCGACGATCCGGCACACGCCGGCGTGGTCTCGGCACCCGGCTGCGTGCTCGCGTCTCCATCGTGGGAGAACAGCGGCACAGACGTCGCCCAGGACTACGTGTACAACTGGACGCGGGACGCCGCGATCGTCGCGATCGAGCTCTCCCACGGGTCGACTCCCACAAACCAGCCGCTCATCGATTATGTGCAGTTCGCGCAGATCTGCCAGAGCTCGGGGGCGCCGACGGACCGTGCGTGCTTCCTGATCGACGGTCGTGCGCGCGACTGGACCGATCAGACCGACGGCCCGGCCCTGCAAACGCTCGCGCTGCTGCAGCTCTTCCCCCAGCTCGACCAGCCGACGCAGACCGTGGCGACCGCCCTGATCGCGACGAACCTGGATTTCCTGCTCGGTGCCTACCAGGGAGAGACGTTCAACCTCTGGGAGGAGCACAGCGGCGCCTCGTTCTTCGCTCGCGCGGTGCAACTTCGCTGCTTTCAGGCCGTCCAGGCCAATACCGTCGGCGTCGCGGTTCCCTCGGGGCTCGAGAGTGCGATCGCCTGGTTGCAGAACGCCCTCCAGGGTCACTGGAACGGTGAGTGCTACCAGTCGCTGATCCCGCCGCCGACCGGCAGCTACGACCCCAACATCGACATCGTCATGAGCGCGGTCTACGGTGCGATCGCCCCCACCGACACGAAGCTGATGGCGACCGCCGGGCTCCTGCGCGGCCAGTGGGCCGACCCGAATTCGAGCTGCTTCTATCCGATCAACGGGGCCGACCAGCAACGCGGCATCGGCCCGCTGCTCGGTCGCTATCCGGGGGACGTGTATGACGGCGACACCGATGCGCAGGTAGGAGATCACCCGTGGGCGCTTTGCACGTGCGTCTTCGCGGAGCTCTACTACACGCTGGCGACCGCGATCACCGTGTCGGGCGCGGTTCCGTTGGACGATCTCTCATCCACCTTCTTCAGCCAGGTCGGGGTCGATGCGCAGACGACGCCGGCCGCGGCCGCAGCGGCGCTCCACGCCGCCGGCGACAGCATGCTGCAGGCGGTCGTCTTCCACAGCGACCACCTCGAGCTGAGCGAGCAGTTCGACGCCACGACCGGCTACGAGAAGAGCGTGCGCGACCTCTCGTGGAGCTACGCGTCCTTCCTGTCGGCGGTCCGCGCGAGGAACGCGTCCTGAGCCCCTGCGTCGTCGTGGGTGATCACGCCGAGCTCTGCGAGCGATCGTGCGTCGGGACTCAGAGGCCCACCGCGTCCCGCGCCGAGGCATGCCGCCTCGCCGCAGGCGCGGAGCTGCCGGCTGGTCGGGGACGGTCTCGGACCCGGCGTGCGCGGTGCTTGTGAGCGCCCGCGCGTCCGTCGGCCTCACACGTTGGCTTCGTGATCCGCAGGGGCCGTTCGTTGCTGGACCGCACCCGCAGCGCTCGCTAGTCGTCGAACGCCGCCTCCCGGCGTACGTCGTCGGTGGCGAGAGCATTCTCGGCGATCATCCGCGTTTCAGCCGCGTACGCCGAGCCAGACGTCCCCAGCGACGCCCCTTCAATCGCCTCCTCCTGCGGGTCACGATCCCGGATGCGCTCGAGCGCCTCGCGCAGTTGGTCGATCCGTTCTCGCAGCGCCTGCTCGTTCATGATGCGAGACGATACGCGCACTGCGGCCACGTCCACGGTGGGGCGCCACCGCTGACTCTCTGCCTCGCGCGTGAGTCCCGACCTCTCCATGCTCGGCGGCACCGGTAGCCACCTACCACGCTCGTTCGCTCGCGATCCCAGTTTGACGGAGCCAAACCTCGGGTACGCACTGCTGTCCGCGGTGTGCAATTGGCACGACGAACCGTGCGGCGTCCGTTGCGGCTGGGGTCTTGCCTCGGACCCGCGCCGCATCTCCTGCTACTCGCCTGCCCGCTGCCCGCCGCCTGACCGCCCGGGTCGAATGGACACGTCGCGGGTATGGCCCAGCCCCAGTGGGGCGGTGCGGGTGGCGGCCGGGTTCGTGCCGGTCGGGCTGTCCCTCGGCGTGGCCAGTCGCAGTGCCTCGCCCTCCCAGTGGAGCGGAGAGCGGCACCAGGCGCACCACCCGCCCATGCGCTGCGCACCCAGACATCGACGTCGTCGGCGAGCCGACGCGCGCCGCGCGACGCCGAGCGCGTGAGCGGGGATCGGTACTCATCGGTCCTGAAGCAGCCCGAGCACGTTGCCATCCGGGTCGGTGACGGTCGCTACCAGGCGGCCGCCACCGACGTCGCGCGCGGGCTCCTTCACGGTGGCACCCGCGGCGGTCACCTCGGCGAGCTTCGCCTCGAGGTCTGGCACGTGCCAGAAGGCCACCGGTGAGGTCATCCCCTGCGGTCCACCGCCCGGCACCAGCCCGATGTGTTGGCCCGCGGCCTCGAAGCCGACGTAGTAGGGCCCGTCGGTCTGCGGTGGTACGCCGAGCAAGGCCGCGTACACCGCCTTGGCCGTCGCCAGGTCGGACACGGGATGCAGCACGGTCCTGATTCCCAGGGTGGAAGAACCGGTCATGGTCGCTCCTGAAGTCGTGGGTCACATCGACCCGGTGTGTACGGTCACGTTACGACGAACGCCGAGCTGCGAAAGCGACGGCGCAGCACAAGACGCGCCGGGCAGAGAATGCAGTCGCGGTCTTCGCAGCTGCTCACGACCCGCGGATCCGGCGAGAGTTCGACAGCGTCTCCACGAGCCCATAGGCGGGCTCGTCCCACGGCGTCCCGGTCAGCTCGGCCGGGCCCCGGTTGTCCGTCAGACCTCAGGGGTAGCCCATGCGGGTTTGGTGATGCGTCCGGCATGATGTTGATATAAGTCGATCGTGTCAGTGCTCTTGCCGTGGGGGGACCTGTGATGTTGGTCGAGTGTCTGATTCGCCTGCGCTGGCGCGATTTTTCCTGAGCCGGTTTCGTTCCGAAAACTCCATGGAGGAGCGGACATCGCTCATCATGAGGAATTCTGCGGGTGGGCGCGCCGGACACGACGCTGACAGTGGAGGGTGATCGATGACCGTCAGGCTGCATTGGTTCCTCCCGACCAACGGCGACTCGCGCAGGGATCTGAGCCTGGGCAATGCGGTTGGTTCGAGTGGTAGCCGCGTCGTTGCGGGAGGTGTCGAGCGCGCACCCGACATCGGCTACATGGGGCAGATCGCGCGATCCGCCGAGCAACTCGGTTTCGAGGCGGCGCTGACGCCGACGAGCAGCTGGTGCGAGGACGCGTGGGTGATCACCGCGGGGCTGACTCAGCTCAGCGAACGGTTCAAATACCTGGTCGCGTTCCGTCCGGGCCTGCAGTCGGTCACGCTCGCCGCGCAGATGGCGGCGACCTATCAGCGGATCTCGAACGGGAGGCTGCTCCTGAACGTCGTCGTTGGCGGTGACGATATCGAGCAGCTCCGGTTCGGCGACGTTCTCGCGAAGAACGAGCGCTACGCACGGGCCGCCGAGTTCCTGCACGTGTTTCGAGAGCTGTGGCACGGCGAGCCCGTGGACTTCACGGGCGAGCACATCCGTGTCGAGGGCGCTCAGATCATCCCGCACCCGGTCTGGCCCGAGGTGTATCTCGGCGGCTCGTCGGCTGCTGCGATCGAGGTGGCTGCGGCGCAGGCGGATGTGTATCTCACATGGGGCGAACCACCGGCGCAGGTCGCCGAAAAAATCGAGCGTGTAGGCAGCCGTGCTGCCGAGCTCGGCCGCACGGTCGGGTTCGGAATCCGTCTCCACGCGATCGCGCGCGACACGTCCGATGAGGCGTGGGCCGAAGCAGAGAGGCTGCTCGCGGGGTTGAGCGCCGAACAGATCGCTGAGGCTCAGGCGATTCAGCAGGGGTCGCAGTCAGAGGGCCAGAGGCGTATGACGGCGCTTCACGGCGGACGAAGCGACAAGCTCGTGATCGCCCCGAACCTGTGGGCCGGGGTCGGTCTCGTCCGGGGCGGCGCCGGCACGGCTCTCGTCGGTAGCCACGAGGAGATCGCAGACCGGATTGCCGAGTATCACGCGCTCGGGATCGATGAATTCATCCTCTCCGGGTATCCGCATCTCGAGGAGGTCTATCGCGTCGGCGAGGGCGTGATGCCCGTTCTCCGCAGCCGCGGACTGCTCGACCACGCTTCTGTCGCGGATGCTCCGGCGGGGCAACGGATCGACGCACCAGCCCGGGCCGCGTCGTGAGCGTGGCCTCGACCGAGACGGTCGGAGTCAGCTCGACCGACGCGGAGGCACGCGCTGCCGCATTCGCCTACGCGGAGGCGGTCGCTGGCAGTGCTGCCGACCGCGATCGTGCGGGCACGGTGCCGTGTGCTGAGCTCGACCCGTTTGATCGGAGCGGCTCGGTGAGCCGAGCTCGGGCCGCTGACGCTGGCCGAGGCCGACCGAGGTCGTGCGGACGATCGCGACTGCCGATCCACGCGGACAGTCACCGACGCCTGCGAGCTCGTCGCTGATGCGCTGGAAGCGTTGCGAATCCGACTCGCATCGAGACCTACCCGGTCGGAGGCTGCGCTGAAGAGCTCGAGGGCCGGGGTCCTGTCGCCGCAGGGGCGTTGATCGAGCCGACCACAGCGTCGACTTCGACCTCGGTGAGCGCTCCCTCGGGTGGGAAGCCGACCACGAAGAGGGTCGTGTTGGCAGGGTTGACGCCGGCGAAGAGCTCGTGATGGGCGCGGACGGCCGGCCTCCAGTCTGCTCCGGCGGCGAGGTAGATGCGGGTGCGGATCACGTCCTCGAGCGTCCCGCCGAGAGCGTCGACGGCGGCCAGTGCCCGCACGAAGCCCTCGCGCGTCTGAGCGTAGACATCACCTGGTGAGAGGACCGAGCCGTCGGGCGCGGTTGCCGCGGTGCCGCTGACGGCGATCACGGCTCCGATCCTCACCGCGCGGGAGTAGCCTCCGATGTCCTCGAAGCCGCCGGTGCGAAAGGTCTCGCGTGCGCTGCCTGGTCGGGGCTCGCTCACTGCTCAGAGGTTGGGAGGAGTGTCAACGCAGATCAGCCGCAGCGGCCGAGCGGGGTCTGGGTTGCGGAAGAGGTGCGGGCGGGTCGCCGAGTAGTAGGCGCTGTCTCCGGCGTCGAGCACCACGGCTTCTGCCCCCTCGAGCTCGAGTGAAAGCTTGCCCTCGAGGACGTGTACCCACTCCTCGCCCTCATGACGGCCGTGCTCGGCCAGGCGCGCGCCGGGCCCGACGTCGAGCACCATCGGCATCATCGCGCGGCGCGTGTCGGGGGTAAGCAGGAAGATGTCGATCCCCTCGGCCGGGGAGTGGACGAGACGCCGCTCGTCGTGGCGCAGCACCTCCGGGAAGCTCGGCGTCGCATGGATCGGGACGAGGTCTGCGAGCGGAACGCCGAAGAACTCGACCAACCTGACGAGGCGGCCGATCGTGATGTCGCTCTTGCCTTTCTCGACGAGGGAGAGGAACGACGGTGAGATCCGCGTCGCCTCGGCCACCTCGACGAGTGACAGTCCTCGCTGCTGGCGGAGCGTGCGGAGGCTCTCGGCAAGCGTCGCTGGTGGCGCGTTGCGCGACTCGGTCGTCGGCGACAGGTTGCTGGTTGACAAGGCCTCTACCGGTGAACAGTATATTCGCCCACATGCAGAAAAGTGCACGGCGCACAACGAACGGCGTGGACGCAGCATGAGCGTCAGCCCGGACGTGATCGTCGTCGGCGCCGGCGTCACGGGTCTCTCGATCGCGTGGCATCTGCTCGGCCTGGGCGCCAAGGTGGCCGTCGTCGAGCGCTCGGGGGTCGGCGCGGGTGCATCGGGCGTCCAGCCGGGTGGGGTGCGCCAACAGTGGTCGACCCGGGTGAGCTGCGCGCTCGCGCAGGAGTCAACCGCCTTCTACCGCGACTTCTCGAGGCTGCTCGAGCCCCGCACGAATCCCGTGCTCGAGCGCTGCGGCTACCTGTTTGTCGCCGACAGCTCCGACAGGCTCGCCGAGCTCGAGGCGAACGTTGCGCTCCAGAACGAGGTCGGGGTGCCCTCGCGGATCCTCAGTCCCTCCGAGGCAGCCGAGATCGTCCCCGGCCTGCTGTGCGAGGGGATCGCGGGCGCCGCCTACTGCGCCGAGGACGGGTACTTCGACCAGCCCCAGGCGGTCGTCGAGGCATTCGCCGAGGCGGTCGTTCGCGGCGGCGGCGAGATCGTGATCGGCGCCGTCGAGCGCGTTTCCTTCGGGCCGCAGGGCTGGACGGCAGAGCTCGCTGACCGGCCGGGGCTGAGCGCCCCGACGATGGTGGTGGCGGCAGGCGTGGACACGCGGGCGCTCCTCGAGCCCCTCGGCATCGAGCTTCCGATCGTGCCCGAGGCTCGCTTCCTCTTCCTGAGCGAGCCGATCCGGGAGCGCCTGCTCGATCCGCTGGTTGTCGCGTCCGAACGCCATTTTGCCGCCAAGCAGCTCGCGAACGGCCGCGTGCTCGCGAGTGATCTCGCGGCGACGGGCGACCCCGAGAGCGGCCGTGGGCGCTGGCGGGCGACCGTCGCGGCGGGGATCAGTTCCCTGCTGCCGATCCTCGAGTACGTGACCTTCCCGCTGCTCGTGGACGGTATGTACGACGTGACGCCGGACCATCAGCCGATCCTCGACACCGTCTCCGACGCGGAGGGCCTCTGGGTCGCGGCCGGACTGAGCGGGCACGGCTTCATGATCGCGCCCGCGGTGGGACGGCTCGTTGCCTCCGCGCTGCGTGGCGGTCGCGATCCCCAGCTTGACCACTTCAGGCTCGGGCGCTTCGCGAGCCGCTCGATCGTGCGGGAGACGCAGGTTGTCTGAACCGGCCTTGATCATGCGTGCTCTCGAGGGGCCGTCGCGATGAGGGCGATGCTGCTCGGCACCGGCGCCGGGCGAGCCGACCCCAACCGCTACAGCCCGAGCAACCTCGTCTGGCTCGGTGACGAGGCGGTGCTGGTGGACTGCGGCAACGGGGCGCTGCTGCGCATGCGCCAGGCCGGCGTCTACCCGGCCGCGATCCGCCATGTCTTCCTCACCCACCTCCACTACGACCACTACGCGGATCTGCCCTACCTCGCGATCGAGCCGCTGATCGGCGAGGCCGCCTACGAACGCGGCCGTCTCCAGGTCTACGGGCCGCCAGGAACCACGCGTCTGGTGCGCGACTTCGAGCGCACCTACGACGTCGAGGTCGACTCCTACGCCTATCTCGAGGGGTACGAGCGGACACGTGAGCTTGTCCGCAGCGACGTCAGCGAGACCTTCGAAGGCTGGAGCATGGAGCTGAACGGCTGGCGGATCTCGACCGCGCAGGTCGATCACGGGCTCGTCAAGATCCCGAGCTTCGCCTACCGGTTCGATGCCCCCGACGGAAGCTCGCTCGTCTTCAGCGGCGACACCGTTCCCTGCGAGGGGATCGTCCGGCTCGCCCACGGGGCGGACGTGCTCGTCTACGAGTCGACCCTGCCCGAGCACGAGGTGGAGTTGCGCAAGGAGCGCGGCTTCGCCTGGTGGATCCACAGCACGCCCCGCCATGCCGGTCAGGTGGCTCGCGACGCGAACGTCGGCAGGCTCGTCCTCAACCACTTCGCGGCCTGGAACGCGTTCGTGCCGCAAAAGCCGGTCTACGACTGGGACGAACTCGCCCTCCCGGTCGTTGCCGAGGAGTGGGACGGCGACACGCGCGTCGGGGTCGATCTGCTGGAGATCGAGACGTCATGAGCAGCCAGGCGCTGCCGCTCGCCTCGGCGCGGATCGCGCAGCGGCGGATCTCGGTCATCGACTCGCACACCTGCGGACAGCCGACGCGCGTCATCTGCGAGGGTGTGCCCGAGTTCGCCTACACGAGCCTCGCCGAGGCGCGCGAGATCCTGCGGGCCGAGCACGACTGGCTCCGCACCTACGCCGTCTTCGAGCCCCGCGGGCACCCGTCGCTGTTCGCGGCCGCGCTCCTCCCGGCGCTCGACCCCGGCTGCGCGACCGGGGTCGTCTTCATGGATGCGGCCGGTTACCCGGATATGTGCGGCCACGCAACGATCGGCGTCGTCACGACGCTCGTCGACCTGGGGCGGGTCAGCGGCCTCGACGAGCAGGTGGAGGTCGCGATCGAGACGCCGGGTGGCCGGATCGAGACGCGGGTCACGCTCGCCGGCGGGCGGGCGGAGAGCGTCGCCTTCGTCAACCAGCCGGCGTTCTTCCTCGAGGCCTTCGAGCTCGCGGCGCGGGGGGAGAGCCTCGCAGTCTCGGTCGCCTTTGGCGGCCAGTGGTACGCGTTCATCGACCCCCGCCAGCTCGGCCTCGCGGTCGAACCCGACTGCATCGAGGAGCTCGTCCGCGCCGCGGCCGAGCTGCAGCCGGCGATCGCGGCGTCGGTCGGTCGCCGCGACCCACGCAGCGGCGAGGCGGTCGTGGTCGAGAACGTGATGTGGTTCGACGACCCGGTCGGTCTCGCCGCCGACGGACGCAACATGCCGGTCAACATCGCCGGAAACTTCGACCGCTCCCCGTGCGGGACGGGAACCTCGGCCAGGCTGGCTGTCCTGCACGCCGCCGGCCGGCTCGAGGTCGGACAGCGCTACGTCAACTCGAGCGTGCTCGGCACGACCTACGAGGCGCGGATCCTGTCGACGACCACCATCGGCGAGACGACCGCGGTCGTGCCCGAGATCACAGGCTCTGCCTGGGTGACCGGCCGTGCGGAGCGCTGGGCCGAGCCGACCGACCCGCTCGCCGAGGGGTTCCTGCTGTGATCGAGGTGCTGCGCCGCCTCGACGCGCGCACCCGACCGCGGGAGATCGTCGTCTTCAACGGCCCGGGCGTCTCTGTCGAGGCAAGCGCGCTCGAGCTCTTCAGGGAGCGCTGGCAGTCGTCCCTGGGCGTCGCGATCCGCACGGTCGCGAGCGACGGCTCGGACCCCGCCCGGGCATTGGCCGCGGCGATCGACGGCGGCCTCGACGCACTCGTCCTCAACCCGGGCAGGGCCGAACTGACCTCGGCGCTGCCCGATGCGCTCCTCTGTGCATTCGTCGGCTTCTCCTACCCGGGTACACCAGCGGCGCGCTTCGACCACGGCCCGCTCGAGGACATCGCCGGTCGGGGTCTCGACGGCTACCGCTGGGCGATCAAGTACCTCCTGAGCTGCGCCGAGTGGCCGCTGACGATCTGCCGCTACGGCGAGGAGCGCGATCAGGTGGGGGAGCTGCGTCTCCCGGAAGGCCCCGGCCCGCACCCGCTCATTGTCCTCATCCACGGCGGTGGCTGGAAGGCGCTCTGGCGCAAGGACATCATGGCGCCGATGGCCGTTGACCTCGCGCGGCGCGGCTATGCGACCTGGAACATCGAGTTTCGGCGCCTGGGCGCCGGCGGTGGCTGGCCGATGACCTTCGACGACGTCGCGGCGGCGATCAACAGCGTCGAGGAGCTCCGCCAGCGCTTCCCGCTCGACGAGTCCCGCCTGCTCCTGGTCGGCCACTCCTCCGGCGGCCAGCTCGCGCTCTGGGCAGCCGCCGCGGAGGAGGTGCGGATCCGGGCCGTCGCGGTCGTCGGGCTCGCGGCTCTCGTCGACCTGGTCGAGGGCTCCAGGCGCGAGCTGATCGGCGGCGAGAACGTCATCGCGAAGCTCCTCGGCGGCACCGTCGATGAGGTTCCGGCGCGGTTCGCCGCGCTCTCCCCGCGGGCGCTCCTCCCGCTCGGGACACGCCAGACGCTGGTTCAGGGACTCTCGGACTACATCCACGACCTCATCGACCAGAACCGCGCCTACGCCCGCGAGGCGGCGGGCCTGGGCGACCAGGTCTCGCTGGTCGAGATCGATGGGGCAGAGCATCTCGACCTGATCGAGCCCTCCTCGGCCGGTTGGCCGCTCGTCGCCGCGCAGATCGAGCAGTCACTCGCTGGCGCCGGCGGCGCGCAGCAGGGCCGGGTATGAACGCCGCCACTTGCCCCCAACGCTCGACTGGCCGTGATGCCAGTCGTTATCCACCGAGTCACGAAGGAGGGTTCACATGATTGCGCCGAGATACATGGTCGTCGTCGTGGTTGCGGTCGCGGCGGCGGCCGTCTTCGCAACGACGGGTGATGCCGCCCCGAGCTCCAAAGCAGCGTCGGTCACCGACGTCAAGATCGGGGATGTCGTCCCGCTGACCGGGCCGCTCGCGTCCTTCGGGCCGTCCTTCTACAAGGCGGCGGAGATCGCGGTCTCCGAGGCGAACGCTGCGGCGAAGGCCGCCAACGTACCGATGAGCTTCAGCATCTCCTCCGCCGATGAGGGCAGCGGGCCGACCTCGGCGGTCTCGGCGGCACGCCAGCTCGAGTCGAATGGGCTTTCCTGCCTCCTCGGCGGAACATCCACCGCCGACTCGGTGGCGATGGCGCAGGCCGTCACGATCCCGAGTCAGCTCACGCAGATCTCGCCCGCTGCGTCGAGCTCGGTCTACGGCGCCGAGCACGCCAAGGGAGGCTTGACCTTCCGCACGATCCAGGACGACAACTTCCAGGCGAAGGTGCTCGCCTACTTCATGGCCAAGAACCTCGGTGGCGCCAAGGGCAAGCTCGTCGCCGTCGGCGGCCGCAACGACAGCTACGGCGGCCCCGCCACGGCGGCCTTCGCCGCGGCCTGGAAGTCGCTCGGCGGCAAGGTGACCGGGCCTGTCCTCTACGACCCCAACGCGCTCAGCTACGACTCGGTCGCCTCACAGCTCGTGGCCGGAAACCCGGTCGCCTTCGTGATCGAGGACTTCCCACAGACCTACGCCAAGGTCGGTGCGGCGCTCCTTCGCACCGGCAAGTTCTCCGGCACGAACCTCTACACCACCTCGGGCTTCCCGGCGACGATTCCGACCGGCACCCCCGACGCGGCGCTCGAGGGCGCCTGGGTGATCCAGCCTGGACAGCCGACCAGTGGACCGGTAATCGCCGCCTACAACAAGCTCTACGCCTCGTTCGACGCCTCACCCAAGCTCCAGCAGCCCTACAACACAAACAACTTCGACGCAGCCATGCTCTGCATACTCGGCGCCGTCGCCGCTCACTCCTCGAGCGGAGCCGCAATCGCGAAGAAGATCGAGGACGTGAGTGCGCCCCCGGGGCCGCAGTACACCTACACGCAGCTGACGGCTGCGTTCAAAGCGCTCTGGGCCGGCAAGAAGATCAACTTCCAGGGGGTGAGCGGGTCGCTCGACCTCGACAGCAACGGTGATGTCAGCGGCGGCCTGATCGACGTCAACCGGTACAAGAACAACAGCCTTACGCTCATCAGTCAGGCGAACTTCGTGAACGACGAGCTCGTCCCGGCCAAGGGCTGAGGCGCTGGAGGTATCTCGCCGGCGGGGGTCCCGCGGCGCCGCCGCCGCGGGACCCCCACGCCAAGCGGGCATGGCACTCGCCGCCCCGGGACGACGCGAGTGACGCCCTCGTCCTCACCGGATCGGGCCGCCAACGCTGCGGGCTCCGAGCCGACAGCCGCCTCCGCCGCCGGGCGCGTCGGCCTCTCGCTCGGGCAGCGGATCTCTGTAGCGGTCGGGGTGCTGATCCTGCTCGGGGTCTGCTTCGGGTTCCTCAAGGGCGCGCAGCCCACGCTGCAGACGTCGATCAACGGTCTGGTCACCGGGTCGTACCTCGCGCTCGCGGCCGTCGGGCTCACCTTCATCTACGGCATCCTGCGCCTGATCAACTTCGCCCAGGGGGACTTCCTCACCTTCGGCGCCTACATGGCGTTGCTGATGAACGTGTTCGTGCACGTGGACATCGTCATCTCGCTCTTGTTCGCCTGCCTCGCGACGGCAGTGCTCGCAATGGTGCTCGAGCTGGGGATCTGGGGGCCGCTGCGGCGACGGGGGGCTGGCTCGCTCGAGCTGATCCTCTCGACGATCGGCCTCGCCTACGTCATCCGCTACTCGATCCAGTTCGTCGCCGGCCCGGATCTGCAGCAGCTGCGTGTCAACGACATCTCGTTCTACCGGCTACCCGACGGGGTCACGATCGGGCGTACGATCGCGCTCACGACGATCGCCTCCTACGCCCTGCTGCTCCTGATCGGCGTCCTGCTGCGCTACACCCAGCTCGGCAAGCAGATGCGGGCGATGGCCGACAACCTCGAGCTCGCCGAAACGAGCGGCCTCAACACCCGCCGGCTCATCGTCCTCGTCTGGGCGTTCGGCGGCGCGCTCGCGGGTCTGGCCGGCGTCTTCTACGTCGCCTCGACGGGCGGCTTCGACCCGACCTTCGGCTTCACGCTCCTGCTGCCGCTCTTCGCCGCGATCCTGGTCGGCGGGGCGGGCGACCCCTACGGTGCCCTCGCGGGTGGCGTCGTGCTGGGGCTCGCCGAGGAGTGGTCGACGCTCTTCATCTCGCCGGCCTGGCAGCTCGTGGTCGGGTTCGTCGTGCTCATCCTGGTGCTGCTCGTCAGGCCCCAGGGGATCTTCGCGCCTGCGGCGCGCATATGACCACTCTGGCCACCCTCGCCAGCCTCGTCTCGCTGATCGGCGGGACGCAGTTCTGGATCAACGTCGGCCTGCTCGCCGCGATCTTCGGCATCTTCACGGTCGGTTTGCAACTCAACGTCGGCTACACCGGGCTCTACAACTTCGCCCAGGCGGGGTTCATGGCAGTCGGCGCCTACGCGATGGCCCTGCTCGTCCTCAAGGCGCACCTGTCGTTCTGGCTCGCGCTCCCGATCGCCGCCGGCGTCTCGGTCTGCTTCGCCCTCGTCGTCGGCATCCCCTCGCTGCGCCTGCGCGGCGACTACTTCGCGATCGCGTCGATCGCCTTCAGCGAAACGATCCTCTACGCGATCCAGAACGCCAGCTTCACCGGCGGAGAGGAGGGCCTCCTCGGCTACACGACCAGCTGGCAGACGCTCTCGACGCGGATGATGTCGGCGCTCGGCCTCCCCTCGCAGGACTTTCTCGTGCCGATCCTGATCGTCTCCTGGGCGATATTCCTCCTGGTCGTCGCGTTCGTGTGGCTACTGACGAAGACGCCCTGGGGGCGTGTGCTGCGCGCGATCCGGGAAGACGAGGACGCCTGTCGTGCGCTCGGGAAGCGGGTGGTGGTCTACAAGCTCCAGTCGCTCTCGGTCGCCGCGATCCTCGCCTCGATCGCCGGCTACCTGCTCGCGCTCGACCTCGGCTATCTCAGCCCCGAGGAGTTCACGCCCGACAACACGTTCATCGCCTTCACCATGCTGCTCGTCGGCGGTCTCGGCAGCTTCGCCGGCGTCGTGGTCGGGGCGGTCTTCATCGAGGTGATCCTCGAGACGACGCGGAACGTGATCGATATCCCCCTCTCGGACTCCCACCTTGCGGCGCTGCGCTTCATCGTCGTCGGCGCCGTCCTCGTGGTCATCGTGCTGCTGCGCCCGCAAGGGTTGCTGGGCAAACGCGACGAGATGCGGTTCAGGCGATGAACTCCCCGCCGGGGGCGCTCCTGCGGATCGAGAACCTCTGCCGCAGCTACGGTGGCGTCTCCGCGGTCGCCGGAGCGAGCTTCGAGGTTGCCTCCGGGTCGATGACCGCCTTGATCGGTCCAAACGGCGCCGGCAAGACGACCGCGTTCGACCTCATCAGCGGCTTCCTGCGTCCCGATCAGGGATCGATCCTCTACCGGGAGCGTCCGATCGGTGGGCTCGCCCCCGAACGGATCGCGAGGCTCGGCCTCGTCCGCACCTTCCAGTTGACCCGCGTCTTCAGCGTCATGACGGTGCTCGAGAACATGCTGGTCGCGGCGCAGGGAAACAGTGGGGAACGCCTGACCCAGGTGCTGCTGCGCCCCCTGCATGCCAGGCGCGGCGACCACGCGGCGGAGGCGCGGGCGCTGAAGCTTCTCTCCCGCTTCGGGTTGGCCGAGAAGGCGCACGAGTACGGCGGCGGGCTTTCCGGCGGACAGCGCAAGCTGCTCGAGCTGGCCCGGGTGCTGATGACCGAGCCGAGACTCGTCTTGCTCGACGAGCCGTTCGCCGGCGTCAATCCGACACTCAAGCTCGAGCTGCTCGCCCATATCGAGGAGATGCGCGACGCCGGGGTCACCGTGCTCTTCATCGAACACGACATGGAGCTCGTGATGCGGGCCGCAGAGCAGGTGATCGTGATGGCGAACGGCGCCGTGGTTGCCGCCGGCCCGCCCCGCGAGATCCGTCAAGACCCGCGTGTGCTCGACGCCTACCTCGGAACGCACGCGACGTGAGCGGCCCGTTCGTCCTCGAGGTGGAGGCCGTCGTCGCGGGCTACAGGCCCGAGGTCGACATCGTCCAGGGGATCAGCTTCGATCTTGCGCCCGGCCAGCTGATCGCGATCGTTGGACCGAACGGCGCCGGCAAGTCGACGCTCATCAAGTGCCTCTGCGGCATCCTGCACGCCCGAGCCGGTCGGATCGTGCTCAACGGCAACGACGACGTCACGGGGGCGAGGCCCCATCAGATCGTCCGTCGAGGTGTCGGCTACGTGGCGCAGCGCGACAACGTCTTCCCGCGGCTCACCGTCGAGGAGAACCTCGAGGTGGGCATCTTCCGTGGCGACGACGACCCGGGAGCACGCCGAGAGGAGACGCTGGCGCTCTTTCCCGCGCTCGCGCGTCGCCGTCGCCAGCCGGCCGGGATCCTCTCGGGCGGCGAGCGGCAGATGCTGGCGATCGCGCGCACGCTCATCCGCAAGCCAACGGTGCTCCTCCTCGACGAGCCCTCCGCCGGGGTCGATCCGAAAACGCTCGTCGTTCTCTGGGACAAGATCAAGGAGATCCACGCCCTCGGCGTGGCGACGGTGCTGGTCGAGCAGAATGCGCGGCAGGCGCTCGCCCTCGCCGATGCTGGCTATGTCCTCGACGGTGGGCGGATCCGCTTCAGCGGTTCCGGGAACGATCTGCTCGCAGACCCACGGGTCGCCGAGCTCTACCTCGGCGGCTAGACCTCGGCGAGACCTTCGGCTCGACCCCGACCCGGCCATGCTCCCCTCACTCACCGAAACCGCCTCGAGGATCCGCCGCCGCGAGCTCTCGGCACGCGAGCTCCTCGAGTGGCAGCTCCGCCGGATCGAGCTGCTCGACTCGAGGCTCCACACCTTCGTCAGTCTCCAACCCGAGGCGGCGCTGCGCGAGGCCGACCGGCTCGACGCCGCCGAGCTGCAAGGTCCGCTGCACGGGATCCCGATCTCGATCAAGGACAACGTCGAGGTCGAGGGAGTCGCGACGACCGCCGGCTCCCCGCTGCTCGATACCGCGGCGGCCCGCCGCGATGCCGAGGCGGTGCGTCGCCTCCGGGCTGCCGGTGCGATCGTCGTCGGCAAGAACGCGCTCTACGAGCTCGCCTTCGGCGCGCAGAGCCGGCACTGGCCTGCCCCCGAGAATCCCTGGTGTCGGGGGAGGGCCACCGCGGGCTCCTCGAGTGGGTCGGCGGCGGCGGTGTCCGGCGGGCTCTCCTTCGCTGCGCTCGCGAGCGACACGGGCGGGTCGATCAGGGTCCCGGCCGCCTTCTGCGGCGTCGTTGGCCTGCGTCCGACGCCTGGCACCATCCCCCGCGAGGGGCTCGTCCGGCTGAGCCGCCTCGACGAGCTCGGCCCGCTCGCCCGAACCGCCGAGGACGCCTCGACGATGTTTCAGGTCCTCAGCGGTCGACCGAGAGCGGCCGCCCCACAAGGCTCGTTCAGGGGTCTGCGGTTCGGCACCTGCACCAGCGGGTCCGATGCACCCGAGGTGTCGGTCGCAGTACGAGAGTTCTGCGACACGATCTGCGAACTCGGCGCCATCGCGGTTGGGCGGCTCGAGCTCGATCTCGCCGCTGCCGCCGCCGCGCTCTGGACGATCGCCGGCGCGGATGCCGCCGAGCTCTGGTTCGAGCGGGCGCGGCTCGGAGGCAGCCTCGTCCATCCGGTCGTAATGGAACGGCTCGTCGCTGGCACGAAGATCGGTGCCGAGGAGATCGCCCACGCGCAGGAGAGCGCTCGGCGCTTGACCGCCGAACTGAGGCGGCTCTTCGAAAGGATCGATCTGCTCGTCCTCGCGCCGGCCGCATGCTCCGGCTACCCGCATGGAGCGCGCTGGCTCGAGCACG
>Ga0302326_10010502_pt1 | contig 20064 bp, 13 predicted proteins | sample Palsa_T0_3_FD_202264 | JGI IMG/M metagenome (GOLD analysis project Ga0302326, IMG submission 202264) | Peat permafrost microbial communities from Stordalen Mire near Abisko, Sweden - Palsa_T0_3 | ecosystem: Environmental > Terrestrial > Soil > Palsa > Peat permafrost | place: Sweden: Abisko...
CAGCCGGGTGCTCGAGCTCGGCACCGGCTGGGGCGAGCTCGCGATCCGCGCGGCCGCGCGCGGCGCGAGCGTGCTGACCGTCACGCTCTCGGCCGAGCAGCGGGCGCTCGCGCAGCGGCGCATCGCCCAGGCGGGGCTCGCTGACTCGGTGACCGTGCAGCTCACCGACTACCGCCGGGTACGGGGGCAGTTCGACGCGATCCTGTCGGTCGAGATGATCGAGGCGGTGGGCGAGCGCTACTGGCCGGCCTACTTCACCGCGCTGGACGGGCTGCTCGCGCCCGGCGGGCGGATCGGGCTCCAGTCGATCGTCATGCCGCACCGGCGGATGATGGCTACCCGCCACACGCTGACCTGGATACTCAAGTACGTCTTTCCCGGCGGCCTCATCCCCTCGGTGACCTCCATCGAGCGGAACCTGGCGGCCCGCACCAGCCTGCGGGTCGTCGAGCGGCGGGACTTCGGCTCGCATTACGCCGAGACCCTGCGAATCTGGCGGGAACGGTTCTGCGGCGGCGCCGGCCAGCTGCCTGAGCTGGGATTCGACGAGATCTTCCGGCGCATGTGGCTGCTGTACCTGTGCTACTCCGAAGCCGGATTCCGGTCCGGCTACCTCGATGTTTGCCAGTTCCTGATCACCAGGGACGCCAGCGACGACAACAGGCGGGACCAGATCAGATGAACCCACCAGCGGTGGCGCTGCGGCCGCGCCGCGGCGGCGCGGCCGAGCTTCTCGTGCCCGTGATCGAGCAGCTCTTCAGGGGCGAGCTGCCGGTGCGGGTCCGGGCATGGGACGGCAGCGAGGCCGGCCCGGAGGGAGCGCCGGTGCTCGTGCTGCGGGACCGGCGCGCGCTGCGCCGGATGATGTGGCATCCGGGCGAGCTCGGCGTCGCGCAGGCCTACGTGACCGGCGAGCTTGACGTCGACGGCGACATCACCGAGGGTCTCCGCGGCGCGTGGCGGGCCGCGGCGCGCCGGGGCCAGGCGGGCGGCCGGGACCAGGCGGGCGGCCGGGACCAGGCGGGCGGCCGGGACCAGGCGGGCGGCCGGGACCGGGCAGGCGGCCGGGACCGGGCAGGCAGCCGGGATCACGCGGGCGGGCGGAACCGGGCGGGGGGGCGGCTGCCCGCCGCCGGGTGGCTGGCCGCCGCCCGGGTGGCCGTCCGGCTGGGGATACCCGGCCCGCGCCCGCCGGCGCCCGCCACCCAGGCCCGGGTGTCCGGGCGGCTGCACAGCCGGAGCCGCGACCGGGCGGTCATCGCGCACCACTACGACGTGCCCGCCGCCTTCTACCAGCTCATACTCGACCCGCAGATGGCCTACTCCTGCGGCTACTGGACGCACGCCGACAGCACACTCGCCGACGCCCAGGAGGACAAGCTCGACCTGATCAGCCGCAAGCTCGCGCTCGAGCCCGGGATGCGGCTGCTGGACATCGGCTGCGGATGGGGCTCGCTGGCGATTCACGCGGCGCGCAGCTACGGCGCCCGGGTCACCGCGGTGACGCTGTCCGGCGAGCAGGCCGCGCATGTCAGGCAGCGGGCCGCCGAGGCCGGCCTCAGCGCGCTCGTCGACGTGCGGAACCAGGACTACCGCGACATCACCGGCGAGCCGCACGACGCCGTCGCCTCGGTCGAGATGGGCGAGCACGTCGGCGCCGGCCAGTACCCGGCCTTCTGCGACCTGATCTACACCCAGCTCCGCCCGGCCGGGCGGGTGCTGGTCCAGCAGATGTCGAGAAGCTCGCGCGCGCCTGGCGGCGGGAAGTTCATCGAGGCCTACATCGCCCCCGACATGCACATGCGGCCGGCCGGCCAGACGGTCTGCCTGCTGGAGAACGCCGGCCTGGAGGTACGCGACGTGCAGTCGCTGCGCGAGCACTACCCGCCGACCGTGCGCGCCTGGCTGGCCAGCCTGGAGCGGCGCTGGGACGAGGTGACCGGCCTGATCGGCACGGAGGCGGCCAGGGTCTGGCGGCTGTATCTGGCCGGCGGCGCGCTCGCCTTCGAGGAAGGCCGGATGGGAGTCGACCAGATCCTGGCGGTTAGGCCGACCCGAGGCGGGCGCTCGGGTTTCCCGCTGGCCGCGCGGGAAAGCTGACCAGGCATGTCAGGGGCTTTCGGCATCATGTTGCTCAGCACCGCCGTTGCCGTGCTCGCCCTGCTGATGGTGACGTTCGCCGTCGCGCTCAGGGTGGGCCGGCACAGCGTGGTCGATACCGTGTGGGGGCTCGGCTTCGCCCTGGCGGCGGTCGTGGCGCTCGTCACATCGGCCGGGCACGGCAACGGCGACCGCCGGCTGCTGCTCACCGTCGCCACCGCCGTCTGGGGCGTTCGCCTGGCAGCGCACATCGGCTGGCGGAGCCGTGGCGCCAGCGAGGATCCGCGCTACGCCGCGATGCTGGCCAAGGCGCCGGGCAGCGCGGCGGCCTATGCGTTCAGGAAGGTCTACCTCACCCAGGCCGGGCTGATCTGGCTGATCTCGATCCCGGTCCAGGCCGGCATGTTCGAGCGGGCGGCGCCGGGGCCGGCCGCGGTGGCCGGCGGGGCGGTCTGGCTGTGCGGGCTGTTCTTCGAGTCCGTCGGCGACTGGCAGCTCACCCGGTTCAGGGCCGATCCGGCCAACCGCGGCAAGCTCATGGACCACGGGCTGTGGCGCTATACGCGGCACCCCAATTACTTCGGTGACGCGTGCGTCTGGTGGGGTCTCTTCCTGATCAGCCTGGGCTCGGCGTACGGGCTGCTCACCGTGTTCTCGCCGGTGCTGATGACGTATCTGCTGACGATGGGCAGCGGCAAGCCGATCGCCGAAGCGCACATGCTGGCGACCCGGCCTGGCTATGCCGGCTACGCCGCCCGTACCAGCGGCTTCTTCCCGCTGCGTCCGCGGGCCGCCGCCCGCGGCGGCGACTGACCGCTGCGCGGTCGGCTACCGCTGGTGCCGGTTCGCCACCCGGGCGATCAGGGCACCCCACGCCATCACGAGCACGCCGTAGATGCCTAGCGGGGCAGCGGTCGCCGGGCCGAACGCGGCCGCTGCAATCCCGCTGGCAACCGCGAAGTCCCGCATCGAGACAGTCAGCACGACAGCCGTCCTGGCCGGGGGATCAAGCCGCCAGGCCAGCAGCAGGCCGATCGCCGCCGACGCGACGATCAGCGCGACGAGAGCTCCGGCCAGGGCCGCGTACGCAGCCGAAAGGCGCACCTGTCCGGAGACGAGCCATACCAGCACCACGACGGCCAGAATCGCGAGCGCCTGGAAACCGTCGTCGACGCGGTCAGTTGGCGTCATGAGTCGCCTGGACACCAGGCCTGCCAGCAGCGGAACGCCAACCACGAGCGACAGGGCGATCAGCACGTGGACGGCGGACACGCCGTGACCGCCGACCACCGCCAGGATGGGCCCGGCCACGGCGACGCAGATCAGCGTCGATGCCGCCAGCAGTACGGCCGCCGCCCCCACTTCCCCGCCGGCGATCCCGGTGATCGCCACCGAGGCGACCTCGGCCGGCGCGACACCCACCGCGAGCACCCCGTCCCGCAGTGCCGCGGGGCCGAGCAGCCGGCTGAGCGCGAAGGCCAGCAGGGGCAGCACGACCGCGCTGGCGGCCACGACGGCCCAAAGACGCGTCGCCAGTGCCCGAACCCGGCTTGCCGCGCCGACCGGGACCGTCATGGCGCTCACGAAGACGAGGACCGCCAGGACCACGTCGATCGCCTGATAGCGATCAAGCAACCGCACTGGCCGTGACGCCCGCCAGCCGATCACCGCCGCGGCAATGACGAGGGCAAGGATGCTCCGCTCGAGGAGATCCGTCGTCTTGCGAATCGATGGCTCCGTCTTGCGAATCGATGGCTCCGTCCCGGCATCCTAAAGCTCACGACGCCGCCGCCCGCCGGACCGCGCCGGGCGGAGGCCGGCTCCTCTGCAGGCCCGCCGGGCTGGCCGCTACCTGCGGCACCCTGACTGCCGTGCCCCGGTCCGCGCGGACCGGGGCACGGCGCGTTGCCGCGAGACGGCGCGGCTACCCGGCGCCGTCAGGAACCCCGTCAGGGATCCGTCAGGGATCCGTCAGCGATCCGCGGCGGATTGACTCAGACGGCGGGCCCGTCCTCGATCGTGAACTGCTGGTAGTCCGGCACCACGCCGCCCGACGTGTCCTCCCGCCTCAGCACGAGCTGGTTGGCCGGGTGATGGCTTCCGGTGTCCACGGCAAGCGCCAGCGGATGAGACAGGTAGCGGTCGCTCGCGCTGATCCACGGACAGTACACGCCGAGGGCGCCGCAGGCCCCGCCGCTGCCGTTCGCGGCGTCACCGACGAAAAGCGTGCGGGTGGAGGCGCCGCAGGGCTGCAGGGTCAGCGGCTGCGGGACGCTCCTCACGGCCACCCCGGCGCACAGGCCGGTCTCGTTGCTGTCCGGGGCGAAGTTCGCCTCGAACACGTCCCAGCTTGCCGGGTAGGTAACGCAGACGTAGGAGTCGGCGGACAGGCCCGTGCCGTGGTCGCCGTCGTTCGGGCAGTAGTCGCCGAGGTCGCCGATGAGGCCGGCCACGAAGTCCTCGTTGGTGCGGGCGTCCCCGGCCCGGCGCAGGTTGAGGTCCGGCCCGCCCTTGTGGGCGTTCTCGATCATGCTGGTGCCGAGCAGCTCCGAGGACAGGTCGAAGCAGAGATCACCGCAGACCGTGGTGGCGTTGCTGATGCGCGGGCCGGCGCTGGCTAACGCGGCCGCCGGGCCGGCCGCACCGAGCCCGGCCGCGAGCGTGGCGGCTACCGCAGTCGCGGCAAGCGCCTTCCTGATAGATAGGTGCACGGTTCTTCCTTCCCATGGGCGCCAGGACCGTCCCGGCGCCGGTGCCGCGGGGGCAGTTGGCTAGGCGTCCCCGCGGGTGTGCGCCTAGTTGACGCCTCCATGGAGTGACCGGATGACTCCTTTAGGTCACGGACAGATAACGACGCGACGCAGAGTGTCTAATAGGGTGCAATGAGTAACTGAAGTACGACGTTCCTGGAGCGCCGCCCGGCCGCAGGACGCCGGACCGCGGCGCTGGCCGGCTGTTTCACGGGGCGACCGAGCACCGGCCCGGCCGGCCGGCCAGCATGGTGTCATGCACCTGCCTGTCATGCCGCCGGTGGCGCCGATGCTCGCCAAGGCGGTCAAGGAGATACCGCAGGGCCAGCTCAGCTACGAGCCGAAGTGGGACGGCTTCAGGTCGATCATCTTCCGGGACGGCGACGAGGTCGAGATCGGCAGCCGCAACGAGCGGCCGATGACCCGGTACTTTCCCGAGGTCGTGGCGGCCGCGGTGGCGAACCTGCCCGATCGGTGCGTCGTCGACGGCGAGATCATCATTCCCAGCCCGGACGGCCGCCGGCTTGATTTCGAGGCGCTATTGCAGCGGGTTCACCCGGCCGACAGCCGGGTCAGGCTGCTTGCCGAGCAGACGCCGGCCGCCTTCGTCGCCTTCGACCTGCTCGCGCTGGGGGACGCCGACTACACCGGCCGCCCGTTCGCCGAGCGCCGGGCGGCGCTGACGGAGGCGCTGGCCGGCGCCAGGGCGCCCGTCCACCTGACCCCCGCGACCACCGACGCCGCGCTGGCCGGGCAATGGTTCCGCCAGTTCGAGGGTGCCGGGCTGGACGGGGTGGTGGCCAAGCCGCTGGACGGGCCCTACCAGCCGGACAAGCGGGTCATGTTCAAGGTCAAGCACGAGCGGACGGCCGACTGCGTGGTCGCCGGTTACCGGCTGCACAAGAGCGGCCCGGACGCCATCGGGTCGCTGTTGCTCGGCCTTTACAACGACGAGGGCAAGCTCGCCAGCGTGGGCGTCGTCGGGGCGTTCCCGATGGCCAGGCGGCGCGAGCTGTTCGCCGAGCTGCAACCGCTGGTCACCAGCTTCGACGACCACCCGTGGAGCTGGGCCAGGCAGGAGACCGGCGTGCGCGGCCCGCGCGAGGCGGAGACCAGCCGCTGGAACGCTGGCAAGGATCTCTCCTTCGTCCCGCTCCGCCCGCAGCGGGTGGTGGAGGTCCGCTACGAGCACATGGAAGGCACTCGCTTCCGGCATACCGCCCAGTTCGGCCGGTGGCGCCCGGATCGCGACCCGCGCTCCTGCGGCTTCGCCCAGCTCGAGGAACCGGTCCGGTTTAACCTCGCCGACGTGCTGGCAGGCTGACATGACCAGATGGCCGGCCGCGGGCACTGACTGACCTGGTTCTCCGCCGCCGGTTGCTGCGGCCCGGAGACCTCGTCACGGCGCCGTTACGGCCAGATTCGAGAAGTAAGCCCGGTACCAGCCGCCGACCTCGATCCCCGGTAGCCCGCTGGAGAACGCGGAGCTGGCCACCGAGGCTACTTGCCGCCCGTCGACACCCGCCTGGATGGTCGAGCCCGACAGGGACAGGGACAGGGAATGCCATTCTCGTGACGCGAATGCGACATGGCCGGCCGCCAGCACGGTGGTGCTGGCGGGCGTGACCTGCCGCACCCCGCCGTTGGTGCTGTCCGCGGTGCCGCCGTTGCTCAGCCCGAGCGTGAAGTTGCCGTCGGTATTGACGTCGAAGACGTACCCGTCGTAGGTGCCCTGCCCAGGGGATACGGCGTCGTACCGACCGATGAGCCCGGCCGAGCCGGACCGCGGAATCATGACGTCCGCCGAGACGACGTAGTTGTTCCAGTCGCTGCCAATGATCGCGTACGGATGACGGTGACTGGTGTTGACCCACAGCACCGGCTTGCCACGGGCCGTCTGCTCCGTGCAGGTGGTGGCGCCGTCCGGGGCGCTGCACGGGGCCAGTTCGAAGGATCCGTCTTCCGCGGCCAGCAGGTGAGGCTCGTCGTCTCCGGCGGAGAGATTGTTGCGGTAAGGAAGCGGCAGCCCAGCCGCGGGCGGGCTCACCGCCGTTCCCTTGCCCTGGCCGGACGTGGTCGTGAGCGAGTACACGTACCCGGGCTCGACGGTCAGCGTGAACCTGCCGTTGACCGGCGTAATGTCCGGCCCGCGCACGAACCACTGTCCCGGCCCGGTTCCGCTGTTGAAGTTGCTCGACCAGACGTGCACGGTCTTGCTGGCAAGCGCCTGGCCTCCGGTGACGGTGAAGCTGACCCGCTGGGCGCCGGTGACGCCTCCGGTGGTCTCGATGATCGTGGACCACACGTTCCGGGTGCTGCGGAGCAGCGTGACATACGAACCGTCGCCGCGGTTGCCCTGCAGGTAGCCGCTGGCCGAATCGATGTAGAGCCAGCCGCCTGGGTTCGTCGCTTTCGCCGGCCACGCGAACTGGGTGATCTGCGCGATCGCCCACGTCATCGCGTTGACGTCGTAGCTGCCCGACCACGGCTGATCCGCAGTCAGCAAGCCCCGGTCCTCGTCCCTGAGGACTACGGCCGGCATGGACTCGATGGCCGGCCAGGTCAGGATCCCGGTCACCCGGGCGTCGATGTACTCGCGGGTGAAGGCGCGATCAACCGCCGGGGCGCAGGGGGTGCAGCCGGGCTGCACCCCGGCGTCGATCCCGCCGAGTTCGCTGCCCCACAGCGGCTTCCCGGACTCCAGCGCCGCGCTGGTCGTCCCGCACGTCGTCTGCGTGCCCGCGACCGCGGTGGGGTAGCCGCAGTTGTTGTGCGCGCCCAGGATCGCGATGTCACGGTCGGCCGGGTACAGCCAGCTGTACCTGCCTATGCCGTCAGCGGCAACTATCTGCACGCGGCGGTAGCCGCCCGCGTCCAGCGCCGTGCGCAGGCTGTCGTACCACCACGCATGGCCGCCATGATCGGCCTCGTCCCAGCCACCCAGGTAACTGATCGTCAGGCCCTGCTGCCGCGCGCAGCCGAGCCAGTCCAGCAGGTACCTGATGTCGGCACTAGTAAAGAGCGACCCGTGCCAGCCCACCCATCCGGGTGCCCCCCACTGCAGGCCGTACAGCTTCAGCCGCGGGTTGAGCGCGACGGCCTGCCGGGCGATGGCGAATTCATAGCCGGCGCTGCAGTTGATGTGCCCGTCGGTATGCTCCACGCTCGGCTCGGCTCCGTCTGTGGAGTTTCCGTCACCACCGATCTCGAGCTTCAGCAACTGCAGGGACGCTCCATAGCCGGGCTTGAACAGGTAATCCAGAATCTGTGCCCGCTGAGCCGGGGGGTAGTCCTCGAGGTACCTTGCGGTGCCGCCGCCGCCGAGCACGGCGCCGACGCCGTCGTACACGCGGGCGCCGCCATCGCCGTTGACCGTGATGGAAGTCACCGGCACTGATGCGCTGCGAGCCGGGCCGACAGCCAGCAGCGAACAGGACAGCAGGACCGCAGCCGTGACGATGGTCCTCTTCAACGTGTGCTCCCGCCGAGCAGATCGCTGGCCGGCAGACTCACCTGCGCCCGCTGCAGGCGGGGTGGCCGGACAGGCCAGGGAAGGCCGATGCCCGGGAGCCGGGCGGCGGCCGAAGCCCAGCATGGCGAGGATGCACGTCGCACTTCATACCTTAAGGCTACAACTACGGCATTGGGTACGCCTGCCCATATGAGTGTTGTCATTGATAAAAACAACATGATAAGTGCGCAAGATCCCGCGTCGGGTACTGGCATTTCACCGATAGACGGTGCTAGCCAGCCCGCGATCTTCATGGATGTCCCGTTGCTATGCGCCGGCGAATACCAGCAGGACATCCATCAGGCGGAATCCGGCGTTCTCAGGACACGATGTCCCGCACCCGGAAGCGGCGGAAGGCCAGCGCGAAGAGGATCACGGCGTAGCACACCGAGACCGACGCCCCCTCGATCATGCCGCCCCAGCTGACCTGCGACTGGACCGCGTCGAGCCAGGCGAACTGCCAGTAGGTCGGCAGGACCTCCCGCCAGGACCCCAGCGCGGTCACCGCGTCAAGGATGTTGCTGACGATCACCAGGCCGACGGCCCCGCCCACCGCCCCGAGCGGCGAATCGGTCGAGACCGACAGCAGGAACGCCAGCGCCGCCACGACCAGCTCGGTGACCAGGACATAGCCGAGCACGATGCTCAGCCGGGCGAACGCCGTCCCGAACGGCAGGTCCACCCCGGTGGCCGGCAGCCGGAGCGGATGCCAGCCGAATGCCACCGTCCCCGCGACCAGGGCCATTGCCGCCAGGGTGGTGATCGCGACGCTGGAGTACGTCAGCGCGACGGCCAGCTTCTGCCGCAGCAGCCGGGAGCGCGGCACCGGCGCGGCGAGCAGGTACCGCAGCGACGCCCAGCTGGCCTCGCTCGCCACGGTGTCCCCGCAGAACAGCGCGACGGCCACCACGAGCAGGAACCCGGCCGAGACGAAGAAGCTGAACGCCGTGAAGTTGAGGCCGCCGCGGGTCGCGACCGCGACCAGGCCGGGCGTCCCGCCGCCCGCCGACGCCGGCCCGCTGACCTCGAATGCGCCGACAAGAATCCACGGCAGAACGAGCAAGATCCCGAAAGCGATCATCGTTCGCCGGCGTCTTAGCTGGCGAATGGCTTCCACCCAGAACGGCAGGGTCCGGCGCGGGTTATACCCAGGGGCGCTGGCGCCGGCCGATTCCTGGCCCGCGGCGCCGGCCGGCCCCGCAGCGCCGGCCGGCCCAGGGGCGCTGGCCGGCGCCTCCGTGCCCGCCGGCCCGGCGATGAGGGCGAGGAAGGCGTCCTCCAGGCGGCGGTTCGCCGTCACGCGTTCTACCGGGATCCCGGCGCCGACCAGCGCGGCGACCACCGCGGACGCCGCGACTCCGTTCGGGCGCACCAGGATCCCGCCGGGATGCCGCTCGGCACCGTCGATCCCGTCCATCCCGGACAGCACGGCGACCGCCCGCTGCGCCTGCGGGGTACCCACGACCAGCGCTGATCCCGCGCCGGCGATCTCGCCGACCGGGCCGGCCGCCAGCCGCCTGCCCATGCCCATCACCACCACGTGCGTGCAGGTCTGCTCTACCTCGGCCAGCATGTGGCTGGACAGGACCACCGTCCGGCCGTCCGCCGCGTACTGGACCAGGACGTCGCGCATCTGCCTGATCTGCGGCGGGTCGAGGCCGTTCATCGGCTCGTCGAGCACCAGCAGGTCCGGCAGGCCGAGCATGGCCTGGGCAATGGCGAGCCGCTGGCACATTCCCCGCGAGTAGGCCCGCACCGGGCGGTCGATGGCCGCGCCCAGGCCGGCGATCGCGATGACGCGAGCCAGGTGCGAATCGCCCGCCGGACGGCCGGTCGCCCGCCAGTACAGGTCCAGGTTGGCGCGGCCGGACAAATGCGGCAGGAAACCCGGCCCTTCGACGAACGAGCCCAGCCGGGACAGTGCCGGAGCACCCGGCCGGACCGGCCGTCCGAAGATCATGATCGTCCCCGCGTCCTGATGGATCAGTCCCATCAGGATCCGCAGCGTGGTGGTCTTCCCCGCGCCGTTAGGCCCGAGCAGCCCGAGGATCTGGCCGCGTTCCACCCGCAGGGACAGCCCGTCGACCGCCAGCTGGCCGTCGTGGTAGCGCTTGGTCAGGCCGGTGATCTCCAGCGGCAGGCCGGCCAGCGCCGGCACCAGGGCGTCCTGCTCGCGCCGGCGCCCGGCGGCGAGGATCAGGGCGGCCGCCGCGAGGGCAGCGAGCGGCGCCGCCCAGGTCCACCACGGGGCCGCGCCGTTCACCACGGACAGGGCCGGGTCGGACGGCAGCGTCAGTCCGGGGCCGGCCAGCGCCACCTGATAGGTGGCCGCCTGCGGCGGGGTCGCGTAGGCGAAGTCGGTGGTCGTCAGCACCAGGCGGAGCCGGTGCCCGGCGGCGAAGTCGTAGTCGATAGCCGGGAGCGTGACGGTGACCTCGCGCCCGGCGGCCGCCCCGGTCACCTGCAGCGGCGCGGCGAGCTGATCGGGCAGCGTGGCGTTGCCGGCCTGGTCCACGTCGTAGACCTTGGCGAACAACGTCACGCTGGCCGCGCCGCCGACCCGGATCCGGACCACGGGAGCGCCGGTGACCTGGATCGGCGCGGTCAGCGGAGCAGACGTGAAGGACGCGCTCTGGCCGGGCATGTCGAAGGTGAGGCCGCCGAGCGAGCCGAGGCCGGGGAAGACCGATATCGAGGGCGGCGCCCCGCCCGGCGGGCGGATGATCGTCTGCGGCCGGCCTGACAACCGCAGCAGGGTCCGCCTGGTCCCGCCGAGGCCGGGGTAACGCGGCGCGGTGGCGATGCCGAGGATCTCCTGCTCACTCGACGGGTCGAAACCCAGGTCCCTGGTCACCGCGAAGGCCGGCTGGCCGGTATCCAGGCCGTCTCCGGCGGCGCTCGTCCCGGCAGCGGCGCTGGTCACGGCGGCGCTGGTCACGGCGGTGGCGCTCGTCCCGGCGGCGCTGGCAGCGTGGAACGGCTTGTTCGGCGGCTTCAGCCACCGATCGAACCACTGCTCGGTCAGCTCGTTCACCCGGCTGGTCTCCTGATCACCGCCGTCGTGCCCGCCAGCGAACCAGACCATGTCCACCGGTGCCCCGTTTCGCCGGATGGCCTGGTAGTTCGCGTCGGCCTGGTCCAGCCCGAACAGCGAGTCGTGCTCGCCCTGGATGAGCAGCGTCGGGACGTCGATCCGGTTCGCGACGCTCGCCGGGCTCGACCGCCAGAGCAGCGAGACCGCCTGTGGTGTAGGCCGTCCCAGCGTGGCGACCCGCCGGTAGATGGCGCAGATCCGGGGCAGGAACCGGCCGCACTGGCTTGCCGCGTGCTGGCTGCCCCCGTTCTGGCCGGCGGTCCCGAAGCCGACGGAGCCCTGGGTGAACAGCAGGCCGGCCCACTGCTTCTTGAAGACGCCGTCGAGCGGCCCGCCGCCCGCTGCGTTCGGGAAGAGCGCGGTCGCCAGGTCGTTCCAGGTGATCTGCGGGACGACGGCATCGATCCGGTGGTCGTATGCGGCGGCAAGCAGCGCGATCGCGCCGCCGTAAGACGCCCCGGCGATGCCGACCCTGGGGTCTCCCGGGTGATCGAGCAGCACCCGTGGCTGCCTGGCCAGCCAGCTGACCAGCTGCTCGACGTCCTTGACCTCGTAGTCAGGCGAATCAAGCGCGATCTGCCCGGTGGACTTCCCGAACCCGCGGGCCGACCAGGTCAGCACGGCGAACCCGGCCCGTGCCAGCTGCTCGGCCTCCGGCCGGACCGCGTTCTTGGTCTCGCCGAAGCCGTGCGCAAGCAGCACGGCGGGCACCTTGCCGCTGCCCGCCGGGGTAAAGAAGGTGGCGTCGAGCAGCACGTGGGAGTTGTCGCGCGGGCCGTCGGTCACCGCGATGCGCAGGTTCCGCACGTCGATCGGCGCCGGGCGGCTGGCGGCGATGACCCCGGCGACCAGCGCGGCGATCACCACGGCGGCGGCCGCCGCCGCTGCCAGGACGCGCCCGCCCGGGCGCCGGCGCAGATCCATACCCGGACGGTAGCAACGAGCCATCAGCGTGGCGGACCGGCCGCCAGGCGGCGGAGTTGCCCAGCTCTAGCTGGCCCGGCGGTAGGCGCGTACGGCGAGCGGCACGAACACGACGAAGACCGCGGCCAGGCACGCCACGCTCTTCAGCAGGTTCGCCTCGATCGGCCCGCCCAGCGCCAGCCCGCGCATCGTGTCGATGACGTAGGTCACCGGCTGGTTGTTGGCGAAGGCCTGCAGCCAGCCCGGCATGGTCGAGATCGGCACGAACGCCGAGCTCAGGAACGTGATCGGAAACAGCCAGATCAGCCCGAACGCCTGCACCGACTCCTCGTCCCCGATGGCCAGCCCGGTATAGGCGGAGATGCAGCAGATCGCCAGCCCGAACACGGTGGCGAGCACGACCATGGCCACGGCGGGGGCTGCGCCGTTCCTGAACCGGAAACCGACCGCGTAACCGACCCCGACCACGATCAGGATGGTCACGAGCATCCGCCCGGTATCGGCGACCAGCCGGCCAGCCAGCACTGCCGAGCGTGCCATCGGCATCGACTTCAGCCTGTCGATCACGCCCTTCTTCAGTTCCTGGGCCAGCGCGATGGCCGTGCCGAACGTGGCGAACGCCGCGGTCTGCGCGATGATCCCCGGCATCAGGAAATCGACGTAGGGGATCTTGCCCGGAACCTGGATGGCGCCGCCGAAGACGTAGCGGAACAGCAGCACGAACATCACCGGCTGGATCACCGTGAAGACGATGTAGGCGGGCACCCGCAGCCAGACCAGCAGGTTGCGCCTGGTGATGGTGAGCGTGTCGGTCACCGCCCAGCGGGCCCTGGCGAGCGGGCCCGGTGCGCTTCCCTGCGCTGCGACCGCGGTCATGACTCCCCCTTCGCGGCGTCGTTGCGGGCCTTGCGGCGGCCGCCGCGGCGGCGCCTGCCCGGCGGCTCCTCGTCCTCGGCGGCGTGCCCGGTCAGGGCGAGGAACACGTCGTCGAGCGAGGGCCGGCGCAGCGCCAGGCCGTGCGTCTCGACGCCGGCGCCGTCCAGGCCGCGGACTACCTGGATCAGCGCCTCCGAGCCGCCGCCCCCGACGCCGACGCTGACCACGCCGGTCTCCGTGTCGAAGTGCGGCTCGCCCCTGCCGACCTGCGCGATCGCCGCGACGGCGTCGGCGACCCGGCGGCGATCGGGCACCGTGAACTCGACCACGTCCCCGCCGACCCGGCCCTTCAGCTCCTCGGCCGTGCCGGACGCGATCACCAGGCCGCGGTCGATGACCACGATCTCGTCCGCCAGCTCGTCGGCCTCGTCCAGGTACTGGGTGGTGAGCAGCGTCGTCGTCCCGCCTGCCACTAGCGACCGGATGATGTCCCACATCCCCAGCCGCGACCGCGGGTCGAGGCCGGTGGTCGGCTCGTCGAGGAAGAGCACCTGAGGCTGGCCGACCAGGCTGGCGGCCAGGTCCAGGCGGCGCTGCATGCCGCCGGAGAAGTTCTTGGCAGGCCGGTCGGCGGCATCGACGAGATCGAACTGCTTCAGCAGGTCGTCGGCACGGCTCCGGGCGGTCGGCCAGCTCAGGTGATAAAGCCGCCCGACGATCTCCAGGTTCTCCCGGCCGGTGAGCTCCTCCTGGATGGCCGCCGACTGCCCGGAGAGCCCGATCGACCTGCGGACGGCCGCGGGCTCCCGCACGACGTCGTGGCCCTCCACCTCCGCCCGTCCGCCGTCCGGGCGGAGCAGCGTGGTCAGGATGCGCACGGCGGTCGTCTTGCCAGCGCCGTTCGGGCCAAGCACGCCGAGTACCGTGCCGCGCGGCACCGACATGTCGATACCGCGCAACGCGTGCACCTCCCCGAAGGACTTCGTCAGGCCCTCCACGAGGATCGCCGGCCCGGCACCGGCCGACCCTGAACCGCTGGGTGACACCGCAATCCTCCTGATCAGCTCGTCGGCCTACGGGCGTCCGCATGCAGTGAACCGGTCACCGCCCGCGAGGTGCAACGTCACGAGCCTATTCCGCTCTGATCTCCGACACCGAGCGGGCCCGCAGCCAGCGCCGGACGGCTACCGGGACATCATCGGCTGGCCGGCCTGGCCTGCGTGACTACCTGCCATGGGCGCACCGTGACCGTCGATGTCCACGGCACGCACCCTACGGTCCGGCGCCCCTGCTTACGGTCGCAGGCTGCTGTTCTTCTGCTTCTCGCCGGTTGCGGCGCTCCAGGTCGGACTCGGCCTGGTGCAGCGCCCGGTGCCAGGCCGACTCGAAGTAGCCCTGGTCGCTCCGCGCGTCCTCGCGTTGCTCGATCCACGCGATGGACTCGGGATCGACCACCTTCTCCGTCTTCGGCCACCTGGCCGACTCGCCGCTCACGGTTCGTTCGCCTCCCACAGTGCGCCGGCCGACGCGAATAAGTCACTGCTGACGATTACCTCAGGACTGCCCTGCGGCGGAATCTGCACCGCAGGCCCGCCGTCATGGTCGTCGAGCGCCAGCCCCACCCCGAGCAGGGTCGCGAGCGTCTTCATGATCTCCAGATCCGGCTGGCCGAGTGAGTCCGGCTTCGGCGCGTCAAGGGTCAGCACGCCGTAGGTGCAGTCACCGGCCATGACCGCCGTGGCGATGATGGTCTGGAAGCTCCGGGGACTCGGGAACACCAGCAGGTCGCTGGCATCCACGTCCGGGATGAGCAGGGCCTCGCGGTCGTCCAGCAGGCGGTACATGCGCTGGCCGACCGGATCGTCCGGGCTGTCGGTGAAGACGGTGAGCGCCGCGTCCTGCCTTCCCTCGTAGCCCGCATAGCCGGCGCAGTCCATGAGGTCGTCCTTGACCGCGAAGAAGATGCTCCGCCGGGGCTCCGCGGGGAACTGGTGCTCGACCGCGGCGGACACGATCGCCTGCGTGAGACTCCCGATCAGCGGAGCTACCTGCGTTCCGGACGACGACGCCGCGGCGATCTTCCCCAGGCAGTAAAGCACCGGCGACAGGCGCGCCCGCAGCGCGAAAATGAGGCGAGCCTCCGCGGTGATCTGGACCTCGGCGGCCCTTCGTACGACTTCCTGCTTACCGAGCAGTGCCCGCTCACGTTCGGCGACCGCGTGCTCGCGTGCGGAGGCTTCTGCCCGAAGCTGACGATTTGCCAGGAGTCTATTTACAGCGGTAACGGCGACCGGAACGGCTGTGCATCCGGCGCCGAGCAGAATATCACGTAAATGGTCATTCCGCTGCGTACCAGCCTGGATTCCGAATACGAAGGCGCCTAGTGTGCCCAGCAGCGCCAGAACGGGTAAAAAAGCGTTCTTAACCCGGCTTGTCCGCGATACCATCCCCGTCGCTCCCCTTCCGGCAGTCCGAGAGGAAACTGACAGGCTCGTACGCATCAATACCCTCGGTTAGGATACTAACCGATATTGGGAGATCATTGCTACATTTACATTATCCTTATTGAAAAAAGTAAACTCCTAACTATCTTAGTCGACTCCGGCAATGATGCATTCAGGAGTAATTTAATTGCGTTCTATTAGCATAGAACAGCATAAGTCAGTCGATCAGCTTAGGTATACGGGCAGCGCGTAGTTTCAGGACCGTCTCAGAACCCGTCCAGGCTAGGGCCGCGGCAGCGGGCAACGGCAATCGCGATTGACCACGGCCTTTGCGTGGCACGCTTAGGTACGTGGCGAGACTAGACGGCAAGACGGCCCTGGTTACCGGCGGGTCGCGAGGCATCGGCCGGGCCATTGCCGAGCGCCTGGCCGCTGACGGTGCCGAGGTCGTGCTGAGCTACGCGACCAACGAGAGCGCTGCCGCCGACGTCGTGAAGGCGATCACTGCCGCCGGCGGGCGCGCGCACGCCGTCGCGGCCGACCTGAGGTTTCCCGAATCGGCTCGCCAGCTCTTCGTGCAGGCCGAGAAGATGGTCGGGCCGCTGGACATCCTCGTCAACAACGCCGCCATCGGGGTCACCGGCCTGATCGCCGAGACCGCCGACGAGGACTTCGACGCGACGATGACGACCAACCTCAGGAGCCCGTTCATGCTGATGCGCGAGGCCGCCAGGCGGCTTCGGGACGGCGGGCGGATCGTTAACATCTCCACCGCGAATACGATCCTGCCCGGGCCTGGCATGGCGGCCTACGCCGCGAGCAAGGCAGCCATCGAAATGCTCAGCCGGGTCGCCGCCTACGAACTAGGCGAACGCGAGATCACCGTCAACGCCGTGCTGCCCGGCGCCACTGACACCGACATGTTCCGCGCGGCGAATCCCGCCGAGGACGTGCACCAGAAGCTGGCCGACATGACGGCCCTGCGGCGCCTTGGCCAGCCGGCCGATATCGCCGACGTGGTGGCGTTCCTGGTGAGCACGGACGCGCGCTGGCTGACCGGTCAGAGCATCCGGGCGACCGGCGGACTCGCGTGACGCCCGCCGCGACCAGGCTGCGTACCTCCGCTGAAATGAATGACCTCACCAGGGCGATCACCTGCAGCCCCTGTGAAGGCGGGAAAAGGAAGCGGCTCGCCTGGCGCTGCATGCGTACGATGCGCAGTGTGCAGCGAAGCTCGGAGCCAATCGTCCGCGGCGGGTAGCGCTTGGCTGCGACGCCGGCCGGCTCGAGAGTTCCGGCGGGTAGCGGTGCCGACGGAGAGGTGCGGGAGTGCGCGTCAATAGAGCATTGGCTCTCGTGCTGATCGTGCTCGGCCTCGCGGCCGTCGCGCTGGGACTCGGGTACGCCGGCCTCGCCGCGTTCGTGGCCCATCAGCCCGGGCTTGGCCGCTCCTGGCCGGACATCCTGTTCGACGACGTGCAGCTGTTCGTGCTCCAGGCGCCGCTGAACGGGCCGGGGCCGTACTCGTTCCCGCTCCAGGCCGCCCGCTTCCTCGCGCCAGGCACCACGATCCTGGCCGGAGTCGAGACGCTGCTCGTACTGCTGAGCGAGCAGCTGCGCAGCTGGAGGGCCGCCGCGGCGTCGAGGCACTCGATCGTCACCGGCGACGGCCCCGCGGCGCTCGAACTGTCCCGGCGGCTGCGGCTCGACCACCGCAAGGTCGTGCTGGTCTGCACCACCGAGGCCGCGGCGGCCCAGGCACGGCTCTACCGCCTGCTCGACGTGTCCGGCGACCCGACGGACGTTGCCACGCTGCGCGCGGCCGGGCTCCGCCGCGCAAGTGAGGTCTATGCCTGCACCGAGCGCAGTACCACGAACGCGGCGACCGCACTGCGGGCGCTGGAGGTCTCGCAGCGACGACGCCGTCCGCTGGCCACGTACGCCCAGGTCCGCGATGCGGAGATCTGCGCGGCGCTGCGGGCGCGGCGCATCGGGGCCGAAGGTGACCCGCGCTTCCGCCTCGACTTCTTCTCTATCGAGGAGGTAGCCGCCAAGGAGCTGCTTGACCGGCACCCGCTGCCGGACGGCGACGGCACCGCCGCGCGGGTAGTGATCGTCGGCTTCGGCTGGCTGGGTCGCGCCGTGCTCCGCGAGGTCGCACGGCGCCGGAAACCTGGCGGGCCGCGGGTGGCCGTCCTTGTTCAGGACGATAACCCGAAGGACGCGCACGGCTTCGTCAAGCGGTTCGCGGCGGTCCGCGAGAATTGCGTCGTCAGCTTCGAGGACCGGACGGCGCCGGTCGTCCTTGCCGATGACGCGCCCACGCTGATGCTCGTCTGCCTGTCCGACAACGAGGAGGCGCTGAGCGCCGGGCTGACCGCGGCGCACTCCGTGGCCGACCGGTCCGACCGGGTGGTTATCTGCCTGGGCGAGCCCACGCCCTTCGACTCGGTCCTCACCGGCGACAAAGCCTTGCTGGATGATGTGGAGGGACGCCTGACCGTGTTCGACGTGCTGGAGGAGGCGTGCATGCCTGAGCTGATCAGGGCCGACCTCAATGACCGGCTCGCCCGGGCGATCCACCAGGGCTACCTTGAAACGTGCGAGGCCCAGGGCGACTCACCGGAGCACAACAAGTCCATGCGGCCCTGGGAGAGACTGCCGGATGATCTCCGTCAGTCCAACTTCGCCCAAGCCTCGCACCTTGGTACCAAGCTGGGCAGCATTCACTGCGTCATCACACCGGAATCCGACCCGCCCCATGACTTCGCCTTCACTGACGCCGAGATCGAGGAACTGGCCGAGATGGAGCATGACCGCTGGACCCGGGAGCGCCGGGCAGTTGGCTACGAGTACGGGCCGAAGCGAGACGCCCGGCACCACCCCGACCTGGTGGACTGGGTGCAGCTGAGCGAGCGGGCCAAAGACAGAGACCGCGAAGCTGTCCGGGGGATCCCGGCGATGCTCGAGCTGGCTGGGTTCCAGATACTCCGGCTCCGGCCCCCGCCGTCCTGACCGCCATGCTGCTGACGATCACAAGCACGTCACCACAGGCGACGGACCTCGGGTTCCTGCTGCACAAGAATCCGGCGGCCGTGCGCTCGGTTGAGCTTGGCTTCGCCGTGGCGCACGTGTTCTACCCGGAGGCGCAGCCGGAACGCTGCACCGTGGCGCTACTGGTGGAGGTCGACCCGGTCGCGCTGGTTCGCCGCAGCCGGGGCGGCACGTTCCCGCTCGCCCCGTACGTCAACGACCGGCCGTACGCCGCGTCCTCGTTCCTCAGCGTGGCGCTACGCAAGGTGTTCGGCACGGCGATGCGGGGCCAGTGCGAGGAGCGCCCCGAGCTGCCGGACGCACCGCTGGAACTCAGCGCGCGGCTGCCGGTTCTGCCGTGCCGTGGCGGGGAAGGGATGGCGCGGCTGCTGTTCGAGCCGCTCGGCTACCAGGTGAGCGCCCAGCCGATTCCGCTCGACCCGCAGTTTCCCTGGTGGGGGGACAGCCCGTATTCCGACGTGGTCGTATCCGGGCGCTGCCGGATCCGTGATCTCCTGCGCCAGCTGTACGTGCTGCTGCCGGTGCTTGACGACGACAAGCACTACTGGGTGACCAAGGACGAGATCGACAAGCTGGTCGGGAGTGCGAGCGAGTGGCTGGCCGGGCACCCTGAGCGCGATGTGATCGTCCGCCGCTACCTGCGGCACCAGCCAGGGCTCGCGGCCGACGCCATCGCGCGGCTGCTCGACGAGGACGCAGGTGGCGGCGCGGCCCAGACCGCCGAGGGCGCCGAGGACGCGGACGGCGGCGCGGCCCAGGCCGCGGGGACCGCGGGGACCGCCGACGCCACCGGGGCCGCAGGGGCCGCCGGGGCCGCGGGGGCCGCCGATGCCGCGGGGGCCGCCGGGTCGCCTTCGGCCGGGGAGCACGCCCGGTTGCGCGACCTGCGGCTGACGGCAGTGCTCGGGGCGCTGAAGGCGTCGGGCGCACGGCGCGTCCTCGACCTCGGCTGCGGCGACGGGCGCTTGCTCGCCGGGTTGCTGCGGGACGGGCAGTTCGAGGAAATCGTCGGCGTGGACGCGTCGGCGGCCGCCCTGGAGCGGGCCGCCCGGCGGCTACGGCTGGCGGAGATGGCGCCGCGGCAGCGAGCGCGGATCCGGCTGCTGCAGGGCGCGCTGACCTACTCCGACCGGCGCCTGGCCGACTACGACGCTGCCGTGCTGATGGAAGTGATCGAGCACGTTGACCCGGACCGGCTCGGCGCGCTCGAGCAGGCCGTGTTCGGCGAAGCCGCCCCGGCCACCGTCGTGGTGACCACTCCCAACGCCGAGTACAACGCCCGCTACCCGGGTCTGGCGCCGGGTGCGCGGC
>Ga0302326_10010503_pt1 | contig 20064 bp, 16 predicted proteins | sample Palsa_T0_3_FD_202264 | JGI IMG/M metagenome (GOLD analysis project Ga0302326, IMG submission 202264) | Peat permafrost microbial communities from Stordalen Mire near Abisko, Sweden - Palsa_T0_3 | ecosystem: Environmental > Terrestrial > Soil > Palsa > Peat permafrost | place: Sweden: Abisko...
AGCGACGGCAGTGTCCACCGAGATGATCAGATCCAGCGAGGCGATCAGCGCATCGTTGTTGAAAAGAATGAACTCATCGGTCCAATCGATCAGCTTCATGCCCGGGGGAGGGAATTTGGCTTGGGAGGCGGCGGGGCCTTTCTGCAGACTATAGAAGGTAACACGGGGTACGTCCGTCAGGGGTGCAAGACGATCCAGCGAGAGCGAGCGATATCGATCGCGCTTGAAACGGGGGCTTCCCGCCCAAACGAGGCCGACTTTCAAATCGCGGCCCGAGGATTCCAATCTTTTTCGCCACGAGTTGATCCGTTGTGGGTCGGGGAAGAGGTAAGGCTGCCGCGATGGAATTGTTGACAGCATGGTTTTGAATATCAGCGGAAGGGAGAGCAGCGGGCAGTGCAGATCAAACCGAGGCAGCGCGTCGCCCTGGGAGACGATTGCGCAGTCCGCCTTGATTGTTTGGACCAAGCTCTGGAACACCTGCCCCAGCAGCGGCGGACATTCCAGCACAATCTGCCCGCCCTGCTCGGCGACCATCGGCAAGTAGCGAACAAATTGAATCGCATCACCTAATCCCTGCTCGGCATAGAGCAGCAGCGTGCGATCCCTAAATGGAGCGCCATCCCATTGCGGTTGCGCGAAGATTCGCGAAGGCGTAGAAAAGCTTCTGCATTTCCAACGCCATTGGTACTCTTCCCATCCACGTTCGAAATCTCCGTGCGACAGCAGCGCAAGGGCCAAGTCATGATGGGCCTCGGGCAAGTCGGGCCTAAGCTGGACGGCCTTGCTGAACTGGACCAGTGCCTCGTCGAACTCGCCGGCGTCCGTCAGGGCGCTGCCAAGATTATTGTGCGCTTGGGCGTAACTGGGTCTGAGCGCGATCGCCTGTTGGTGAGCCGCGATGGCCTGCTCGATTTGATCGTTGGCTTGCAGGGCGCTACCGAGGTTCGTGTAAGCCTCGGGATTGAACGGGCTCAGTGCAATGGACTGGCGGCACGCGGCGATCGCGTCACTGAACCGTCCGGCCTCCTTTAACGCATATCCAAGGTTGCAGAGGACCTCAGCCGAATCAGGCCGGATGGCAATCGCGGCCTGAAAAATATCAATCGCATCCTGGAGCTGCCCGTTACCTAAAAGGATATTGCCGAGATTGCAATACGGCTCTGGGAAATCGGGCTTGAGGCCAATAGCCCGGCGGTACGACTCAAACGCCTCCTGGAGCTTTCCCTGATCTCGCAGGGCATTGCCCAGATTGTGGTGCGCTTGAGCCAAGCCCGGCCGCAGCAAAATCGCGCGGCGGAATAGAGCGATCGCGGCGTCATGCTGCCTCATCTGCGAGGCAAGGATGCCGAGATAAAGCGTCCCGTCCACGTGGTCGGGCTGATGAATTAAAACCTGCCGATAAAGCTGCTCGGCCTCCCGCAACCGCCCGGCGCGGTGATGCCCAAGCGCCAGTTCGAATGTTTGTTGGATCGAGACAGATAAGGGCTCAGATGGCATTTTAGGTAATCATTCCAGCGAATTGATGATAGCCTGATAGAATGGAGCGGCGCGGGAGTCGAAATCTTTTCTGGTGCCTGCGCTGACGATCACGACGACCAGATCGTGAGCGGGATCGACGCCCAGCACGCTGGAATTGCCGGCGTTGTGGCCGAAGGTGTTGGGGGAGAATCCGAACTTCTGCCAATTCATCCACATGAGTCCTGTGCCGCGGCGATTGCTGCCGTCGCTGGCGGGAAGCATCTGATCGAATGTGGCCTCGCTGAAGAACCGCATGTTTCCATAGGACCCGCGATTGAGCAGGAGTTGGCCGAATTTGGCGTAGTCGAGGGAGGTCGTCGCATTGTGACCACCGCCGCTGGTCACTCGGGTATGATCCATTCCAAGCGGCGCAAGGAGATGCCGCCGGGCGAATTGGGGAAATGCTTGGCCGCTCGCTGCCTCGATGATTTTGCCACCCAGGGCAAAGCCGACTTCGTTGTAGCTGTAGTTGCCAACGTCCAGAACCGGATAATAGCCGGCGACGATTTCATCGGTGTCGTGAATCTGGTCTCCCCAGTCGCCGGTCAAACCGTTGAGATGATCGTAAAGGTCCTGGATGATCATTGGCCTTTTGACGGGAATACCGCTGAAGCTGGGCAGCACCCGATCGATCGGCTCCTGCTCGCGGACCAATCCCGCATCGATCACCTCCATCATCAGCGCGCCCCCCAGCGGCTTGGTAGCGGATTGGATATCGCCGGTATCATCAACCGTGAACGGCCGGCCATCGATCTGACCATACGCCTTGTGAAAGAAAACAATGCCGTGGCGAACCAGGCAAATCGAAATCGGCTCATCCACATCGGCGGTAATGCCCTGGCAGATTCGATCGATCTCTTGGATCCCCCCTGCCTTTATGCCGGCTTTGGCGTCGGTGTCCACGTGCACCATGGGAGCAGGAGCGCCCACGATTGGAACGGGACAGATAAATGGCTTGGGGAATTGCCGATCCCATCCGTTTAGTTTTCGCTTCAAATCGACCCACCATTGACGGTCGAGCGATCGGAAATCTGTCAAGCCGTCTTCACGCAGCGACTTGTTTTGCGTGGCGAACAAGCACGCCGCCAGCGCGGCGGTATCCGGATTGGCCAGTGCATCTTCCTGTTTGAGGAATGCCAAATCGCGCCGGCCCGAAGCATCGAGCGGTACGCACATCGCCGCCTGCGAATCCATCGCGAGCAGAACTGGCAGCGTCGTAAGAGCGTTGCTACTGGCCTGCCACGGTCCCAATGAATCAGGCACGCGAAAGAGGGTGCGGAAGCGGCGCGTGAGCTTTCCCTTGGCATCCGCGATCTCGATCACGGCTCCATAGCGGCCGGCAACTGACGCGGATTGGACGGGATGGAAGGCCGCATCGTAGTAGGTGACTTTTGAGACACGGTAGTGCTGCGCGCCTTCGACGTAGGGGCGAGGAAAATCCTCGCCTGTGAATATACATGCTTGGAATTTGCACTTGAGCTTCTGCGACATGATCGTCGCCAGATCATCAGCGGGAGGCAGCACAACCAGCGGAATTGGAACCGAATCGATCGACAGACGGCACGGCTCTCCAGTGGACAGGCTCAATGTGGCGAAGGACTGGGTTTTTCGCGCAACCAGGCTTGCGTAAACCACGCCCGTGTCCTCGGTTCGCAGCTCTAATTGCTTCCCGGCATAACTCGCCGGCGCGACGATTCGCACGGTGCGCAGGTTGTGCTCGGCATCATCTTGAGCCGTGGCGCATGTGAGTACGGGCACATCGGGTTGCTCGGCCAGGCGAATGCGCTGCGTGGAGCGCGGATCGATATGACTCTCGCCGGCCGGTTGCCACATTGCCACAACCGGCGTGGCGTTAGGTTCGGCTTCCATGACGTAGACTTGCAGTGCCAGCTCCATTCCCAGCCGCGGCTTCACGTGAAGATTCGACCAAGGCAGGAGCACTTCCATTGTGTAACCATCATCCGTTGGTTGCCGGGCGCATTGGAAAGCGAGATCGGAAAGATCCTTCTCCCCCTCTTCGCTGGGATCGGCGAAGAAGCAGTGGCGCGGCTGGGGATATCGCGGATCGATGCCTGGGCTGATGATCAACATATAACGGTCGCGCGATCCCTTTTGTGGAGAGACGAAGAACTCGACTGAATCACCCTGGAAAAGGTGCCGCACATAATCGGCCTCCCACGGATGTGGATGATGAACGAGCACTGCAGTGATCAAGCCGGTTGTGTTCCATGCGATGCGCATGCTTGGCGCTGCTGTTGATTTGGGCCAGGGGATTCCCTTGGCGCAACACATCGTGCTGACCTGCAATCCTGGATCATTCCAATGTGCGAGTTGCTCGCTGGTGATGATGCCGTCCGCCCTGGGAATGTCAAAGATTTTGTCGTCATTAGAGAGAGACTCGGCACGTGAGGCGGGAACGATCCAGATCGTGAGAAGAAGTGGCGCAATCCACGTTGTGCTGTGAAATCCGGGTCGCCGATATGGGAGGGACGCCCACGTTACGACGAAGGAGATGCGCGCTCGCATACTATTGCCCATCTCGCTCCAGTTCGTTGCTCAGGAAATCTGTTTTCTGGCGCTTTGCATCGCCAATACCAGGCCGACGATTGAGGCGGCAAGGAGAGAGATCGATCTGAGGAGCGTGAAATAGCTGATTTTGTCGGCGGCCATGAAGCAACCACAGGAGATGTCGAGTTGACGATACAGGGCAACTCCAACCACCAGCGAAAAGAGCGTGGTAAGCAACGCCGCTACCATCAAGGCGCCGCGGTAGAGGATCCTGGCCCAGAGACAGATTGCCACCAGCACCTCCAGCCATGGCAACACGGTCGCAATCACCAGAGACAACAGGGGGCCGGTTAGCTCGTATCCATAGACAGATGCGAGGAACTCATAGGGCGCGTGAAGTTTCGCCAGTCCACTAAAGAGCAGCACCGATCCGAGCAGCACGCGAATGATCTCGGCCAAGACGATGGCCAGCCGCGCCGGCGACGAGCGCTTGAGCGTTGCCATCGGCGCTGCCAGCACTAATGTTTCCATGCGGACCATTCTTGCCAGCCGCCATCGAGCAACCGCACGGATGTATAACCCTGTTGCAAGAGGCCCGTCGCAACGGACTTGGAAAACGGACAGGATTTGCTCTGACAATAGACGATCACCGGAGAATCCTTCCCAACGCCATGCATGTACAGCGACGCCATTGCGGCACCGGCGGTCACCGGCACATTGATTGCGCCGGGAATATGGCCGCTGCCATAGTCAGCCGCGTACCGTGCATCCACGAAGACGGCTGAACCCGCAGTCAAATCTTTCTCGGCGTCAACAAGAGATACGCGCGGCAGAAAATAGGCCGCGTGCGTTTGCTCGATCAATGCGACTTGCGCGCTGTGCGCAAGCAAACCGCCATCGGCACACAGCGCAAAGGCCGATGGCGCCAGCAGCGCGAGCGTGATGATTGCCAGCACCTCGGCGCCGACGCCCAACGATGCAACCCGACGAAGAATCGGGATCGGTCGCCGCACAAAGAAAAGCTTGCCCAGTGCCACGATACAAATGAACGCTCCGCCATAAAGCACCAGGTCTCGCCACGGCGCCGCGAATATGGCATTTTCCATGGGGGCTTTGGAAACGATCAAACCGGTTCCATCCCAGATAAGCTGCAGATCGCGGGGCTTGATGGCTTGCGCTGGTTCACCGGGGGTCGCTGCGGTGTCCAGTACAAGAATGTTCTTACCCCGAACTCCGAGGCAAAGGACAAAATGATCGTAACGTCCGCTGCCCGGCACCGATTCCACATGCAGTATGACGGGGCATGATGTCAGGCGCAGGGAATCGATCGTTCCATTGACGAATGCAAAGGTGTGCAGTCCGTGATCGCGCGCAGCCAATTCGAGTTCCTCGATCGAACTTCCCTCGCGCGACCCAACATACCGGGGCTTAACCAAATCGGCTGCGGGAAACGTAAGCCCTTGTGATAACGCGGCGGCGTAAAGACACCGAATGCCGCAGAAGGCCTTCACCTCTCGCTCGGTTGGTTGCTCGGCGCGAACCGTCGTGGTCGTTACGGATGCCCCGACAGCTGGGATAAAACACAGCGTCCACAGACCCAGTATCGCCGCCATCCAAGCCAACCGCGGCGGCATCGCCTGTGCTGGTTTCCATTTGATCTTATCGAGATGCACGGAGAGTCCGCCTTCCGAGATAAATGGCAATCAGCGCAATTGCCGAGATCGCCGCTGATCCCAACAGCACCAGCCACAACTGCGACATGCGCCGGCTCTCGCCACCGAAGCTGGCGGCGTCAAAGGCCGCCTCTGAAGCGGGTGATGTTTTGGCAATCTCTCCCGCACTGGTTCGCTGCAGCGACGTTCCCAATTCACTGAACAAATCCGCATCGACCTTTGCCATCGGAGCGCCGTTGTTCCAGACGAAATCGATCCCGACATCTGGCAAATCATCGAAGAAGACGCGGATCCCACTGGGGACGCCGCGGGTCGTAAACAAGTTCGGCTCGTCGAAATCAGGGTGAAGGTTCAGTGCGGTGCGCGTAGCTTGAACCGTCTCGCGCCATTTGGTCCGATCGCTTGCAACCATCCATGTTCTGGTAGAGCGGCCGGCACTGACGGCGATATATCCGTCTATATTGTGAAAAGCCGTCGCTTCGAATTCTGCCGTGGTCGGCCCTGTATCGGGATCGTTGCTTTCGAGTACATATTTGACTGCAATATTCCTCGAGGCGGGCGCGATCCATATGACAATTCGCCTGTTTGGAGTTTGCGATTGGACAACCTCGCAACTAATTCCATTCCAATTCTCTTCGTGAACCTGAGTTGCAGCGGAAGATGAAACGATGTCCGCATTCATGAGTGCGACAATGTTCCCCGCTCCGTCAACATAACCGTCGAGACAACAGCCGGTGGCTGGATCACTCTCATCGATCAGTTTCATCGCCTCGATTTGCTTTGTCGATTTTGCCAACTGGGCAGTCCCGCTAAGTGGTTTATCAAATGGAAACCACCAGCCGACGCGCTGTTTGGGATCAGATACAATTTCACGGCGGGTCGCTCTTGTAACAAGCTCGCCGGTGGACGTTAGATAGTCGATATAGTCAATGGTGATGTGGAGGCGCTCCCTATCCCGATATTTTCTCACCACCGAATCGGTGCCGACGCTGGACTGATTGGCTGCTGTCCCGAAGGTTGCCCGATATCGAACATCGGTGACGCTGGCGTAGTGCATGCTCCACGGGGCCGATGCGGCGGCGGCGGCAAGCAGGTCGCGAGCACTCGCTTGTGTTGTCTGAGCTGATGCCGACAAAGAGGCCAGCGTTAACATTGCGATGAATGTGCGCAGCACGTTGCAGCTGGCGCGCGAAATACAAACGCGCACCCGGTGAAACGAGACTGCACGCTCGACGGCGGCGGTGCTGTCGAGATTTGTGCGCAATTCTTCCCTCATCTGGTTCTGGACGGCAAAACAAGACTTGGCCGCACGTATTACCCGCCGCAGGTGACATCCGCCCCACTGCAGCCCATATTTTTGCAAAGGCCGGTATCACTACCGCAATTGAGCCTGTTTGTGTCGTTCTCGCCGGTGAGACAGGCGGTGGCCTTTTGATTGGTGCAGGATGAGCTTCCGGTGCAGGTTGTCGATACATTGTGGCAGCCGCCGCAAGTCTCGCCGCCGCGACAACTCAAGGCGTTGGCGGTCGCCGCCGAGACGGGCAGAATTGCTGATGCGGCAATCGAAAGCGCAACCAAAGCACAAAGGCCGTGGTATATGGCTCGCTGTAGTGAATAGACCATCGATCTTTCCCTTCTAATATGATTACAACTATGGAGGCGTTTGGGACGCGGCGATTATTTCCGCCTATTAGTGATCATAGTGGTAGTTTTGTGACACGGAACTTTTGGCTTGGAAGTAAAAACGAGCTGTCTTTCGACGATTCGTCGGCATCAATCGGTTTGCTCGCTGAGGAGCCTGCGGAGATTGGTTCGTCCTGATGCGAGGCGCCGGCGGAACGCATCGCGAGCGCAGCTTGATTTGCTCGCCGCATCGCTTTGCGTGAAACCGTTCAAATAGACGAGTCGGATCGCCGCTTGCTGTTTGGCGGGAAGTTTGCTAACCGCGTCGCGTACGGTCTGCGCCGTCTCGGGATCGGGCCCGGTTCTGTCGCCGGCATCATTCGAGAGGTTGTGATCCAGTGGCTCGGTATGGGGCCTTTGTTTTCGCCACGATTCGCGGGCCGTATTTCTGGCAATGCCCAGGAGCCAGGTTCGGAACTGGACTGCTCCCAGAAACCGGCTGCGCGCGTTCCAGGCGCGGAGGAAAGTTTCCTGTGCCAGATCGTCAAGGGAATGCGAATCGCATCCGGTGCGGGCGAGGAACGCCTTGACCTGTGGAAGATAGCAAGCGTAGAACTCCGCGAATGTCCCGGCAGAGATGGGCGCGGCCCGATTTGGGGTGTCTGGATGCTCGACAACTGCTTTCATAGCGATCATTCACACGATGGATGCCGCGATGGTTGCGACGGCTCATTTTTCAAGAACTGCCGTTGAGGTTCCGCCGCTCTTGTCTTTGGAAGCCAGTCGCTCCTCGAGCGTCTGGACCTTATCGATGAGCTTGTAATGCGGGAATCGGTATACGATGAATTGAAGCAGCCGCGATGCCTGGTCGTAGTCCGCGGCCGCCACGGCATCGGTCGCGCTGATAAAATAGATGTCCGCCGCCAGTGGATGATCGGGGAAGCGCTCGACAAATCTCTTCTTCCACGACTCGACGTCAGCGCCGCCTTGCTGGCGAGCGCTCATCCATGCGATGAAAATGATCTGCGGCAGATACCCTTCGCACCTGGGCTCCGCGAGGTCGGCCGACGCTTCGGCTAGCAGGATGTCATGTTGCCCCGCTTCGTGAAGATATTTCAGGCGGAGCATCGAAGCACGAGCATAGTCACCGGGCTCGGCGCAGCTTGACCGCAAGCGCGCGATTTCGTCGGCGGCAGCCTGGGCACCGTCGGCCGTCTCCAACACTTCTGCTGCGCGGAATGAAAGCTGGATGGCCTGACCGTTCTGTTTCTCAGATCGGGCGACGGTGATTGCATCGCGAAGGCAGACCAGAGCCACGTCGTATTTGGCCGTTCGGAGCAGCGCATCCGTCTGTTGCTTCAGGAAAGAAACGTAAGCGGTGGAAGCGTCGGCTGGGGCGGTGGCGGAAGTTTCGTGCGCCAGCGCAAACGCAATCCTTGGATAAGCGGATTCGATTGCGAAGGTTTGCAGCAGCCGCAACTGCTTGGGATGACTCATCCACTCTGGCAATGGCGGCGACGGCGCGGAAAAGTCTTGGTTTTGATCGCTCGTCAATAGTTCCAGGACAAATGCGAGGCGGATGATCTCAGGCGCATCAACACTTACATCCGACATACACGCTCGGGCATGCGATTGAATGAACGATGCCTGTGTCAGCGCAGCGACTTTGAGATATTCTTCCAAGATGGTGCGATCGGCGGATTTCAGCGCTGTTGCGGAGGACAATCCGCTGAAGGCGGCCCGGTAATTCTCGGTGATTTGCGCTGCACCGATCAATCGCGGCGCATCCTCATCCTCGGCGCTCGGCCTCTCCACGGTCGCCAGGGTCTGATCGAGAAATGCCGAATGATGCAGGCGAAGATCGCCCAGCACGGCGTCGGCCGCGCTATCGATTGCCGTCAGCCGCTGCCGCGCCCATCGGACCATCGGATCATCCGCGTGGGCAGCGACAACGCGATCAAAATCCGATTGGTACTGTTTGCAGCCGGATTGGCGGATCGCGGTGGCGACCTGCGTGCTAGCTTCTGTCGCGGCAACAGCGCGGCCCGCGCCCATTGCGCCCAGCACGCCGATCAACGCACAAAGGAAAGATGCGGAACGAAACGTTTGACTGCCTAGGCGCATATTGAAGCCTCCGCCAGATTTCTGTCGTCCGCAAACGCAGGTGATTGCCTTCGGTCAGGTGTTTGTGCATGAAGTGCGGGATGGGCGCGACCCGTTAAGCGGATCGTTGCAACATAGGCCACGATCGCGGTGAGCAGGAGTGCCGCCGACATGATGACCGACCGCGCGGTAATGGTTCCATCCATGACGCCGCAACCGCATTCGATGGATAAGCCCCTGTGAACGACCCAGGCTCGAGCGAAAAGGAAGCACCCAAACATCAGAATCGTGCCAAGCCACGCGCCGGCTTTGCAGATTCCAACAAGTAGACAGGAACCGACGATGAACTCTGACCAGGGGAGAGTTGCCCCGACAATGGCCGAGGCTTGCGGTCCGATGATGTCGTAGTTGGCGACTTGCCGGGCGAACCTGTCCGTATCGACGATCTTGCCAAAAGACGCGCAAAGAAAGAGAACGCCGAACGCAATCCTGGCAATGAGCAGGAGGATTCGCATCCAATCGAATGGGCGTTTCACCTTGCCTCCCTGGGTCCGGTCCATTTGGCCCAGCCATCGCGATAGAGAACCACATTGGTAAATCCGTTCTTCAGCAGAAAAGTGGCTACGTATGCTCCCTTGCCACAGCTTGCCTGGGCGCAATAGACGATGATGCGGGCGTGAGGATCGATTCCCGCCATGTGCAGCCGCCAGTGATCGATGTCAGCGGCGGGGCAGAGAATCGCGCCGCGGATGTGACCGGCGTTGTATTCATTGGCGTCACGAGCATCGACAAAAATCGCATCGGTTCGGGCCAAGCGCAATGCGGCTTCAACGCTGATCTCCGGCGGTTTGATCAGGACTGCCGCGGTTGCAAAGCTGGGCGGGAGCAGAAAGTCGATTGGCTGGCCGGCCGGAGTGGGAGCGGCGGGACAGAATGGGCCACCGGCGGCCAATCTGCACACGAAAGTCAACACAAGGGCTGCAATTGCAAGGCAAAGCAACTGAACACACGACCGGCGCATCCTCAGGAACGCGCCTGGGAAATGCGAAACCCCCTGCTCCCCGCGACCCGCGACAGCCAACACCGCCAAGCTCAAAACAATTGCGAGCATGATCGTGTACTGAGCAATCGGAAGAGCGTGGTGCAGGAATCTCGCGTCCGCAGGCAACGGACGGGGCGAAAGCACGATCGCTTCGGCGCGGCGATCTGATTCCAGTTGGTTCAGCGGAACCGAGAAATCGCCCAGCGATGGGCTGAAAAGATTGACGTCTCCACCGCTCACGCCCAGGCAGAGGGTGTAGTAATCGGGCTTGGTGGAATATCGGCCGCTCATCACATGAATCAACATCGGATAGGGACAGTGCGCGATCTGATCCTGGGCAACGTGTTCCAACACGATGGCATTGAATCTCTGCTCGATCGCCAGGCGGGCGAGTTGTTGGGCGATGCCATCCTGCAGCGGTTGCGATTGGGGTGGCGAGCTCAACAAGCCAAGCATATCGACAGGCCGATCGAGAAGTTTCGCCGCTCTCTGAAGACACTCGATGCCGCTGTAGTATTCGGTCGACATCAGAGGGCCGTCCTTTCCAGGCATTGTCGAGTCAGCGTCGCTGTCGGAAAGAAGGATTCACCGTGGCCGACGGCAGCGGACTTGGACGCGCTGGCCGAGCCACCTTCCAATTCGATGAGTCGATCGGCGACTTGGAAGTAACGGTCATCGTGCGTGATCACGACCACCGCTTTCCCCCGGCGACTTAAGTCCGGCACGATCTGTCGATAGAACAGTTCCCTAAACTCCGGGTCCTGATCGGCGGCCCATTCGTCAAAAAGATAGATCGGCCGATCTTCCAGCAGCGCTACCAGCAGCGCAAGACGTTTTTTTTGTCCATGTGAAAGCTCTGTCGTGGAAAAATGTCCCTCGACGATCCGCACCTTATGATCCAGCTTCAACGATCGCAGATAATGATCTGTCAGTTTCAATTGCGCTGGGTCGATGCCCAGGAGCTGGTCGAAAAGACAAAAGTCATCGAAGACCGCGGCGAACATCGATCGGTTTTCCTGCTGGCCGACCTGGCTGAGCGTCTTGCCATCCAACCGCGCTTCACCCGAGTCGGGACGGTACAAGCCAGCGATGAGCTTGCCGAGCGTGGTTTTGCCGCTTCCGTTTCCGCCAACCAGGAAGGTGACCTCGCCGGGGCGCAAGACAAGATCGATCGGACCGAGACTGAAAGGACGGGAATCCGACACTTCTTTGTAGGTATAACAGATGTCGGTCAGTGCAAGCTCACTCCACTGAGTTTGCGGCTGAATCCTGGACGGCGCGGTAGAGCCGACGCCCTCGCAGCCGAGAAGCAGTTCAACGGATTCAAATTTATTCAATGCGACATTGGCTTGAGCCATCACCGGCATTGCATTGAGAATCGCCTCGAGCGGCGCCATCATGTATAGGATCACGATCACGCACGCCGCAAGCTGGATCGAACTCTGATGATTCCACGGCCAGAGCAGAAGCAGGCCCACATAGACGAAGAAGAGAAGCCTGCCCCAGTTCGCGGCAGCGGAGTAGATCGTGATGCCCGCCGTGTTATGGCGACGAACGCGATCGACGGCGGGCCCCAGCAGGCGGGTGAAAAACTCGCCGCGCCTGGGCGCATGGAGTTTGAGTTCCTTCACGCCGCAGATCAAATGGCGGAAGTAGTGGAAGAGTTGATCCTGCTCTTGTCGCGCCAGCCGCAGCAGCACATTGGCTTTGCGCGTGGCAAGAACGTAGGTGAATGCGCCAAGCGCAACGCAAGCTCCGATCGCAAGCAACATGTGCCACGACAACCAACCCAGATAAACCAAGCAGCCGCTGAGAATGATGACGTTCACGAATAGGTACGGCAGGTTTATGACCGCCATCGCCACCAAGAGCATGTCGTCAGCAAATGCCGTGGTCAGCCGGCTGGCGCGAATTTGCTCCAACTGACGCAGAGGGGCATCGACGATTTTCCGGCATAAATCCAGCCGCAAATCATGCACAGCCTCCTGCGAGAGCCGAACGAGAAGCGCGTGCGAAAGGATTCCAGCCAGCAAGCGGATCACACACAGCGAAGCAAAAGTGGCGATGAGGGCCGATAGCTGCTGGCTGCGAAATTGGATCATGTGGTTCACGATCACGATCAATGCGGTTGTGGACAGTCCGCTGATTACGCCACATAACGTCGCGATGCAGAGACGTCGCTTGGAGCGCTGCAGGAACATTCTCAGGAGGTCCATTTCGCCCTCCCACCGGTACTGGCGGCATTCGTGAAATCGCCGTCGGGCACTGCGTCCCAAATCAATTCGCGCAGCGTTGACATATATTTTCCCATGAGCCGCCGGATGGTATGGGCTTTATGGACGGCGGCGCTGTACTTCCACTCCACGCGCAGCTTTCCGCCGATGATGCAGAGCTCGAGATTGTGCAGGTAAGCCCGCTGATCTTCTTGGTCGAGCACGCCCGGAAACACACTGGGGACAGGACGAAAGAGCGTGGTCGTAGCACCATCGGTCGTCATCGAGCCCAGATAGTTGAACTTCACTTCCGGATGGGACAGGCGGCGCAGGCGAGCGACAGATTGGTTCTCGGGTGAGAGATATCGAAGAATACCGTAACCCGTTCCCCACTTGGGCATCGATCTGAGATGATCGCGCACGTGCGCCGCAACCTCGGCCAAAGATGCATCGCGCGGAACAGCAATAACGATCGGAACATTTGAAGTGACATAGCCCACGGTTCTGGACAACGAGATGTCATTGAACAATTCGTGGCGTCCATGATCTGTCAGATCGATCAGCATCGTTTCGCGCTCCGCCCAATGTGATAACATCTGTACGCAGCCGGCTAAAAGAATCTCTCCAATCGAAGCACCACAGCGGCGCGGCACTTCCCGTTGCAACGCACAGGTCTCCTCTACGGACAGCTCGGCGCAAATCGATTCGGCCTCTCCATAGCGGTTTGCTCCCGACGGGAAATCGCGGGGCAACGGTTTAACTTGGTTCCAAGGCAGGCCCAGCCAATAGTTGCTTTCCGCCTGCACCTCCGTTGAAGCCGCGTAGGCGTTCAAACGCCGCGTCCACGCTGCGAAGGTGCTGCTAGAGGGCAGTCGGACAGGAAGACCGCGATCGATTTGGTCGATCGCGATGGTCAGGTCTTCCAGAATCACGCCAAGAGATGCCGCATCGAATATCAAATGGTGCAACACGAGCAGCATCTGCTGGCGATGGCACGGGCCTCGGTTTAGAAGGATCACTTTCACCAGCGAATCGTGTTCCAGATTGAAACCGCGCCGCAGGTCGGAGACGCGCTTTGCGAGCTCAGCGCGATGTAGGTCGTCGGGCAGTAAAGAGAGATCCCACGCGATGACATCAGCCGCGGCATCGGGGCTTGCGTGAAATTGCACGCGCCTCCCGCCAACGCACTTAAATCGAAGAAGCATCGCGCGATGATGTATTTGCAGATGACGCATCGCGCTGCGGAAAGATTCCGGTTCAAGAAAGCCGGCAACTTCGAAAGCGAACACCGCGTTGTATCGATCGGGAAATCGCAGCGGGCGGGCGAAGAACCATGATTGAGTCGGCGTCAGTGGAAGTTCACCATCCGCTTCATATGCGTCGTGTCGCTGCGCCGCCGTACAGAGCGCGGCTAGTTGGCTGATCGTTGGATGTCCGAAGATGTCCTGTATTCGAATATTCAATCCGAGCCGCGCAGCCCCCGCGATCATCTCCACGGTCTGCAAGGAATCCCCGCCAAGGTCAAAGAAATTCTCGTGAATTCCCACTTTCTCGACGCCAAGGACTCGGCGCCATAATGCGGCCAGCGTGCGCTGCCTCTCTGTGCAAGGGGCTTCAGATTCTTCGGCGGCGATCTGCCTTGTTGACGCAAGCGCGGAGATATCGATCTTGCCATTGATAGTCAGAGGAAGTTGCGGCAGGACGACGATCCGCGAGGGAACCATATACTGGGGCAGGCGTAGACGCAGGTAGCTCGTGAGCGCACTGCTGATCGCCGCACGGACCTTTACATCGTCCACAACGATGTACGCGACCAGTCGCTTCGCAGCGAGCGCTTCGCCTTCTGCCACAACGATCGCTCGCCGCACTATTGGATGTTGCTGGAGCGCAGATTCAATTTCAGCCGGCTCAACGCGAAACCCTCGTATCTTCATCTGTCGATCCACCCGCCCCAAAAACTCAATATTGCCGTCAGGAAAATGTCGAGCCCGATCGCCGGTTCTATAGAGTCGCTGACCAGGAAGAAATGGATCAGGAATGAACTTGCGTGCGGTGAGATCCGGATCATTGGCGTAGCCATCGGCTAGGCACGCGCCGCCGATATACAATTCACCCGCGGTTCCCAAGGGGCAGGGATTCAAATCGGAATCTAAAATGTAATAGCGTGCGTTTTGGATCGGCCGACCATAGGGGATGCTCTGCCACGCCGGATCGATTTCACCGATTTCATGGAAATTCGACCATACCGTTGCCTCTGTCGCGCCTCCGAGTGCAACCACCTTTGCGTGGGGAAACCGCTGTTTGATCACGGACGGAAGGGAAAGCGGAATCCAGTCGCCGCTCAAAAATACAAGTCGCAATTTGCTGCCGCCGTCAACCGACTTGAGGAACGGACAAAGTCGCTCGAACGCGGCGGGAGCGGAGTCCCAGAACGTGATCCCTTCATGCAGGAGAATCTCCGCCGTGCGCTGCGGGTCGCGCAATTCCGTTGCGGTCGCAACACGAATCACGCCGCCGGCGGCAAGCATTCCAAAGATGTCGTACACCGACAGGTCAAACGCGATGGAGGTCGCCAACAGGAGCTTGTCGGCGCGACCCACGCGGAATCTTTTGTTTACCCAATCAATCAGATTGATGACGGGCCGATGCCGTACGACAACGGCTTTAGGCTGTCCGCTCGATCCGGAGGTAAAGATGATGTATGCCCGATCGTCGGGAGTTTCGAGTCGAACGGGGTCCTCGGTTGGCAGGCCCAAGCGCCAATGGATGCTCGCAGATGTATCGCCGGAAGCTCGATCGTCGATTTCCCCCACTCGTCCATCCTGAACGAATGCAATTTCGACTTCGCCCGGAGCTTGTCGCAGCAACTTGATCGATCGCGAACCCAAAGCCGGATCAATCACCAATGCCCGCAGGTTCAACAATTCTGCAATCAAGTCGATGCGCTGGTCTGGCCAGGCTGGCTCCATCGGAACGTAGGCGGCACCGCACTTGAGAATGCCCACCAGCGCCGCGACGACATCGGCGCCTCGCTCCATGCAGACGCCCACCTGGCTCCCCCGACCGATGCCCTTTGAGCGCAGATGATGCGCGAGCTGATTCGCCCGATTGTTCAACTCGTCATAGCTGAGCAGGGAGCGCCCATCATCCACCGCAACCGCTTTCGGAGCCGACCGCACATTCTCCTCAAACAGCCAATGGATGCACCGGTCGGTATCGCAACAATCATCGGAAATCATCGCTGATGCTTGATGCCGGCCAGAAGTGATTGACTTTAATGACATGCAATACTCATAACTATTGCGTGCTATACGGACGCACCATGTCTTGCGGTGATCTTCTTCGTAGGCGAAACCGGATCGCCGCAAACAGACTCGCTACTGCGCGGCCTGCTCCGTGGGCCGCAGTGAGAGGATCCAGGCATTGGCCCGGCCTACCGTCCCATCTTGGGCGCGCATTGCCCGCGCCACCGCCTCGGTGGCGGCGGCCAGATTGTTGTCTGACGCCAGCGAGTAAGCCTTTTGAAAAGCCTTTGTCGCTTCCGTGGGTTGTCCTGAAAGGAGCAGAAGATTCCCCTTTCCCATCGCGGCATCCCAACCGTTGTCGGCCAAATCCGCATGTTCGAGTCCCGGAATGAATTCTTTGGGATCGATCTGTATTTTGCTCAACGTGTTGGCATCGGTCGGCGACGGTTGTGTGGTGGCCGCGCCGTGAATCTGTTCGAGCTTGAATCGCTTGACCGCCCCTGCCGGGTCATCATCCGCTGAGATGTCATACAGGCACTCGGCGATGATCTCGATCGCCTTGCTGGTGTCGGGCATGGCGCAGACGTTGTAAAAGCCCTTGGCCAGCGGCAGCGCCTCCTGCGGCTTGTTCTGCATCAGCTTTGCTCTGATTCGCGCCTGCTGACACAACTCGATCAGGCGCAGGTCTGTCGGATGGGCGTTGATGACTGCGATGGTGAACTCCTCGACTTCATCGAATCGCTTTTCGCCCATCAACGTGCGGAGCCATCCCGGGATTCTCTCGATGGCTCTTTGACTATTCTTCGCATCCGATAGGAATCCGAGCGCGTTATTCAATGCCTGATGCACTTCGAAGGTGTCGTTCTTCCTGAGGGTTGCATCAATCGTGGTCACGTCGCCCAATCTTGCGACGGGCGCGGGCGCAACAGCACGATTTGGCGCGGCGGGAGGACCGGCGTCCTGAGCGCCGGCTTGAACGGCGATCGCCGCAAGATACAGAAAGATGATCGTCACCATGTTTGTTTTCATCATGTCACGTCCTTCATTTTGATTCCTGAGCGACATCGAACTGCGTTTCCAAATCACCGTTGTTACGAACCGGTGTTCGAAGAATGTCCGCTGTGACGATCGCAATGGGCAACGGGGGGCGCAGCCGCGCGGGCGGCGGCGAGGCGTTAGCCAACCGCACCTGCAGCGCCGCCAGTCCCACTTGTTGCGTCGGGACTGGCGCGACAGGATGAATCGGCTCGGCCAGCACATCGACTGCCTCGGCATCCGATTGGCTCTCCTGGGTCCGGGGGGATGTGGGCCCCACCAGCGAAGAATCCGCTATGCCGACATCAGCAACGGGAGGCAGATCGTCGCCGGCGATCTGGGGGTTGCCCTGGTCGATGGCAGCGGTTGGCACCTCGATCGTCGCCGGGCGAGCGAGGCTGCGGCCGGCATCAACCCCGGCGTCTGTCAGTGCACTCGTGAAAACCGCGCCCACGGGATGTTTTTCCACCAGCACCACCACCACACCGGCCAGGGCGGTTAGAAATCCAGCGACCAGAACCCACCGTTTCGCCGCCAATTTGTTTGTCATCTCAGCCCACCTTTCCTTTTCGCGACATCGCTGTCAGTCCATCCGCACCACCGCAAGCCGTAGTCCGCAATGGATACATAAGTTGTCTGTCGTAGTTCTTTGTATCCTATCGATGGAATCTTTGCAATAGCAAAGTGTCTATCGCGGAAGAAATTGATCGAATGGATCGCGATGACGGGGTTAAAGGCCTGAAAAGCGACCGGGGGGATCAGTGCATGAACTGAAGGGGACATGCATGAACTAAAGGGTGCATGAACTAAAGGGGACGCGACCCTTTATATGAACTGGCATGTATGAACTGAAGAAGACATATGAACTGAAGGGGACACGACCCTTTACGCGGGCTGTCGGATGCGGTTAATCTCTGGCTATGCCACGTTCAGCTCGAGTCGCACCCGGCGGGGTGGTCTATCACGTCATCAACCGCGCCAACGGCCGATTGAGACTCTTCAAAAAGGAGGAGGACTTTCAGGCGTTCTACCGAGTCCTGCTCCTGGCGCATCGCCGATTGCCGCTCCCCACTCTGGGGTGGTGTATCATGGGCAATCATTGGCATTTTGTGGCCAGACCCGAGAATGATGGTGATCTTTCGCGCTTCTTCGGTTACCTGAGCCTGACCCACGCCACCCGCTGGCAGGTCGCTCACAACGCCGTTGGCACCGGGCACGTGTATCAGGGCAGGTTCAAGAACTTCATGATCCAGGAGGATGAACATCTGCTCTGGGTGCTGCGGTACGTCGAACGCAACCCGTTGCGGGCTGGCCTGGTTCGCCGGGCACAAAGCTGGAAGTGGAGCAGCCTGTACGCCCGGCTCCACGGTCCGTCGGAGATACAGGCGTTGTTGGCCGATTGGCCGGTGGATCGCCCGCGCAACTGGGTCGGGCAGGTCAACTGCGCCCAGACCGAGGCGGAGGTGGAGTCGATCCAACTGTCAACCAAGCGCGGTCGTCCATTGGGCGGTGCGGCATGGGTGGATCGCGTCGTGCGACGGTATGATCTGGGCAGCACGCTTCGCCCCCGGGGGCGTCAGCCGGGCTGGCGGAAGGAACGGAATGAGAATGTGCTGGATTAAGGGTCGTGTCCCGAATGCCATTCGGTTAAGGCATAAGTGCTGGTGAGAAATTGATCTGCGGGATGGCTTCCATTGCCGCTGCTAGATCAGTTGATAGAAAACAGCGCGATTTGCCACGGCAGACAAGTGGCATACGCTCGGAGGAAACTGATCGAATTGATGACGAGCCGAACCTTCCGCCTGAAAACGCGGTTTTCCTCTTAACCGAATGGCATTCGGGACACGACCCTTTAGGGGGGGCTGGAGGAAAGAGCGGAACGAAAATGTGCTGGATTAAGGGTCCTGCCCCCTTCAGTTATCCTCGACCACGGTGACCGACTTCGCCGGAAAGGAAATTGTAATGCAGCCAGGAAATCAAATGGCAAACACCGGTCCTAATTGGGTTCCTGATGGGCAATTGAACCATGCAACGGGTAAAGTGAACCCCGCGCCTTATCAGGGACTCTCTGCTCTGGACGGGGCAAATACTATCGCAACAACGGTAGAAGATACTCATGCAAGTGGATGGACTCAGCCTTCGGTCTCTAATGGGATTAAATACAGCGAAGAAGAGATTTTCAAGGCGGACTTTAAGGATGTTTTCGCGGTGGTCGATCCAAATCAGACTGGGCCAGACAAACACAGGGTCATTTATACATTCTATTGGGGCTGCACATGGTCGAATTATTCCTACCAGATGACCGCAGCGCAGGGCGCGCCGGCGGGCGTGGTCGTGTGTGCATCATCGAGCATGCCTGGGGTCGGACTGGGTATGCTAACTGGGTACGGCGATGGCGTGAATTTCTCAAATGTGACGCTAAAATGAGGCGGTTCCATCTCGCATCCGCTGTGGCTATTATAGTGTCGGTATCGCTTGCCCAGGGCGATGGGCCGACGTCGGCCCCCTCACCGTCGCCTCCAGTAGACGACCGAAACCGTGTGGCAGTGACGATTTACGTCCCTGGATTGACTTGGGATGAACGAGGAAATGCCACCTTCCCGTTCGTTGTCGAATGCGCATTTCCAACCGAGTCAAGGCTCATCGGCCGAAAAGTGCTGATTGAGGACCACGTGGATCACAACGGCGGGAAGCTCGCCCAATATCTTAAGAAAGGGCACCTGCCGGATCATCCGAATCTCCTCTATATAACCTACGAACCGATCGAGCCGGACGGCCAGCCTTCGACCCTCTTCCATAACGGGTTGGAGGAGCGAAGGGAATTCACAATAGCCGCGGGAAGTAATTTCCAGAAGTTCACCGTCGGCAAATTTGATGTGCCTTCGGCCAAGTCCATTAACATGCGAGCGTACCTCGTTGTTGCCGGCAATCTGGTCGCAGAATCAGGGCCCGTCCAAGTGGCCATAAGCCGAGGCCGAATCGGAAGAGAGGAATGATACGGCGACGCGTGCGCCGGCCAAAGCCGGTGAGGTGTTGTGAATGAGAGTTTCATACGGTGAAGGTCCAGCGAGCCACACCGGCTCTGAGTCATGCGGGAATAT